>Ga0209652_1002563_pt1 | contig 13975 bp, 11 predicted proteins | sample SaaInl74LU_5_DNA_FD_184641 | JGI IMG/M metagenome (GOLD analysis project Ga0209652, IMG submission 184641) | Marine microbial communities from expanding oxygen minimum zones in the Saanich Inlet - ESP_74LU_5_DNA (SPAdes) (version 2) | ecosystem: Environmental > Aquatic > Marine > Intertidal zone...
GCTGCCTGAGCATTGTAGAGTCCCTAGTCATGTCCATCAATCTCTACATTGCATGCACGCAATCCGAACAGGGAATGCTCATAAAATTCTATTCAAAATCTGTTTCAGATGTGCCGACTACATAACTTTCCATCTTCAACTATCACCAACAACACAATGGCCAACAAATCAGCTGCATCGTCGCTCATGCAATTGCTACAGCTTATCCAAAATCAGGATTGGCCAAAAATGAATAACATCTTCCTACAGCCAGAAAAGTTCCGATCACTTTCAGCCTTGATCAACCAGTCCTCAAGCTTCAATGGGATGACTCTCCTCCATGCTGTGTGTCGATTCAATCCGCCATCCTCAGTGGTCCGAAACATGATCATGTTGTGTCCTGATGACGCAGAGGCTCTCGATTGCCTGGAACGGACACCTCTTCATGTAGCTACCGGTACCGGAGCAAGTGTCAACGTTATAAACGCTCTCTTGGAGGCCAATCCTAGTGCATGTCGAGCTCAGGATGCTGATGGAAGAACCCCTCTACACATGGCATGCGATCGAAATTGTGTGTTGTTTGAGGGATCTGTCAATAGTAATGATGCTCCAAGGTACGATGTTGTAAATAGTCTCTTATCTGTGTCGCCCAGCTCGGTGATATTAGAAGATGCCGACGAGATGACAGCAATTGAATATGCCTTGTTATCATCAGGAGATTTGAGAGTGGTAAAGATGCTGCAACGTGCATCACAGAAAGTCTTACGGAAGAAACATGCAGAAGAAAAGAGTAATAAGCAACAGCTTGCTGGGTTTGCTCCAAAAGACAAGGTATTTACTGCTCGTTCGGCTTAAGGAATAGGCAAAAATTACTGTTAAAGTTCAACATTAGGTAATACTATCTCAAGACTTCTTCCTATTATTTTACCATCGCTGGCTAGGAGCAAGTTCCGATGTATCAATGCTTACGACATTTGGGCCATTTTCAGTCTTTGTAATCATCCCATGAAAGTACGCTTTCTGCCCTCCTAGGTTCCCTAATGCTCCGCCCGTTCCACTCTCAGTAATCATCTGCTTTATCTTCATATATCCTCCGTCATCCTCTTCTGTTTTGTCTGGTGATGGTGGATGTAGGAACGTTGTGGCTGTTTTTTCTTTGTCGTAAAGGAGCATTGGAGTTAACACGTCTTCCATTCCAGGAGGCAATTGTGCGGCTTGGATCTTGAATATCACCCTCCCATCTGAACTTCGATCAGATGGCGATGTTTTTGCTGTTTTCTTGTTAGAATTAGATTTCGTCTTCTTGTTGTTGTCATTGAAATTCATTAAAGCTTGATGTGGGCGAGATCCACTCATGTCAGCGGGTACATCCAGAAAGAAATGTGTGTAATTTGCCTGCTCTTCCTTCTTGTCTGGTTGAGTGGCAGCAATCACAGCTTCAGCTTGATGCTTGGAATAGTTTTCAGCAAGAGTTTTTACGGATCCATCTCCAACTGTATAAAATTTCATTACTCCATCGGCCGGAACTTTAGGCTGATAATCATCAGCAGACGATTTTTGCGCAGACTTGTTTGCGTTGTTGCTCTCAGATGATGGACCTTTTAATGCCTTTTTCCACACCTTCTTTACTTCATCTAATTTCACTTCTTTCAGAAATGCATACGAGTCATCCGAGTTTGCCATTGCGCCGCTGATCTCTTTGTGGACATTCTTTATGCTCATTTCAGGATGGGAAAATTTTATTGCTCGCACAAGGGCGATCAAATCGTCTGGAGTGTAGGCGTCATTGCCTGCGTTGCTTGGAGATGGCGACTCTTTGCCGTCACCAGCTTTCATCTTTTCACAATTGTCAGTAATCCTATTTGCTGATTAGGTTGTCGCTATGATAGATTTATGTAGCACGAGCTATATGGCTTGCGGCTTATTATCCATGGTCCATGGTCAAAAGGTTTTGTGTCGATAAATGTATCATCTTAGATAATAACAGCACACTGGCAAGATAATAAATGAGACAGAGAGATTGTTGAAGCTCGATCTTTCAACCAACACGCTGCCGCCTGCCACAAAAGCTACCGTGACACTTGCTAAGAAAACAAACTATACCAATAGATTATCACCATGAAGGTTGCTGCTACACTCGTTGCTCTCGCCGGCGTTGCCAATGCATTTGCCCCTGCCCAGAATGTGAACAAGGGAACTGCCTTGAGCGCAGTTGAAGACATGGCTGGATCTACCATGCCATTCAAGGCATTTGATCCTCTTGGCCTTGCCACCCTTGGATCCGACAGTACCCTTGCTTGGTTCCGTGCTGCCGAGCTTAAGCACTCGCGTGTTGCCATGCTTGCTACATCTGGATACCTTGTGCAGGCCGCTGGTTTCCATTTCCCAGGAATGCTCTCATCGGATGTTAGCTTTGAGACTCTTTCGGCTATGAAGCCTTTGGATGCTTGGGATGCTGTACCTGACCTTGGTGAGTAGATTACAATCGGTTTATCTTTTAGTTGCACAAGCATTGCATGTATGATCATTTATCTCATCATTTTGATGTTGCCATCTTCCTCTGTATATAGGCAAGGCCCAGATCTACTTCACCATCTTTTTCGCAGAAGTTGTTTCAGAAGCTAAGGGAACACACTACACAAAGGGAGGAGACTACCCCACTATTGTCTTCCCTAACATTAGCTTTGCCCCCACCGATCCTGAGAAATTGAAGATTCAACAGAGCCGTGAACTAAACAACGGACGTTTGGCCATGATTGCTATCATGTCCTTCGTTTCTGCCGCCAACATCGAGGGCAGCGTACCGGCACTCATTGGCAACCCTATGTTCTAAGTTGTTGTTGATGAGAAACTCCACACGAACACAAACAAACCCACAACTATATCTAATATATATCTAGACAGATGAACTCCCAAAATGATGTTGAGAGTTGTAACATTTAAGACGCTGTAAATTATGCATGCGAGGTGCTCATCAGTTAGCTCGGACATGTACGATTTCGAGGCTACAATAGAGGGCGTGACACTTTGGAAACGAGCAACGTACCACCCACCAGTGCGTTGATTCTCTAGATGCAAACAATCTCCATCGCCTTGGTAGGCAGACAGGAGATAATATTATTAAGAACGCCCTCGAACAAATTCAACTTCAGCTCTATATTATCTACTTTCTTATGTTGCATTTGACGAAGGACTGGACGTGCGATTGAACGCATTCCAAGAAGCCTTCTTCGTGACACTTGTCAAGTTTTTGCCTCAGTGTGTAGTGTACCTCATCATCCATATTTGAGGGCAGATCTTCACCGAGGTCTAATAGCCTTTCTTCGGAGGTCGTCGGGAGAAAGAGATCATTTCTTGGTCGACAACAAGGAATTCCATATCCACCTTCCAAAACACTCAGTATTCTACCACTGCACGTCTTGTAAGCCATTTGGCAAGCCACTTCAGTGACACTGCCAAAGTCAGCTGCAGACAGTCCTCCCATTCCAAGCGGATCATTTTCATGTGCATCGAATCCAGCAGAAAGAATTATCAAGTCTGGGCTGAATTCCTCGACCCTTGGTGTGACTTGGCTAACGAGTGCTGACCCCATCGCACTTGCCGTTACTTTCTGTCCAAGAGGAATGTTCAGAACACCTTTGTGAGGAGATGTATCCCCGCATCGTCCTGGAAAAATGCCTTCTGTCTTCCTGCCGCCAAGTAAGTGACGGAAAGATTCATCTCCAGAGTCTTCATCTTCGAACCCATTAATGTGCGCTCCACCTGCATGTATTGAGACATACAAATACCTCGGATCATAAGTGGAACACAGGATATCTTGAGTACCATTCCCATGGTGAACATCAAAATCAATCACACAGACACGGCGAAGACCCAGGCCACCTTGCGATAAGGGAGTGGTTGCATATATTGCCGCACATGCTGCCGCATTGAAAAGACAAAACCCATTACTGACTGCTTGCATTGGACGAAGCTCAAGGCCAGCATGATGTCCAGGAGGCCTGATAGCGCAAAATACATTTACGCACTTCCCAGTTACCACCATATCTACAGCCTTCAAGGACGCACCGATGCCAACAACTGCGGCTGCATAGGATCCTCGTGATCCCATTGTATCATCTCCTCCCTCTCCGTCACTATCGTCTGTAAGCGGCACGCCTTTTTGATCCGGAGGAATTGACTGGATCTTGGTCTTGAGGCGTTTAATGTATGTCTTCTTGTGTGCTTTGGGGATCACCACATTTTCGGCCATGTTGTAGTAATTGTCTTCTACTTCAGTGAGAAGTAGCACATTTGGATCTCTGCCTGCACCTGCCCGTTTTGCACCTTTAATGGCAGCTGGAAGCCTGACTGGTCGTTCAAAACTACCTAGTTGAGTAATGTGGCCGTTACATCGAGAGTCCGTGATCACAGATGTTACTCCATTGCCGACACCAGTAAAGGACAGTTTGCTAACGGCTCGCTTGTAGATGCGCTCACATGCTTTTCGCCATTCGGTAATGATGGTCACTTTGGACACTCCATGCGGAATTGAACTGAATTCGATGCAGTCTTCACCATGGCCCTTGATAAGCAAGCACTGGCACAACATTTTCTTCAATTCAATCACTTTTTTGTGCATCCCGTAGCCTGGATACGCAGAGCATGTCTGTCGCAGCTTAGCTACGAGATTCGTAATCAGTGTCCCCAGCTGACCAACTCCTTCCACAGAATAATCGTCGACAGATTCTCTCTGGAAAAGGCCCACCAAGAAATCACTGGCAAATCTATTTATTGACCAAACTGCATCAGTGTCACCATTGTTTTCTTCTGATGCTAGTTGCAAAGCACGTTTGGCTGATTTTGCGGGTGTAAAATTGGGATCTGGCGACGAAGGCAATGCCTCGGGAGTTAGGCAGCTGCTACTCCTGGGCTCCTGCGATGTCTTCCCAAAGCATTCAGGAGGCGACAACGAATGAACTATAGCATCAATATCAATAACTGGCTCTTGGGTGTCTTCGTCATTTCCCAACGATGAAGCTGCTAGCTCTGACGGGTGAGTAAGCTTGCTAAGGATGTAATCAAAAGGGAGCATTAGCACTACATCTGGAAATATGGGAGCCTTGACAGAAAGAATATGAGATTCGGTCAGTGACGCAGAGGCGAGCAACTGATCCTCGCTGTCACGATTCTTAGACATGTGCTTCAATGAATAAGCCTTTAGAGAAACCGCTAAGCGGTGACTATCCAAGTAACGAGCGAAAACTCCCTTGGGCAACCCAAGAAACTTAAAGCCAGTTTCCAGTTGTTCTATTGATATTGAATTGTGTGTGTACTCCTGAATGTTGTACTCTGACACTTCAATGGTGTCGTATTCGAACAATGGACCTGATATATATTTTGCAGCGATATTATAGATTCAAGAATGAGGATAAGATAACGAAAAGAAGAATATACATCGTAAAGCGCGGCATCGACTCATGTTACGTACCAACAGAATACGGATCAGTCGCATTAGACATTTTGGATACAGAGGCATCTTGAGCGTTCCAAAAGGGAGCCAAAAAGATGACATGGATCTGGTTCTTTGAAGAATTGCGTCGCTGTGAAAAAAAGGAAGCAACGGATAGGTAAATTACATTCATATTTGAAGGTTCGTCACAACTTCATTGAAATACAATCACTTACCACTTTTCCATCAGCAGTTAGCTTTCCTTCGACAACATTTCTCACTCTTGCGGGCCACATTATACCTTTACTTGCCCTATTGGTAGGCTTGGCGAGGATGATTCCATTCTCGATTCCTGGCACTGTAAATTTTGCAGTGGCAGCAAAGCGAGTGCTACCAGACTGTGCATTACTGCGAGTTGGCTTTTGCCTTGTCTTGTTTTCCCATTTCTTCAAGCCCATCTGCAGCTCTCCTGGCTCCATGTCAAACGTGTCTAGATCTTCAAGAAACACCCCTTTCCAGAGGCCTCCGTAGGTTTCATCTGGAATGTAAGCTACGACGACAGCTTCGTGCATTTGCCATATTACCCGTCTTCCAATGTAAATAGCTCCGCCCAAAGGTCCTTCTGGATTCTCCGTCTTCTGAATTGTCCACCCATCTTGCTTGAGGACGATAGGATCATAGTTCATACGAGTGGCTGCCTTGATGATAATGTCAAGACGTTCTTCCGAAGATTGAGCGGGTCGTTGCAATGCATAGGCAAGAATCTTTTTTGCCATGGCTGGAGTCCCCTTCATGTGGTACACATAACGAAATAGAAGTTCTAGACCTCGAAGATCGTTTTTGTTGCGAGCATTCGAGGCAACCCAATCACAGTAATCAATTCTAATGGGTTTGGCGGAGGGTTGGGTATTCAGGTAGTTTTTATTGACTACCACCTCTTTGCGAAAGAGATCCAAATTACCAGCCCAGTCTCCCTTCCATCCGTCATCTTCGCCGTAGTTGTAGTGATCTCCAATTTGAAGAGCAGCCTCTAGCTCCGCCAGATCACGAAAGGTAAGACGGTCTAGTGGTTCGACCTTGGGAATAATCATGTCTTCAAGTTTCATTACTCCCGCAAGAGCTGGGTCTATCAAATCAAAAGTGAAGTCCAAGTCGTCGTCGGACTGTGCATTTGCTGCTGCACCAGCATCATTGTCTTCATCATCTGCAGAGGATGATTTCGTTTCATCTACGTCCATCGCGTCTGATTGCTCCGAAGGTGGAGGTGAAGGGTTTGCTTCATCAGCAGAAGTAGGCGCAGATTTGGAACGCTCTTCTACATCCATTTGCTCGGACGGGCTGTCAGCACTTGCAACAGCTTCGGGCTTCGATACAGCCGAGCTTCCATTCATGATTGCAGAGGGCGTCTCGGGGGCAGGTTTGGGAGCAGGTTCGGGGGTTTCGCCCTGTGGTTTGCTTCTCTTTGCAGGGTTGTCTTCGTCCATTGGCGAATCGAGTTGTCTCTTCATGTTGGTGGAATCATTAGGTTTGTCCAATGCTTCAGATGATGAAGATGTGCTTGCCTCTGCTGCAACGGGATCGGGAGTGTCTTTGTCATTGGATTTCAATCCGTGGTCTTCGGATGTGCCTTGATCCTGACCTTTGTTTACTGTATCACCCTTGTCCAACTGCGTTGCTGCAGTGAAGCTACTCGAAATCTCCCCAACTGCGATTGAGTCGCCCTTGTCATCTGGACCAGACGACTCCTTGTTTGGGGGGAGCTGATCTTGATCGATTGACATAATGAGATTGTCTGTGACTAATAATTTCTAAAGACTTCTAGGACGCCCTCGCGAGATACTGTATAAGAGAAGCAAGTTGTGGGTTGTTAGAAAAGCCCCGCTGAAAGTATTCTACACTATTGAATGCATCGAATAGATCGCGCATCGAAAATGCTCGATAGGATAGAATTAATATCTCTTACCTTAAATCTGGCCGATGATGGTTCAGTCAGCTTCGATGATGGAAGTGTTTCGCCTTGTTTTCTATCGACGAGCGAGATGGCGGTTTCAAAAAATCGAATGAAAATTTTCGTGTGAGCCTATCGGGAGCAAAATCACGAAGATAGTTGTGTAGGTTAGAATATGCGGTTAAATAATGCAAGGCAGCACACTGAGAGGATATGAGTGTCGAATCAAGAATCGACGGCATAGACTGCAGGATCGAGCCAAACACGCTCAGCAATGGGCGGCTGTCTGCGATGCGAATCTCATACAGAAAGTGCGATAAACGCTGCGCCCAACTCAGCCCTCTTTATTCTGTAGTCGAGTCAAATTGATGTCTCCACGGCAAGAGGTGAGGCGCTCGACGCCGCTCCCAGGGCGGTGCCTGATCTCAAGCCGTAGCCAAGCAAATAAAATAAACTTACGCAAAATAAATTGCCTATGGATACTGAATATACTGCTGCGTTTTAAGAGCAGCTCCTCGTCGGGAAGATACTGTGATAGCTTGGTCAGCGAGACGGCACACTGCGACGATCAATCTCTGGAAAAAAATGAAAGCTCAGATCTCAGATCTCTGTCTCTCCACCTCGACTATCAGCTACATACTAATTCCTACATAGACCACGTGAGAGAGAGCCTCTCTTCTCTTCTAATATTTCCCTTCGATAATAATTGTGATGAGCTTGAAGAAGATTAAAGAGTAAGAGAGGACTAGTCCAGCCACTAATATCCTTCCTGACACTTCCCACTGGACGCTTGTGTAAATTGACCAGCTCGTTGATACCACTGTTTCGTTGGAGCGGCTTTTCAAGCGTGACTACAGTTTGATCTCTCAAACATCTCTGAGGGAGAGAAAATTTCAGACGTATTTGTCCAAAAGCAGTTTGTTTCCTCTTCATAATCCAATAGTACAAGATTTGCTTATGTCAATCTGATCTTGCTTCTGTGGGGGGTAGCTTGAGCTGAAGGTTGTTTGGTAGCACTTAAAAGACAGTTCTAGCTTTACTTAGTATCAATACATAAATACATCCAATATGAAGGTGTATATCTAAATCTTCCATCCACAACAGCACGTACGTGGAATGCACGTATCTAGTCCTCAACCTTAGCCCGATTCTGCGCTATTCGCAATATGGGGTTTGGTTTTAGAGTATCCCACCACAACGCCTCTTTTCTTGGAACTTTGCACGTAACTCTTGTAGTAACATCGAATGCGATCCCTGACAGCAACAAAGTTGAAGCAAGATTCGTCAAAGACGTAATTGTGTCGAGCTGCAATCTCAAGCAAACCTTCAGTGAGACGGTTGTTAAAGTGTTTTTGCTCTGCAGTGTAGTTTAGAGCTGAATGACGGAGGTATTCAGGGCGATTAGCGATGAGGAATTCCTCAAGCTGCGAAAAGCAAGGCAAGTTCCAAAACAACATGAGTGAGCTCAATTACGATGATAAACAGATTAGAATAAACACTCAACTCTTTCTTACCTCTGGATAATTTCTCCAAGAGAACTTCTTCTTCAAAATTATGGGTTCTGAGTGGATTGTCCGCCCTCCTTTGCGAAATTGATAATTTCCCATGTGAGGTTGGGGGTATTGAATCGTAGGAGATGCTGAAGCGTAGTCATAAGGCTGATATGGATCACTTCCTGGGTGTTGCGGAGGCGGAGGTGGGTATCCCGAGTAAGGTGACTCTGGGTGACCGGGAGGAGGTCCAGGTCGTGGAGGACTACTACTTGACGGATGCATCTCAGGTCTTGGCGGAGGAGCTCCTGGAGAAGTCTCGGTAGTATGATGACGACTTGGGGAGCTTTCATCCACACTGACTGTGAAAGATCTCTTATACTCTATTGAAGGAGGAGGGTAGTAACCTGGATAACCTGGAGGTGGAGGAGGTCCTGTGTACGCATGACCATGCGGAGGCCCTGGGTGAGGATGTCCACTCTTCTTAGGATCGCTCTCATCGGTGGGGACAACATGTGATGACTTTACCGGTGAAGAAAGAGGATGAAAGGGAGGTGCTCCAGATCGAGCAGGTTCTACTGTTTCTGTCACATGCTCTGGAGAGTGGTATTGTCCCCAGTACTCAGGCGTAGGGGGCATCGGAGTGGGTGGTCCATGTCCATGCATTCCATAATAGGCTGGAGGAGGAGGCATACTTCCCGGTGGAGGAGGTGGGTGGTGTGGATGATGATATGGGTATGGGTAGCCAGCATATGGACTAGGGTGATGAGGAGGTGGAGGACCATGAGGATGCGGGTATGGATACCCTCCATAAGGTCCAGGGAAAGCAGGTGGTGGTGGTGGTCGTGCATCTCTTGGATCCTCCTTCTTCCCCTCATGAACAAGCTTTCCCCGTTTATTAGCGTAAGGTTTGGGTAAGAGAGCAAAAGGCTTCACTCCATCACTTGCTGAATTCACATTCGATCGTAAAGGTGTGCCTGCAGTGGAAGAAGTTGAATGATTTGACTTCGGAGAAGATTCATATTCAAGCTTCACTTGTTGCTTCCCGTCATCCTCTTCATACACGTCTTCATTTGTCTTTGGGCTCCCTACATCAGATAATGATGCTAAGATCATAGCATCATTGTAGTTTCTTTTTTGACCTCTTTCTCCAAGTTCCTCTTCCTCTTCTTCCTTCACTGAAGTGGGACTACTTTCCCTGCTGCTCTGCGCTGAACTTGCACCTCCCTTGATGCGGTGCACAAGCTGAGGATGCTTGCTACTATCCATGCAGCTGGATTCATCTTCACTGTTCGTGTCATCTCCTACACGGAAGCCTGCCGACGTTGATACAGACATTAAGGTAAGCTTTCGCTTGCCAAGAGACTTGTTCTGAGGGAAAGCAGGCGGTGGGCCGAAGCCGTCAACGTCTTCAGAGTCCACGCTGCTTCCTGTCAAGATGGCTTCTTTGAATGGCGTCACCTCCGCTGACGCTTGATGAAAATGACTTTGAGACATACAGGATGGTGATGAGACTCGATCAAGGTGTTCACCGTCCATTTTATTCTTCTCGGTTCTGCAGATCAAGATCAGATGCTGCTGTGATTGATTGGTGTCGTGGTTCTTTGATATCTTCTTCCTTCACCTATATACGGCAAGTTCCTAAACCTTCTTGTCAATTCAAAAGGCAACAAAAAAACAATCGCTATTATTATTTCAAATACACAACGGTTGGATGTTTCAGCCGTTCGTTGGATGAATGGTATTGTTGATAGTGGATTTCTATCGGTTCGACTTCGGAAGTGTGCGGGAGTTGCTTTGACACACAAGAACCTGTGGAACTTTTTTGTGACCAAAAATCAAAGGGGAAGAGCCCCTCTTCTACGTAGGAAGCAGTACATTTCTCACAGGTACCATTCTACTATTCCTCTGTAGTCACGTCCTGCATGCCCGGCCTCTCTTTGTTCTTGCTTTTCGAGGCCAAAAATTTGTACAATTCTCAGGCTTCGCTTGCCTCCCAATATTGTCCAGTGAGCGAGCAAGAGTTCAAATAGAGCCATCTCTGTAGATATAATAGAGCCATCACTGTAGACATATGTTGCTATTTTAGTATCTTGACCAATGTGCAAAAAGTGTTCTACTGATCGAAGTAATTCAATCCTTTTTGGAATCGATACGTGTCCTGCTCTGCTTCTTTAGCTGCATTCCTCCACTCTTCTTTGAAATTGGATCCAGCAGGTGGCAAAGGCTTGCCAGCTACAACAGCAGCGACATCATCAGCAATATCGTAGGGTTGATACTTGCGTGGGTAACGACGAATAGGCTTTCCAGTACGACCATCCACCAAGAACTTTTCAAAGTTAGCTTGAATCTTACCCAATCCAGCAGGAGTACGACAACTTCCCTCTATCCATCTCCAAAATGGAACAGCACCAGATCCCAACAAGTTGACCTTATCAGTCAAATATGTCCCAGGGCTGCTGCTGCCGTAACCGTACTCAGACTCCATTTTGAGACGAATCAAGGCTGATGTATCAGGTTCATAATAACCTTGGTCAGTAGGTGAAACGATAACGGCAAATTCACCATTCTTGCCAAACCTATTAGCCAAGGCAATCAACTCGGGGATGTTCTTCCTTGCAATTGGATCATCCTGTTTGATATTAACAACCAAAATGGCCTTTACTGTTGTGCCCACGGTTCCACCACCCTCACCTGTATCCGTCCAACCATCACCAGAATCCTTCACTCCTTCATCAAGAAACGTTTGACCAATAATATCTGTTACTTTCGTTTCTTTCCCTTTCATGGGCAATGTAAAATCATAAATAGTACGAGGATCATCTTTTATCTTCTTCGCAAGTACCTGCTTGCGTTCTTCTTCTGCAGCCTGTTGAGCAATCTCGGCTTCACTCAATTCTTGAGAAACTCTTGCAGCACGAGCGGCAATGCTTTCAAATGCTGTCGATGTTTGTGCCTCATCTCCTTCTGCGGCTAAGGCGGGTAGAATACTGCCAGAAAAGATGATTGATGACGCTGATCCTGCAGCTGTGAGAAAGGCACGCCTATCAGAGTTGTTGTTGCGTTCTTCTATATCTGATTGCACATTATTCTGTGCCGCTGTTGCCAGTGACGTCTTTGTGGAGAATCGTTGGTGGGGTGTAGTGAATGCCTCTGCCGATGATGCTGCTGCAATAAGCATAAGAGCGATAGCCCGTCTTGATTGAACCATATTTTTGTTGTGATGAGTATACTAGGTGAAACAATTGCAATACTGTCTATAATAAGTCTACCCTTTTTATTGCTCTCCTTGCGATATTCAATGGTATTGAAAATATCCAAAAGCAGCGCTCCTCTCCTCAACCACGTACGAAAGCCAAGTGAAAAGTGGAAGAGGAGGTTTTGGTTGCTTCTTTGTACATACATAACCGACAATAGTAGTAAGCTGGTACAGTATGGTAGGGTATGTCCATGCCCGCCGACGACATGGACGAGAGACGCATTTTTGGTGGTCATAAATTTCGCATTGCTACTAGAGCAATTTGTTACATCGAAACATACTGCATCCACCTCCCCAAACCGACTTCTCTTACCCCCAAACCATGTCAATTGGAGCAACAATGCGTGCTACCTCACCTAATCATATGGAAGATGTTGAACTCGGCTCATCATCCTCCGCTAATAAATCCGGAACGGCCAGAACACGCCCAATGATGAAACTGAAAGATTCCAACATTGTCGAATTACAGCCGTTGGTCGAACCAAGTTCCAAATCGTCCAAGGGTGATGGAGAATCCTCATCGTTTGCAAAGAGTGTTATTGCTAGTACAATGTATAGTGGATGCAGCATTGGTATGGTTCTTGTAAATAAGAGTTTGGCGTCGAGGTGAGTTATGATTTTTTGTCGATACATGTCACTACAATAACAATCATACATCATACAACTTACCAATCTTCTCTTGCCTTTAGTTACAACCACCTCATTGATGGTGACCTCAACATCCTCCTGGTCGTATTCCAGGCAGTCACTGCCGTAATCTGTGTAGAATTCTCAAAGTTCATGGGATGGGTCGAGTACCCAAATTTTAACACTCGGACGGCTCGACTTTGGGCTCCCGTCAACTTATTCTTTTGCGGCATGCTCTTTACTGGTATGGCAAGTATGCAACACAACTCTGTTCCTATGGTCACCGTGTTTAAGAACATTACGAACATCATGACTACCATTGGAGACTGTATTCTATATGGGGCGAGTATTGAATTATTAGTCATGGCGGCATTTGGAATCATGTTGTTGGGAGCAATTTTTGCTGCCAGAAATGACGCAGATGTAACACAGACTGGATTATTTTGGATGCTTGGTAACTGTCTTTGCACGTCGGGGTATGTCTTGTATCTCAAATATGCTACCAAGACGGTCAAGCTTTCGAAATTCGGTATGGTGTTTTACAACAATGTACTGTGCTCGTGTTTTCTGTTGCCCGTGACAATGTTCAACGGAGAATTATCCATGTTTTTGAACACATCAGCGCTTCACACTGTGGATTATGCGGTGAAGAACTGGTTTGCAGGATTTGTTGGCTTTTTCCTCAATTTCGCTAGTCTAAACTGCGTCGCCCAAACTGGGCCAACAACGTACGCTATGATCGGATCTCTGAACAAGATCCCGATAGCAATCTTTGGGTACTTGATCTTTGACAATGACATTTCTCCTGAATCTTGGAGATTTATTTGTGTGAGTTTGTGTGGGGGTATTCTGTATACTGTTGCAAAGCTTCGTGCTTCTCGGAGAAAATCACGCAGCTAGACTTTGAAATTGAGGGCTCTCATGGTGGAGAAGTATCAACCAAGATGACTGTAAAGAAGATGATGTATTGTCAATCTCCGTTTCTATTTTCAACCCTATTGTAGTGGGTGGACTGAAACAAATGTTGATCAAAGCAGCAACCTTGAGAGAGTAAACTGAAGAGAGGGTATCAGATCTTTCCATCATAGATAAAGAAAGGAGACAAAGAATTACTAGACAAAACTATAGCATCAGAAGCGAGTTGGCTTTCTTGTTTCCTTCTCATCAACTAAAATCATCTTGTAAACCAAGCTGAAGCATTTCGGAAACAATCAATATACATATATTTGCATTTTATAGCC
>Ga0209652_1002564_pt1 | contig 13972 bp, 11 predicted proteins | sample SaaInl74LU_5_DNA_FD_184641 | JGI IMG/M metagenome (GOLD analysis project Ga0209652, IMG submission 184641) | Marine microbial communities from expanding oxygen minimum zones in the Saanich Inlet - ESP_74LU_5_DNA (SPAdes) (version 2) | ecosystem: Environmental > Aquatic > Marine > Intertidal zone...
CTAGGATTGGCAGCACCTCAGTGCATGATAATAGTGATTCTTGGCGAAGAACAGGACTCTCATGATCTCCAACCAAACTCAGATCGATTTGTTGAATAACTGTAGATCCCCGAAGCGGATCTAATCCGACGCCGGTAATGTTGATACAATTGGTAAGCCACAATGATCTGAGATTATTGACGGCATCGATAGAAAGCAGAACCCCCCTGATATCCTCGTCGGTGAGCTTGGACGCCAGATCTTTCTCAATGTCACAGAAATCCAGAACGCCCCAACCGTCACCAGCGATGGCCGAACTGCTGTCACGAGAATTGAGGGCGACGGCAAACAAAGCACGTGATGGCGAAGGCAGAAAACTTGACACGTGTGCCAATGCTCCGGTTGGTAGATCGGAGAGACAAATCATGCTGCTATCACCAAGTACTTACACTGGAAAGAAGAGCAAAAGAGAGGCAAAAGGGGAGTATCTATTTCATTAACATATGAAGTGAAGAAGAGCCAAGCAGCAAGGGCACATCACAAAATATTCTCCCGGCTCCGCCCTCTGAGACCTCAGACGGAACCTGTTCTAGCTACATCATCTCCACACCACCGCCTTTGATAAACAGATGCCGATAGTCTTACCTCCTCAAATTATGCCACTATCAAGATATCTTCAATGCCCTCCCCACATCGACATCATGTACTTCTATCCACCAAAACGTACCCGCCAAAAAGAAATAGATGTGTCATTTTGTCCTATTGATTCCTATGTATGTGTGAACTATCGACCTCAACATGACAGAACATAGATCTCCCCTACGGTAGAGAGGCTACTACTGTCTTCTTAGTCCTCTGGAAGTGCTGGAAATAAAATGGTTGCAGACGAGACAGAGGCGGCCGACATTTGTTGTGCTTCGTGCGGCATAGCAGAAGTTGATGAAATCAAATTGAATGAATGTAACGATTGTGATCTCGTTAAATATTGCAGCGAGAAGTGTCAGCAGGATCATCGGCCACATCATGGAGTAATGTGCAAAGAAAGGGCGGCTGAATTACGTGACGAGATTTTATTTAAGCAGTCTGAAAGGACCAATGTTGGTGATTGCCCGATTTGTTTCCTACCATTGCCGCTTGATAAACAAAAATCCATGATGAACTCGTGCTGCAGCAAAATAATCTGCAAAGGATGCGTATACGCCGACATGATACGCGAGAAGAAGGCGGATTATTCATGTCCATTCTGTCGGAAGATGATTCCAGATACAGAACGTGAACAGTACAAGGATGTTAGGAAGAGAGCAGCAGCGAACGATTCATTTGCAATGATTTTGTTGGGTGTGAGGTGCTACAGCAAAGGAGATTTTCGGGGTGCATTCAAACATTACGAAAAAGCAGCTGAATTGGGTAATGTGGATGCTCATTATCATTTATCACTTTTGTATTTGATGGGGGAAGGTGTTGAGAAGGACGAGGAAAAGAGAGCATACCATTTGGAAGAGGCTGCAATTGGCGGTCATCCTGAGGCTAGGTACCATCTTGCAGCAATTGAGCAACAGAATGGAAGAGAAGTCAAGAGAAGAGTAAAACACTTGATCATTGGTGCCAATCTTGGTTATAGCAAATCAATTCAAGCGCTGAAGACATGTTACAAAGATGGAAATGTCAGCAAAGAAGAGTTTGCCGCGGCTCTTCGTGGACACCAAGCTGCGGTGGATGCGACGAAGAGTCCACAGAGGGAGGCAGGAGAAAAAGCTTTGGCACAGTTTTAGCACACAAGATCTTCTATCATTGTACCCAGTTGATGCATCGAAGAGTCCACAGAGGGGGGAGTACATGCAGCCGAGAAAAGAATTATCAATCTGGGTTTTTCAGAAAGTTGCGTCTGTATTACACTATCTTAAATTAACATCAAAGTAAGTCCGACTGAAGACTGATGAAGGATATGAAAGGCAAAAATCATGTACAGAGCCAACAACTGAGCACTCTTCTCTTTTCTTTTCGTGGCAATTTTCCTTTCGTCTTTCCCTTTCCCTTTGTCTCAACGCACCGTCGTGTGGTACCCTACGTCGTGTGGTACCCTACATGAACTAATTCCAACGTTGGAATGTAGTCGTATTGTAGCTTTACGGGAAAGTTCGCCGGTATGCATAGCATAAAACTTGTACCATGAAACTTGGAATGGGCGCTTCTTTTCACTTCCTGTTCATGAAGCAGAGCCAATCTCTACAAGATCGGATGGGCCTCTATCCCTGCGTTGAAGGACATAGTCGATTGATTACTTGTTGCGGCCGTAAACCCCATTATTCATTCACCTAAATTGGTTATCATATCATGGCAGCATCATCCGCTTTTTCCCTTCACTGCATAATCTGCTTCGATGATTTCGATGCCGATTTGAACTATCCCGTCGTCCTTCCCTGCGGGCACACCTATGTGTGCATCAACTGTGCCAATCGCCTTGATAAATGCATGGAGTGTCGTGCACCGCTAGATGTCAAGATTGGGGTAGCTCCGCCGACGGAGCAGACCACCTCGCAACGAGGATCATCGGCATTGCAACTGCGTCAACAGCAGAATCGATATCATGGACCACAACATCAAACGCCACCTCGCTCGCCTCCGGTGATAGTAAAACAGCGGCTGCCCTTACCAAAAAATGCTGTGCTGCTAAGTTTGATCCAAGCTTCGGAACCTGCACGACGTCGCAGTAGTGTGCTTTTCGCCATGGACGATGGTCCTCCATTGACATCCTCTAATGGAGGGAATGGTGTAGTGGCGGTGTCTCCAATGAAGACGACAACCAATCACCATTACGATGATCAAGACGCACTTCTAGAATCACCTCCTTTACTTATCAAACAACACTCCTCATATCACAGTAATGATAGTAGTGCACATGTAGAGGAGTCTTCTGCGGGAGAATCACTGTTATTCCCCTCACTTACGTTGCCAAACAACCACTCATCAGATGCAGCAACAACAGCTAAATCTTCCATACAAGACACAGATTTGTCAGAGAACTGCCCAAACGAAGCAAATCAATGGATGGAATTACATCCAACTCTTCAAGTTTGTGGAACATATGCTGTTGCAGATATTAAGGGATTGGTTGTTTATCCTAGTTTGGCGGAGTTGCAACGTGGAGGTGTTATTAGTGCTTCTGGTGATAATCTTGCTGGGGAGGATCAAGCGGGAGAGGCATCGCCCATTGACAGAAATGAAGAAGCCTCCGCGGTAAGAAATGTGCAGCTTGAAGATGGGGAGGACCAAGTAGGAGAAGCCTCATCCATTGATGATGACCATCTTGAGGGAGAGGACAATCTATCAACGCAATGCAACATTGGATTGACTTTGAGTACAAGCGCAAGTGCAAGTAGTGTTGGCAGCAACGATGATGAATATGTCAGGAATGGATTGGGACATACCCATTTAGATGGATCAAATACTCTCTCGGATGAAAAGCCTGCATTTTCGTTTTCTATATCGCCGGTTGCGTCGTCGAAGCTACTTGACAACATCGCTATGAAGGAGGGAGGCTCAAACAAAGATGATAATGTGATTGAATCGGAGTTGACACAATCTTTGACTGAGAGTAGCAGTAGTCTTACTAGAAGACACATTTCTTTATTGCAAACGCAATCATTGAATCAAGAAGATAACAAGAACAAGGAAGGTGATGATTCTGCTACTATCGGAAAAGTCAATGTACCGTCATCCGCACCCGTTCAAGATGGCTCCAAGAGACCATTGTTACGCCTGAAATACGGTGACCGCGTTCAAGTAGTCGGTTCCGATCCAAGAGGAGAATGGGTCAAGTTGGCTCGAGGGTATGGATACATTCGTCTCCTAAATGATAAGCAGCTGGTAAAAATTGGGGAGGCGACTGACAAAGCCTGTAAAATTGAATCCACTCTTCTCGAGCTGTCTATCGAGAGGGATCTGTTGAGGTATGAACAAACCAAGCTGGAGCGATTGTCTGCCGGACTCATGATTGATCTACAATCTACATTATTTACATCGGATGATCATGTCATATGTGCTCCTCCGAATGGTTTCCTCCATGGTACAGATTCAGATTTGTGCGACTCCATTAGGAACTCATGTAGCTTAGATGATATTGACGACATCACAATCATGCGTGCAAAGAATGACGAGGTGCCAGAAGAAGCAGTGAACACTCCATCAACGGCCAAGGTACCAGTCTTCACAGCCAAATCTCATTCTCCCAATCAAAGGGCTACTCTTCCAACGATGATTCAACCTCAACAAGTAACTACACCAACGAGGGAAGTGAACTGGCGGACCGGGTTGAGTGGTCATAGGGCATTGACGAATTCTCAATCACCTCATCCACATGATTTCATTGGTGCATCATCATCGGGTGGTGCTGCAAGATTGATGAGTAATCATGCTGGAGTTTCAAAGTCGAAATCGCGGCCGAGGGCAAGTATTTACTAAGAGCTCAAACAATAATAGTTAAGTATTCTCTTGTAACAAGTCAGCTGCTAATTAGCGGAGAATCGCAAGAATGCACTTTGCCGTCAACCCTATATTTTGTATCATCATTTTCATACAACATGAATGAGATGATGATTTATCTAAGTATAGTGGCAGTGGCAAAAAGGAGATTGGGCAGTCACCGAAGAAGAAAATCTAGTTACGCAATTTAGAATACTGCTTCGCCAAATCGACATTTGCTGCTTCCTCCCTCTGAGGACTCTTTGTTGCATCTACGGCAGCTTGGTGTCCACGAAGAGCCGCGGCAAAATCATCTTTGCCGGCCTTTCCATCTACGTAGCACTTCTTCAGCATTTGTATTGATTCGTCATGTCCAAGGTTGGCGGCAATGATATAATGTTTCACAGCTCTCTCAATGCTACCGTTTCTGTCCTCATAGCCTGCAAGATTGTATCTAGCATCAGGATGACCGGCAATGGCCGCCTCTTCCAAATGGTATAATTCCTTTCCCATGTCCTTCTCAACACCTTCCCCCTTCCGATACATAAGTGATAAATGATAATGCGCCATTGCATCGCCCAGTACAGCTGCTTTTGACAAATATTCAAACGCACTGTCATAGCAACCTTTTCTGTAGAGCTCTCTACCTATTTCCATCACTGCAAATGGATCGTTTGCCTCAGCTCTTTTCATTTTATTCATGTGAATATTTTCCTCCCCCTGAGTACTCTTTGTTGCACAGAGTGGACACGTACGTTCCAGCCGTTCGTTTCTCTGGCGCATTCTATGTGCCTGTGAACATCCTTTGCAGATTATTTTCATACAGCACGATTGAACCCTTGATTTCATAAGAGTGAGTGACAGCGGTAATAAACAAATCGGACAGTTACCCAGATGGCTGCTCTCAGGCTGCCTGAATAAAATTTCATCGCGTACTATCGCTTCTGTCGCTGCCTCCCTCTGCAGACTTTTCGTTGCATCAACGCTAGCCTGATGTGCGCGAAGAGCCGCGGCAAAGTCTTCTTTGCTGACTACTCCATGTGTGTAGCACTTCTTTAGACTTTGTATTGAATCATCATGTCCCAGGTTTGCGGCAATTATCCAATGTTTCACAGCTCTGTCATAACTTTTGTTAGCGTGGAGCGCATAGCACCCAAGACGAAATCTACCATGGGGATGACCTCGAATGGCCGCTTCTTCCAAATGGTACATTTCCTTCTTTTCGTCCTTCTCAACATGTTCCCCATACTGATACAAAACTGATAAATCATAATGCGCCATCGCATCACCCAACTCAGCAGCCTTGGTGTAATATTCAAATGCACTTTCAAAATCTCCGCTTTGGTGGTGCTTCACACCCTCTTGGTGTATCGCCACTCTATCATTTGCTGCCACTCTTTTCATTTTATTCATTTCGGACTCTTTCTGTGTTTTCGGTAACGGGTGTCGACAGAATGGACATGTTTGTTGCATACTCGCCTCTGTCTCACGCAACATGTTGGCGTACTCACAGCCTCTGCAGATCATTTTGGTGCAGCAAATATACAATGATGATTTAAATGTATGAATCGGAAGAGGCAATAAACAAATCGGACAGTCGCCCATATGTGTGCTTTCAGGCTGCCTAAATAAAATCTCGTCACGTAATTCAGCCGACCGTTCTTTACACATTGCCTCATGTTGTGACTGATGATCCTGCTGACATTTATCGCTACAATATCTAACGAGATCGCAATCATCACACTTCGTCATTTTTATGTCATCAACTTCTGCTATGCCGCACGAAGCACAGCACATGTCGGCCACCTCTGTCTCGTCTGCAACCATGTTATTTCCAGCACTTCCAGAGGACTAAGAAGACATGGATCCGTGTAGTCTCTCTGCCGAGCGTAGGGCATTATACGCACTCCCTCACATGCTCTTCCGCACCAAAGACAACCTGAGAATTCAGGAGATCGTTGATTTCTGTCATGTTGGGGTCGGATAGTTCACACATACATATTATGCCGACCAAAAAAGCGTGCCACCCCAACGCTCGCTGCGAGAAACACCTTGAGAACTCCGAGCTCAATTTTTTTTGATATTTTTTTTTTGATTTTTGCACCGCATGAGAGCCCACTAACAAGACCCTCTCCGCCGTAACAGTCAATAGCATCGATCATATCATATTCATCTAGCAAACCCAATTGTCAGTTGACCATTTTGTCGTCACGCTGAATTCAATGGTGCAGTCGGTGGTCCGCTATTTTGTACACCTACAATCGTAATGCTCGCTACACCAGATGCCCTACTTTTTATGCAACTGCGGCACATTGTACTTTGGTCGTCGAGGAAGAGAGGTAAGATCAATTTAGAAAGCTACCGAGATAATATATCATTGTTTATGAGCGGTCGGTTAATTGCCGGTGATAGTGACGGAAGCGATCAGTACATCGGCATCCGAGAAGATATGAGTAAGATTTCAGCATCTGCCATATTCCATATATACAACATTGCAAATGAACATTTAACGTCGTTGTCCTCTATATCAGAACATAGCATCCCCTTCACACCTTCATATTAGTGTACACTACGCATTGTTGCCGGGTATGAGGGCCCACTCGTTTGTTGCATCTTCGTCGGGTACAACTCATTACGTATACTCTTCACACTTAGCTCCAGCTGCTAATTATCTACTTTTTGAAGCTCTGTGCTCTCAATCTCCCTCTGTTGCAATAACCTATTAAAATCGTTATGCTCATCCTCCACCTTGCTACGCAACCGCGGCTGATGCCACATTGCCTCTGTTATCTTTGGTCTCCTGTCCCCAGCGGCATCAGGCTCTGTAGAATAGGCAGATGCAACTATGCAACTTCTAACTTCTTCGCGTACGACAGTGATGCACCATACCTCCCTGCTGGTTTATATTGATGTTATGTTGCAGCAAGTATTCTCGTTGTGCATCACTTAAACGCATTCTTCCAAAGTGCATGATGTTGATGGGTAGTGTCGGTCTGCCAATCAGCCACAAAAAAAACCATTCCGAGACGAAAAAAAGCAATGGCAACTGTGAGAACGATAGCAGCATGTTGTGCGACACGGCAATGGTTGATACATGGCGTAGACTTACCGGAAACATTGTCTATTGCCTCACTCGGCGAGGTGTGTAATGGAAAGGGTGATGTGATTTTTGAAAAAAAAAATATCAAAAAAAAATTGAGCTCGAGTTCTCAAGGTGTTTCTCGCAGCGAGCGTTGGGGGTGGCACGCTTTTTTGGTCGGCATAATAATACGAAACGACACAATCTTTCCTTTTTGCGGGGCTTTCAGCTTTGATCGGCCCTCCATCCAGCATGGCCAGGCATAGCAGAGGCATGCGCCTCCATACTAACCACCAGCCTCGATGGGATTCAGCATCTCTAGTCTTCTTCTTCCAAGCTGTTATTGTGGCAAATTTGTGGCGACCATACGTTAAAGATGAGCACAGATAATATTCATATTGTGGTAGATGCGGCAGAGAGTTGTTGTGCTTCATGCGGCAAATCAGAAGTGGATGACATGCAATTGAAGAAATGTGATGCTTGCGATCTCGTTCGATATTGTAGTGATGAATGCCGGACGGATCATCGGCCGCAGCATGCAGTAATGTGCAAAGATAGGGTGGCTGAATTACGTGACGATGTATTATTTAAGCAGCCTGAAAGCAGTTATCTGGGCGACTGTCCCATCTGCTTTTTACCGCACCCAATTGATGATACTTCCATAGAAAACGCCTGGATGCAATCGTGCTGCAGCAAATTGATCTGTGAAGGATGTGCATACGTCAATTGGTTACACCATCTAGAAAAATCACTTGAAGAGACATGCCCATTCTGTCGGCATCCGAATCCGAAAACCCAGGAAGAAGTCCACTTGAACGAAATGATAAGAGTAGGAGCAAATGATCCAGTTGCAATGCTTAAAGTGGGTGTTAGTTACTTCAATGATCGCGACTATGATAGCGCTTTTGCATATTTCACAAAGGCTGCTGAACTAGGAGATGTGATGGCACATTATAATCTATCAATTTTGTATAAGAAGGGGAACGGTGTCGAGAAGGACAAGGAAATGGAATTATTCCTTTTGGAAGAGGCTGCAATTGGTGGTCATCCAGATGCTAGGTATAATATCGGACTTTATGAGGCGATAAACGGTAGGACTGATAGAGCAGTGAAACATTTCATCATCGGTGCCAACCTCGGTCATGACGACTCATTAATCGAGCTTAAGGAGTGTTACGCAAATGGAGATGTCAGCAAAGATGACTTTGCCGCGGCTCTCCGTTCACATCAAGCTGCTGTAGATGCAACGAAAAGTTCACAGAGGGAAGAAGCAGCAAAAGCTGAGGCTATCGAGTCCTAATTGCATCTGCCTGATAATTAATAAGTTTAGAGTTGCAGCTCTGTTCTCGTTTGGATCAGCCTGCCTCGCATCGGGACTGAATGACCTTTCCACGACTGGGACGAAGTCACTTTCTTCCCAGCTTCTGTCGTGGCAATTTCCTGCGGGGTCGTACATCGTCGTCTACTCTACTATTACGATGGGCACAGACGATGATAAAGAAGCAAAGATTAGCATGATGATGCGTTGTGATTTGTGCGGCAAATCAGAATTGGATGACATCAACTTAAGAAATGTGATGCTTGTGGTATCGCTACATACTGTGTGAAAAGTGTCAAAAGGATCATCGACCGCAGCATGAAGCAATGTGCAAGAAACTTGTGGCTAAGTACGCGACGTGACTTTATTTCGGCAACCTGAAAGCACCCATCTTGGAGACTGCCCGATTTGCTGTTTGCCATTTTCACTCAATCTAGCAAAATCCGCATTGCAAACATGCTGCAGTAAAGTAATCTGTAACGGCTGTCACTATGCCAATTTGATACGTGAGAGAGAAGAATCGCTTGAGGAAACATGCCCATTCTGTGGGCAAAAGACACCAGCATCCGTTGAAGAAGTTGACAAGAATGCAATGAAAAGAGCAGACGCCAACGATCCGTTCTCAATGTGCAGGATGGGTAGAAAGCACTACAATGAAGGAGACTATGAAAGTGCTGTTGAATTTTGGACAAATGCAGCTGAATCGGGCGATGTGGATGCTCATTACATTCTTTCAGTTTTGTACCAGGAGGGGAAAGCAGTTGAGAAGGACGAGAAAAGGGAACGATACCATTTGGAGAAGGCTGCCATTGCCGGCCACCCCACAGCGAGGCACAATCTTGGATGTGATGAGTGGAAAAAGGGCAGGATCAAGCGAGCAGTGAAGCATTTGATCATTGCGGCCAACCTTGGATTTGATGAGTCAATACAAGCGCTGAAGACGTGTTACAAAGACGGAAAGGTCAGCAAAGAAGAGTTTGCAACAGCTCTTCGTGCACACCAGGCTGCCGTGGATGCTACAAAAAGTCCTCAAAGGGAGGCAGCATCAAAATTCTTTGCATTCCTGAGGACAATTTCTGTTTAGTTAAATGAGTTAATCTTTCTGCCCTCTTCTGTTGAAGCCCAGAGCAAGGCAGGAGAGTTATGGGTAGGTAAAAATAAGAGCCTCTTCGTCTGTCGTCTGGGCAAACTGGAGACATACAGCCCGCCAAAAAGGTAATACGCGATAATTTTTGTATTGATTCCTACACATGTACATCAAAATTTCTCAACCCAGAACCCAGATAGAAAGTCAACACATCTTGTGCAAAGACCATGGACGACTTCACCCTAGCACCCCTCCTCAACGCCGCTGCCCTCGCCAACCATGGCATAGAGCAGCTGATTCATTATCAGCCGCAGCCTCCTCCTTTCGCCGCCGCCGCCGCAACTGCTGCCGGCAGTGATGACGACGAGGAACCGCCGGCCAAAAAAAAGGCCAAAAAGAAACCCCAAAATAACAACACTATAACTAATAATTATCTAAATCATCCCGACAGTGACACCCACAAACTGCAAACCAATCAACTACTTCTCGACACCGCCTCACGAATCGAAGATGCAATTTCCGAGCTACAAGAATACGCAAATCTACTCGCCGCCGACGGGCTCAAACTTCAACACCGAAAAAATAACTCCCGCTCCGCTTCCGCCCTCAACATTCGTTCCTCGATAGTGCCATTGTTGCAGATTACCGCGAATACGTTGCGAGATGCGGGAAAGTGCTTTGCTCCGTATCGTGGAACTGAGAGGTTGCAGTACAGAAATGATATCGAGCGAAGGAGAAAGCTGATGGAAAATCTTACCACTGTTGATGGCGCGGCGGAAACGAGTACGAAGAAAAGCCCTGCGTTGATCATGATTGATGACTTTATGAAACGATCTAATTGGTCGCCTCCAGTCGAGAAGAGTGCTGCTTCGAAATCACCGACGAAGAGAAAGAGAAAGTCAACAGCGTCATCAGCGACAGCATCGGCTGTACAGCCCGCCACTTTCTCAATGACTCTACTCCAACCACGCAATGGCTCCACCTACACCAAATCAGAAGCAATCGCCATTGCCAGGCAGCACAAACACGGCAAAGGACGGCGTCAAATCATTCAAGCAATGATTCAAAAGGAATTCATACCAGTGAATCAACGTTCACTCGATCGATTGATCAAAAAGGTGGAAGATGGGGAGATTATGTTGGATGACGAATGGCACGTTGGTGTGGGGAGGCCCAGCATTACGTATCCGGCGAATATGAAACCAAAGCCGATTGATTGTAATTTGACATTTGATGATTTGGATACGGGGGATAATCGAATCGTTGTGGAGATTGAGAACAAGAAGAAGAGGCAAAAGGTGGTGGGCGAGGAGGAGGAGGTGATGGATGGTGAGGTTGACGATGATAATTCTGTGGAAGGCGATGCAAAGCAACCGTACAGATACGCGACATCTGTGAAGACTCCTCCTCTGGTACCCAAGAAGAAGAAGTGGGATGTTAATCCCAAAGTAGTCGCATTCGAAGTACCTCCCCCAAGAGATGGATCCAAACTGTACAAAAAGACTGAGTTTGTCGAAGTAATCAAGACTTTTGTCCCATCCAACCAACATCATATTGCCATGCGCGCCATGATGCACAGAGGCTATGTTGGATCCACTCCCAAACGATCATTGAAAGCTTTATGGGAAAAGGCTGAGAAGGGTGAACCGATATATGACACTGAATGGACATCAGGTAGACGTGGTCGTCCCCCCATTGTAAGTCCAGATGAAATTAATGACATTGTGGAGAGGATTAAACAAGAGGATTTGCGAATACATGATGTTAATGACGTGAATCAACTGCTGGTTCAAGTTCTGTTGAAACGGGGCGTGGTGGATGAGACCAAGTTGACTATGAGTGACAAGACGGTTGCTGATTATTTTACAGTGTTGAAGAGCAAATTGAGTCCTATGTATTGGAAGAAGTTGGATGATGATGATGACGATGGTGAGTAGGTCGCGGCAGCACAACACACCAGAACACTTCAAGGAGCGCTCCAGTGGGAGTGATCTATACTTGTAAACATAACTCGTATCCTGAATAGCTACCTGTCTTCTAAATATTAGCGCCACCTTCTATCGGCCGTGCTAGCGAAGGCTACCTAGGTTGTGTTTAGCAGAAAGTACACTTTCCCAGAAATGTTTGATTAGTATCGAGGTGGAATAGTTATGCTTTCTATTTTACCAAGGCCAATCCGGCTACCTCGGCTGCCTCCCTTTGTGGACTCTTTGTTGCATCTACAGCAGCCTGGTGCGCACGAAGAGCTGTTGCAAAATCCTCTTTGCTGATTACTTCACGTTTGTAGTTGTAATAATTCTTCAGCGCTTGTATTGAATTGTCACATCCAAGTTTAGCACCGATGATGAAATGTTTCACTGCTCTATCGAACCTTTGATTTATCCCCTCATCACATCCAAGACGGTATCTAGCCCGGGGATGACCAGCGATGGCAGCCTCTTCCAAATGGTATGACCCCCTTTTCTTGTCCTTCTCAACGCCGTCCCCCTCAAGATACGCAATTGATAAATGATTGTGCGCCATCGCATCGCCCAACTCAGCTGCCTTCGTCCAATATTCAATTGCTTTTACATCATCTCCTTTATTGTAGTGCATCGTACCAATGTGCCTCATCGCAACCGGATCGTTCCCCTCTACTCTTATCATAGCATTCGCGTTGCCTTCTTCCTGGGATTTCGGTAGGAGTTTGCGACAGAATGGACACTTTCGATCAAGCCGTTCTTTTCTCTGGTGTAGTTTATTAGCGCATGAGCAGCCTGCGCAGATTGTTTTGCTACAACATGAAAATAAAGTGGATTTCTTCGAGTCAATCGAAAGTGGTAAAAAGCAAATCGGACAGTCACCCATATGGCTACTTTCAGGCTGCCGAAATAAAATCGCGTCACGAAAGCATTCAACATTATTAGTGCTTGCAGACTGCTTGATTAAAATCTCGTCACGTAATTCAGCCGCTCGTTCTTTGCACGCATGCTCATGTTGCTGCCGATGATCTTCTTTAAATTCATCACTGCAATATCGCACGAGATCGCAAGCATCACATTTCTTCAATTTGATGTCATCAACTTCAGTAATGCCGCATGAAGCACAACACATCTCCGCCGCATCTACCACAATATGAATATTATCTGTGCTCATCGTTTATTAGTATTATTGACACCACCGCCACGGAACTATGACAGCACCTCCTCCGAGAAATCAGAACAACGCAACAGGCAACCACTGCAGCTGCTGATTAACTTAATATCACGCCAGTAGCCAGTAGTAGTAGAATGACAGATGTCGGTCAGAATGAAGGACGCTTCCAAAAAAGATTTGTGTCGTTTCGTAGTATTGATTCCTATGTATTTAGCGTAGGAGTTCCCTCTTCCCTGCTGAAGTCTGAAGTGAGGAAAGAAGAAAGAAGTGGTGCTGCCGATAATTGCCTCCCTCGGCTGCGCCTGCAACAACGATCACAAATATTCTGACGACGATGAGCACAGAAAATATTGTGGCAGAGGCTCGAGTGATGTGTTGTGCATCCTGCGGCAAATCAGAATTGGATAACATCAAATTGATGGACTGTGATGCTTGCGATCTCGTTCGATATTGCAGCGTTAAATGTCAGCAAGATCATTTGCCGCAGCATGAAGCAAAATGCAAAGAACGGGCGGCTGAATTACGGGACGAGAAATTATTTATGCAGCCCGAAAGTAGCCATCGTGGTGACTGTCCCATTTGCTGTTTGCCTCATCCACTTGACCTTGAAACTTCCATGATCATGAATGCATGCTGCAGCAAACTTATTTGCAGAGGCTGTTCACACGCCTCTACCGAACGTGAGGTGGGAGAAAACCGACAACCTACGTGCCCATTCTGTCGGCATCCGACACCAAAAACACAGGATGAGGCCACCGTGAGTTTTATGAAAAGAGTTGCAGCGAATGATCCAGATGCATTATGCGTAATGGGAACAGAGCACTTCGTTAAAGAGGACTATGTGGGTGCATTTGAATATTGGACAAAGGCAGCTGAATCGGGCGATGCGTTGGCGCATTATGAATTATCATGT
>Ga0209652_1002567_pt1 | contig 13960 bp, 16 predicted proteins | sample SaaInl74LU_5_DNA_FD_184641 | JGI IMG/M metagenome (GOLD analysis project Ga0209652, IMG submission 184641) | Marine microbial communities from expanding oxygen minimum zones in the Saanich Inlet - ESP_74LU_5_DNA (SPAdes) (version 2) | ecosystem: Environmental > Aquatic > Marine > Intertidal zone...
GGGGGTGGCGTAGGTGTCATATCGCTCCATCGCCCCAAGGCATTGAATGCGCTTTGTGATGCCTTATTTGACGATCTGATTCATGCTGTTAGAGCATTTGATGGTGATGATGATATTGGTTGTATTGTTATTACGGGGAGTGGAAAAGCGTTTGCTGCTGGTGAGTTTGGTTCAATGTTGAATTTGGATACATACTTTTGATACATCATTATTAATGTCATCAGCTTGATTCTTACATATATATCACCTCTTTCAATTGTTCAGGTGCGGATATATCAGAAATGAGCAAACGAGAGTTTGCCGATGTCTACAAAAAGAACATGTTCTCTCAATGGGCAGACATCACCAAAGTCTCCAAACCTATCATCGCTGCGATCAATGGGTTCGCACTTGGAGGTGGATGCGAACTTGCCATGATGTGTGATATTCTGCTTGCCGGATCAAAGGCGCAGTTTGGCCAGCCTGAGATCAATTTGGGGGTTATTCCAGGGGCAGGTGGCACACAGCGTTTAATTCGAGCAGTTGGAAAATCAAAAGCGATGGAGATGTGTTTGACTGGCAATCGAATTAGTGCACAGGAAGCTCTGGATATAGGGCTGGTGTCAAAAGTAATTGAGACAGAATTCTTATTGGAAGAAGCGGTGAAGATGGGATTTTCTATTGCAGATAAGGGAAGTGTATCCGTACGAATGTGTAAGGAGGCAGTGAATGCAGCAGAAGAGATGACTTTGGCAGAAGGATTGAGGTTTGAACGAAGAATGTTCCATGCTTTGTTTGCGACCAAGGACCAGAAGGAAGGTATGGCTGCATTTTTGGAGAAGAGGAAGGCTAATTTCACAAATGAATGAATGCAATGCAGCAATAATCAGAGCACTATAAGTTCAGCTAACTATAGAGAGAACAATATAAGTTAGGCTTGTTTCGATCGTCTGGAACTGCTTATGGTATTGTACTTCAATAACATGGCGTTGTGCATACCTAAGTACATATGTTGCACGAGCGAGCCTGTTGGCTGTCTAACCAGTTATGGTATTGAAGCAGGAAAGACTCCGAATAGAGAAAGCGATTCCGTCTCTCTTGTACCTGTTCGTTACCTCTCACCAAAATTGTCAAGCACTTCCGATCATGCTTCCGATCACCTTTTTTGCCTCCAACTTCTCACGAGAGCTGTCATGCAATGCTTTGGGAACTGTCAGTATTTGACACTATTATACTACTTTGCCAAGATGAGTAGAAGCCTATCCACATACGCTATCACTCCAGTGGAATTGAAAGGTGTGAGATTGAAGATCTCCAAGGTGCCAGAAGTGAAGAGTAGTCGGCGCTCAAACCTTTTTGGTTGGAGAAAGTGCAGTGATGCAAGCTCATTTGACAGTATCAACGATGATGAACAAGAGCTTCATCCTAGCATGAGAGCAGTGGTATGGTGCCAGCAGGATGAGTCGTCAAACGGTGTTGTTGCTGAGCGTATCTTAAGTTGTCCACTGGAAGTAGTCTCTGAGGATGAAGATGGTGGGATGATCATGAATTGCGTATGGCCTGATGGAGCCATGCTGTATGTGCCTAATGTTTCTCATGCCAATAATGAGGAGCAAGTCACGCTTGGGTTAGGTATTCAAATGCAAAACGAGGCGCTGCTCTCAATCGGTACTGCAAGCGTTTCCTTCTTGGGCTGTGGCTCAACGTTCCTAATTTTTCTCCCTATCAAACAATCTGAGGATCAAGTCGGTAACGACAGGTATAACTTTGACGTCTCTTCGTCGAGACTATCCACTGTATTGGATATGATCGACGCGGAATTGAGTAATTTTGTTGTTGATGAGTTCTCAAAGAAAAGCAACATGACACTGTTTTCTGAGAATCGAACTACAAAATCTGAGTACGTGGAAGATGATTGGAAGCCTTGGGAAGCTGATGATATCAAGATTCAGAAAGTTGACGATTTTTCTTTTGAACCTCTGGTGTATGAAGACGTAGTTGCGGTAGAGCAGATGGATCAAGTTCAAGTTGCGTCAGTGGAGTCAGTTGCATCAGTGGAACAAGAAGAGCAAACGGACTATGTTGAGGCAATGAAGACATTGGAGATATTTGAAGTGAAGACAACAATTAATGATGCAATCAATGACTATCCTTCAACTCGGCTTAATTTCTTGATTGATGAGGAGAAGAATGGTGACAATGGTGACATCAAGACTGTTGGCTTGAAGGGGAAGAGAACGCAGTCGAATGTTGATTATCCGTCGTCCCTAATCGAGTTCACACATGAGACTGGTGACATGAACCAAGTCGAGTTCACTGATGATGCTGTCAGAAGCCCTGGAAAACGTACAAAGAAGCCTGCCAAGATGATATTCAAAGACTTGGAAGGTATCTTAAAACGGCGTCCAAAAGATACCTTGAAGAAAAATAACAAGCCCACAGGAAAGAGCACGTGTACTGTAGCGACTGCTTCAACGTGTAGTAGCGTCAGCTCAGTGATTACTCCTGATCTGAGGAGCTCAGATATCACTGCAGAGGAAAGTGCTGTTGCAGGATGTGGAGCTGGATGTGGATCCACCCTTGTTGAATTAATTGACATCATCTCTCGTCGCAATTGCGTTCAGAAGAATTTCGAACTTTGTTTAGAAGAGTTCTTTGATGCTGCCGATGATAATTCTTTTGCTAGTGAGTCTTTATACAGTGAGTCTGTATGCCAAGACGTACATAAGAGCAAGAAGGTCAATGGTCAAGGTATTCCTGTGAGGAAGAAAGTTGATGAGCAATCTCTCGTTGAAGAAGTTGAGTTATTGGCACATGCCCGTACGAAGAAGAAGAAAAAGAGATTTGTCAACAAATCGAAGCTTGTGGAGCTCTAATATATGTCACTTAAGTGTATGGTAACAAGGAAATGAAGTATTAGAATTACAAACGATTACATTACTCTTCTTCTAAAGATCTACTCAAAGCTTCGGGCCGAATTGGCTGTAGTCGTCATCACCTACGCGATACTTTTCGAAGTTGTCCACGTACATATTCGCTAGCTTCTTCTCTGCTTCGTCATATTGACTGGCATCAGGCCAGGTATTTTTAGGGCGGAGAACATTAGAGTCGACATCCGGGATCGACGCAGGAATCTCCCATCCAAAAACGGGATCCTTTTCCCAAGTTGTATCCTCGATCTTTCCATCAAGGATGTAATTGACGCAAGCTCTGGTAGTCTTGATGGACATTCTCTCCCCAATGCCGTATGCTCCGCCAGACCAGCCGCTGTTTACAATCCACGCTTGAGCGTTGTGCTTTTCAAGTTTTTCTTTCAATAGTTCTGCGTATCTTGTAGGGTGGAGAGTGAGAAAAGCAGCCCCAAAGCACGCAGAAAAGGTAGCTGTTGGTTCAGTGACTCCTCTCTCTGATAGTATTGAAGTCAAGGTCAAGTTGTTAGCATACTACTCAATCTAGTTAAGATAAAACATGGCATATAATAACTAACCTGTGCCTGCTACCTTTGCGGTATATCCTGAAATGAAATGGTACATTGCTTGTTCAGGAGTGAGTTTTGCAATGGGTGGCAACACACCGAAGGCGTCGCAGGACAAGAAAATGATGTTCTTTGGATGCCCTGCCATTTGTGGCTCGTGCTGTAGAAAATAAAGAGCAATAGTAAAGTAATTCGTGAGCATTTGCACTATCGATTCACATGCTCAACACCTTAAACAAGGTTTTCACAAACTTACGTAGTTGTCAATGTGAAAGATGGGGTATGAAACACGACCATTTTCGGTTTTGCTTGTGTCAAAGTAGTCTGGTTCAAGATCATCACCCTTGAGAGCCACATTTTCTAGCATTGCATCCTTCTTGACGGCACGGTAGATATCAGGCTCTGTCTTCTCAGTCAAGTTGATGGTCTTGGCATAGCAGCCACCTTCAAAGTTGAAAACACCTTGGTCATCCCAGCCATGCTCATCATCACCAATTAGTGCTCGGTGAGGATCAGCAGACAAAGTTGTCTTGCCAGTCCCAGAAAGCCCAAAGAAAAGTGCTGAGTCGCCAGCCTTGCCAACATTGGCAGAGCAATGCATCGGAAATTGGCCTTGCATTGGAAGCCAATAGTTCATGAGAGAGAAGATGCCCTTCTTGTTTTCACCACCATACCACGTGCCAAAGATCACGGCACACTTCTTTTCCACATTGAAGACAACTGCAACCTCGGAATTCAGTCCATGGCGTTCCCAATCTTCATCTACTTGACTACATGCGTTGATGACAGTGAAGTCGGGTTCAAACCCATCAAGATCAGACTCATCATTGGCACGGATGAACATGTTGGTAACAAAATGTTGCTGCCACGCCATCTCATGAACAAAACGAATCTTTCTTTGACTATTGGGGTTTGCTCCACAAAATCCATCAAATACATAGGCCTTGTCTAGCGTATTGAAGTGATTGACAGCTTTTTCATACAGCTCGTCAAAGACTTCTGGACTAGTTGGCTGGTTTACATTGCCCCAGTCAATGTTGGCATCACTTTCACTGCCAATATTCTTCACTATCCACTTGTCTTTCGGAGAACGACCTGTGAACTTGCCAGTGTCCACAGTGAATGTATCTCCGTACTCGGCGTGTGCGACTTTTCCTTCATTGTTGGCGACTTCATGTTGGAAAAGCTCCTCAAACGTTTGATTCTTGTAGATGGTCGATGGACCATTGATGCCTAAATTGGAAATGCCTGCTTTTGCGCATGCATCTGCACCTTCAATGATGGAGGAAGAATTGTAATCGCCGCGGATATGATCATCGATGATAGGAACTGCGGACTTGTGTGCAACTTGGTGGCTCTTATGGAAGTGGCTGGTAGGAAAGATCTTCTGATGATAGATGTAGATGCAAACAAGAGAAAATATGATTAGTTGGAGTTGAGATTGCATCACAATTGCATTTGCATTGCATCACAATGAATCTGCATTGCATCTGCGCATCTGCAGAATCGAGCGGCTGTCGGTTGTCCAACTTTACTCGCAAGCAAAAGAATGCAAATAAGCTCACCTTTGATGTTGTAGAGTTTGATCTAATGCCAATTGAGCTGCTTACAGGCGATGAAATACCCCTTGCAACCAAAGCTTGGATGGCAGTTCTTCCGCTAGAGCGGAGCAATGTACGGCTTGTTGTGGCAAGCATTATAATGGTGGTTGTTGTTGAGCTAGCAATGGAGAGGTGTTGTGGTTACTGTGCAGAATGAAGAAATATGGGCTGCTTTGATTGGTTGGCAAGATCTTTGGATGACATCAACCTCGTGAACGGTGTGTATTTGAGTCATTGTTCTTTTGATGTGTCAAAGCATGAAAAATCATGACCAAAAATGAGTTCGGTTCTCTTGGAGTTGACACCATCTTCTCAAAATCTTGACATCAAGCGCCATCGACCCACCGCCCAGAGAGCCCACGAGCCCACGGAAACGGTGTCCAACTTTGTCCGGTACGAACCTACTTTACGTCCCTGCCCGTCCCACGCATACGTCAGCACGACCACGGATGACGGATACATCGCCACTTCGCATCTGTTTTCACCACATTTGCATTCCGCTCATGACAATGCCCACTTCCTCCATAAACTATTCATAGTCATTATCTTCCTCGGTGTCAATAACAATAACAAATACTTCAAAATGTTAGGTGAAGAAGCGCTAGTTCCCATCGGGCAACCTCTCAGAACATCCAGTGCCGGTGCTTTGTCTCACGGCTCAAGCAACAACTTGGAGATTCTCTCTCACGGAGATGAGGATACGTTAGAATATCGTATCAAAGCTTCCGATAAGACTGGATCAAAGCCTATTTCTTTGTGGCATGATGTCACTCTTGTGCATGTAGATCCGGCTACTGATCGTCCTACTCCTTATCTCAATTTTGTCTGTGAAATCCCCAAGTTTTCCAGGTATGTAGTTATGAGATAGGCATGTTCCATGTTCCTTCGAAGTGTTTGTTCTCGATTCTCACCACCTTTTCGTTCCGTTGTAATCTGCGCAGGAAAAAGTATGAGATTGCTACCGATGAAGTTGGTAACTTTATCAAGCAAGATGAGAAGAAGGGTGTGCTTCGTGAGTTCAAGAAGGGTGATATTTTCTTCAACTATGGTTGCCTTCCTCGTACCTGGGAAGACCCCACATTCGTCCATCCCGATGCTGAGGGCTGCCGAGGTGATAATGATCCAGTGGATGTATGTGAAATTGGTTCTAAGATCGTTAAGACTGGAGAGATTCGTCCTGTGAAAATTCTTGGTATCCTTTGTATGATTGATGAGGGAGAGGCAGACTGGAAGGTTGTAGCCATTGATGCTGAAGACAAGTGGGCTCCTTTTTTGAATGACATTGATGATGTTGCTAAGCAACTTCCTGGTACTCTTGACGCTATCAGAGAGTGGTTCCGAACATACAAAATCCCCGATGGCAAGCCACCGAATGTATTTGGATTAGATGAGAAATTCATGGACAAGCACTATGCACTTGAAATCATCAAGGAATGTAACCACGCCTGGAAGGATCTTATCACTGGAGAGAAAGAGCGTCAATTGGAGCAATGCAACGATGAGGTCAAAGGGCTTGTCAGGAGACTATCGAAGTCAAACCTTGTCGATTTGTCTGCTGTTGAAGACGATGAGCAACCATCCTTTTAATTCTCATGTTCATGTAGGGTTTAGGGGTATCAAATGATTACACAGCGATCACTGATGACGAAAACAACACATACATTGCTAGAGAGATGATAATCGTGTACTAATCGTGGGGATAGCAAATGAAGTAGCAGCACGCAAAAGTAAGCTATAATATATCTAAGTATTGATATCTTGTAAAAACCAAGAGTCTACTCGTCGGACATGGCAAAGAACCAGGAGCTAGAACTTACTGCATTAAATGTCTAGGATGGAGTGAAGTTGGAGTCGCTTCTCAACATCGACACCACCGTTCCTGATCACCTGAGCTTTCAAACCCAATCTGGATACAACATCTGTTGGCAGAGCAAAAACAGGATCAATCTGACGATAATTTCGCCCTTCTTTGTTCCCAATCTTTTCCAATTGGCCAATTAAACTGAGGCCACAAAGTCCAAAGAATGTGTGGTAGACATCCGGCATATCCATCGGTCGATCAGCAATCCCTCCATCTTCATCATCTTGGCAGTTCAGTATAAATTGTCCAAGTTTTCCTGTATTGATCCAATCGACTCTGCCTAAGATTGATAATGCTGACAATATCCACCAACTGTAGCAAACATCCGCTTGTTTTTCGGGCCTACCATTCAGCCCACCACTATCACACTGTCGTTCTGCCAACCACCACGAAAGTAGATCTGCATCTTCTAACAAATGGAGTGACTGTGCAATTGAGAGTGCCCCTACACAAGTAAAGACTTGTCCTGCATGTGATTCAGCTCCAGGGACACAACCAAAACCTCCATCAAAATTGCGGCATGACATGATATATTTCACTGCTTTGTAAGTGTCTATTATTGGTTTCTCTTCTGATACCACTTGCGTACTATTACTGTTCCAATCTGGAAGTGGTAACTTTCCCAGCAACGCCAAGCACGAAAACGCAATGTATGTAAACCTCGTATCAATCTCACCCCATTCATCCCCACTGAAACTTCCATCCTCATTTTGTAAAGATGATACATACTTTGCTATGGCATCCTTATCCAACCGCTCATCATCAAGGGAATTACTAATGGCCAGTACTTGTAGCGCAGAAAGTGTATATAAGAGATGCGCATCATGTGGATTTTCGCCAGAACAGTTGCCTCCAAAGCCCCCAACTCGTGCATCATAGCATTGAAATACCCAATCTACAATGGCTGAGCGAATTTTGTTTTCCCCTGCCCCTTCTGTCGCTGCTTGTATAGGCTTTGTCAGTCCCATTAGATCGTCCACCTCGCCCTCATTTCGCAACAATGCCAAAGCGGCGAGACTCCAGTAAACGCCACTGACTCGGAGGTGCTCTGTGACGGCTCCTTCATATGAGGTTGGTGAGTCAAGTTTATCTCCGAGCGTGACGATGTAGTTTGCGTGTAGAGCATCGTAGAAGGGTCCTACGGGCGCTGCTGTTTCGGAAGTCATGGCTCAATGGTACAAAAAAGCAAGTCGACTGATGTTATTGACAGCGACGTCTCTTCCGTCGAGTTAGTTGTTTGCTATCGTCGGATGAATGTAGCACTGGCTTCTGGCTTTTTCACGCCATGGTTTTTTTTGTCCAAAATGGTGGACGGAGAAGAGGGCAAAAAGATAGAGCGAATGCAACCGCGTCGTGATCAGGATCATGCAAGCATCACAAGAAGCTGATTATTGTGATGGCTCAAATGCTTACTCCTATGCTCTTGGTAGGACGGGTGAAGAATAGTGCGGTGTCCGTGTTGGAAAAATCATCAGTGCTATCAACTGAAAGTGAAAGATGACGCCGGCCAATCTATTGATTGCCGCCGTAGCGCTAGGTCTTCTCCCGTCGATGGCTTCATGCTTGGCACAAATGTCCATGAAAATTAAATGTGGCCTCGTTGGTTTGCCTAATGTAGGGAAAAGCACACTATGTAAGTAACTTCTTGCTTTCTTCTCTTTATCACTGGCTAGCATATCCCACAAACTGCTAACATCTTCTCACAACCATGCATCAGTCAATGCTATATCACAAAAGACATTAGCTCAAGCAAAGAACTTTCCCTTTTGTACAATCGAACCAAATATCACGCCTATACCAATCCCAGATCCTAATCTACAACGAGTGGCAACTGTTGGACAAAAGAACAAGGCACTTCCAGCAACGATAACTCTAATTGATGTCGCTGGCTTGGTACGCGGTGCATCTCGTGGAGAGGGCTTAGGAAACAAGTTTCTTGCGACGGTTAGAGAATGTGACATAATAATACACGTTGTGAGAAATTATGAAGATGATGATGTGATTCATGTTGATGGTAAAGTAGATCCCGTGGCGGATGCAGAAGTTGTCAATTTAGAGTTGATCCTAGCAGACAGTTCGCATGTCGAAAGACGGCTGGAGAGAACTAATTGCGTAGGTGATGAAAGAAATGTGCTTCTCAAGGTGCAGAAAGGTTTAGAAGAAGGTTTGAATGCAAGATCAATCGGATTGACGTATGAAGAAAAGCACTCAATCAAGTCGATGGGATTGCTGACGCTGAAACCAGTTCTGTATGCATTCAATACGGATGAAGTAGATTTCACTCTCAACAAGGAGGAAACAATTGACCAGGCGGAAGCTTTCATGAGTCGAATTGGATACTGCGATCGACAGACAGATACTTACACATTAGTCAGTGCCAAACTCGAGTCGGAGGTAGGATTATTGGGTATCGATGAGCGTAATGCATACCTGGAAGAAATAGGAGTTGACTGCACAACTCAATTGACCTACCATACACTGCCACTTCTTGTGAAAGATATACTCAGTCTCTCTCTTGTATACACTGGCCCAGGTGTGCCGCCAGAGAGATCAATGACGACCAAAACTCATGTAGTGCAACCAAGAGGAGTTAAAGCAATAGAACTAGCTGGGAAATTGCACGGCGATATAGAGCGTGGTTTCATTCACGCAGAAGTCGTAGATGCGCGAGATATGATCAATTATGATAGTTACAATGCGGCTAAGGACGATGGTAAAGTGAGAATGGAAGGTAAAGATTATTCGGTTCAAGATAATGACGTTGTTCTAATAAAATGGAGAAAGTAGCATTTGCTACAACATTCAAGATTCTTCATCATCACTGCTCTCTTCGGATACAGCTTCGTCACTAAACTCGACATCATCCGTTTTCTTCACAACAGCCTTCTGTTTCATCGGATTTGCTTTCTCTGCTTCAGATGCCATGCCATTCTTTGAAATATATGGGCTCAATCGAGACAGAGTAATGAATACGGCTTCTTCTGTACGGATTGTTCTGCTCCCCTGATAAGGGGCAATGTTCACCCACACATCAAACATCTTCTTGCTATCCTCTCCTGACAATGGCATGCTCTCGTCTGCATCGACTGATTCTTCAATCCCAGCAACACCTCCAAAAACTATTATCAAGTGATTAAATCGTTCTTCGTCTACATCAGACTTTTTCAATGACTCTTTCTTCGCTAGACGAAACTTTGGATTATCAATCGAAACATCACCTCGTTCACTTGTCCCCACCTTCATATCATAGCCACCTTCATAAGGACACTCATCAAAGATTGCCTTGATCGATGACGCCATTCTTGTTGTATAGCCCCAGTAAATCCCATCTTGATCACGCGGTGTGGTCGGACTAACAACTACGCCCTTCATGGATCCTTTCTTGGACGTTGCGTAACTTTTTGGATCAAGCTGCACAGTACATCGCAGTCCAGGTGACAATACGCGGTCGATCTGTACCAATGTATTCGGAACTCCACAATCCACATATGATCCATCCTCGCCAGCATCCTTGTCCACTACCACTCCCTCTCGGAAACTTGCCACGTCTCCCCTACGCAAGTGATGCGGTGCATCAAGTGGTGGCAGCAATCCAGCAAACTGCAAGTCAGGATGCATAGGAAAGAATTTCCTTCGTAGATACTGAGGGCATTCACAGTACTGTAATATTCTTGCCAAGAACGCATGAGGATCTGTTGATGGTTGTAGATGATCAGGTTTTTTGCTGTCTTGACTTTGTTCACTAATACGATCCTCTCCTTCGTTCCGTCTTGGACCGCGTTTGTAATTTGACAACGTTTTCAATGTACTGCCTAATCCATCATCAAAAACTATCACTTCATCTACACGAAACACAACTGCCGCTCGAGCAATTTGTCCAGCAAGTTGTGTCTGCAGCTCACGAGTTTGAGCATTAGATACTACACTTCCTGGCACAGCAATGGAAACGGTTGGATATTGGCCAGAATTTAGTTTGAGTTTGGGAGGTTGGGCCATGACCCTTCCAAAACGATGTTGATTTGGGTGATTATTTCCTTTTTGCCTTTGTCGGCGTTTGTTTGATGGATTGCCATCGTTGCTGCGCTTTTTCATGAAACCCATGATGTTTCGCTATTTCTAAGGTGGTAGTGCGTATTGGCTCACTTTGATGGCTAGCTATATTGCTTAGTAGCACAGCAGAAAGCAAAAGTGTGGTTATGGTAGCAATATCGACTATGGCGCAGAGTTCGGTGAATGATTGGTGGTGCTAAAAATACCGTGGCGCCAACTGTTAGATACCGCTTGATGTCTGATGCGACGCGAACGCTCTGTGTTCTGATGTCAAAACAACACAGGCAAATGGCACCTTGAAAGGTAGCGTTCGGATCCTGCTGTCAACACACGCTGTGCTATCCCCATAAAATTGTTCCTTTGCTGCTAAGCAATATCATCATCGACTACGTGCCGCCAATCTATCTCCTTAAGCCGACAAAGAAGTTAACTTCTATCTAGTGAAAAAAATATGAATCGTATCATCTCCATCGTACTTGCTCTTTTAGCTGCTGCTGTCGAAGCAAACCAATACTACTATGCACCTCTCGGCCCATGGGGCCTCGAGTCTACTATTATCAATGCAAAGTCAATCCGCAAGGGCTCTGACCTCAAAGAAGTCAAGACCACTAGCCTTAAAAAGGACAAGAAAGATGAAGTCAAGCAAGTCAAAAGCAATCCTGATGAAGATGACTTGGAAAAGGCAGAAGAAGCATTCTTCCATGCGGTGGAGAAAGTAGAGCATGTTGTAGAGAATGCTATTGATGAGGAGGTAGAAACCTTTTTTCCTCATCACAAGAAGGAATCGGAAGAGTAAAGAGGGCTTTGCTTGGGGGTGCAGCCACACGTGCAGTGGCAATGACATGCTTGAGAAGAAGGAGTCGCTAACACAAGAATATATACGCTAGCTATCCTTGTACATACTAGACTAAATTTTGATATAAAGTCACTCTCTCTTAACACGTCGGTATCGTCGAGTGGTAGCTGAGCAGGCAAAGCAAGGCCCAATGCTTTGCCGCTCTCGAGCAACGAGCAAAGCACATCATCATCTCACATCATGCAAGCAGCTTCGTTCGTTCCTCACGCCCCTTTCCCTCTCCTCCTACATACCTGCTCCTTGCTCCTTCCCGCCATCCCTATCCCATCAAAATTCCAAATCAGAGATCCGACATCCGAGAGCCATGGCAGAAATAGCTAGTACAATAGTAATAGTCAGATGAACAGTGCCATTCCTAAAAGATCCAGCGGCGATGCTGCTGCAACTCCCAAAGCGGAACCTTCACTTCTATCCAGCCTTCCGCCTCCTCCTGCCCCGGTACCAACTCAACAAAAAAAGGTCCAGCAGCCTTCGCAATCACAACAACAGCGACCTCAACCATCATCTCGAGCCGGCACAGAAACAATCTCATTACCTCAAGTGTCTTCTTTAAGTAATTATCAACCGCGCCCAAAGACCACAACACTCACTGATAAAGAAAAGAAAATGGTTAAAAAATTGGATGAGCTTGCAGGGATTGTGTCATCTAATGTGTCCGACGCGATCGAGAGCAATAATTTATTGAGTGTAGATCCGAGGGAATTTATGCAAAGAGAGAACAGACAGGGCGGATCAATTGATTTGTTTGGGTCCTTTATTACAAATTCTGAAAACCAATATGATTTTTTCGATACCGATCCTGTGACAAACACAATAAATGTAACCCCGCTGCCAAACAGTAGAATACCAATTTTTCCTGAGGACTTCCCCCCAAATAAATCAGAGTGGCCGTTGAGGTGGTGGGGCATCCATCAACCGTCTGAAGAGTTGCTGCAGCTTCATGATGAAAAGGCTTTGAGTCTAGGATATCCCGTGAGCAATCGAAAAGGGAGTAGTCCTGGTTCTAGAATACAACCTACAGCGGAAAAGTCTTCTCGTGGTAATGAATCTAAGGATCCCAAGTCTTCTTCCAAAAGGGAGAGTGAAAGTAGACGGAGGAAGCGAAGTGGTGATAACTCAGGCAAAGAGAGAAGTCGTAAACGACATGCAGATGATCGCCGTCATCGACGCAGTTGATAATATAAGCTTGTTTCATTACATCAGTATTCAGATACTAAGCTCTAACCCAATATGAAATTATTATTTTATACACTCCTACAAACAAACTCTGTACGTGACGTATCGCCCTGCAGTCTCACTCGGTCGAATAATCTTCACCACTTGCCCTCTCTTCATACCATAATACCTTGCCACTGGATCATTGGGCTGAATCCTTGGAAGCTGTGTCTCCCTCAAACGGTAACGTTTCAACAACTCCTGCTTTTCATTTTGAGAAAGGACCAAGTGCTCAGGTACCAATGTATGCTGCGTAATATCCACCAACAATTCCGGTTCTTTAAAATGTTCAATTCGGAAGCTATCACTCATTTCCATTACAGCTTGTTTGGCAAACGGAGTGATGTCCCCTCGTAATACTAAAATGGCATTCGAGACCTGTTCATCTTTCATTCTATCCGTGAGGATTTTGATTGGTTTTACTCCCACTTTTTCGTCTTCTGGGAAGAAGACAAAGAGTTGATTGGTACTGTCATCGGGTTTTTCCTTTATTGTTTCAATTTTGTTTGCATATGTGTAAATAGTAATATTGAATAGGTGAGCAAAGATCCATCAACGCTGTGTGACACATCACATGCACACGCAATGATAATTCAATCAGCACGATATACTTACCACCAAAATAGTCAAGCCCTCCCTACTAGGAAATTCCCCAAATCTCTCCGTAAAACTCATTGGAGTCATCTCTCTCATCTCTCTGCTAACCATGTACCCTCGTTTTGTCAGCATGGATGACACAGTTTTGTATACTCGAAAGAGGCGTGATGCTTCCGGCGTGAGGGTGACGCCACCGCCTCCGCGGTTGAAGTTGGTTGGCTCTGTTGGTGTGTCCACTTCCATCATCTTTGCTAATGAATTAGAGGGTGTTGTAGGTGGTCAGGTGGGTGTTATCAGCGGTGTGTTTGATTAGTAGGAAACGAGGT
>Ga0209652_1002570_pt1 | contig 13941 bp, 15 predicted proteins | sample SaaInl74LU_5_DNA_FD_184641 | JGI IMG/M metagenome (GOLD analysis project Ga0209652, IMG submission 184641) | Marine microbial communities from expanding oxygen minimum zones in the Saanich Inlet - ESP_74LU_5_DNA (SPAdes) (version 2) | ecosystem: Environmental > Aquatic > Marine > Intertidal zone...
GGTACTGGGTCTGCTGGTCGCTATTCCCACAGTATTGCTTCACACGATTGTGAACGGTCGAGCTCAAAGAATCATTCACGTGATCAACGAGCAGGCAACTGGCATCGTGGCCGAGCACGCTGAACGCGAGCACAATCGCTAAGCGAAGGGCTGAGGGGAGTTTCGATGCCAGGGGTTTTTGAGGTCATACTCGCGTTCATGGAAAAAGGCGGCAACGTTCTTTGGCTGATCGCGATTCTTGTATTTTTCATGTGGACGCTGATCTTTGAGCGGCTGTGGTATTTCTCCTCCACTTGGCGGAAAGACCGCGCTCAAGTGGTGTTGGTTTGGGAGAACCGCACCGAGCGCCGATCTTGGAATGCTAAGCAGATCCGGATGCGTTTGTTGTCGAGTAGCCGCGAGCTGATCAATGACAATATGAATGTCATCACTACCTGTGTCGCGCTGTGCCCGCTGTTGGGTCTGCTGGGCACGGTGACAGGGATGATCGAGGTATTTAACGTGATGGCGGTAACCGGCGGTGGCGATGCAAAGTCCATGGCCGGCGGCGTCGAACGTTCAACAATTCCAACGATGGCCGGCATGGTTGCTGCGCTCTCCGGGTTGTTTGCCAATACGTATTTACAGCGGGTCGCCAGCCGGGAACAGCAGTTCCTGGAGGATCAACTCACGTCGGATCATTGATCCGGCGTCTGGGAGATTAAGAGTCCATGCGCAGAATTGCGAAACAAAAGGAAGACGAAGGCGCAGAAATTGACCTGACCCCCATGTTGGACGTCGTTTTTATCATGTTGATCTTTTTCATCGTGGTAGCGTCATTCATCAAAGAGGCAGGTATTGAGATTTCGCGCCCTGATAGCAACCAACAGTCCGATCCGAACGATTCTATTAGCATCGTTGTGAATGTGGCTTCTGATGGTCAGATTTGGATGGACAACCGCCGTGTTGATGTCCGCGCTGTGCGCGCCAACATTCAACGAATGCTTGCTGAGGACCCTACCGCTGCGGTGACCGTCAAGGTTGAAAAGGGTGCTAAGACGGGTGTGGTAGTAGATATTGCCGACGCTGCTCGCGAAGCGGGTGCCGGGACGGTTAGCTGGGCGAGTGCGGGAGGCTGATGTTATGAGTATGCGAGACCAAGCCACCCATGCGCGTTCGTCGCAGGAAGAAGGCAGCCAAATTGACCTGACACCGATGCTCGACGTCGTGTTTATTATGTTGATTTTCTTCATTGTGACCTCGTCATTTGTGAAGGAGCCCGGGGTTGAGATTTTTAAACCCCAAGCTGCAACGACTGAGGCGTGTGAGCGCGGCACCATTATTTTTGCTGTCGATAAACGCGGTGATGTTTATTACAACAAGAACAAAGTAAAGGCCGACCGGGTATTGCGTGTCGCTGAAGCGGCGAAGAAAGAAGCCCCACAGGCGAATCTCGTTATTCAGGTTGATCGCGAGACACCTGCCTTTGCTGTTGAAGAACTGATTGATACGGTGCGTCCGATTTTGACTTCGCCGCCCTGTATCTCTACGGACGATGAGGCTTAATCGTTATGGGTAGTTACATTCGAATGATCATCGGCGCCGCGTTGGCTGTGCCGGTGGCGATTGGCCTTTTCTTCATCATGCAGAGCTTGATTGATACTGAGTTCGAGCAGACTGAGAGCAAGGCGCGGAAAATTGCCGATATCGTCGTGCCTGACAAAGTCGTTGAGACCAATCTCAAGCAAGCGAAGCCCGAGAAGGTTGAAGACCCGGAAGAGCCACCACCCGAATTGGAGCCAATTTCGTTTGACACCAATATGGACATGAATGTGGTCAATACCGCGCCGCAAGCTAAGGTGTCTCTCAATCTGACCGCTTCTGGGATGTCTTCCGGTGATGGCGAATACTTGCCGATAGTTAAGGTTGCACCGATTTATCCACGTCGTGCCCAAACACGCGGAATTACCGGTTACTGCATCGTTGAGTACACTGTGACCACAACGGGCGCCATCCGGGACCCACAGGCAGTTGATTGTGACCCTCCTGGTATGTTTGATAGTGCGTCAGTTAAGGCGGCCGAGAAATTCAAGTACAAGCCACGTGTAGTCGATGGTGTCGCTATCGAAGTGGCCGGTGTTCAAAACAAGTTTACGTACGAGCTAGAAAAGTAAATCTAGCCCGCGGAGGTAGTACAGATGGTGACCCGTTTTCTGACAACTTCAGCGCTGACACTGGCGGTTGCGACCGCCAGTGTCACCTTAGACCGTGCGCTGCCCAGCGTGGGTCTGTTGTCTAGTGCAGTAGCACAAGAAGAGAAAAAGAAAGACACCCGCGAGACTCGTCGCACGCCGGCTTTACGCAACAAGGTGTACGAAAAGCTCGCGGAAGCGCAGCAGGCGGCTGAAGCGAAAGATTTTACTTTGGCGGGTCAGTTGCTGGATGCCATGATCGATGGCGAAGGCAAAAAGGCACTCAACAGCTATGAGCTGGCCAACGTCTACAACTTGTATGCGTTCTTGCGCTACTCCGCCGAAGATTTTGGCGGCGCACTCAAGTACTACAATTTGGTGATTCAGCAGCCAGACATCCCCTTGGCTATGGAGATCAACACAAAATTCACCGTAGCGCAGCTGTACTTTGTGCAGGAAGACTGGCAGAAGGGTATTGACGCGCTGCTTGAATGGTTTGATCTCACCGACAAGCCCAACGCTAATGCGTATATTTTGTTGTCCCAGGGCTACTACCAGACCAAGCAATACGATAAGGCGCTAGATAACGTCAAGATCGCGATTGATATGTACGAGACCGACGGCAAGCTACCGAAAGAACAGTGGTATAACTTGGCCCGCTTCTTGTATTTCGACAAGGGTGATGTCGACAACGCTTTAGACACCCTAAACACGCTGCTGCTCTATTACCCCAAAAAGCAATACTGGGTACAGGCGTCGCACTTATACGGTGAGAAGAAGCAGGACGCCAAGCAGCTCGCGATGATGGAGACGGCATATGTGCAAGGTATGCTCGACAAGGGCACCGACCTGGTGACCATGGCGTATCTGTACCTGAACGCTGAAGTGCCTTACCCAGCGGCCAAGGTCATGGATGAGGGCTTTAAGGCTGGCCTCATCGACGAGAAGTCTAAGAACTACGAGTTGGCCGGCAGCGCATGGCGTCAAGCCCAAGAGACTGCCAAGTCGATACCCATGATGGAAAAGGCGGCAGCGAAGTCTGAAGACGGCGAACTGTACGCACGCTTAGGTAATTTGTATCTCGACGGTGACCAGTTCGACAAGTCGATCGAAGCAATTGAGAAGGGATTGTCAAAGGGAGGCGTGAAGCGTCCCGACCAGGCGCGTTTAGCGCTGGGTATGGCCTACTTCAACAAAGGTGATTACAGCCAGGCTCGCAAGACCTTTAGGCTTGCTGCGAAAGACGAGCGCGCGGAAAAGTATGCTCAACAGTGGTTGAGGTATATTCAGAGCGAGGAAGATCGTCAGAAGTCCCTAGCGGCTGATATTTAGCGCACGTGTATCGAAGCTGAGCGCTGTGTTGAAAAGCGGCGCTTGGCTGGCTTTCCCTGGAACGCCATCAGCATCTGGCAGGGAGATTGACGGAAATATCGAGACAAAAAAAAGGAGCCGTTAGGCTCCTTTTTTATTTCTGATTCCTTAAGAAGGAACCACATTCTCAGCTTGTGGACCTTTCTGTCCAGTCGCTACTGTGAACTGTACTTTCTGTCCATCAGTAAGGGTCTTAAATCCATCGCCTTGAATGGCGCTGAAATGAACGAATACGTCCGGACCGCCTTCCTGCTCAATGAATCCGTAGCCTTTGGTTTCGTTGAACCATTTTACGGTGCCAGTTACTTGTGCCATGTTGCTATATACCTGTATTGCTGGATTGCCACCCGAATTATTCGGGCGTGTTGCGCTTGATCCGATACTCCCCGTTGACCTGGGTCATTGGTGGTTCTTCAAAAAGCGGTGCCGCGACGCGACGCCTAGAGTGTAGCACTATGCCAGCGCTGTGCTTGGTAATTTTTACGCTATTTTTTTAGTACTAAATGCCAATTGGTTATTAGACATCCTCACTCAACTGGCAAGATTCTAAGGTAATTGGTGCCCCCTGGCAGCCCAACATGGGTGCCCGAGGTCATCATCAGGAAGTCGCCGCGGGCGACAAAGCCCCCGTCGATCAAAAATTCCAGTGCTCGCGCTTCCACATCTTCGCTGGGGAAGGCTGTCGCATCGAAGTACAGGGGAATCACGCCGCGACACAGTGCTAACCGCTGCAGTGTCTGACTACGCCCGCTCAGCGCGAATATCGGTAGCCCTGAGCTCAACCGCGACATGAGGGTGGGTGTAGAGCCTGTCTCGGTGAAGCAGGCCAGGCCACGTACGCCCGGGAAGTGGTTTGCGCCGTACATCGCCGACAGTGCTATGGTCTCTTGTGCGTTGCGGAACTGGCGATCGATCCGAAAGCGAGAAGTCCGCGCGACCGGGTGTCGTTCTGCGCCAAGGGCGGCGTCAGCCATCGCGTTAACAACCTCCAGTGGGTACTGGCCGACGGCGGTTTCGGCAGACAGCATGACCGCGTCAGTGCCATCGAGCACGGCGTTGGCAACGTCAAATACTTCCGCGCGGGTTGGCATCGAATTACTGATCATAGATTCCATCATCTGGGTCGCTGTGATCACCATTCGATCCATCTGGCGTGTGCGGGAGATAAGATCCTTCTGAATGCCGATGAGCTGGGCATCACCTACCTCGACGCCGAGATCGCCTCGCGCCACCATCACGCCGTCGGCCGCCTCGATAATAGAGCCGAGTAGTTCGGCGTCGGCAACCACTTCCGCTCGCTCAATCTTGGCAATAATCGCCGGTTGCAATCCGATTTCTGCAAGCAGTGAGCGGGCTTGGTCGATATCGCCGCGATGCGACACGAAGGACACCGCGACGAAGTCGGGTGCAACGTCGTTCATGCCGCTAATGTGCTCGAGATCGCGGCTGGTCAGTGCGGGGGCTGCCAGCCCGCCGCCGAGCTTATTCACGCCTTTACGCGATGACAAACGGCCACCGATGACAACGGTGCAGTCCACCGCGCGTTCGTGCACGTCGTCGACGCGCAGACGCAGCTTGCCGTCATCGAGTAACAGAATGTCGTCTACGTCAACGCTCTTCGGCAAGGGTTCATATTCGACGCCTACGCCGCGGGCATCGCCCGCTTCGGGGGCGATATCGAGATCGAGCCGAAAGGGATCCCCCGCGGTGAGCGCGACGGCGCCTTCAGCGAAGCCCCGTATACGAATTTTGGGGCCTTGCAGGTCGGCTAAAATACCCACATAGCGCCCCGCATGGCGCGCCTGCTTGCGAATTCGCGCCGCGACCTTCGCGTGGGTTGCCGCATCACCGTGACTAAAATTGAGGCGGAATACATCGACGCCCGCTTGAATCAAGCGGCCGAGCATATCCTCACTCTCACTGGCGGGCCCAACTGTCGCCACTATTTTGGTGCGTCGGTGAACGGGGGGTTGCGCTTTCACGGTGTAGAATCTCCAGAGTCGCTGTTGAAATGTTGATCGATAAATTGTCGAGTGAGGTCGCTGAAATCGCTGAACGCGCCGTCGGCTTTAGCGTCGATAAAAACTCGACGCTGCAGTGCATCGAAACTCGCGGCATCTAAGCCGAGATCGTCCGCCCGCAGGGTGTAAGGGTGAACAACTAAGCCTGCCGCATGGGCATTAGCGACCAAATCATCTGTACTGCCGTCAGGGGCGGTAAATAGCTGCTCAATCCACGGGCCAATGCCATCGGCGTAGGTGGCAATGGCTGCAAGACCTTCACGGGATCTAAGCCAGTTGTAATCAACTGCGCTGTCCTCACCCCAACTGGGGTCGGCGATCAGTTGAATCAGGGGCAGCGGCGTACTGCCGTTGGTACGCAATGCCTTCAGAGTCGCGTCGTCGAAGCACTGCAGATACACTTTGGCATCGGCGTGGTTCAAGCCGTAGTCATTTAAGACACCCAGCACCGCTGCCGCAATGTCATAGCCGCCCGCATGATGAAAACGCGGCGATTTAAATTCGATATAGAGGCCAGCATCTCGATTGCGACTGACGTTGAGGCCAAGGATCAACTGAATTTCTTCCGCAAGCGTGGGGATGCGGAGCGCGAGACTGGTCTGTGGGAATCGCTTTGCAAATACGGCCGTGCCATCTGCCTGCCGCCGTTCACCGACACTGAGAGACTTTAGCTGCGCGAGCGTGAAATCGATCGCATACCAGCGCCCGTCTTCTCTCGCACCGTCGGGAAATAACTGTGCGACGTTGGTGGTTGACTCGAGATGAATGTCATGGAGCACCATAGGCACGCCGTCCTTACTGAGCACAATATCCTGCTCAATAAAATCGGCGCCCATGACATGCGCAGCGGTGACAGCCAGCAGTGTGTGTTCGGGTACGTAGCCGCTGGCGCCCCGGTGCGCAATGAGAATCGGCGCGCTATGGGCGGTCTCGTTGCGTGCATCAGTCGGTGTCATGGCAAATAACTGCAGTGTGAATAGTCCAAAGAAGCAAATTCCTAGGTGGCGAGTCATAGGTCCTCCGAATTGCGGGGTAAGTATGGCACTCAGTCGATCTAGCGGCTACGGGACAAATTGACGAAGTCAGTACGGGTTAGCGCGGCGTAAAGTATTTGGCAGCGTCCGTGCTATCTGTTATTGATGCGCCTATGAGTGATGTTGATACCCGTACCCCCAATCCGCCTCTGGGATATTCCCGCGACTGCGTGCTGCCCGAGGACCGCCAAATTGAGCTGGTCGCGGAGTTTCACGCCTATCGGATACGCCCTTCTAGAATCGCTTACCGTCTGGGTATTGATATTACGTTTATCGACGCCCTGCTGGCGGGTGAGCGCGAGCCGCGACGTTTCGCCGCACTGGTTAAGTACTATCGCCAGTCGCGTTTCAAAAGTCGCGTCACCGCGGCTGAGCAGGTGAAGGGTCAGCGCGGCTATGAGTTGCGCCAGCTCGCCAGTCGGGATTTTGAAAGCGAAGCGGGCATCTAGATTTTGCTATCCCTGTAGGCCGCAGTCTCGGCGGACCCCAGCTGCGCGCGACTGAGGCTATTGGCACTACCAACGGCGGAGCGCCTAGTCTTTGCCCTCCGCAACCTGTTTTGATTCAAGCCACTTTAATTTTTGCTTGAGCCGTTCGAGGGTGAGCTGCTCGGCTTTGCGCAGATGCTCCGGGGTGGCTTTCAGGGATTTCTGCTGTGTGGCAATGGCCTCGCGCGTGTCTGTAATGTTTTGCTTGAGCAGCTCCGCATTGCCCGCGGCTTCCGCCAAATCGAATACTTTGTCTATTTGCGGGTCATCCTCCGTGGCAGCCTCGACCAGCGGAATGTGCGGTGGCATTGTGCGCGTGTCGCCGGGCTGTTGTCGCTGGGCAACAACTTGGGGCGATGTAATCTCGATATTGGCCTCATGCAAGGTATCCAATACCTGGGCACGTAGCTTTGAGCGCTCCACTATGGGGTTGCGTAATTCGGATACAAAGCCCGACACGCGGTAAATGATCGCGTGGTCGAGCAGCTCAACGATTAACACATAGGGCCCATCAAGACCGACATCGATCGCTGCCTGTTTGAGCAAACCCTCCACTTCACGATGGTGTACGTCGTACCCGAGTGACACATCAATTTGAATACTGGTGCCGTCGCGATGCAGTACGGTCACCGGGGCATTGACCAGTAGCATATTGGGCAGCGTGACAAAGTCCCGAGTCTCGGTTTGAATTCGGGTGTGGATGAGGGCGCGATGGGTGACGCGACCAAAAACGCCATTGACCTGAATGAAGTCGCCCGGGCGAAAGGGCTTGGTGCTCTGTAACAAAACCCCGGCCATGGCATTCGAGACGAAGGTCGTGGAGGACAGCGCGATGATGGCGGTGATCACAACGCCGAGTAGGCTGAGTATCTGTCCGCGCACAGAGTCACTAATCGGCAGCGCTGCGATTACCCCGACCAAAAATACTAGGCCAATGATCCAACCAAATAATTGTCGAATCAGGCCGCTGTCATCACTGCCTTGCATGCGCTGGGAGATCTTGGCAAGTAACACCAAAATGAGCACCCCGACGGCGCCGGTGCCGAGTGCGGGTAGATGCTGGGTTATAAACTCGATCACAGGGGCGACTCCTCGGCCGTAGGTTTCGTTGCGCAGTGGGTAATGTACACTGTTCCTGCACTAACACCGTAGGGCTGACGGCGCGGCGGTGCACTGTTATGCTCGGGCCCTTCAAATATGGAGCTTGATGCGCGGTATCCTCAGGGTGACGGCAAAGACGGCGTTAAAGGACGGCAATGAAAGCATTAGAACGATGGCACGAAATTCTACACAGTGGCGACCCAGCGGGGATGCGCGACCTATTGCATGAAGACTGTGTATTTTGGTCGCCGGTGGTCCATACACCGCAGCAAGGTAGAGACATTAGTTACGCTTACCTCGCCAGCGCGCAGCAGGTGTTTAACAATGAATTCCGCTATGTGCGCGAGGTCGTTGATGGCCCCAATGCCATACTGGAATTCGAATGTGTGATGGACGACGTTAAGATCAATGGTGTCGACATGATTCGCTGCGAAGGCGACCAAATTGTTGAATTCAAAGTGATGGTGCGGCCGCTTAAAGCGGTGCATAAAGTGCATGAAAAAATGCAGCAGATGCTGGCAATGATGGCAGCCGAGGGCGGGCACTAAACCGATGTTTTTGTCGCGAAACAGTCAAAAGCGCAGTACTGCTGTAAAGCGGTTACTGCCTTTTATTGTCCTCGCACTGCTCAGCCTTCAGGTTGCAGCATTCGAACATTTGCATCTCAGCGGCGAATCCGCCAGTTGCCATCTCTGTGTTAATGGTCTGGATGCGCCACTCGCTACTTCCCTCGGCGCACCTTCCATCCCCACCACGTTTTCACTTCGCGCTAGCTTTGGCGAATGTGCATCGCGCTATGGTGCGATTGAACAACCACGCGTGCGAGGCCCACCTGCTTATTCCTAATTAGAGCGAACATTTTTTTCTAATTTGACAGGAATACAGCATGAAAACTGAATTTATCTGCGGTGTGGCGCTGTGCGCTTGCGCCAGTGGCTTGCTTGCCGCAACCGATACGGCTGCCGACACAGCCAGCCGTAAAAAGCTTGAACACGTACTGGTCACTGTGCCGCTTCACAAGGCCAATACCGATACGGCATTCCCGATTGATCTACTCGACGGCGACGCCCTGTCGCGCCAGGCAACCGCCACCTTGGGCGATACCTTGAGCAACCTGCCGGGCATCAACAATGCCAGCTTTGGTCCTGGGGTTGGCCAGCCAGTGATTCGCGGCTTGCAAGGCCCCCGCGTCATGGTGCTCCAGAACGGTACGCGCAGTGCCGATGTGTCAGCGCTAAGTGCAGATCATGCGGTAGCCGTTGAAGCACTGCTCGCCGACAGCATCGAGGTGCTGCGCGGCCCCGCTACCCTGTTGTATGGGGGTGGCGCGATCGGTGGCGTGGTGAACGTAATCGACGGACGCATTCCGACTCAGCGTATAAGTGAGACAGAAGTGCTGGCTGAATACCGTTACGAAGGGGCAAGCGATGCCAACATAGGTGTGCTGCGCGCTGATTTTGGCCGCGGTGATTTTGCTTGGCACGCGGATTTTATGACCCGTGAGGGCGGCGATTTACGGGTGCCCGATGGCACTGGCTCGGAAGCGGGCAACACGCTAGAAAACACCGGCATGGATGCATGGAGTGGCACCTTGGGTGGCAGCTATCACTTTGGTGAAAGCTTTGTTGGTCTGGCCGTCGCACGTATAGAGAATAACTACGGGCTGCCCGCCGGCACCCACGAACATCATGACGAAGGCCACGATGAAGCGCTCGCGGATGAAGACCATGAGGAAGGTGGGATTCGGCTGGATATGGCGCAAACTCGCTACGATGCAGCCTTGCATCTGCATGAGCCACTGCCCGGATTTGAAGTGCTGCGCGTGTTTACCACCCTGACCGACTACGAGCACGTTGAATTAGAGCCCACCGGTGATGTGGGTACGCGCTATTTGAGCGACAGCCTTGAGGCACGCGCCGAGTTAACCCACCGCGAATGGGCAGGCTTTCACGGCGCGCTCGGTTTACACGCCAGCGACGGCGAGTTCAGTGCGCTGGGTGAGGAGTCCTTTGTGCCGGCAACCGATATCCAGCGGCGCGGTATATTTATGCTCGAGGACTGGCATTCGGGTCCGGTGACGGTGGAGCTTGGTTTGCGTTTGGATCGCGACGAACTCTCGCCCCAGGCGGGTGCCGCGCCCCAGCGTGACTTCACGGCCGTATCGGCCTCAGCGGGGCTCGTCTGGGATTTGTCGAATCAATGGTCAGCCAGTATTGCCGCCACCCGCGCCGAACGCGCACCGTCAGTGGAGGAACTGTATTCGAACTTTGGTAATAGCGGCCCTGATAGCTGGGTTACCCACGGTGCAACCGGCGCTATTGAGCTCGGCGATGTTGATTTAGGGACGGAGCAGTCACTTAATTGGGAGCTGGGCCTCGATTGGAGCTACGGTGCGCACCACGCTCGGCTCGCGGTTTATCAGAACGACTTTAGTAACTATATTGATTTGGCCAACACGGGTTTAGACGTGAACGAGACCCCAGTTCGTCAATATTTGGAAGGCGGCGCGCGTTTTTACGGTGCTGAACTGGAAGCCGGCTGGGGATTGGGCGAGTTCGCCGGCGGCGATGTGTTACTGACCACTACCGCCGATTTCGTCCGCGGTGAATTGGATAATCGGGGTGACGTGCCGCGCTTACCGCCGGCGCGCGTGGGGCTAGGACTCGACTGGGATAGCGAGCGTGTCGCGCTTTACACTAAGATCACGGTCGCGTCTTCGCAAGATCATCCGGGCGAGAACGAGCCTACGACCGAGGGTTATACCCTGTGGACTGCTGGGGCCGATTGGCGGCTTGATCTGGCCGGTTCAGAGTGGACGGTGCGCGCGATGCTTGACAACATTTTGGATGAAGAGGTGCGCTTGAGTACCTCCTATCTCCGAGATGTCGCCCCCGAAGCGGGTCGCGCGGTGTCAATTGGCGTGAGATTGTCGCTGTAGTGTCAAAGCAGGTCAGTGGGATGTGGCTTTGCGTAGGCCGCTGACCTGTTACTCTTAGCTTTTTGGCCGAGGTGACTCATGGAACGCTTAATTATTGGCATCAGCGGTGCTTCCGGGGTCATCTACGGCGTGCGCGCGCTGCAATTGCTCGCCGATCAACCCATAGAAACACATCTGGTCATGTCTAAGTCTGCAGAACTCACGGCCCACTATGAACTCGATATGTCGGTGGACGAAATTCGCAAGCTGGCCGACGTATTCCATCCGGTGCGCAACGTCGGTGCGTCGATTGCCAGCGGGTCTTTTGGTGGCTTGGGCATGTTGATGGCGCCCTGCTCTATTCGCACCTTGGGTGAAATTACCTCGGGTGTGACCTCATCTTTATTGACCCGTGCCGCCGATGTGGCACTGAAAGAGCGCCGCCGCTTGGTGCTGATGGTGCGTGAGACACCGCTGCATCTGGGGCATTTGCGCAATATGGTGACCGCAACTGAAATGGGTGCGGTCATTGCGCCACCGGTACCGGCGTTCTACACGGGCCCCGATTCGGTGGACGTGATGGTGACTCAGAGTATCTGTCGGGTGTTGGATTTGTTTGGTATTGATCTGCCCGAGACCCAGCGCTGGATGCAACCATGAAGCGACTCGCCCTATTGCGCGCCGCCATACCGCCGCAATGGCTGCTGTTCTTTGTGGTCGTTGTGGATCTGGTGGGTTTTGGCATTGTTATCCCCATCCTGCCCTTTCTTTCGCCCCGCCTCGGCGGCGACGCGCAGGACGTGGCTTACATCATTGTTATTTACAGTATCTGTGCCGGTGTTGTTGCGCCCTTTTGGGGGCGTTTGTCGGATCGAATTGGTCGCAAGCCGGTATTGATGATCTGCCTGCTGGGCGGTGCACTGTCTTATGTCATGCTCGGTTTTGCCAGTTCACTGTGGATGGTTTATGCCTCGCGTGCCTTTGCGGGGCTAGTGGCGGGTAATTTGGCGGTGGCCACCGCCATGATGGCTGATTTGAGTACGCCAGAACAACGCGCAAAGTCCATGGGCCTAATTGGTACCGCTTTCGGTTTGGGCTTGGTGCTTGGTCCGTTTTTCGGGGGTTTGCTGTCTGGTGACGCGGGGCAGTTTTACCTGCCCTGTGTATTCGCCGGTGGCGTGTCGCTGCTGGCTGTGTTCTTCGCGGCAGTACTACTGCCCAGCGACACCCGGTCGCGCACAGCCAAAGCTGAGGCGGCACCCGCGGTATCGTTGCTGGCACTGCTGCGTCGTGAAGGCAATCCGTCGTTATTATTACAATATCTGTTTCATACCTTTGCGGTCAGTTCGGCCATCTATTTGCTGCCCTTGTGGAGCGCGGCACTGTTGAATTGGGGTCCAAAGGAAGTGGGTGTTTTTTTTGGCGTCGTCGGTGTGGCCATGATTTTGGTGCAAGGCGTATTGCTTGGCTGGCTGACGCGGCAGCTAGGTATGTTGCCCCTGCTGCGAATAGGCGTGGGTATTTTCGCGATGGCGGTGATCTTCGGTAGTGGTGCGGTCGACCTGTGGCCTATGGTGATCACCATGTTATTGGCCTTCACTGGGGCGACCGTCTGTCTGCCGATGTTAAATACCATCGCCAGCAGTGTAGTGACAGCGAGTGAGCGCGGCCAGATGATGGGTGCAACCAGCTCTGCCGCTGCGTTTGGCCGGGTGGTCGGGCCACTGGCGACGTCATTGAACTTGGCGCTCTGGGGCTATCGTTGGGCATGGTTGGGCGTGGCTGCGGTGCTGGGATTGGTTTGGCTCTGGTCGATCACGGGCGCGAAGCGTTATGCTGATATGCAGCATTAAAGGCGCCGCAGTCGGCCGCTTTATGTTTGATTGACGCCGCTGTAGTTACCGGCGGTGCATGTATTTTTTCCTCACAATAAGGACAAACACCATGGCAACGAATCTATTTGATCTCACTGGGCGCATCGCGTTGGTCACCGGCGCTAGCCGCGGTATTGGTGAGAGCATTGCGCGCTTGCTGGCGGAGCAAGGCGCGCACGTGATCGTTTCGAGTCGCAAAATAGAGGACTGTGAAACCGTCGCAGCCAGCATTCGTGATGCGGGCCATCAGGCCGAGGCGTTTCCTTGCCATATCGGCAAAATGGAAGACATTACCACCATTTTCGCGCACATTCGCGACACGCACGGTCGTCTTGATATCTGCGTGAACAACGCCGCAACCAACCCGTATTTCGGCCATATTTTGGACACCGATTTAGGGGCTTACAACAAGACCGTAGAAGTGAACGTTCGCGGTTACTTCTTCATGTCGATCGAAGCGGGCAAATTGATGCGCGAAGCCGGCAAAGGCGTGATCGTCAATACCGCGTCGATCAATGGCCTGCAGCCGGGGCCTTTCCAGGGCATTTACTCAATCACTAAGGCTGCGGTGATCAGCATGACCAAGGCTTTTGCTAAAGAGTGTGGTCCTTTGGGGATTCGATGCAACGCGCTGCTACCCGGCCTCACGCGGACTAAATTTGCCAGTGCGCTCTTTGAACATGAAGATATTATGAATGAGGCGATGTCCAAGATACCGTTGGGCCGTGAAGCGCAGCCCGATGAAATGGCTGGCACAGTATTGTATTTGGTCTCAGATGCCAGCTCTTACACCAATGGTGAATGCATTGTTGTTGATGGTGGTATCACGCTCTAATTATGCGCATTCGCTTGAGGTGTTTTTCAAATACGTGCCCGCCCTATCGTGTTGATGGGGCGTTTGTCGTGATCGGATTGTGCGGGTTAGGCGAGATGCTGAAAGCCGCCGGCGCGCACGTAAAGTAAG
>Ga0209652_1002571_pt1 | contig 13938 bp, 8 predicted proteins | sample SaaInl74LU_5_DNA_FD_184641 | JGI IMG/M metagenome (GOLD analysis project Ga0209652, IMG submission 184641) | Marine microbial communities from expanding oxygen minimum zones in the Saanich Inlet - ESP_74LU_5_DNA (SPAdes) (version 2) | ecosystem: Environmental > Aquatic > Marine > Intertidal zone ...
CGGTAAGTGCAGTAACATCGACGTCAAGGTTGTTTAAGTGGATGCGGATGTTGTTCTTTAATTTATCTTGTTTAACGCCCAGTATTTTGTAATCAACAGCAAAAACATTGCAGCTAAACGCTAAACTTATAACAAGAAGAACCCCTGTCGCGATTGTTGCACGAGTAGCGCGAAGCAATACCCAAAAAAGCGTCATCATGCGCGCGAGGCTTGGCGTACGAGACATTGAATAAAAATAGGGGTAATGCATGTAAACGATCAGATCCTTTTGACGATGCGTGCCGAAGTAAACCGCGGGTGGTAGCGCACAGTAGAACGCGTTAATACCTAGTGTTGTTGTAACGCAAATGTATGCCTGTAGCATACCATACACCAATAAAAAGCGACCTATAGATAGTTATAGAAAACGATGAGCGATCGGTTTAATACGATTATAAATAACGATATGGGAGGTGGGATTGCGGCAAGACAGTATTTTTATCACTGGAAGAAGGTGGTATTGTAAACCTAGAATTATGTTGGCAAACACCATGTTTGCAAGGAGTGCTAGCGTCAATTCGCTTGATTTATAAAGGACTATGTATGCGTTTATTCACTTCCCCCTGTTACGCCGTAGTGGTGTTACTGACTTTTTTCTTTGCTATTTCTTCGTCCGTCGCGCAAGACACTATCGCAAGCGACCCTCAACCTTATACCGCATTTAGTGCGTTACCTAAATATCGCGGCCCGGCACTATCACCTGATGGAAACCGATTGTTGTTTGTGCAAAACATAACAACGCCTGAAGAGGTCGCCATTCTTAAAAGTTACGATCTAAAAACCGGTAAAAATCACTACCTGCTTAAATCGGATAACGAAAAGGTTAAAATAAATTGGTATCGATGGGTAAATGATGATCGCTTCGTGGTCAGTGTGCGTGTTGAAAGTAAACGCGGCAAAACGAAAGTTCATGATACCCGATTAATTAGCTTAAGGTTTGATGAAGAGAACCCTGAGCTAGAAAGCCTAATTAGCCAGCATAGGTTGAAGCATTACGCGACCAATAAAAACTATACACCTCAATTTCAAGATGAGGTAATTGATTGGCTGCCCGACGAGCCAGACCATATATTAATGGCGATTGATGTTGTTATGCCGGGTTTACCTTCGGTGTATAAAGTCAATGTTGTTACTGGAAAAGTTAAACGGCTCATTAAAGGTAAGCGAGAAATACGCGATTGGATGACCGATAGACAACACAACGTGCGCATTGGTGTCACACTCAATTATGAGTCGGGTGAACGCGAAGTATTGCTGAAAGAGGGTGACGAGTACAAAACGCTGTTTAGCTACAATGCGATGAATGAAAAGGGCGAATATCCGCTAGGCTTTGCGAAAGACCCCAATATTCTCTATTACCGAGGATACAAAGGCGACTTCAAAGCCATATTCTCACTAAATCTTAGTACGATGGAACATAGCGAAATTTATGCTGCAGAGGGGTATGACGTTGACGGTGGCCTTATCTACTCGTCGTTGACGAACGACGTAGTGGGTATACGACATAATGGTCGTCAGTATTGGGACAAAAGTTTAGCGGGGTTGCAGATAGGGCTAGATAAAGCATTGCCTGAATTTACGAACACATTGGTTAGCTTTAGTGAAGATGAAAAAACCTATATTTTATATATTGAAAATGATGTGACGCCAGGAACATATCTTATTGGAAGTCGAGAGCGTGGTTCACTAGATGTTTTATTTCAGCAATACGAGCAAATCGATCAATCGCGACTATCTAAGCATAAGCTGGTTACCTATAAAGCCAGAGACGGTGTAGAGATAGAAGCATTTGTTACGCTGCCAAAAGGCGAAGGTCCTTTTCCTACGATTATTCACCCTCACGGTGGTCCAGGTGCACGAGACTTCAGTGGCTTCGATTACTGGACTGCTTATTTCACCAATAAAGGGTATGCCGTTTTACGACCTAATTTTAGAGGCTCTCGCGGTTACGGCTTTTCGTTTGCACAAAGCCAAATGAAAGGGTGGGGGCTCGCCATGCAGGACGATATTACTGATGGCGCGATGTGGATGGTTGAACAAGGGTACGCACAAGAAAATAATCTGTGTATTGTGGGTGCAAGCTATGGTGGATATGCAGCGCTAATGGCTACTGTAAAAACGCCCGAGTTATTTAAGTGTGCCGTCAGCTTTGCCGGTGTCAGTTCCCTGAAGCATTTGGTTCAGTCGTCGAGAGGCTTCCTTAATAACGAGTTTGTAAAAAATCAGATTGGTGACGACTCTGACGATTTAGAGGCACGCTCTCCGTATTACAATGCAAAAGGGATAACCACTCCTATCCTGCTTGTTCATGGTGAAGAGGACCGAACGGTATTAGTACGTCAAAGTCGTTATATGGCCGACGAACTTGATGATTTAAATAAGGAATACACGTATGTTGAACTTGAAGCCGGCGATCACGGGCTCTCTATTCAGAGAAATCGACATCGTTTCTTCGCTGAACTGGATGCTTTCTTAGATAAGCACTTATCTGCGCCTTCCTCAAAGGACAATGTCTCTACAGTAACATCAGAGTAACGTCATTAATGCTATCAGTATTCGTAATAGCATTTAGGCGAATACTGACGGCTTTTTAACCGTATATACGCTATACTTCTGCGCCTCGTATGCGTGTCTTAACGCTGTGCGTTGACATTGAATAAAGTCACCGTTTGTATTGCTACTTCTTTTTAAAAAATGGCAACGTCATGCTCGAGTATACGCTGGAGCTATGCCTCCTTGTTTCCTGATAACACAGAGTAAAGAAATTGTCGCCGAACTCGCAGACTTCACAAAAAGCCCCATTAGGTATTGTTGAATTTGTTGCCCTTATGGCAACCATGACATCGTTAGTGGCATTAAGTATTGATGCTATGCTTCCTGCACTTCTTCAAATTGGAGAAGCCTTAAACGTTGAAGAGCCTCATCATACACATCTTATCGTCACACTTTTCTTTATCGGTATGGCGTTCGGACAAATGTTCTTTGGGCCGTTTGCAGATAGTCGAGGCAGACGACTGACCATTCTGATTGGGCTATGTATCTTTGCACTAGGTACCTTCGTATGTATGGCCGCAACAAATCTAGAAACCATGCTGGTTGGGCGGGTTATTCAAGCGTTTGGGGTATCTGGACCTCGTATTGCGGCATTAGCCATTATTAGAGACTTGCACGTAGGCGATGCGATGGCAAAAGTCATGTCTTTTATTATGATGGTGTTTATTTTAGTGCCCATGTTAGCGCCGGTTATTGGGCAAACGGTTATGGATTTAGCTTCTTGGTTCCATATCTTCACGCTGTTTTTAGTGGTAGCGTTATTGTCGGGTATTTGGTTTTTTGCAAGGCAAGGAGAAACGTTGCCAAGAGAAAGACGGCGCCCTTTCTCATTTAAACAGTTTTACGTTTCATCAAAATTCATTCTTACTCACCCTGCGGTTATGGGCTACACAGTAGCGATGGGATTTATTTTTGGATCTTTCTTAGCATACCTAAGTGCAAGCCAGACTATCTTCCAAGTGTTTTATAACGTGGGTGATATGTTCCCTTACTACTTTGCTATTTTGGCTTTCTCTATCGGCCTTGCGTCTTATTTTAACGGCAAAATGGTGATGAAGTTTGGTATGCGTAGGTTATGTCGTTTTGCGCTCAAGGGCGTCAACGTTTTTGCCATTGTTTACTTAATTTTACTCTCTTCATACAACGGCTTACCGCCTTTATGGATGACAGTAACGACCATGTTTATTGGTTTCTTCTTTGTCGGGATTTTGTTCGGAAATTTAAATGCGATGGCCATGCAGCCGTTAGGTGAAATGGCAGGGTTAGGTGCTGCGATTATTGGTTCGCTATCAAGCCTTTTTTCCGTGCCAATAGCATTGTTTATCGACAGCTTTTTGAATGGTAATTTGTACCCTATCGGCATTGGTTTCTTCGTTTTCTTTGCGCTTGCGTACGGTGCGGTTCGTTATGCGGAACGTGTAAGAGAATGTGGCGAGTGAATTATTGAAAGGTTATCGCTAACAATAAATAGCAGACATAAAAAAGCCCGACCAAAATGGTCGGGCAAGAGGGCTTAGTAAAGCACCTAACGACAGAAACTGTCCTAACCGATGATGGCTTTCATGTCAGTCATGTAGCCACGCAGGGTTTTACCTACTTGCTCAACACCGTGTGAGCGAATTGCTTCGTTAACATCAACTAAGCGCTTGTTTTCCACTTGGTTAGATGATGAAGACAACCCTTTACCGATTACTGAAGTATCGATAGTAGGCATAAATTTCTCGCGCAGAAGTGGAATGGCCGCATTGGCAAACAAATAGTTTCCATATTCTGCTGTGTCTGAAATGACCACGTTCATTTCGTATAAACGCTTTCGAGCGATGGTATTCGAGATAAGCGGTGTTTCATGCAGCGACTCATAGTATGCAGACTCAGGTAAAATTCCTGCTTCAACCATTACGTCGAACGCTACTTCTACACCACACTTGATCATGGCTACCAATAATATGCCGTGGTCAAAGAATTCTTGTTCGCTGATTTCACCTTCGTAGACAGGCGCATTTTCAAACGCGGTTTCACCGGTTTCTTCGCGCCATTTAAGTAGGTTAGCGTCGCCATTTGCCCAGTCTTCCATCATCGTGCGAGAAAATTCGCCGCTGATAATGTCGTCTTGGTGTTTTTCAAACAAGGGGCGAAGCATGTCAGTTAACTGTTCTGAAAGCGCAAATGCTTTCAGCTTAGCCGGGTTTGATAGACGGTCCATCATGTTGGTCACGCCACCAATTTTCAGGGCTTCAGTGATTGCTTCTAAACCGTATTGAATTAGTGCACCTGCGTAACCAGCATCAATGCCATCAGCCGTCATTTTTTCAAAGGCAAGGACCGCTGCAACTTGTTGCATGCCGCATAGAATGGTTTGCTCACCCATCAAGTCCGACTTAACTTCGGCGACGAAAGACGACTCAAGAACACCTGCTCTGTCACCCCCAGTTGCACTTGCTAGTGCTTTTGCAATGTCCCAGCCTTTGTTTTCTGGATCATTTTCAGGGTGCACTGCGATAAGGGTTGGTACCCCAAAGCCGCGCTTATATTCTTCACGTACTTCCGTTCCTGGGCACTTCGGTGCACACATAACGACAGTGATGTCACTGCGGATCTGCTGACCTTCTTCAACAATGTTGAAACCATGAGAATATCCTAGCGTTGCGCCCTTTTTCATTAAAGGCATAACCGCTTCAACAACGCTTGCATGCTGCTTATCTGGTGTAAGGTTATAGACCAAGTCAGCGTCTGGAATAAGTTCCTGATACGTACCAACAGTAAACCCGTTACCATTCGCACGTTTGTAAGAGTCTCGTTGCTCATCAATGGCAGCTTGACGAAGTGCGTATGAAACATCGAGGCCGGAGTCACGCATGTTTAAGCCTTGGTTTAGGCCTTGTGCGCCACAACCTACGATAACCACTTTTTTGCCTTTTAACGCCTGACATCCGTCAGCAAATTCTTCGCGAGCCATGAAGCGACAGCGGCCAAGCTGATCTAACTGCTGGCGAAGAGATAAAGTATTGAAATAATTAGCCATAATAATTCCGAACAACATTCATTTTAGTCATTATCAGCTACCAACCGTGGTGCTGAAGACCTCGTCTATGACGACTTGGTATGGAGAGTAAGGGATTTCTTTTGTTTTGGAAAATGATATATTTGCAAGATAATATTGCAAAAGGTGAAACGTTATGGATTTTCGTAGTTTACAGCTGTTCACACATTTAGCGACTAGCTTGCACTTTGGCGATACCGCACAGGCTATGTATGTTTCACCCTCTACGCTTAGCCGGGTTATTCAAAGGCTTGAAGATGATTTAGGGTGTACGCTATTTAAGCGAGACAATAGAAAGGTTGCGTTAACGCATAGTGGTCATAAGCTGTTGTCATTTTCTTCGCAGGCTTTAAAAGATTGGCAACAATTAAAAGTAGACTTGCGTGAAGACAGCGAAGCACTAAAAGGTGAAATAAGTGTTTTTTGCTCGGTTACCGCAAGTCAAAGCCACTTACCAGCAATGTTAAGATTGTTTCGCCAACAACATCCGGGCGTAGATATACGCCTGATTACGGGCGACCCGGCATTGGCTATCGATAAGGTCAAAAAAGGGGAGTGTGACTTATCAATCGCAATTTATACGCCCGATTTACCTACCGATTTACACTTTTCACCGTTAGATGCCGTACCCCTTGTTTTGATTGCCCCTAAAGACTGGCGATTAACTCATCTAGATCAGATTGATTGGACAAGACATCAAGTTATTATGCCTGAAACTGGGCCAACAAGACGTACGGCCTATCATTGGTTTGCAGAGCAAGGTATTCGCCCTAACGTCTATGCATCTGTGGGCGGAAATGAGGCTATCGTTAGCATGGTGGCGCTCGAATGTGGTGTTGGGTTTGTTCCTAAAGTGGTGCTCGATCACTCAACGATGTCCAGCGCCGTCACGCAGATAAACGTTGCTGATATAGAACCATACGCGCTAGGGTTATGCTGCTCTCAAGATAAGCAGCACGAGCCTTTAATTAACGCCTTCTTATCGCTTAAAACGGTTTTATAAGTCGATGATAGGGGTTATTGACTGCTTAGCTGTTTAATCAAGTTATCAAGCGCGCGGTAACCTAAAGCCTCTGCAATATGATGGCGTTGCACGGTGTCTTGTTGTTCTAAATCGGCCAAGGTCCGAGCGACTTTTAATGTACGATGAAATACCCGCATCGATAAGTTGAGTTTTTTTGCTGCGGCTTTAAAGAAAGTAAGGTCGCTCTCATCTACCTGACAGTACGTTGATAGTTCGCTGGCGCTAAGCGCCGCATTAGGTTTGCCTTGCCGCAAAAGCTGGCGTTCTCTTGACTGTGCAACCTGCTTAATAGCCTCTCGCATAGAATCTTGATCGCCAGTTGGCACCGGCGGTAAGTCGTAATCAGGTAAACGCGGCACTTCAACTTGTATATCAATTCTGTCTAAAAATGGCCCAGAAAGGCGGTTTAAATAGGTTAGCTGCTGAGAAGGCGTTAGCCTGTTGTCGTCAATATCGCCGGTTGGGCTTGGGTTCATTGCGGCAATTAACTGAAAATTAGCGGGGTACGTGGCACTTCGAGATGTACGCGAAATGTGAACATCGCCTGTTTCAAGTGGCTCTCTCAACACATCCAGTGCTTTTCGCCCAAACTCTGGCAGTTCATCTAAAAATAACACACCATGGTGTGCTAGCGATATTTCTCCTGGCGAGGGGTTACTGCCGCCTCCGGTGAGTGACGTGGGCGAGCTTGTGTGGTGCGGAGAGCGTAAATGACGACGCAAGAATTGCACGGCATCTCGTTTTTCCCCCTTAACCGAGTGAATAGCGGCAACTTCTAACGCTTCTTGTTCGCTCAATGGGGGCAGCAATGCCAAAAGCTTACTCGCAAGTAAGCTTTTTCCGGTGCCAGGCGGGCCAACCATTAAAATATTATGGTTGCCGCTCGCCGCTATCATCAATGCACGCTTGGCTTGTTCTTGCCCGATTATATCGTCCCACTCTCCTAGCGCTTCAGGTTGATTAGCAGCAAGAAAGGGTTGCCCTTTTCTCAATGCCTTTGCTTTTGACAGATGGGCGTAAACCGATACTAAATCGAATGCTGGGTAGCGGGTCGCATGTGAGACAAGCGATGCTTCTACATCGTTATCGCCAGGGAAAATAACGGGAATATCTTCATTCGCTGCCGCCATTAAAACGGGAATAAGCCCAGCAACGGACTTTATTTCTCCGTTGAGGCCTAACTCTCCTACGAAGGCGATGCCTAATAAACTGGTGTCAGATAGATAGCCTGATGCGACTAAAATACCCACCGCGATGGCTAAGTCGAACCGCCCGCCATATTTTGGAATATCAGCAGGGGCCAAATTCACGGTAATGCGTTTTGCGGGAAAGTCGAAACCGCTATTAATAAGGGCGCTGCGCACGCGCTCCCGTGCCTCTTTAACACTGGTTTCAGCCATTCCGACCAGTTGAAATGCGGGTAACCCGTTGGCTAAATGCACTTCAACCGTTATTTCTGGTGCGTTAATTCCCTGCCCTGCAAATGTTTTTACTATTGCCATACCCATAATGGAACACTCCTTTTCGTGTCACCATACGCAAGATAGGTATTGGCTATAACTGAACAAGAGAATAGATTTTAATGGTCTTTGTAAAATACCGGTAGTTGCCAATGCCATCGCATTGCGCCAAGCCGAAACAGTACGGTAGTGACAAGCGCTGCAACACCGCACCACGTTGTTGCATAACCTAATTGCATGCCAATGCCATATGCAACACCGCCGGCCACACAGGTCATCGCATACAACTCACCGTTTAATACTAAGGGTATTTCACGGCATATCACATCACGCAATAAACCGCCGAATACACCGGTGATAGTCCCCATGGCGACCGCCACAGCAATACCTGTGTCGTTTGCCAGTGCCTTTTCAATGCCTACAACGTTAAATAGCGCAAGACCAAACGCATCGGCGATAAGCAAATAGTGAAAGGGAAAGCGAGGACTAAGTCGCAGCCAAATAATGGGAATAAAGGCTGCGATTAACGTGGTGTAAAGATAATCGGTGTCGGCGATCCAAAATACAGGCACATCAAGCATCATGTCACGTAATGTGCCACCGCCAATAGCCGTTGCACTTGCCAATACAATAACGCCAAAACCATCCATGCGCTTTTGGTAGGCCATTAGCGTGCCTGAAATAGCGCACACTGCAACACCTGCTAAATTTAACCAATGAAACCAATCGATCATCTATCGAATACTCGTTTTTGTTGAAATGTTAAAACGTAAATTAAGACGCAAATTACTTGATTCAAGAGTCACTTTCATGCTATTTCTTTGCGCATAAACGTTGTGGTTCGGCCAAGCTGCAGCGATACAGGGTATTAAAAGCCATAAACCCTCTAGTAACAACCATTCAATAGCAAAGCCACGGAAATGGGCCTACGCTTGTCATTTAGCATGAAATGCGATTGCATGTAGTGCGACTCTCAATATCGAGAAAAAACGACTGACACTGATACAGTTTAGGACAAAGACGTAAGCATATTTATTCGTTTATCGTAATTTGCCCGCAGTACTGAGCGCGTGCGCCGTGTCGTGTATCATTAGGTGTCGGTATTATTATTTTGCATCTGTTTTTATATATTTAACGGGAAGGATTTATGCCCAAGTTACGTTCTGCAACCACTACGCAAGGTCGAAATATGGCAGGGGCTCGTGCGCTATGGCGAGCAACAGGAATGAAAGATTCCGATTTTGGGAAACCGATAGTTGCTATTGCGAACTCGTTTACGCAGTTTGTGCCTGGGCATGTGCATCTGAAGGATATGGGGCAGTTGGTGGCGCGCAGTGTGGAAGCCGCTGGCGGCGTAGCCAAAGAGTTTAATACCATTGCGGTGGACGATGGCATTGCGATGGGCCATAGCGGTATGCTTTACAGCCTACCTTCTCGTGAAATCATAGCTGATGCCGTTGAATACATGGTAAACGCTCATTGTGCCGACGCTATAGTATGTATTTCTAACTGCGATAAAATTACGCCGGGAATGTTGATGGCTTCAATGCGCCTAAATGTTCCCGTTGTCTTCGTTTCTGGCGGCCCGATGGAAGCGGGAAAAACAAAGTTATCTGATCAAATTATCAAGCTCGATTTAGTTGATGCCATGGTGGCCGCCGCAGACGATAAAGTCAGCGATGCAGATTCAGATGAAATCGAACGTTCTGCTTGCCCCACGTGCGGATCGTGTTCGGGCATGTTCACTGCCAACTCAATGAACTGTCTTACTGAAGCATTAGGTTTATCGCTGCCTGGTAATGGTTCTATGTTAGCAACCCATGCCGATCGTGAAGGTTTATTTAAGCAAGCGGGTAGACAAATTGTAGAGTTGTGCAAGCGCTACTACGGCGATGATGACGAAAGCGTATTGCCACGCAATATCGCCAACTTCAAAGCATTTGAAAATGCCATGTGCTTAGACATTGCAATGGGCGGGTCCACTAACACTATTTTGCATTTACTCGCCGCTGCTATTGAGGGTGAAGTGCCCTTTACGATGGACGACATTGACCGCCTTTCACGCAAAGTGCCTCATTTGTGTAAAGTAGCGCCATCAACGCCAAAGTATCACATGGAAGATGTGCACCGAGCAGGTGGAGTTCTGGGTATTTTGAATGAACTAAACAAAGCAGGTTTGTTAAATACTGATGTCAATCATGTGCTTGGTAAGTCTATTACCGAGGTAATCAGTGAATGGGACATAACTAACCCGGAAAATGAAAAAGCCATAGAGTTTTATCGTGCTGGGCCTGCTGGCATCCGAACCACACAGGCCTTTAGCCAAAGTTGCCGTTGGGATGAGGCAGACACCGACCGTGAAAACGGCTGTATTCGTTCTGTTGAACATGCCTTTAGCCAAGAAGGTGGTTTGGCTGTGTTATACGGTAACGTGGCAGAGAATGGTTGTATTGTAAAAACCGCAGGTGTTGATGAATCTATCTTAACGTTTAATGGCAGCGCGCGAATCTATGAGAGCCAAGATGATGCCGTAGCCGGTATTCTCAATGACGAAGTGAAGGCTGGCGATGTGGTATTTATTCGTTATGAAGGCCCTCGCGGCGGACCGGGTATGCAAGAAATGTTGTATCCCACCTCATACCTGAAATCAAAAGGGTTAGGGGCATCCTGTGCGCTAGTAACCGACGGTCGTTTTAGTGGTGGCACAAGTGGTTTGTCTATTGGACATTGTTCTCCAGAAGCGGCAAGTGGCGGCGGTATCGCGTTGGTTGAACATGGCGACAAGATTGAAATTGATATTCCAAATCGTCGTATCAATATCCTTGTTAGTGATGAAGAATTAGCTGAGCGAAGAGCCAAAATGGAAGCCAGCGAAAAGCCATGGCGCCCTAAAGATCGTGTACGTGAAGTATCAACATCGTTAAAAACATTTGCTGCGTTAGCCACTAGCGCAGACAAAGGCGCGGTGCGTGATGTGACAAAACTGGAAAATCTATGACAGTTAGCGATCACGATTACTTAAAAAAAATCTTACTCGCACCGGTTTATGATGTCGCGGTAATGAGCGACCTTTCATACATGTCGTTACTCTCTAATGAATTGGGGAACGACGTATTTTTAAAGCGCGAAGACCAGCAGCCTGTTAAAAGCTTCAAACTTAGAGGGGCATACAACCGCATTGCTTCATTAACTGAAGCACAGTGTAAAGCAGGTGTCATTGGCGCTTCAGCAGGGAATCATGCGCAAGGTTTAGCCTACAGCGCAAAAATGAAGGGTATTCAAGCGACGATCGTAATGCCTGAAACGACACCGGACATTAAAGTTGATGCTGTTCGTCGTTTCGGCGGTGAAAATGTTAATGTTGTACTACATGGCACGAGTTTCGATCAAGCCAGCGGCCATGCAAAAGCCTTGTGTGAGACGCATGGTTATACCTTTGTTCCCCCGTTTGATGACCCAGATGTGATTGCGGGGCAAGGCACGGTTGCCCGTGAGTTGCTTGAGCAAAACCCTAACCTGGATATCTTATTTGTCGCCGTAGGCGGTGGTGGATTAGCGGCAGGAATTTGTGTTTACTTAAAGCAGCTTAAGCCAAGCATTAAAATTATTGCAGTAGAGTCAGAAGAGTCGGCCTGTTTTATAAAAGCGAAGGAAATGGGTGAGCCCACTGAGCTTGAAAGTGTCGGTATTTTTGCCGATGGCGTGGCCGTAAAGGTCATGGGCCAAGAAACCTTCAGGCTTTGTAACCGCTTAGTAGATGACACCATTACCGTCACCAATGATGAAATATGCGGGGCGATTAAAGATATCTTTGATGATACTCGCGTTATTGCCGAGCCAGCAGGTGCATTGTCGGTAGCGGCCATTCGCAAATACGTGAAATTACATGGGCTAAAAAATAAATCACTCGGTGGTATTCTGTGCGGTGCTAACATTAACTTTCACACGCTTCGTTATGTGTCTGAACGCTGTGAGTTAGGCGAGCAGAAAGAAGCGGTGTTTGCGGTAAAAATCCCAGAAACAAAAGGGGCGTTCAAGCAATTCTGTGAGTGTGTTGGCGCGAAAGCAATTACCGAATTCAACTACCGTTATGCTAGCGATCAAGAAGCGCATATTTTTGTGGGCGTTAAGCTTAAAGGCGGTCAGCAAGAGTTTGCAGCGTTAGAGTCAGACTTAGTCGATAAGGGCTATGAGTGCTTTAATTTAACCAATAATGAACTGGCTAAGCTTCATGTACGTCACATGGTTGGCGGCAGACCCCCTGCTCTGCTCAACGAACAGGTATTTAGTTTTGAGTTTCCCGAGCGTCCCGGTGCTTTGCTTAACTTCTTAACGACGGTGGGTGAACAGTGGAATATCACGTTATTTCATTATCGTAACCACGGCGCTGCTGAAGGATTGGTCATGGTAGGGTTTGATATTACGCCCGATAGCAGAGAAGCTTTCAACGCGCACGTGGCGAGGCTAGGTTATAAGGTAGAAGACGTTAGCGATAATCCGGCCTATCAATTCTTCTTATCACAACCACGCTAAGTGAAACTCGTTTTCGTTTTATGTCGCCCTTTGATAAGCATGGTTTAGCAAGGGGCGATATAAGGCGGCATACAAAAAAGGCCAATATTTCAATATGAAATAACTGGCCTTTTTTTGTTGCTATACAGTGACGTTAATCGTTGCGTTGGAGTGCTACATTTTCAAGATGTTGCATCATTTCAGGCCAAATTAACGCCATAACGTCTTCACGTAACCCTTCGCATTCCTCTGAATATTTAAGGCTGCCGTCGTCAGATGAGTCCAACCAATGGTTTTCTTTAAGCGCAGTAATGAAGCTAGACAGAACATTCTTGTCATAGAATTCTGGCGAGCTTAAGCCATAAAGTACGGATAAACGTTCAGCCACTTGTTTGCTTTCGCGTTCAAGTGCATTACGGCTTATGACCTTTTCTTTATCCAGTATTGTGAGTACAACCGCATAGCGTTGAAGTGTTTCTTGCATGCATCGGCTCAACAACCACGCCGAATGAAACTGCTTACAATGTGGATCAGGCGGAAGGAGCTCGTCATCGTTACTTCTTAATAAGCCTAACGACAGCAGCCCGTTAATGAGCGCATCGGTATGCGCCAGTGCTTGGTCTTGCGTTAAGTGCAAGAATAACTCTCTTTGTAGCAGTGGATACAGCGCAGCAATTAGCTGGAGTAACGATGATCTGCTTGTACCCTTTCGAGCAAAAACCGACGCCATGATAAGGCCTGGTAACGCGAATAGATGCAAAATATTGTTACGGTAATAGGTCAAATATATCGCCGACTTTGGCACGGGGCTAATAAGCTTACCGTAGTCATCTTCTTTTATTTCAAACTTACCAAGTTTCATGGTGTCGTTGAATAATTCTTCCGCTGAGGCATCTGGCATCGTGGCATCTTCACTGAAAGGCACCGCTTTAAATAGGCCCATAAAGTCGTTTATAGCCTGCTTCAACTCAGTGTCACTCATGGTTTGCGTTTTAGAAGACAGCAAACACAACGAAGTCAATGCCATACCATTTAACGCTGCCGCCCGATTAATACGTGTCATGACGTTATTTGCCAGTTCGTTAACGGTAGGGGTTAACCACGAAGGCTTCTTATCTGCGTCATCATCACGGCAATCGCGCCAATCTGGAACGTGGGTCTCTAAAAACTGGTTTAGCTGAATAGGTTCGCCAAAATTAACATAGCCATGGCCGAAATTTTTAAGCTTTTTAATAGCAGAAAAGACCTGAAGGTTAGACTCTTTCTTTTTCTTTGAGCCTTTCAGTTCATTTAAATAGCTCTTCACTTCC
>Ga0209652_1002572_pt1 | contig 13935 bp, 10 predicted proteins | sample SaaInl74LU_5_DNA_FD_184641 | JGI IMG/M metagenome (GOLD analysis project Ga0209652, IMG submission 184641) | Marine microbial communities from expanding oxygen minimum zones in the Saanich Inlet - ESP_74LU_5_DNA (SPAdes) (version 2) | ecosystem: Environmental > Aquatic > Marine > Intertidal zone...
TGATGGCGTAGACGATGTAGAATAATCTTTATTGCCAGCTGCTGGTGAAGAAGAACTACTGTGAAGTGACACGTGAATCTTATTTTCTGCTTCTACTCCCTCTGCAGTTGTATCTTCTTCTCCTTCCTCATTTGCAGGGGTGGCGGTGGTGGTGGTGGTGTCGTCCTTTTCGGAATTATTGTCAGTGTTATCTCCCCCACGGTATAGTAAGAATGAATCATAAAAGATATTCGTACTATCACCGTTCCGAATGGAGTGGGAATACTCCATTTGACCCTCATGACGAGTATTACTGCCACCACTACGGCTAGCCAATTTTGTAGCACGAATCTTTTTCTTTCCAAACGCAGCATGACAATATAATGACGAGGGATTATTCGATGTTATGGACGATGCCGCAATTAGTACCAGTATCAGCTGGGAGAGTTTAAATTGCGTCATCATTATCTTGGTTGTGCACATGTTGTGTTGTTGTTCTCTTTTTTGACGACTGCAGTGCCGATGCTGCTGGTTATTGGTAGTGAGTACCATGTTATCTGTTGCCTCTTTCAATGGGCTTTGTCTTCGAATGTTTAGTAGTGAAATAATGTATATAGGTATGAAGCAAGATCACAATCACATTCGATCAAGTTCTTTTTTGCAATGCCAACGTGGAAATCGCGAATCGCGATGGATGCGATCAAAAAAGCATCTGCGAGAATTCTCTCCCACCTCTCATGTGTTGCTTCGCCCTGTATAGTAGTCACGTGTCAGTTGTCCGTGAATCACTTCTCATTCAGGCATGCATTTCTCATTTCTCCGCACCATGTCAAGGAAAACAGCCCGTGTTTGCCTACTACTAGCGGCCATTGCCCTGGCTTTTCTGAGCATACTTCGCTATACCAATGAGCAGCAGTATAGTCTGCAATCTCACAATAACTCCTCTAATCTCAACAGTCGAAAGTCCCGAAGACTTTCCTCCAGCAAAACATATCAGCCCCAACAACTCATCCAGTCATCAACTAATAATGAAAGTACCGACGACGAAGATACTGCATCATCCTCCGAAGGGTACACCTACCTAATCATCCACTACCACAAATCAGGACACATCCTCACCCAAAACCTCCGCGACATACTCCTCCAAATCGATCCATCCATTCAACGGAACTACATTGATCGATTCCCCAAGCGACAACACGACCAACACACCAAATGTCCACACCTCACCCTCCATCCCAACACTGTCTATGTGCAATCGTCACCCGACTTCTTTTGCAATGTGGACATCTTAGCGGAGGAACTGTTGACTCGTCCCACGAAGCAACGAGGGGTTAAGTTGATTCATCTCATTCGGGACCCGTTTACAATGGCGATTAGTAACTACAATTACCACTCGCAAGATCCACTGCCCGAGGGTGAGAATTGGGTCAAACGTACCAATCCATGTGCAGTGGAAGATAAATCCACTTTAATATACGCACATTTGTTCATGAAGACATTGACAAGTCCAGGAGCATATCGTCTGATGGAGTATGATGATTTCAAAACCATTCAAACCATGTGTCATCGACTCTATGACCAACAGCAATCCAGTCCAGGATTCTATCAACACTTGTTACACCTACCCCCCACCGATGGGCTAATATTGGCAACCACCTACCTAATGCTAGGACATGGCGGGGATATATTACGAATGGCCAATAACATTATCAAATTGCGTCAATTGCAAACGTTGGAACGGCAGATTCACCTTCAAGCACATACTTTGGCGACATTTAATAATGAAGCAAAGAGGAAGGTGCAGGTGTTGACCATGTCAATGGACAATTTCATACGGCAGCCTAAGGAGTCTACGATTCAATTCCTTGAGTTTATATCATTGGGTAATAATGATGTGCTGTTGTCGGTAAAAGAGAAGGAGGAGATTGCGACACGGTATGAAGAAATGTATTATGGAAAGGTTACTGCGGGTGATGAACATATTACTAGTTTGTTATCCAAGCCAAAAAAGATGATGAGTGATGGCAATATTATAGAGGAGGAGGAGACCATGGTGGTAATGAGTGATACAGTGGCAGTGTTGGAACAGAGTTTGAGAGAGAATGTGCTATGGGGTAGAGTGTTGGGAAACATTGCTAATTTGGTGGAGGAAAGTTTAAACGGGGTACATAATTGGTATTAATAGTGAAAGAAGTGTAAGTTCAAGTAGTGTAATCTATGTTAAAGAGAAGATGTAGTTTAGTCACACATGCAAACTCCATAATTGTAGAGGATATCTCTGTTATAGTGATAACAGAGAATGAGAAATGATCCCGCCCCAATCTCCCCCTCTGCGTTAGCGTTACTTATCCAGTTTGTTGTCAGAATCATAACCAGCTACCTCCATCCACACAACCTTCTTTATCTCTATTCAACCATTATTCATCCACTTACATCTTCAAACTAGGCATAGGCGGCAAAGGAATATGACTAGTCTTCGTCTTAATAACCTCATCAATAATCCCATAATCCAACGCCTCATACGGAGTCATAAAAAAATCCCTATCCGTATCCTCCTCAATCTTCTCCACCGGCTGATCACAATACTCGGCAATATACTTATTCAAACACGCCTTGACAAATAAAATTTCCTTGGCTTGGATCTCAATATCGGCAGCTTGGCCCTGTGCCCCGCCGAGAGGTTGATGGATCATAATTCGGGAGTTGGGGAGTGACTTGCGCTTGCCTGGTGCGCCTGCTCCGAGGAGGAAGGCCCCCATGGACGCTGCCATGCCAAAGCATACGGTTTGTACCTCACAGGGGATGAATTGCATGGTGTCGTAGATGGCAAGGCCGGCGCTGACAGATCCACCGGGTGAGTTGATGTAGAGGGTGATGTCGGCTTCGGGATCTTCGTTGGCCAGATAGAGGAGTTGCGCGACCAGGACGTTGGCTACCTCGTCGTTGACGTCGGTGCCGAGGAGGAGGATGCGGTCTTTGAGGAGGCGGGAGATGACGTCGAGTTGACCTCCGGAGGCGCCGTCGACTGTGGGGAGGACGGGGGATGGTTTGGGTGGTTTGGGTTGGGGTTGTTCTGGTTGATCGGGGTCGCCTTCGGGCATCATCCACGGATTGTAGGATGAGGCTGATAATTGTTGTATTCTTGCATTGGTGCTGCTGGGTAAGACAAAGGCGCCTGCTGTGGAGGCGAGGAGGGAGAGGATTAGACACTTCATGGTGGTATGGTTGCTCTAGGTAGTGAGTTAATTAATAGTATTGGTCACCGTCGATGTCGATGTTATTGTCATCGTCGTTCTTGGCAGCCGGCGCGATGTGTTGGTCAAAGAAGTAAGATCCACGTGTACAATACGAATAATACCGGTCAGACCGGTAGGAGGTGTGTTTTCAGTCTCCCGACGATGGCTGTGGCTGTGATAGACGACTTGAAGCACAAGTCATTGCACTTGTGAAACAAGACAACCCCATATGTTTACTTGAAAAGGTTAGCAACGTACTTGATATAGTCTTGTACGTGTTGACTGCTCACTTGCATGTACAAGAGCTGATAGAAGTAATGTTAATGGCATGTAAGGGTAACATGAATTATGAATGAACAATATCTCTTGCAGTTGCTTCATGTTACTAAAGACTAGGGTGACCGCAACTATTCCATTATTTGGTTTCCATCTGACTCACATGATCGTGCATCCCCTTGATAGGATCAAATGTAGCACATAAGACCAAAACATTCAGAACATTTGAAACCATTCTCTTTCTTGATCTTGGCTTTGAAATCAGTGCCGGCAGCCCGTCGGCAGCTGACACATAGACTTCAAACACTCTTGGCAGCATTTCAATCCATCAGGGCCTTCTTTCTTTGAACCCTCGCTGCAGCTTCTTCCTTCCCCGCAAGAATTGCAAGTGGGGGGCTGACAGCTATGTAGGAAGAAGTGGCTGCACTCGCTGGGCAAATTGTGAGAAAATCGTGTGATGAAGAAGTTAGCGTGCCAAATCAATGCCAAGGAACTATCTAAATTGCGCCAAAAAAGAGACACCAATCACCATGCACTTGCACATGAAAGTGCTGGCCTATTTTGGCCTCAGAAGAACAAATACTCTGACAGCCTCGACAAATAGATGGAAAAAATGGCACAGCAGCCCCCAATGGCTTCGGTAGCCGGGGAGGGAAGAACGGATTCTTTTTCTTCGGCGCCGCCACCAACAACGCACCACAATAACACTACAAACAAAATGGCAGACATGAAGAACAAATTCATGTCGTGGACTCTGAATGTCATCAAGGAGACTGCTGCTTCGCCATCTCCTCCTTCATCGCCGTTGTATGGTGTTGGAGTTGAGTTGGCACTTGCGCAACCGCGTTCCTCTGATCGCCCACCTCGAAAGGATGGAGGGTTTCTGCGACGTAAACATCAAGTCATCATTATCGCGTCACTTCATCCCAGTGGTCCCGCTGCCAAAATGGGTCTACAAAAGGGTGATGTTGTTCTTCAAGTAGATGATACTCAACTGGAGTATGACCAACGCGTCTACACTCCATCGGATGTCGCGCAATTGGTGCGAGGTCCAGAAGGCACTTTTGTTGATGTGACCATCGAGAGGAGAGAGCATCAGGGAGGAGAGATAATTCAGAAGGAGTTTCATTTGAGGAGAGATCCGATTGTTGGTATTCGCGGGAGGAGGATGCTGAAGAGCAATAGCCGTTCTAAAATTGGCTCTCCAACTGCATCTGCTGATGATGTTGGTGGCGCTGGTGCTGGTGCTGACACTACACGAAAGGATGATATGTCTACCGCCATAGCCACTGACGTTGAAAGTGCCGAGACATCATCAAACCATACAGCCAAGAACAAGTCATCAGGTAATGAAAGTAACAGCAGCACAAAATTGCCAACTCCAAAGATGCTGGATAGACTTGATTCGGTCTTGAATGAAGAGAAAGAGGAAGAGAAGGAGGAAGATAAAGGTAAATTCAAAGCTCTAGTGCCAGAAAACGACGACGAACAATCACCTCTCAACCAAGACCAACCACCACTCTCTTCGGAAGAAGCATCTGAGGAAAAAACGCAAGATGATAATGACATTTCATCAAATGCCGACAATGTTTCTGACCAATGGGAGCTAATTTCTGAACGATCCGGATCAGCCTTGGTCGTCTCAATCAACGGTTCATTACTCTCTGGTGGTGGAAGTGCCTCTCACTTTCTTAGATGCGCTTCTCCATCACTACTCAAGAACAAATTCGTCTTGACTGAGTATACAGCTGAATCATCCTACTTGGAACACATCGTCCTTCCAACTGACACATTGCAGGGGTTGTGTCTTGCGTATAAAGTGAGCGCTACGCAATTAAGAATGGAGAATAAATTTTCAGGTAACAGCTTACAAATGGCTCCAAAGAAGATCAAGATCCCTATGAATGGAGTGACCAAGGGGATGGTGATCAAGACTCAGGATAGGACTTCAAAAGAGTTCAAATTGTATGCCTTCGTCGCGGAGATTCCAACCATGGAACTTATTGAGGCAAAGGCATATTTGGATCTTAGTAACTGGGACCTAGATGAGGCACTAAGGTCAGCAAGAGAGGACATTGATTATGGATGGGATTACTACAACAATGGCAGCGGTGCAGAATCGCCCGCGGTACCCATGTTTGCCTCGTCAGTAACTGCCAAGCCCAAGGATCTCACAGCGCAGGATATTTATGATGGTGCACCTGCGTTTGAAGGTGATGGGTTTGAGCTGCAGGATATTCATATACCAAAAACAGACGGAAGATAGCGAGTAGGTATAAAGGTTGCTAAGTGAATTGTTAACATTAATTTGCTAATTATATTGCTGAACATGAAATGGGACGCCGCCAAAACCGGCAAAATGAATATTGTGAGTGCAATGAATTGATTCAGCCGTCAAGACTTGCAAGATATGAATCGAGTTCCCTCCTCAGATAAATCCCAAGATCTTCATAAAAGGGAAGAAGAAAGAATGTGTTAAATTTGCTTCGTATCATTCGAGACAGGTCCAGCCTCATACGGTCTGTTATGTATGCAGTCAAATTCTCAATCGCAGCTTGAGTTTGACCCCCTTGTGATTCTGATTTGGGCACAAGCGTCGTTGAGAGTGTATCAAAGAGTAGTGACAATACTTCATCGTCTCCACTAAACATTGGTGATGTTTGAGATGTTAGCACGAGTGAAGTCGATGCAGATTCGTCTTCATATTCCTCATCTTCCTCTACTTGCGCATTCTCCTGATCAGCTCTGGTAGATGTAACAGACTCGTTTTCATCGTCTCTTCTCAGCTGACTCCGTTTCCGCCCACTCCCTATCGCAGCTCCACCTCTTGCTATCATTCTTCGTTTTGTTGAGTCTGAGTATGCACTTTTCTTCTTTTGTGTTTTCTTCCTAGACGAACTTGATCGATTGTTTGTATTCTTTGTCATTCCATCTGGTGGTTCATCGGGTATCTCGTCGGGGATTGGAGAATCGTCACGAACAATCTGAATTTCTGTCACATAGCCACCCGCACTATTCTGATATTCAGAGTTTCTAGTTCTTGTACGTGCACGCCCCATATCCCAGGTAACATACCGCAATAACGCCTTGATATCCTCTGCACTCTTCCGATGTGCATTCTCAGCCTGTTCTTGAGCAAATTTGTGAAATGAAATGGAAAGAACACTCATTAAATCTTTCTCGGCTGTTGTGAATTCTGGTCCGTAACGTGAATACAAGATGTATTCTCGTCTTGATTTGTCACCCGATTTGCCAAATCCAGTTCCTGTAGCTCCCATTGGTCTATGTAATGTCATTGAATACTCCACTAACTCCCATTGACGTTCCATTACGTACAAGAGACGACGAGTCATATCTGCCAAAATATCTTCCATAACCAGCTCTAACTTTTGTTGTACAAGTAATGCAACTGCTCTCATCAGATCAGATGAATCATGAACATCTGTAATACCATTTGTGAGTAATGCAACCTCGTCATCTGTTATTTGAGGAAGAGGTGCCGTGAGTAAGAGATGATGATAATAACGGAGTACTCGATGGTATTGAGCGCCACCGTACAATCTTGCTTCAGGAGTTAATCCCCAATAGGAAAGTAGATTGGGGTCTTCAATATGTCGAAATGAAGGTCCTAATGTCTCTATTTCATCGCGTTGCCCATTTTTGATTGATTTCAACTCTGCCTTGATATCAACATTGTATGAATCAGATGTGACGTCTAAAAACTTTTTATTACATGCCGCTTTTTCTTGCAATATTGTCTGCCCAAACAATGCAGGAGGGATATGCGCCGCATTTCCTTTGATTAAGGCTTGGACAGTAGATGTATGAGCGTCTTGCATTGACATGGCTAGATTGAATAACATTTGCTTCCGGCGTTCTAATTGTATCTTAGTTAGTGGTGGATGTTGTTGTTGTTGTTGCTGCTGCTGCTTGCTTGGTTTGCGATCAGCTTGATTGTTAGATGAACCTCGTTTGTCACTTCTTATTGGTGCCTTTTCCCTCACTGAATTTATCAATTTGTCATCATTGAAGAAGATGGAATTTAGCAACTCTGCATCCTCATCGTCATTGGTGTTGAAAAAATCAGAGTCGCTTTGCATTGGTGAAGCGCCTCCTCTTGTTGATAGCAGTACTGACAAGAAATTGTTTCGTCGCCGGTGATCATTCTCTTTTATATGCTGCGTTATTGGAATGTGGAAGGAATGATCATCGTGTATTATTATCCCCGATCGACATGATGTATCATGTAAATGACATGAAAATACTGGAGGCGATGAAGCGGACGAGGTAGCTAGGAATAGAGACAAATACCCCAGAGGGAGCAGCAGCGTTCGGTGTTGTATCGTCATCGGGTTGATAGTGGCATTGTTTGCGGCTGTTGATCATTCAATCGTAACTGAGGCACATGATATCTCTCTGTTGGGGAGCTTCAGCACTTGATATTTTATGCATGGTCACTCATTTTGAAATCAAAATGAAAATGACGGAGATAAAGGGGTGTTTATTTTGATAGCTACAACTTACCGCCCAATAATTGAATGGGTAGAAAATAGTATTATTCCTTTGATTGCCAATGATAAAAGATCAGGTCAGAATTGAGGGGTACACTTTTTGTCGTTCGGGTTTGGCACTTTTGTTCATATTCATTCCTTCATTATCATGAACACCACCATGCCGACTCCACCGAACCTAGCAGCAAGCGCAGAAAGAGATCAAGCAACGATACATCTTTGCGGGCAGCTGGAACCCATCTGAGCCGCTGATACACATAGCAAGCTTTTTGACTCTTCCATCACGAGCGCTACTTGCTATATGTAGCCATACTTAGCCACATCGAACATCCATCCAACAGATGCCGCCTCCTCACAAGATACATAGCAGTATTACTTCGGCTATTGCTGGAGATCAATGGGACACTCTAGATTTTGGAGATATCGAGAAGCGGCTTGCATCGAAACTATCAGATGAAGATATCAGTGGTGTCTTACAATGCATCGATGCTCTCAATCTCTAGCAATATTGAAGTGATTGATTTGAGTCTAGCTGGTGATCACGAAAGTCCCGAACCGCCGCTATCTTGCAATGTTGATCTATTCGTATGATAGAGTTGTGTCCAAGGGTGAAAAATCTTGGTTGTGTCGTCATGGCCAGTCATTCGGGAAGAATTCCAAGCACTCTTTGAGTTGCCATCCACCACCGACATATCCGAATATTGTTGTATTCGACGGCGTCTGGCGTCTTCATATCTATACAATGCATACTCTGGACGCTTCATCTATTCTTATAAACACCCGATGACGCAGAGGATGACTAATGATAAGTAGGGGGGCTAGAGTGTGATAGTTGATGATGAGCACATACAATGAACAATCATTCTTCTCGCGCTCGGTCGAAAGTAACGTTTTGTTAGTTTTCTCTATGATCATGCACGAAAATTTCAGCAATGCCACGAGAACGTGTTACATTAAAAATGGCCGCCCAGCCAACAGCCAATTGCTACGAAACAACACAAATGCAAAGCAAACAACAAGCTAGGAGTACTACTTAATGAAATGAATAGGCAAGCATCATCGAACGTCAGCTCTCCTCGGGAGGGGCAAGAGGAAGGCCCCGAATGGATTTGTAGTCGGTGCTCCGACATAGTACCAGGAGAAAAACGCTTCTTCTGCCATTGTCCGAATTGTGGTGGCCTAATCTCCGAAACTGATGAGAGCGGTGGTGCTAATCCTTCATTATCTGCCGAAGAGATGCGGCACAATCTTTTGAATCTGGCAAAAGAGAAGATCATTAATAAGATGACTTTGAATAACTACGGCGTTGCCTACACGGAGGAAGAATGCGAGATTTTAGCAGAGGTGCTTCAAAAAACAACCACATTGGAAATACTTCAGCTGGACAGTCCTGCTGCACTTCGGAATGAAAAATTTCGATATGCCCTAGGGCAAAATAAGACCATCAAGGAATTGCACTTGCGCCAGTCTGGCTGCGACGACGAGGATGCCAGAGTACTTGCTAGTGTACTGAAATCCAACGAAACAATTGAGTGGATAGATTTGAGTTACAATGAAATCAGTGATAGTGGTGCAAAGGAGTTGGGAGCAGCATTCCTCATCAACAAAAAGCGCTGGGATTTGCATGGCAATTATAACATGAGTGCTCCTGTGGCAGAGACTTTGGTTCACGTTACATCCTGGTGCCTACTTCACTGCACTTTCAGGTGGAATGATGATAAAAATTCGAACAGTAGGCGAAGAATGCACACTTCAAGATTCGATAATGTAAGTGTAAGGCGGCCTGCCTATTGCTCGCCCTATTGTTTACCCTCCAACGCCATGAGAGAAATAATGCAGTTAGCCGGGTGCAAGATTCCCCTGGTTGATTTTGACTTCGCCACCTCATCAAACGACAATATCAATACAGATCTCAAGGTGAGTTAGAATGAGCAAGTAGCTTGATTGATGGGTAAGATTTTCCTTAATACTGATCGCTCACAATATTGACTTCCAACTATTGACAGGCCCGCCGGACAGTAGAGGAAATTGTGGTCATGAAGAAAGTCGAAAGGTTTCTCTCTGAGATCATTGAGACATCGCTTACCGTGGCGGAACATCTCCGTCGTTTTGAACCATGTCCTTCTGATGTTGCTTATGCTTTAGGGCGATTCGCTGTAAGGGAAGCTAGTAAAAAGACTAAGTTCAGCAGTGATCTAACATTCGCTCAACTTACTCGCGCTTTTGAAGTCAACACAGCATTATGCGGGAATGTAGTTGTTAGCAGCTATTCTAAGAGGCTTTCTCAGCGTTGTTCATTCTTCGACGGTTGCTGCCCTAATCCTTTTGATGAATATGAAGAATACGAACTCTGGTCCTCATCCAGAAATCCAGACGACAGTGATGATGAGACTTGGGCGGACGAAGATGATTATGACGACGAAATTGAGCACGGGGACATGAACCTTACCGAATCTCTCATTGATGATAATGATGATTGCAGTGATGAAGAGTCCTACGGCCCTTATAACAATTCCAATTATCTTGAGGGGGGGCTATTACCATGGGCAGCAAATACGACAACAGCGATGAGAGTTCCCTTGTTCGAATTAGCTTATCCTTCTGTGGATTTGGCTGAATCTGAAGTGACTGATCAACAATTCCTGATGAAGACATTAAGACCATTAGCGGGACTTTACCATGCGGGAACGATATGCATGGGGTTTGACATCAAAGAAGAACAATATGTGTCTCATGCGGCCCAATGTGAGTGCGAATCGTGCACAATGTATCCCATTCACCGAGACGCACCGCTGATCATTAACATGCTGAAGAGGGCAACCTACGCCTTTGCTGTTGCATCAGTGCGTGAGAATATTGGTTGGCTTCACAAGCAGGGGGAGGAAATGACTGATAAGGAGAAGCAATTGCAATTAGAGAATGAATCTATGAGGGAGCAGCTGAAATACGCGAGGATCACCCCGACAGTCGATTTGTCAGACGAAACTACTGTCGCTAATACTTCTTCAAAGCGCCGTGCTGATACTGAGATCGGACAAAGCAGCAAAAGGGTAACTCGTAGCGCTGCAAGAAGTGTCCAAGTGAAGCAAGAAAACATCAAGAAGGGGTTATCAAATGTCCAGTGCCTAACTGCAACAACATGATTGTACATAATGGTGGATGCCACATCTTAACATGCATGAACCACCACCCTCGTTGGGTCTACTTTTGCGCCCACTGCAAGAGTATTGGTGAGCGTGGCTCTGAAATTATTCGTTGCGACTGCCCTCGTCGCAACACGCAAGAGGATCGTAATGTAGCGCAAGCGATGCGTAACCAACGAGCAGCAGACGACCCTATAGTGTTGGGATGAGGTGCTTCTAGAGAGGAGGTATTAGTGTGTGTGTTTATGTGTGGCGTGTGTATTATCTCATGCAAACTGGTTTTATTAGCTAGTTGGTTAAAGACAGATATCTAAAGAATTTAGTGATATCTTGAACATCTTTTTCTTTCATCTAATAGAGATAGAGGCGTTTCGCTCTTCGGTAACATCCTAAACCAATCTATAATCAACGATGAAGTTGCCAGCATTACTACTCACTTACTCCACCTCCACATTCACCATCACAGAATCAATACACGCCAGAGTTGCTTCCATAGTACAATATGCAACATTAATCAGATTAGATATCGTATTTATTAATTAAAAGATGAAAGAAAAGACGTTGCATATGATTTTTCGCCTACCGTCACTGGTAGTTCGTCCATCCTTTCCTGTATTCTTGCCACTATATCTATCCTTTCTTCTACTCCCAGCCTTCCCTTTTCATTCAAGACACTGTATGTCTCAGCCAACTCCTTCCATTGGAATGTTGTTTCGTCATTGGATGATGCGTCATTCATCCAAGTAGACACCTTTTCATTACTCACGCCTAACTCTTTTGCATCTAAAATGTCTAAAGCGGTTTGGAAGTGCATCGCCGCCTTTTCATAATGGCTCTTCCCCCGGGATGATGAAGGAGATTGGCCATCCTTATCAGGGTTTTCCATTATCGTTAGATTCCCACCCAGCAGACCATTATCTCCTTCATCTAATCTTACCAGATTACCTTCAAAATTGTCATTCTTCTTATTCTCACCCAAGAAGTATTCTACATGCCCTAATAGTTCGTGAGTCACCGCAACATCAGGATGTAGTGACCCACGATCCATAACCCGGTATCGTAATGCTACCAAAAATCGCTCTCGAGCTGCAGTCAACTTTCCTAACTCAGCATAATCCAATCCGCGCTCAAACCGTTCAAGTGCCTGACTTCGGATATACTCTGGATCTTTCATTTGACTAAGAGTTGGTAAAACGCTCGTTGATTCATTCCTCCAGTTCTCTGAAGCTTGCCTCCCCCGGTTGCGACTCCGGCCATCACTATTACTGCGTTTACTTCGTCGGCTGCCACTCTCGCGGCTGCCACGACTATTCATCGATCCCTCCGATTTCACTGACGTCCGAGATGTGCGTAGTCCGCTAATTTTGCGATGGTTCTTGGAAGATGAAGTATAAGACTCTTCCTCATCTACATTTGATGTTCTCTTAGTTTGTTCATCCATAGCTATAAGATTTGCCCACGATTGAGCGCGGGAAGGCATGCTTTTAGAACTGATGTCCAAGGATAAGGATAATTTGCTTTGGATCTCTTCATCCACATTAGGGAGAATACCACCAGAGGGTATTCTTTCCATTGTAGGTTTAGAATGCTGAAACGATGAGTGTAAGCTGGTCACCCGATCTCGACGGGAGTTGGACGGTCTTAGATTGCGATTGCCATAGGAGGAGATGGCTTGAGGAGGTTCGGGAAATTGTTGCTGGTGTTGTGGTGGTTCAGAATCATCTTGGGTGTGGTTTCCTGACGTACCCACAGTAGTTAGTGTTTGCAACGATCGTTGCGATTGATCATTATAAAATGCAAATAATTGAGACCTACTGCCGCCTCCAGTGCCCTCCGATGTAGTACTGTTTGTCAGATTGGATTTTTGTGAGCGACTTTTATTCAGTAGTCCCCTTCGATTGACACTTTTTGATGTTCCCGCTGCTCCTGCTGCTGTTATTGTAGGGGAGGAACTTACAGTTCTCCTTTTATTCGTTGAATTAGATTGCTCCTCTAATATCAAATCATCCAAATCAACTTCTTCCTTAACAGGTTCAATCGATGGCAACTCTAATTGTTCCACAAGAATTTCTTTACCCGTCATGTCTGGGAGTACTCCATCATCTGATTGTGGGACAGCAATTGGCTTCTTTTTCGAATTAGTGCCACTCTTCTTCTTCGATCTATGTTTCGAGTCATCTCGGCGTCGTTGTTGTGGTTTAGACTCTGGCTGATTTGATGCAGATATCAGCGGTTGTTCAGTTGAGACGGATATGATTTTCCCTGTCATGTCTGGAATATCTTCCCCCTTCGTTTCATTAGCAACTCCGTTACCGTTTAAATCGGCGCCATCTTCATTTTTGGCAGGTTTATTACTGCTGTAGTGTTCTGCTTTGTCCAACTGATGATCACGGTTGCCATCGTCTAATTCATCCCCGGCTGCAGTAGCTGCAACCTTCTCCTTATTTGTCCCGCCATTAGCAGCACGTCTTTCTTTCGCCAATCGTTTCAGACCAGCAATAAAATTGTTATCAGGCTTGACTGCCGCATCGTCGACAGTAGCACCATTTTCACCGCAGATGTTGCCGTTCTGTCTACTCATATTCATATCGTCGCTACCCAACTGATGAGACAAATAATTATGTATGGTGATAACGAAAGTATTCTTTTGAGGATGCACTCAGAGCAGAAGTTCAAAGGAATAAATAAGTTCAAACAATCCACACTCCACAGACCACTCGCTCCGTCCAGAGTGGATCACCTTTTATTATATTGACTGCGGCGTGGTGCATGCGTGGTTGTGTTGTT
>Ga0209652_1002573_pt1 | contig 13935 bp, 11 predicted proteins | sample SaaInl74LU_5_DNA_FD_184641 | JGI IMG/M metagenome (GOLD analysis project Ga0209652, IMG submission 184641) | Marine microbial communities from expanding oxygen minimum zones in the Saanich Inlet - ESP_74LU_5_DNA (SPAdes) (version 2) | ecosystem: Environmental > Aquatic > Marine > Intertidal zone...
AGAAATCCTGAAGGTGGGGTGATTTGGGCGGGCAACATAGATCACGTTTTTGGAGATATTTATGACGTAATCGTTGATAATGATGATAACCTTATTTTAGGTGGGTACTACTCGGGATCAGCAGACATGGACCTTAGTGAAGACAGTTTCACTTTGCCTTTTTCATCACAAAGCGCATTTATTGCCAAGTACAGTCCGAATGGCGATCTAATTTTTGCAAAGGCCTTGGCACAACCAATTGGACTTACTGATGCGAATTCTGCGTGCTCTGCTTTGCATACTGATGATGACAATAATATCTTTTGCTTTTTGGGTGCCACGGGAAATTTTGACCTCAACCCAGGAGAACCTGTCTTGGAGTATAATACCGGTGTTCAAGTAGGTGTAATTACTAAACTCGATGAAAATGGGGAATACCTCTTTTCAAAAGTTGGGAAGGGTGACTTTTATGCGAATTTAACTGGTTTTGCTTTTAATGCTGAAGACCAAACCATTTCGGTTTTAGCAAGAGGTCGTAATTTTGAGTACGGCGATCCCAATAATTTAATTGCTATATCGGTACCAGACCCTGATGTTGAGAATATCTTGCTGACCATGGATTTAAATGGAGGGCTCGTAACTACATCTTTTGACCTCCCGCAAGAAGTTGAACCAAGAGATATCAAACAAAAATCAAGCGGTGAGATCGTCCTTTTCGCTTCTTTTGATGATGACCTAGAGATTCAAGGTGAGAGTATTTTCCCCATTTCAGCTTTAAGTAACAATAACTACTTACTGGCAGTTTGTTCATCTGAAGGGCTAGTAAATGCAATAACCACTATTCATCTGGATCAAAATAGTCCTTTTTATCATTTAGAACTCGATGAAAATCAAACGCCATATTTTAGCATTGCTTTCTATGAATCGCTGAACTTTTTTGATCTGAATGGTCAGCAAACAATTCAATCGAGTGGTGAACATGATGCTTTCGTTGGCCGATTGAACGAGAGTGCCCAATTCGAATGGGGCATTGTTGCTGGTGGAATTGCTAGTGATGATGATTGGACGCTCAATGATTATCCCGGCGAAAATGTACTGATCATGAGCACAGGCTTTCGTCAACAAGTCGATTTTGGGGGTATTATTGGTGAACAGACAACAAACAATTTCCTCAAAGGCGTGGTTGCGAAGGTTGATTTTTGTGTACTAGAAGAAGACCTCGAAAACATCAACGCATGTGATGAGTATATTGTGAATGGAACTTCCATTGAGGAAAGTATGCTTCTACAAGTGACTGAAATCAACTTAGGCGAGTGCATCATTAATCAAGAACTCAATGTGCAAATATGGCCTTCCTTTGCCTCAGATACGAGTATTATCGCTTGTGAGAGTATTGTTTTTGGTGGTCAAACATTCGAAGAAAGCGGCACTTATCTCCTAGAATTAAACAGTGTTTACGGCTGCGATTCGATCACAAACGTCAATTTCAACTTGACCATTTTGGATCCTACAGTTTCTTTGAATGATGGAGTTTTTACAGCCTCAAGCGATGGACTAAACTACCAGTGGGGATCTTGTGATGGTAACTTTGTTGCTATCGATGGGGCTACTGAAATAAATTTTATGCCAACCGTGGCCGGTGACTATATGCTACAAGTTGATGATGGGAATTGTACCGAGTTTTCAGAATGTTTTTCAATTACAGAAGATGAGTTGAATGAAAGCGTTTCAGTAGCAGATCTCACTAATCAGCACTTCATTCTCTACCCGAACCCAAGTAGCGGATTTGTGGATTTAAGTCAATTCAGTAGGATGGTCGAAATCAAGTCGGTTCAAGCGTTCAATGGAAATGGGAAAGAAGTACAGTTGCAGTGGGACAAGGGAGATGAACTTCGAATGAATAATTTGCCTGACGGTCTGTATATGTTGCTTTTTGATACATCGAGTGGCTTGGTGAAAAAGATGCTCGTGCTCAAGCATTAAGATTTTTCCTACAAGCTTTTGACGCTGGCCGACTACATCTACCAGCAAGTTTATGTCCAACTTTGAATCAAGGCTAAGGCCTAAAAGCAAATTGGTTTTTTTCATACGTAGATGTCGCTCAATCCACCCTTACGGAATTTGTGACGAGTTTTAGTAATTTTGGTTAAGTTACAAAACCCTCTCAGCACCAAAATGAGAGGGTTTTTTTATGGTCGATATTTCGTGAAAAACACTTGAATAACTTCACCTAGGGCTTCGCGAAGCAAAAGCAAAAAAGCGCGAATTTCGAAAAGAAACAAAGTCTAAGACAATGGAAGAAATTATTGATCATGTTCGCCAGTTTCACGATGCCTTTGGTATCGAAAATGGCAATGCTCCAGAAGCGAATATCCCCAAAGACCAGATAGAACTTCGTCACCGTTTGATGCATGAAGAGAATGAAGAATATCTTGAAGCTGCTTTAAACGGCGATATCGTAGAAGTGGCTGACGCACTTGGAGATCAATTGTACATCCTTTGTGGAACCATTTTGAAGCACGGACTCCAGCACAAGATTGTTGAGGTTTTTGAAGAAATTCAACGAAGCAACATGTCGAAATTGGATAAAGACGGAAAACCGATTTATCGTGAAGACGGGAAGATTTTGAAGAGCGACCAGTATTTCAGACCAAATTTGGCCAAGATTGTTCTCGATAAAAGCAGCGCACAATAATGATCAATGCCGGAGCACTTTTCGAAAAAGCCAGAACATCGAGCTTTCAATTGAAGAAACTCAATTTCCTCTTGCATCGAATGATTCCTTTTAATCATCCCCACCGCCTGAAGGTGACGAAGTTGGAAACGGATGATACGCGCGTGCTCATTCCTTTCATCAAGAAAAATAAAAATCACCTCAACGGTTTGCACGCCTGTGTTCTCGCCACGGGGGCAGAGTATTGCAGCGGTTTGGTCATGCTTCAGCACTTGGGTGTGAAAGACTACCGCCTCATCATGAAGAGCATGGACGTACAGTACCATTACCAGGCGAAGATGGATGCCGTGGCGCGTTTTGGGATGACAAAAGAAACGCTCGAATCTACAGTGATCCGAGCGTTAGAGGAGGAGGGAGTAGCCGCAATAAGCTGTGATATTCAAGTTCACGATACAGCAGAAAACCACATCTGCACCGTCACTACCCATTGGCAAATCAAGGAATGGAAGAAAGTGCGTTCTCCGAAGTAAACTCAGGTCGCAGCACTTCTATAATTTTCCAACCGAGATCAGTGTAAGCGAGGCTGATTTTGAGTCCAGCACTCGGGCCAAGTTCTTGGATGAAAGCTTGTGCCGTGTAAGCACTTACCCAGCCCATTCCAGGCACATTCACGCGAACAGGCACCCAAAGAATCCCCGTATTTTCATTGTGTAATTTGGGGAGGTTCGCATCGATTCGCCCCTCAAAAACACCTTCGTTCAAACGGGCAAGTACGCTTGAACTTGTGCTTGGCCCTTTTCGGAGGTTCAGAGCGCTGGTCTTCACCAGGAGAAAAGAACTTTCGCTTAAAAGTGGGTTTAAGTTGTTCTCGAAACAGACACTTCCATCATCCCGTTCTGCCGCTAGCTGAAAACCTTGCAAGGACATCATGAAGTCGGCCTTATTGAACCCTTTAGATTGAAGCAAGGCCTCCGGGTCATAATGAAGCTCCTCCCCATTTAGATTGCTGCTCACACAATTGGAGAAGTAGGCAACAAGAGATGGGCTTGCTTCAGATTTAAGTTCGTTTTCGAGGTGATGAAGAAAGATGTCCAAAGAAGGTCGGAGGTCTGTTTCTTGAGCGCTCAATTGCGACAATGCCGTCACAAGAGCAAAAAGGCTTAAAATGATTTTTTTCATGATCTTGTTTTCTTTTGAAACGATGAATGATGTGCGCATATTCTTGATGAGGTGACCGCTGTCTGCGCTTTTCCATCATCTGCTGGCCTTTTTAAAAAGTTCGTTCTTTAAAGAAGATACCACTTGAATTTTAGAACATGATTTGCGTCTGAAATGCTTATCTTTGCCGACTTGTGAAAGCCAAAGAAATGATAAAAATTACCCTACCAGACGGATCGGTTCGCGAAATGGAACAAGGCGCTACTTCCTTAGATGTAGCCATGTCGATCAGTGAAGGACTAGCTCGAAATGTACTCGCTGCCGAAGTCAACGGCGAAGTGGTTGATCCCCAGCGTCCGATTGAAACCGATGCTACCCTTAAATTGCACACCTTTGATTCTGACGAGGGGAAATCAACGATGTGGCATTCATCAGCCCACCTCATGGCTGAAGCGCTTGAAGCACTTTATCCAGGGGTGAAGTTTTGGGTTGGTCCGCCAATCGAAAATGGCTTCTACTATGATGTTGATTTTGGGGATATCGCATTCTCAGACAAAGACTTGCCGCTTGTAGAGCAAAAGATGAAGGAACTCGCCAAGCAAAAGAATCCTTTCATCAGAAAAGAAGTAACAAAGGCAGAAGCTCTTGCTTACTTCACGGAGAAAAACGACGAGTACAAGCTTGATTTGCTTTCAAACTTAGAAGACGGTACCATTTCATTCTACACTCAGGGTGGATTTACCGATTTGTGTCGTGGACCTCACATTCCAGATACGGGTAAAATCAAAGCCATCAAGTTGATGAGTATAGCCGGTGCTTACTGGAAGGGCGATGAAAAGAACAAACAATTGACCCGTGTTTATGGGATTACTTTCCCAAAAGCCGCTCAATTAACAGAATACTTGGAGTTGCTTGAAGAGGCGAAGAAACGAGATCACCGTAAGTTAGGTAAAGAACTTGATTTGTTTCACTTTTCGGAGAAGGTAGGACAAGGTTTGCCACTATGGTTGCCAAAAGGTGCGGCATTGAGAGCGCGTTTGGAAGATTTCCTAAAGAAGGCACAACGCAAGGCCGGTTACGAGCCAGTAATCACCCCGCACATTGCAAATAAAGATCTTTACGTGACCTCTGGTCATTACGAAAAATACGGAGCAGACTCTTTTCAACCCATCGAAACTCCTGCAGAAGGAGAGGTGTACTTGTTGAAACCAATGAACTGTCCGCACCACTGCGAGATTTACAAATCTCGTCCGCGCTCTTACCGCGATTTACCAATCAGATATGCGGAGTTCGGAACCGTTTACCGCTACGAGCAGAGTGGGGAGCTGCACGGTTTAACACGTGTTCGTGGATTTACTCAAGACGACGCGCACATTTTCTGCACTGTTGACCAAGTAAAAGAAGAAGTAGGGAAGGTGATTGACCTTGTACTTTACATTTTCAAGACCTTGGATTTTAAAGACTATGTAGCTCAAGTTTCTTTACGAGATCCGGAGAACCCGAAGAAGTACATCGGGTCTGTTGAGAATTGGGATAAAGCAGAGAAGGCCATTGCTGAAGTGGCTAACGAGAAAGGTTTGACTACCGTAGTTGAATATGGTGAAGCAGCGTTTTACGGACCAAAGCTTGACTTTATGGTGCGTGATGCCATTGGTCGTAAATGGCAACTTGGAACCGTACAAATCGATTACAACTTACCAGAGCGTTTTGAATTGGATTACGTTGGAGCAGATAACGAGAAGCATAGACCAGTAATGATTCACCGTGCTCCTTTTGGAAGTATGGAACGTTTTGTGGCGATTTTGATTGAGCATTGTGCAGGTAAATTCCCCATTTGGCTCACTCCAGAGCAAGTTAGAATCCTTCCTATTAGTGAGAAATTCCACGAATATGCACAGGGACTTTCAGAAGTGCTTGAAAATTACGATATTCGCGCCCTCGTAGACGAGCGAGCTGAGAAAATCGGCAAGAAAATACGCGATACAGAAGTGGAAAAAGTACCTTACATGTTGATTGTTGGGGAAAAAGAAGCAGCATCGGGTACAGTGTCTGTGAGAAAGCAAGGGGAAGGAGACTTAGGGTCTTTAACTCCACAAGCGTTTGTAGAACTCATTAACAATGAGATTAAAGAACTCTTGGAAAAACAGTAAACTAATAATTTAGAGTCATAGCAATACGAAGAAAAAAATCTTCCTTTAAAGGAAGAGTTAGAAAAGAAGACGAACACAAGATCAACAAAAAGATCACTGCTCGTAAAGTACGTGTAGTGGGAGACGATGTTGAGAGTGATGTTTATTCCATTGAAGATGCCTTGAAATTGGCTGAAGAGAGGGAGTTGGATTTGGTCGAGATTTCGCCAAAAGCCGATCCTCCTGTCTGCAAAATTGTTGACTACAAGAAGTTCTTGTACATGCAAAAGAAAAAGCAGAAAGAACTCAAAGCAAAACAAAGCAAGGTCGTCATCAAAGAAATTCGTTTCGGACCAAATACTGACGATCATGATTTTCAATTTAAGTTGAAGCATGCTCACAAGTTTTTGGAAGAAGGCTCTAAAGTAAAGGCGTACGTATTTTTTAAAGGACGTACGATTGTATTTAAGGAAAGGGGAGAGATTCTCTTGCTTAAATTTGCTACGGAATTAGAAGAAGTTGGAATCGTGGAACAAATGCCTAAACTTGAGGGTAAGCGTATGACCATGATGATCAACCCAAAAAAGAAAATATAATTAATAAACAATCAGGGCGATGCCGAAGATGAAAACAAAATCCAGTGCGAAGAAGCGTTTCAAGTTCACTGGTACCGGTAAGATCAAGCGCAAGCACGCTTTCAAAAGTCACATCTTGACTAAGAAAGGGACGAAGCAAAAGCGTAATCTTACCCATTCAACAACCGTAGATAAAGCTGATGTGAAAAACATCAAGACTCAACTCTGCGCGTAAATTAAATTAATTGGTCTGTTTAACCCGATTGCAAGTTTTAAGTCTCAATAAAGAGCGCTTGCTGTCAAAACAAATGAAAGATGCCTAGAAGTAATAATGCAGTAGCATCAAGAGCCAGAAGAAAAAGAGTTCTTAAAATGGCTAGAGGGTACTATGGTGCCCGTAAAAACGTATGGACAGTTGCAAAGAATGCCGTTGAAAAAGGTATGCAATATGCTTACGTTGGTAGAAAACAAAGAAAACGTCAGTTCAGACGCCTTTGGATTACTAGAATTAACGCAGGTGCAAGACAACACGGTATGTCGTACTCTCAATTTATGGGAGCGGTGCATACACACGGTATTGAATTGAACAGAAAGGTTTTGGCTGACTTGGCCATGAACCACCCTCACGCGTTCAAAGCTATCGTGGATAGAGTGAAATAAGCACTTTGATAGAATATTTAAGAAAAAGACTGGTCGTGTGCCGGTCTTTTTTTTGCCCTTTATTTCTATTTTCACACTGGAACAATAATTGCCAAGTTTAGAACCGATACCAAAGGCCTCATGAAATACATCTTTCTTCTACTTATCTTCATCTCTTCTTCTACCTATGCTCAACGAGATAAAGATGCTCTGCGTCAAATCAATGAAAAAACAAAGGTCTATATTCCTGAAAGCGCTGAATGGTACAATGTCAGGCAAGCCTTCAATACGCTTGACGTTAGAAAAAAAGTAATGATCATTCATTTCTGGGATCCAAGTAACCCGCTCGGAGATATCGCCTTGCAAGAAGTTAAAAACATGGCCGATAACCGCAGGCAAACCCTTGTAATTTCTCTTATCCGAAGCGATCTGCCAAATGCGAAAAATAAAGCTTGGGTAGAAGGACTGCTCGAAATGTACGACGTTAACCACCCAGTAGCTGTTTTAGATGATTTAAGTGCGCTATTGCCCTACGAACTGGATGAATACGGCTCTTTTATTTGTGTAATGGAAAACGGACAGCTTTTCAAGACGCTCTCGATTTTTGATGAAGACAGAAGCTTACCGGCCTACCTCGATAGTATCACCTTGAACGACAAGAATCCTAGCTTAAGCAGCATCCCAAATGCCAACGAATTGCTCAACGAAACGCCCAGAGTCGATGCACTCTTTGATCTTCCCGTAAGTATTTGTGCCGATAATAGATCAGGCCGAATCTTTGTAGCCGATGCCCGAAAACAACAGATTATTGTCATTTCAGACGACGGACGAGTGATTGAAACTGTGGGAATTGGGGCTAAGGGAAATGCTGAAGGACGTTTCTCTTTGGCGAGATTTAACCGGCCAGCAGGTATGGCCTTTGATGAACAACGGAACTTGCTGTATGTAGCAGACATGCTCAATCATCAAATAAAAGTGCTTGATTTTAATTTAGGAGAAGTAAGGAATTTACTTGGCTCAGGTTCAAAAAGCCTTATTCCGCCTACACAAGTGGATGGAACCAGCGCTGCTATTGACCAGCCTTCAGACCTGCTTTTGGTAGGCAATGATCTTTATATTTCAATGATGGGCGATAAGCAACTTTGGAAGATGAACCTGCTTACGAAACGAGCAGTGCCCATAGCCGGAAAAGGAGATTATAAACTTCAAGATGGAATAGGAAGAGATGCGAGTTTTGAAACCATGTCGTCTCTAACCTTGGATGAACAAGGGAACATCATGGTGATTGATCAGAACAAACCCTATTATCGTTTGGTAAACCCACAAACAAATGAAGTAAGCACCGTGCACTACTCCAGCGAGAATCTTGATAATGAAAGCGCTTACACAAGCGTATTAATCAAAGACACGGAGCGCTTTTACTTAGATGCTTCAGCTAACCGAATGATTAAATTTCCTAATGGAGAAAAACCAAGTGTATTTGTTGGAAGTGCGGATGGAGAAGGAGCCTACCTCGATGGCAAAAAAACAAAATCTCGTTTTTGGAATCCTATTGACATGTGCTTCTTGGGGAATGAAATTTTAGTGCTCGATCAGTTTAACCGATTGATTCGACGTGTAAATACGAAAAAGGCCAAAACCAGTACACTACAGTTGAGTGATTACAAGTTCATCTTTATGAGTGCTGATGCCTATACCTTAAAGCATTTTGAATATTTAGAAGAGCTATCTATTCGCTACAACGAGCGAAATGAAGTGGCCATTAACATTCAGTTGCCACCAGGTTACAAATGGGATAAAGAAGGACGAAATGAAATCGCAATCATTGAAGAACGGGAGCATCGTTTGCTAAACACAGACCCAACAAGTGGATTTGTAGTTCTTGATGTGATGGCAGATGCCTTTTTTCCCAACGTCAGTGTTCAGCTTTTCATGACCGTCAAAGATGATGATGGACGCATTCAGTTCAAGTGCGTTGTACTCACCATACCTTTCTTATTCCATGAAGATGGTGAAAATGACTTTGAAATACCTTATCGCCCTTTTGACTAGTTGGGAACTATTCTCCGTCTAAAATCCTGCCTTTTCCCAAAGCAGCTGGAGTGTAAGTAGGCTCAAGTTGTAAGGCCATGTCGTAATCGGCAAGAGCTAAGTTGACCTCGTCTAAACTCTCATGGCAAAGCCCACGATTGAAATAAGCTTGATAGTACTGCGGGAAAAGTTCGATTGCAAGACTGAAGTGGGCAAGCGCTTTACGGTAGTTTAATCGGTACTCAAGTTCAATGAACCCCTGGTTAAATGCAGCGGCGGCATTGCTTGGGTCGATGTCTAAAATGTCTTGATAGAGGATTTTAGCTTCAGTAAATCGGGTAGTGTCGCTTAATCCACTTTGCTGCAGATAATATGCGGCGGCGTATTTTGCTTCAACACTTTTTGGTCTGAGATCCATTGCTGTGTTGAAGTATTCCATGGCCAAATCACTTCCAGCCTGAGAATACAACAAACCAGCTTCAATGTAGGCTTCGTAGAAATTAGGATTAACCTCAATAGCTGTTTGGTACGAACTTACTGCTAAAGATGAATCACCTGTTTCCTTATAAATTCGTCCTTTCATATAATAGGCTTGGTCGAGCTGTTCATCGATACGTAAAGCCGAATTAATCTGATCCACAGCCAAACCGTATTGCTTGAGGTGAATATTCATTTCCGCACTTTTTAACAGGCAAGCGGTATTTTCTGGATTGATTTCCAAGCAGTGCTGATATTCTACCATGGCATCTTCATAACGCGTGGTGGCATAAAGAAGCTCACCTTTTTCAAAAATAGCAATATCAAAATCAGATTTGATTTCAATGGCTTTGTCGAAGTCGAGCAGAGCCTTATTGGCTTGACCTTCTTTAGCAAAAATACGTGCACGCTCGAGGTATAAGTTTGCTTTCAGTGGAGAAGCTATAATGGCTTCGTTCAAAGAATCAAGAGGTGAGGTAGCTTTTGTAAGATCTGGATTTTCTTGCATGCTCGGGCTGTCACAAGCCACCAGGGTAAGGCATGATAGGACAAGGATGAAAAAGGACTTTTGCATGTGGTAAAAATAGAAAAAGTCTCGTGAGGCTCACGAGACTTTATAAACAAGTATATTTAATATTTAGCCTATTCTGACTTAGGACTTGAACTAGAATTAGGATTGAGCGAATCTTTGATTTTGTTCTCAAGCTCTTCAAGCAATTCAGGGTTGTCTTCAAGCAATTGCTTCACAGCATCTCTACCTTGGCCCAATTTCGTTTCACCATAAGAGAACCAAGAACCACTTTTCTTCACAATATTTTGCTCAACACCAAGGTCAAGTACTTCTCCTGTTTTAGAGATTCCTTGTCCATACATGATATCGAATTCAGCTTTTGTGAAAGGAGGAGCAACTTTATTCTTAACCACTTTCACTTTCGTTCGGTTACCAATCACACGCTCGCCATCTTTGATTTGTGAGCTTCTTCTAATGTCTAAACGAACTGAAGAGTAAAACTTCAATGCATTTCCACCAGTTGTTGTTTCGGGGTTTCCGAACATCACTCCAATTTTCTCACGCAATTGGTTGATGAAGATACAGCAGCAACCGGTTTTGCTAATGGTAGAAGTTAATTTTCTTAGCGCTTTTGACATCAATCGAGCTTGAAGTCCAACTTGTGAGTCAGACATTTCTCCTTCGATTTCAGCACGAGGCGTAAGTGCAGCCACAGAGTCAATCACCAACAAATCAACAGCTCCAGAACGAATCAAGTTGTCTGCGATTTCGAGGGCCTGCTCACCATTGTCTGGTTGAGAGATCAAGAGGTTCTCAATGTCTACCTTTAAGTTGGCAGCATAGAACTTGTCAAAAGCATGCTCAGCATCGATAATTGCACAAATACCACCCAACTTCTGAGCTTCAGCAATGGCGTGAATAGCCAAGGTTGTTTTACCAGAAGATTCTGGACCGTAGATTTCAATGACTCTTCCTTTTGGTAAGCCACCTACACCTAAGGCAATATCTAAGGTTAATGAACCTGTTGGGATGACGTCGATTTTTTCAACTGCCTCATCTCCAAGTTTCATTACGGTTCCTTTTCCGTATGTTTTTTCGATTTTGTCGAGCGTTAACTGCAACGCTTTGAGTTTCTCTTTTGCGATATCTGTAGCCATTCGTAATAATTTTCGATAAAGGTAGGCTAATCACTGCGTAATGTATTTACGTGGTGAAAGCAATTTGTCAACGACTTATAAAACTTTGTGGATGATGATTATTTGAGGCCGAATCCTTCAAGAACTTGATCGCTGTGAATCTTTGCTTTTACTTTTTCGACAATTCCCACCACTTTTTGATCTTCATCAATAAGGAAGGTTTTTCGGTGAGTACCATCGTAAACCTTGCCCATAAATTTCTTCGGTCCCCAAACTCCATAAGCCTCAAGCACCTGATGGTCGGTATCGGCCAAAAGGGTAAATGGCAATTTGTGCTTGGTAATGAATTTCTGATGCTTATCTGCATTGTCATCACTTACTCCTATCACCTCAATGCCCTTTGCTTTTAGATCGGCATAGTGATCTCGAAAGTTGCACGCTTGTGTGGTGCATGTAGGGGTCATGTCGCGCGGATAAAAATACAAGGCTACTTTTTTTCCTTTATAGTTATTCAAAGCAATTGTTTTTCCGTCTTGGTCTAAAGCCTCAAACTGAGGGGCATCCATGCCTATTTCGATGTTTTTCATGATGTATTGTTTTACTAGGGTGAGGATATGGGAGTGAAACACAAGAGCCGGTGAATTGTTCTTACCTGTCGATTATTGGTGTTAAAACAGCTATAAGGGGCATGAAATTGCCTATGAATAGAAAAAATGTTACTTTTGCTTCGGATTTATTCCGTTAAATGAAAAACTAAACAATCTATTATGAACCAAACTCAACCCTCTATGTGGCCATTTTCCACGTATGGCAAGGTCGTTAAACGACTAGCTGTTTTGACAGCATTGGTTATTTCAAGTTCACTTGCAATGGCGCAAACGCCAGCGGTGGATTCTGAAGCTTACCAAGCTCAAAAAGCAGCCGGACTCTTAACACCGAGCTACACACCTCAAGTGTACAATGGAACTTATCCATCAATGCACAATGCCGTTTCGGCTGCAGCAAATCGCGATGCTTGTTTTATTGAGCATGATCCAGCAACATGGACTCAACTACCAGCAAATGATGATAGCTCTACTGGCCTTATTAATTTGCCTTTCACTTTTGAAATGTATGGCACTACCTACAATTCATTGTATGTGAACAACAATGGGAATATTACTTTTGATTCTCCATTGTCGAGTTTTGTTCCAGGAGGTTTTGCTTTCTCAATTCCAATGGTCGCACCCTTTTGGGGTGATGTGGATACGCGTTTCGGAAATGCTGGAGAAGTATGGTACTTTGTAGGTCCAGATTACTTTATTGCGAGCTACATTGATACCCAAGTTTACTTCTCAGGTTCTTATCCTGAACTGAGAAATACTTTCCAAGTAGTTATTACCAATGGCTCAAGCAGCATACTTGATCCAGGAAACAATGTTGGTTTCTTCTATGGAGAAATGGGCTGGACAACGGGTGACGCTTCTGGCGGATCAGGCGGCTTTGGCGGCGCGGCCGCGACTGTTGGTGTGAATCACGGAAACGGTGTTGATTTCTTCCAAGTAGGTCGTTTTAGCGTTGATGATAACAGTTATGACGGACCAGGTGGAAACGAAGACGGTGTGCATTGGTTAGACAATCAGTGTTTCCAATTTAGCGTTGGTGCTGCTGTGAATCAAGCTCCAGCAGCTCAAAACTTACCCAATTCAATCGACTTCTGTGCAGAAGATGGTGCTGAGCTGACGTTTGAGTTTATCGGACCTGAGTTGAACGAAACAGTTTCTGTTGAAGTTAACGATAATGGTAACGGTGGAGTAGTTGTTTCTAACAATACGGATGGAAACCCTTCTTCTACAACATTGAGCTTTTCTGGCTTAAGTGCGGGTTCTTATACCTATACCATTACTGCTACAGATAATGGGAACCCGGTTGGAGTGACCACTCGTACGCTTACCGTAAATGTGGAGCAGTGTAATGCATGTACTCCAGAATTGGAAATTACTTGTCCTGCAGACCTTGATTTGTCATGCGAAGAGAATACAGATCCAATGTTCACTGGAATGCCTACTGTTAGCGTTGCTGACTGTTGGGATGGTGATATTACGATAAGCAGCTCTGACGAAGTAAGCTCTGACGACTGTGAGTCGTTAATTACAAGAACATGGACGGCTACTTCAGGAGATGAAACAGCAATGTGCACACAAGTGATCACATTAACTGATGACGAAGCTCCTCAACTTGTTGTTCCTTCAAACTTATACTACACTTTCGAGTGGAGTGTTACTGATGGAAACATTGTAGATCAATTGTTCGCTGGTGAAATTTCATTGGCTGATTTTGAAGACCTACTTCCTGCATACAACGACGCGCTTGAAGCTCAAGGTTTCTTCTTCCCAAGCGCTGAAGATAATTGTGATGAAAATGCCTTTGTATTCTACGAGTCAAGTGCACTTACTTCTGATCAAGTTGATTGTCCACAAGTAGCTACCATCGTTTGGGAGTTCTTTGCACAAGATGCTTGCGGAAACATGAGCGAAGGAGTTTCAGTGGTTTGCGATTTCTTCGATACAACTGGTCCTGAATTTATCGACCTTCCTGCTGACCTTACTGTTCAGTGTTTGGAAGAAGTTCCAGCTCAGGCTGAGCT
>Ga0209652_1002574_pt1 | contig 13928 bp, 7 predicted proteins | sample SaaInl74LU_5_DNA_FD_184641 | JGI IMG/M metagenome (GOLD analysis project Ga0209652, IMG submission 184641) | Marine microbial communities from expanding oxygen minimum zones in the Saanich Inlet - ESP_74LU_5_DNA (SPAdes) (version 2) | ecosystem: Environmental > Aquatic > Marine > Intertidal zone ...
TTTCCCCTCGGCGGCGCCGGACGCGACGGCGTCGGCGTGCGCCCCGAAAAACGCGCGGATGTCTCGCGCGTGCACGCCGCCCGGCGGCGCGCCGGCGTCCTCGGGCACGTCTTTTTCGGCGCCGCGATCCTCGCGACCCGAAGAAGGCGCGCCACTTTTGTTGCCGCTTTTTCCCGCCGCCATGAACGCGTTCGCCGGGTTGCACGCGTAGTACGACATCAGCGCCTTGAGCACGCCGGCGTCCGCCTCGTCGTCGGCGTCGGCGTCCACCCGCTCGGCGCCGAGCCCGGCGGCGGCGCCGTCCAGCGCCCTGCCGAGTCGCTCGAGCTTGCGCGAGACGGCGGGCCAGACGATATCGTCCAGCGTCCCCGCGGCGCACAGGTAGCGCACGTTCACCGGGTTGGTCTGCCCGATCCTGTGCGCGCGGTCCTCCGCCTGCAGCATCGCCGCGGGGACCCAGTGCAGCTCCCCGAACACCACGTCGCTGGCGGCGGTGAGCGTGATCCCCTGGCCGCACGCCTGGATGGACAACACCGCCACGCGCAGCTCTTTTTCCTCCTGGAAGCGACGCACGGCGATGGCGCGCTCGAGGCTGGGTGTCGTGCCGTCCACGCGCACGTGCGGAACGCGCGCCGCGCGCAGAGCGTTGGTCATCGCGTCCAGCATGCAGTGGTGGTGCGCGAAGAAGAGCATCTTGTTTCCGGAGCCGCTCTCGAGAATCTCCGCCACGCGCGCCGCGACGTCTCCGGCTTTCGCGCGCGCGGTGACGACGCCCCACGCCGTCAAAGCCTTGAGCGTCTCGAAGCGTCTCGAGGAGTCATTACCCGCTTCTTGAAGCGACCGCACGAGCGCCCGCGCGGCTTCGTTGGCGGCGCGCGCCGCGTCGGCGGCGAGCTCGAACCGCACGCACTCGCGGCGTTTTTTTGGGAGCTGGTCGGCGACGACGGATTTCAGTCTTCGGTGCATGTACGTCTTGGTCAGTATGCCGTGAAGCTCCTCCAGGTTGGAGCCGCCGCTCGCGTCCCAGCCCCAGGGCTTCATGCGCGCGTCGCAGTAGCGCTTCGCGAAGTCGCTGAACGAACCCATGCTCCCCGGCCGCAAAGAGTCAAGCTGAGGGAACAGATCGCGCGGCCGGTTCAGAGCCGGCGTGCCGGAGAGCAACAAACACCGCTTCGCTCTTTTGAGAATCGGAACCAACGCTTTCGTGCGTTTCGCCTTACCGTCCTTCACGTAGTGCGACTCGTCCGCGACCACGATTCGGAAGCGCGCCTGTTCGCATTGCGCGCGGATGCTCTCGTTTGTCAACAGGGGATAGGAGACGATCGTGACGCGCGACGTCTCGCACGCGATCAACGCGTTGCCTCCGTCGCGGACGACGTTGATAAAGCCCGGCTTTATCAAACGCTCGTCCAGCCACAGCTCGAGCGCGTCCACCCACGGCCAGCGCATGGACGCGGGAACCACCACCAGCGCGGGCCACTCGTGCGCGTAGTGCGCGAGGAAAGCCAGGGCCTGAAGGGTCTTGCCCAGGCCCATGTCGTGCGCGATGAGCGCGCGGCCCTCGCGCGCGAGCGCGAACGCCACGCCCTCCTTTTGGAAGGGCAGCAGCGCGGCGTGCAGGCGCGGCGCGCGCGTCGCCACCACCGAGAGCGCGCGCTCGAGCTCCGCGGGGTCCACGGGGGGTTCGGCAGCGAGAGAAGTCGAGCTAGTGTGCGTGCCCGAACCGCTCGCGAGGTTGTTCTCCTTGTTGCCCGCGGAAGCAGATCTCGCGCGCTTGCCCTTGCCGCCAGAGGCGTCCGAGCCGGGCGGAGGATCGTCAGATTTCGAGCGCTTGCCCCCGCCCTCGCGCTTCTCCGCCGCCTGCTTGCGGATCTTGTTCACCAGCCAAGCGGGCTTGCCTCCGGCCATCGCGCCGCCGAGCGCGTCGCCGCCGCGATCCTCGTGGCGCCCGCCGAAGTGACGCGCGCGTGCCGAAGTCAAATTTGTTGCCTCGGCCCGAGACTTCGGGCGCGAAAACCAGGACAGCTGTTCTCGGACGTTTCAAACATCGTGGCGCGCGATGTCCGGAGGCCCGACCGGGGGGAAGCCCCGCCGAGGGGCGCCGAGGGGGGGCATCATCGTGTTCCGGTCCCCGAAGAAACCCGAACCCGGAGCCGCGCCCTCGAAGAGACCCGACCGCCCAGCGCCGAAGGCGCCGAGCGCGTCCGAGGCGGACGTCGCGAGCAAGAGCGCCAAGCGGGCGTCGAACGTGCCGACCCCGGAGTCGCCGGTGCCTCGTCCTCGTCCGCTCGGCTCGAAGCGCCCGCCGCCTTCGCCCACGCTTCCGGTGGCGAACGGCGACGCCGACGCCGAAGACGCGCCCGCGCGGCGACCCGCGGCGAACGCGTCCGACGCGAACGCGAAGGACGACGCGACGCGCGTGATCTCAACGCCGTCCCCGATGAAGGCGACGGACCACGAAAAACGAGAAAAAGACGACGCGCCGGAGGACGCGCGGTCCTCCGACGCGCGCGCGAAACAAGACGTGTCGGACCCGGAGAGAACCCTAAACCCTAAATCTCCGCAGCAGCAGCAGAAGAAGAAGAAGAAGAAGGGCGGCGACCCGGAGAAGGCGGCGCGGGCTGCGCACTACGCGGCCGTGAACGCCGCGCACGCCGCGGATGCCGCGGCGGCGGCGCGCGCGCTGCGCGGACGTCTGGACCAGGCGAAGAAGGAGTTGGAAACGGACTCGGACCTCGCGGAACAGACGCGGGCGCAGCTGGAGATGCTTCTTTCCGAGCGCGCGCGCGCGTCGACGACCATCGCGAAGCTGCGGCGCGATCGGGAAGCGATGGACTTTCTGCTGGCGCACCAGAGCGTCGCGCTGGACGAGGCGGAGGCCACCATCGAGCGGCTCCGCGCGGAGCTCCGCGAGAAAGAAGCGCTTCTGCGAAAAGAAAAAACCGGCGGCGTCGGCGAACCGGCGGAACGCGACTGCGGCGGGACGGGTGACAAACGCGGCGGCGGCGGCGGCGACGACGACGACGGAGAAGCGCGGAGCGAGCGCGAGTAGGGGCTTCTCGTCGTCATCGCGTCGTTTTATCGCGGGACGTTAGGTATTTCATAGTTCTACAAAGTCACTTTGCGCGCTTTTTTTCGTTCGCGTTTCGACGACCGCCTCGGACGCGACTCGGCGGTTCCGAGAGTGACGGCGACGTTTCGTTTCGACCTCGTCGAGAAGAGCGACGCACAACCCCGAGCGCGTACGCGTGCGCCCCCTGTCTGCCCTGAACGCGGAACGCGCACCATGGCCAAGAAGGACAAGGCCAAGCAACAAGCCAAGGACGATCGCGGGGCGGTCACCGAGGAGGTCTCCAAGACGGTCGACGACGCGCAGCACGCCGCGGGTGGCGTCGCGAGCTCGTTGAAGGACGCGGTCGCGTCCGGCGTCGGGACAGTCGCGGAGACCACGACCCACGCCGTGTCCTCCGTCACCCACGCCGTCTCCAGCGCCATCGAGAAGGTACGTCTCCCTTCCCACGCGCACGCGCTCTCCATTCCGATCTGCCACCTTCCTCGTTGACCCCTCGCCCCGTCATCCTCGTGTCCTCGGAACGACCGCCGCGACGACGTCGGTGTCGTGGGACTCGACGAAATCGGACCGGCCCGAAACGCGGCAGGGCACCGAGGCGCTCGACGCGAACAAAGACGGAAAGGTCGACGCGCAAGACGCCGCCGAGGTCGGCCGACGATGCGCGCCCGCCAAGTGCGTCATCTCGTGAGACGCCCCATACGCCTCTTCTCGGATCGGTCCGGAGACGGACCGTTTGCGACCTTCGCGGCGCGGGCGCGCCGCGAACGACGGAGCCACCTTTTTTTTTCGACGAGAAAAAAAAACGCGGTTCGACTCGCGCGCGGAAAAACCTTCGCGCGGCGCCGCCGCGTTCGCCGGCGCGGAAGGACGCGCGCCATAGACACCGTGGAAGCGCGCTGAAAATCCAGTGTTGTTTTCTCTCTACACAAAGACTCTAGTAGCTAGTAGACTACGTCATCCGCTCGTGACACCCGAGTCGCCGCCGGTGAGCGCCGACACCGACGGCTCGGACGGGTCCCCGCGTCGCCGCTTCTTCTCCTTCTTCTCCTTCTTCTCCTTTTTGTCGCGCTTCCGCTTCTCCCCCCGCGCGGAGGCGTCCGCCTCCGGCGCGCCCCCCTCGCCCGTGCTCTTCGCGGCGTTGCCCGCCGCCGCCGCCGCCGCCGCCTCTTCGCTCTTCGCCCGCCGGATCACCGCGGGCACCGTCCCGAGATCCTCCTCCCGCAGCGAAAAGGGCGTGGGCTTGAACGAGAAGGCCGCGCGCGCGCGGTCGCGGTCCAGCACCTCGAGCGCCTTCGCAGCCGCGGGCGGGGGCGCCTCGAGCAGCGGCGCGAGCTCCATCGCCTGACCCTGCCTGAGCTCGAACCCCGCGGAAATCCCAGGCAGCTCGGTGTCGCAGTTGAGCGCCGCGGGCGGGCGCCCCGCGGCGAGGAAATGATCGTGCGCGGGTTTCAGACCCATCGCGCGGAGGATGTCCCGCGCCCCGCTGAACTCATCGCGCACGCCCTTGACGATGGGCGGGAGCTTGGGGGGGGCGGCCGGCATCGCACCGGGACCACGCGAGTTCGGCGGAACCACGCAGCCACCCACCGCAGCTGGCAATGCGGCGAGGCGAGGGTCATCACTCGAGAGACGCAATCTGCATTCGCAGTGGGACAACTCGATTTCGCGATTTTCACGAGCTGACTTGTTTGGACCGACGTAACAGCCCCCGTACTTGCCACAGGTGGGCGCCCCGAGGTGCGGGAAGGGCTCCGGAGCGCCCGTCGCGCCGGCGATGTCCGCCTCGGTTCGGTCGAGCGCGGCCGCCTCGGCGCGCGGCGGCGAGGGCGCGCTCGAGTCCCGTCGCGGGGCCAAGTCCACGCGCACGGCGAACACGTTCGGCTCAATCGTGGAGAAGTCCGCGTACGAGGAAGATGGCGACTATCACGACATCCCGTGGTGGGACACGGACTTCCTCGAGCCCCCCCCCGATGAGCGCCGCGTCGGCAAGCTCGCGGGCGGCGAGAAGGACCGCTACTCCCCCGACCACCCGCTGTGGCCCTCGCTCGCGCACTACGCCGTCATGGCCTTCGCGCTGCGCAACATCGTGCGCCAGCTCGAGCGCGCGATGTACACGGGCGGGGAGAAGATCGGCGACTCGTGCGTGCGCGCGATGAACGTGAAAACGTTGCGCGAGCTGGCGGACACGCAGATGGCCAAGGCCAAGACCGAGGTTTCGAAGACCTTCGTCAAGCGCATCACCCCCAACCCCAAGACGTGTCCCGAGTTCCCAGACTACGAGCCCGTGGACCACGTTTTGTCGGACGACGACCCGAAGCGGATGGACGTCGAGCACGTCGCGCTCACCGGGCGCGACGCGCTAAACGCGATGAAGTTCCGCGAGAAGTGGCAGGTCCGCGCGAAGCTTCGCTTGAAGCGCGTCACGGAAGTTTCCTGGTGGCGCACGGGAAAACCGCTGTCGTTGATCCGCTCGGAGCTGATCCGGCGCGAGACGCGCGCCGCCGCCGAGGCGAAGAAGAACGGCGACCCGCCGCCGGCCTCGGTGTTTGGCACGGAGGCGGAGTTTGCGGCGCTCATGCCGGTGAGCAACGACAAAAGAGACAGCGTGCGCGTGGACCTGAAGGAGTCCATCGCGGGCGAGGTCATTTTAATGCACCCGGAGGAGATGGAGGACAAGTACCTGGAGCTCATCAGGCACGAGCTCACCAGGCTGGACGTGCACCTAGCGTCCATACGGTACCACGTCAACCTCGGCATCGACTACGACGCGCGCGGGAACATCGTCGGAAAAGGCGCCGTCGCGCGCGTGTGCGACATGTGCGCGATATCGTAGTAGGAGCTATGTACCATGGTAGCTAGTGCATTTCGCGAGTCTCTTTCACAGGCGTTCGGGGTCGGGGGTATGTGTGACATATGATAGAGTAGGGGAGGTAGAGCGAGTTTGCGCGGTGTATAGTCTGCGATAGAGTCCGCGTAGAATCGAATCGTTCGTCAAGTTTAAAACGTAGTGACTAAACTAAAAACCAAGAAGCGCGCTTGTCGTCAAAAAGTCGCGCGGTTCACTCGTAGATGTTCTCGCACTCGATGTGCGAGTGCTGGTTGTCGTCCTTGGTGATGCGCCAGTAGTAGTCCGCGTGCTCGCGCTGCCCGAGCACCTGCGCGAAGTGCATGTCGTGCGTGATCACGATCAGCTGGAAGTTCTCCTGGTCGCGGCGCGCGTGCATGATGTCGCAGAGCGAGCGCGCCAGCGCGTCTGAGTTGGGCGCGTCCAGGTTGGTGGTGGGCTCGTCCAGGGCCAAGATGCCGCAGTTGAGGCAAAACGTCTCCGCCAGCGCGAGCCGGATGATCAGGCACGCCAGCACCTTCTGCCCGGCGCTGCACCGCCCGCGCATCTCCAGCTCGGCGTCCCCGACCACCATGCACACGCGGTAGTTGTAGCTGCTCCGGCCGGTCGCGCCGGACGCGCTACCGGCGTCGCTCCGGATCTGGATGTAGTCGATGTCCTGCCCGCGGTACGTTCGCTGCCACAGCTCCCGCACGACTTTGTTGATGTCCGACATCTTGGACGCGTGGAACGCCATGAGCGCGCGGTCCAGCGCGCCGTGGTACCGGTCGAGATCGGAAGCCGTCATCTCGAACGTCTTCAGCTCCAGCACTTGCTTGCTCAGCGCCACGTCAACGCCTCTTAACTCAGGGTCGTTCAGCTCGCGCGCGCACTCCGACATGGCTTCCCGGTGGTTCTTCACGCGGCCCTGCGACTCGGCGCACGACAAGCGGAGCTCGTCGCGCCGCCGCGCGCGCCGCCGCTGCGCCTCCTCCAGCGCGGCGAACGCCTCGGGGTCGGGCGCGGCGCAGGCGTCGAGCTCCGCGGCCAGACGCGCCTCTTCCTCCTGGCCCGCGCGGACCGCCAGGTTGTCCTCCAGAGAGCGCTTGTACTTCTCGCGCGACTGCACGAGCTCGTGCGCGCGCCGCCGCGCCTCCTCGTGCGTCGCCAGCTTCTCCTCGCACGCCGCCGCGCGCTCGCCCAGCAAAGACATCTCAGCCGCCGTCTTCTCCAGCTCGCCCGCCTTGCCTCCGGCGACGTACTCCGCGATGGGGCGCTCCGCGGACTCCAGCGCGTCCACGTCGCGCTGCAGGTCGCGCACGGCAGCGTCAGCCTCAGCCTCCGCCGCGCGCGCCGCCGCGCGAGCCGCCTCGCGCTCGCGCGCGAGCGCGTCGCGCGCCGCGCGCCGCGGCGCGCGCTCCGCCTCGAGCCGCGCCGCCTCTGCTGCCGCCGCCGCGTCGCCGCGCTTGATCTCCTCGAGCTCGCGCATGAGCTCAGCGCGGCGCTCCGCCTGCGCGGAGACGCGCACGCGGTCCTCGCGCAGGTCGCGCGCCTGGCGCTCGAGGCTGAGCAGCTCCTGGTCCTGGCGCTCTTTCCTCCGCGCGAGCGCCTCGCGCTCGCGCTCGAGCGCGGCGCGGCGGAGCTCGGCGTCCTCGACGTCGGCGCCGATTTCCGTCACCGAGCGCGCCGTCTGCGCGCGCGCGCGCTGCGTGCCGACCGTCTGCTGCGTGCCCGCGGGGCGGTCGAGGGGCACGCTCTGCTGCGTGGAGGAACCGGGCGCGAACGAGCGCTCGAGCGACGCCACCGCCGCGCGGAGCGCCTCCGCCTCCGCCGCCAGGCGCGTCGCGGCGTCGGCGTCCTCGACGAGCGACGCCGCCGCCGCGTGGTCCGAGGACGCCACCTCGAACGCCTCCTCGGCGGCGGCGGCGGCGGCGCGCGCGCGCGCCGCCTCCTCCTCCGCGGCCACCACCGCGGTCTCCGCCTCGGGGATGGTCTTGGTCACGAGCGTGGCGTGCCTGGCGGCGACCGGCGCGAGCCTCTGCAGCCGCGCGCGCGTCTCGCGGAGCGACGCCGCCTCGGCGCGCGCCGTCGCCTCCTGCGCGGGAACCGACTCCACCGTCTGGCGCACCGTCTCCGTGAACGCGGCGACGTCCGCCAGCGACTGCTGGCACACCGGGCACGCGCGGTGCTCGTTCGCGGACTGCGCGAACGAGGTGTACACCTGCGTCAGGTTGCCCAGGACGGTGAGGTCCGCCTCCCGCGCGGTCAAACGAGACTCGATCTCCGAGACGCGCGCCTCGTACCCGCCGAAAGGCCCGCCGGACGCGGACGCGTCGCGCGGCGGCGCCGGCGCCGAGGCGCCGCCGGCCAGCGCGTCCGCGTCCTCCTCGGCGCGGCGCTCCGCCTCCGCCGCCTCCGCCTTCGCGCGCGCCAGCGCGCCCTGCGCGGCGCGCGTCGCTGCGGCGGCGCTGTCCGCCGCGACGGCGGCGGCGCTCGCGTCGCGCCGCGCCGCCTCCGCCGCCGCCACGCGCGCGTCGACGACGGCGCGCAGCCGCTCCTTGATTCGCTCCGGCGGCGGCGTCGGCTCGCCGCCGAAGACATCGGCGAAGCGCCCCGCGCGCGACTCCAGCAGGGACTTAACCGCCTCCTCCTTGGCGAAGAGCTCCTCGCGCTTCAGGCGTACCTTCGTGGCGTTCTCGCCGGCGACCGCCGCCAGGTCCTGCTCCTGGCGCAGCTTCGCGAGGCGCCGGTCCAGCGAGGCGAGCGCCTCGGCGCGCTTCTCGAGCTCCTCCGCCGTCGCCGCGCCGGCGTTCGCCGCGCGGCGCTCCTCAAACTCGCGCTGCGCCTCGTCCGCGCGGCGCTCGAGGTCCGCCACGTGCGCCTCGGAGACGGCGCTCGAGCCGATCTCGTCCGCCAGGTGTTCCGCGCGCACGCGCGTCGCGTCGCGCGTCTCCGCGCGAAGACGCACGGACTCCTCGGCGGCGGCGAGCTCGCGGTTCGCCGCGTCCGCGCGCGCGCCGAAGGCGTCGTCCTCGCCGCGGTGCTTGGCGCGCGTCGACTCGGCGGCGGCGCGGAGCGCGTCCAGCCGCGCGGTGGCGCGCTCGCGCATCTCGTTCGCCGCGCGCGTCATCTCGGCTATCCCGACGAGGGCGTCGTCGTTCTGGGAACTCGTTCGGACGTTCTCCAGACTGAGGCACGCCGGGAGCGGCCCGAGGTCGGGGTGCCTCGCGACGACGCCGCGCAGAAACGACGCGCGATCGGCGACGCGTTTGGCGTGCGCGTCGGCTTCGGCGGCGAGCTTGCCGTGACGCTTCATCGCAACCTCCCGCTTGTCCTTGTACGCCTTCGCCGTCAACGCCAAGTCGCTCACCGCTCGTTCCTCTTCCTTGACCTTCGCGCGCGTCTCGTCGATGGTGTCGTTGAACTCGGCGAGGAGCCGCTGCAGATCCTCGGTGGCGTCCGTGAGCTCGTTTTCGAGCGCCGCGCGGCGGCGCGCCGTCTCGGCGACAATCGCCTCGCGTCTCGCCTCGATCTGCCCCCGGCGCTCGTTCCGGCCGCGCATCTCCGCGAGCTCGTCGTCGCATCGCGCAATCTGGTCGTCCGCGTCCTTGATCTGCGCGTTCAGAGCGCCCATCTGTTCGCCGAGCTCCGTCGCCGCCTTGGAGTTTTCCTCGCGTCGCGCGCGGAGCTTCACGGCGTGGTCCTTCTGCACCTTGAGCTTCTCTTTGATCAGGCGGAACTCCTTGATCTTCTGCGTCTGCTCCTTCTTCAGCTTGTTGATGTGCTCCAGCGCCTTGGTGTACTTCGTGGCGCTGAAGATCTCGTCGAACTTCTTCTTGAGCGTCGCCGCCTCACCGAGCGGCCAGTTCGAGTCCTCCTGGTGCACGAACACCACGTTCTCCAGAATCGCCTTCGAGACGCCCATCATGTCGGGAACCGTCGCGTTGATGTCCGCGCACTTCCGCGAAACCGAAACGCGCTCGCCCGTCTTCTCGTCCAGCGTCTGGATCACCTGGTCCAGGTCCTTCTTCTCGAGCTTCCCCCCGCTCTTCTGCGCGAGCTGGAACGACCGCGTCACCACGCACGGCTGGCGCCGGACGTCCCGGAACCGAAGCTTGATCTGCGCCTTCACCTCGGTCACGTCCGCGACTTTGGGGTCGTGGATGAACGCCTGACCGGCGCGAGCCGAGGGCGGGAGCTCGCCGGTGGTGGCCATCTTCAAGCACTCGATCACGGTCTGCGGCGCGAGGCGAGCGTTTTTTGTTTTTTGACGGGGGAGTGTCGTCGATGAGCGAGTGATGCGACGCGTCGGCGGGTCCGTCGCGCGGGGAGAAGAGCGCGCGACCGCGGTGGGAGACGAGGGAGACGCCGAAATCCAAGCGCCACCGCCAAAAAAAGGGGAAATTCTGGGCACCCCTCTCTTCTCACGCCTCGGGGAGAAGACTCGCGGGAGCCGTGATGCGTACCGTTTTGCCCGCGCCGTTGCGGCCGACGATCAGGGTCAGAGGCTTGGGGAACACGATCGCGTGGTCGTTCTCGGGGCTGAAGCTCCGGATGCCCTTGATCAGGAGCTTCTCTACGCTACACATGGTGGCTCGCGCTCAGATCTGAGATCCGACTCGGGTGCCCAGGTTCTCCGTCTCCGACGCCGCGCACGCCGCCCCGAGACGTGAACCGGGGGCGAACGATGTCGTCGCGCGGAAGTGGCGCGAAGACGACGACCGCGGGAGTCTCGCCCGAGGTGCCGCGGAGACCCGCGCGTCGGACGCGCGCGTCGAAGTGCTCATCACCTCCGAGCCACGGTTTGAAGCAAATCCTCACAGTAAGCCTCGGCCTGTCCGAGAAAACTGACGACCAGGACGAGTGTCGTGCTGACGCGGAGCCTGCAGTTCATTTTCGGTCGCGCGTCCATGACGCCCTCGAGCGATGGCTCCGACCCGTCCCTGGCCGGGAGGCTCGCGGCGGTTGCCGAGGTCCGCGCGGTCGCCGAAGAGATTTCGCGTCACATCGAGACCGTCGTGACGCGCGAGGACGTGCTTCGCCCCGCGCGCGAAGCCCTCGCCGCCGCCGAGAAGAAAAAACAGTTGGGCAACGATGGATTCCGCAAGGGCGATTTCCTCGCCGCGTACGCCGAGTACATGGAGGCACACAAGGCGCTTGACGTCGCGTCCGCCGAGCCCACGACCGCGTACGCGGCGGAGGTGCTTCGCCTGACGGTGCTGGCGAACACCGCGCAGTGCGCGCTGAAGACCGGCCAGCCTTCCGCGGCGGCGAATTTCTGTCGCGACGCCATAAAGCTCAGCAACTGCGTCAACGACGAGAAGCTGTTCAAGAAGATCCTCGTGCGCCTCGCGCAGGCGCACGAGCAGATGGGCGAGCGGGAGAAGGCGCTCGCTGTGGCGCACGAGGCGCAGCTGCGCGGGGTGAACTGCGAGGAGTTCTTCGCGCTGACCAAGAAGTACAAAGCCGAAAACGTCGGCGACCTAGAACCCGGCGTCGAGATGCGCATGTTCATCATGCTCGCGATCCGTCTCAGCGCCGGGCCCGAGAATCTCGAGCGTCTGCGGAGCGTTTTGCAGACGGGCAAGCTCCCACACGTCGACCGGCGGGACGAGGCGGGCTTCAACGTGCTTTGGGGCGTGCTTCAGGCGCTGAGTGTCGAGGAGGACAACACAGACGGCGTCGAGGGAGGCGAGGCGAGCGTCCCGGCTCTGGCGCTTCTGTTTCAAGCCGGCGCCGACCCGCGGCAGCGGTACGAGAAGGGAGGCAAGACGCCCCTGATGTACGCGTGCGGCAGCGGGCTGGTGACCGCCGTGCAGGCGGTCCTGAGCGCGCCCGGAGGCGTCGGCGCGTTCGACCGAGCCGCCATCGACGCGCCGGACGACGGCGGGTGGACCGCGCTGCTCGTCGCGTGCACGGCGCGTCAGCCGAAGAAGGAGGACGAAGCGCGGAGGACGAGCGTTCAAACGCCGTCCGGCCCGGACGCCGCCGCGGTGGTCCGCTTGCTCTTGGACCGCGGCGCGGACCCGCGCGTGCAGAACGCGCAGGGCAACGACGCGCTCATGATCGCCGCCATCAACGGCAACGCCGACGTCGTCGCCGAGCTGCTGACTCCGCCGAGCTGCTGCGGTTCTTCAACAGAACGAAAACACACCGGTCCGGCGCTGACGCGCGCGCGCAACGCGGTTGGTATGTCCGCGTACGTGCTCGCCTCGAAGGCTGGAAACGCCGGCGTGGCGACGGACCTGCTCGCCGCCGCGCGCGCGTGCGGCGGCGCCACCGCTTTGGAGGCGGAGGAGGACGCCAAGATGATCAAGCTCATAGCGCTGCTGGACGTCGTCGCCGCCGCGCACAACGACGCGCTCGAGTCGACCCTTCGGAGTCAGTCTGCGCTTTGCGCCGAGCCTAACTTCGATTTAATGAAGACCCCGTTCGCCGTCGCGGAGACGGAGGCGGCGCGCGTGGTGGCTCTGCTCACCGACAGCGGCTTCGACCTGCCTAACGACGTGGACAAGCACGACGCCCCGCGAGTCGCGTTCGAGCAATACGGGGACGTCTACTCGGCTCTGTACCGCAAAATCGCCGACGCGACGCCAAAAGCGCTGACCAAGACTTTTAGTTGGAACGGCGACGAAAAAGAGAGCGGCGTGACGCGCGCCGAAGCCGCCTCCGTGTACTGGTTCCAGAGGGGGGAGTTCGCGGAGGGACACGGCGGTGTCGAGACCGGTCTCGAGACCGGTCTTCCGAAGGCGCCTTTAAACTCGGGGGCGCTCGATGAAAAAGAAAAGCCGGGCACGCTCGTCGCAGCGACGGAGCACGGCGCGCGCGTCCCGTCCGCGCGCCTGGACACGGCGCTTGAGGCGCTGAAACACGCCTTCGCGTTTGCCGTGCCAAACGCGGCGGCGCTGGACGCGGTGGCCGCGCTGGGCGTGGGCGTGGTGGAGGTGGGGTGCGGCACGGCGTACTGGGCGTGCCTGCTCAGGGAGCGGGGCGTGGACGTCGTCGCGTACGACGCGCGCCCGCCCACGCGGCTGAGCGCGAGGTGTGGTCCGGAGGACGCCGGCGGCAAAGACGACGACAAAAACCTCTTTTTCGGCGCGACGTTTGCGGAGGACGGAGTACTGCGCGGCGGCCCCGAGGTTTTAAAGAACCACTTCGAGCGCGCTTTGTTCCTGTGCTGGCCGGTGAGCCCCGAGGAGGTGGCGCACCGAGCTCCGGCGCGCGATAAACCGTGGGACGCGGCGTGCCTGGACCACTGGCACGGAAACACGCTCATCCACGTCGGCGAGTGGGCGCGTCACCGCGGCGATTCTCCGGAGACGTCGCCATCCGGAGTCTCCGGAGACGTCGCGGGCGAATCGTTTGACGGCGCGCGTGGCGAGACGTTCCCCCGGGGCACTTCCCTGGTGAACCACCCGGCGGGCCTGACCACCTCGCGGCAGTTCCAGGACGCGGTGGAGGCGGGGTTCGAGCTCCAGAAGGTGGTCCGCCTGCCCAACTGGCCCGGCGCGCGCGACGACCTGACGGTGTGGGTCCGGAAACGCTGAGGGTGATTGAAATTTGGGACGAGTCTGGAAGACGAAGTCACATATAGCGGAAATCCTGGAACCGGGATGCTTGGTATCGAAGAATTTTGATCATATCGTATTTAGTCATGAATTTCAGCAATGCACAGCTCGTGTGTTCCCTTTATTCGTGTTGTGATTGGTCAATCAAGTTTGAGGCGTCTTTTTGATTGGTCGAGAGCTCGATCATTTGCAAAAGTCATAGACTAAGTCACGTGTCGTCGCCCCGCTTGCCGTGCGGGCGGCCGAAGCAGGCCGCGCAGTGGTCTTCCCGCTTGCCGTGCGGGCGGCCGAAGCAGGCCGCGCAGTGGTCTTTCGCTTGCCGTGCGGGCGGCCGAAGCAGGCCGCGCAGTGGCCTTCCGCTTGCAGTGCGCTAGCTAGCTAGACTTTCAACTCGACCTCGTCCCAAACCAGCCGACCGAGACCTTAAGTCTGTTTGTTCGTAGAGGGAGGCAGTAAGCCGGAT
>Ga0209652_1002575_pt1 | contig 13926 bp, 8 predicted proteins | sample SaaInl74LU_5_DNA_FD_184641 | JGI IMG/M metagenome (GOLD analysis project Ga0209652, IMG submission 184641) | Marine microbial communities from expanding oxygen minimum zones in the Saanich Inlet - ESP_74LU_5_DNA (SPAdes) (version 2) | ecosystem: Environmental > Aquatic > Marine > Intertidal zone ...
CGCGCTGCATAGTCAGCGCTTTTCTTGCCACTTTTGCACTCGCTCCTCCCTCCTCCTCCTCGTGCTTGCTGCAATGCTCTCAATCATGAAAGCTCACGATAGTTTGGCTGTGGACTGTAAATAGCGAACACTGAGCAGCTCCATCACCAGCAATATGATCTCCAGTTCAATAATACACCAGTCTAATCAACTGGGCGCTAGGCTGATACACAGTTCAACAAGGCTACGACAATGTGGTGGAATCACCAATCGCAGCGGCATCAGACAAATCAGACATCAAAATTGCATGAACAACAAACAGTCATCATCGCCAAACAATACAATCAATTCAACATACCTGAGGAGAAAATTTAGCAGCACGACTGAACAACAAGCCGAAAAAGTAACTCTTACAGAATCACAAGCAGCAGCCTTGGCTCAGCGACGTGCATATGAATTCTATCGTATAAAATCAGGTGCTCCCAAAAACTCAAAAGGAGGCAGCCAAAGCAATGAATCCATCGATGATCGCAATGCGAAACTAGCTTCCTATGCTGCAGCTGCAGTTATCGGGGCATTGGGTGCCACCTACGCTGCTGTTCCATTGTACAAGATCTTTTGTCAAACGACAGGCTTTGGTGGGACGACTCAACGCGTGAATCTCTCCGAGTGGGCTGAAAACCAAGAGGCACGAGAAGAAAGTGGACGTGGTAAAGTGTCACAGGCACTATGGGATAAATTGATTGCAATGAGTAATGTCCCTAGTGAAATGTTACCCGGATCATCTCCTGGGAGTAGCAGTCATGGGAGGGGAGCACGAACATGGACAGATGAGGAGGCTGCGGCAAAACTGGCATCACTCCGACCAGTGAAGGATGGAAGATTGATCACTGTTCGATTTGATTCTACCGTTGGGGATGTGTTACCATGGAGCTTTATCCCTGCCCAACTGGATGTAAAGGTGGTACCCGGTGAAACTGCACTCTCCTTCTTTACAGCCACGAACAAATCTGACAAGGCCATTACAGGTGTGGCCACATACAATGTTCATCCACCCAAGGTTGGATTGTACTTTAACAAAATCCAATGCTTTTGCTTCGAAGAGCAGCGATTATTGCCTGGTGAAACTGTGGATATGCCAGTGTTTTTCTTTATTGATCCTGAAATTATGGATGATCCGCAGTTGAAGCATGTGAATAATGTTACCTTGAGTTATACTTTCTTTCAAACTGACATGGATGATGAAGAAGATGACGATGATGACGAGGATGAGGATGAAGCAGCATGAAGAGAGTAGTTTAAAGTTGTCATTAATATGTCTAAGTTCTTGGAAGTCTCTTATGAATGTACATCATATAATAATGCATTACATGTGCTCCGCTCTACCTAATCTGCTTTGATCATGTAATTAATAAGAAGGGAGGGTAAATAGATACTAATAGCCAGGCTTTCCCACTTTGTCTCCACAGCAGGTTGATGACCAAGAATCTGTCACTCATTTCGTGAATTGTCAGTTTAGCGCACCTCTTTCGTCGAAGATCAGAACTCCTTGCACTTCCACACTCGTCTTTCCCGCCTCCACACACATCTCACATTCCACTTGTTCCGCGCTGAATGAAACAATATCGACCTCGTTCGTCATCCGCACAATGGAGGACGGCGATTTGTGGCAGGCGTATGTCGACGCCGACCCTGTAGAAGAGGAAGAAGTAACAAGTGATGATAAGATACTAGTAACAACAATGGATTCTGACAACGCAACAACCGGACCGCTAGATGTTGATGTCTCCACGATGACGGTAAGCGCTAAAAATGTTGATGTCGGTCCTCCAGTCAATATATACGCCGAGGCACATCGTCATGCGCAGATAAAGGCAAAGGATGCATCAGATGATGCATCAGATGATGCAAATAAAGGCAGTGATGTTGACGAGGAGGAGAGTGATGGTAGTACCAGAGAAGGGCCACATGCCTCGTTGCATCTCAGTAGCGAACTCAAGCAGAACCAAAAGAAGCTGAGCAGTGATGATAACAACGCACAAGTTTCTGACACCTCGGATGAAAACAATAGTGACGGGGTGGCTTCAACAGCCGAAGCTGCAGAGTCTGATCAAGAGGCTGCTGTTGACGCTCCTGCCGAAACTGCACCTAAAGATGACGACGCAGCGAAAGAATCAACAAAGGCCATCGATGATGACAGCACTGCTTCCACAACTGAAACTACTTCGGAATCAGACACAGATGCTACAAAGGAGGAGAATACTACCACCAAACAACCCAATCGAACCAGAACCGTATCTGAAGACGAAGAAGACGACGAAGGACCAGCAAAAATAATCCTCGTCGACTACGCCAGTAAACTCGCTGGTGCACAAGTACTTGAAAAGTCACCCTCCTTCAAGGGGGCATCCAACCTACTCACTGGCGACAGTGACAAATATGCCATTGCACCCTGCGAGGATAAAAAGTATGTCGTCATAGGTCTATCCGAGGACATATTGGTAAAACAAATCAAACTATCCAATTTCGAACGATACTCAAGTCATGTTCGTGAGTTCCAAGTCTTGGCGAGTCAAGATTACCCCGCCCCATCTGCCGAGTATTGGACACTCATTGGTACATTCGAGGCGAATACACGGAATGGAGAACAGACATTTGATTTGGAAGAGCCGGCGTGGGCACGATATCTCAAGTTCAAGTTCAAGAGTCACTTTGGTGCGGAGCATTATTGTACGCTTAGTCAGATTAAGGTGCATGGGAGTACCATGTTGCAGGGATTTCATGAGCAGTGGATTGAGAGTGAGAAGGAGTTGGAGCAGGAGAAGGAGAATCAACAGCAGCAGCAGCAGCATCAACAACAGGGAGAGGTTGATGATGGTGATGCAATGCAACAACAACAGAAGGAAATTGGTGTCGTAGAAGACAAGATGGGAGAAGAATCTAGGGGTTTGGAGAAGAAGAGTGGTGCTAATAGTGCAGGTGCAGATGATGTATCACAGCAGACTCAGCCTGAGCCTATTGTCGACAGTGTTGATAATGGCAGTGATAAAAAAGAAGAGATCGTTACTGGCGATGCCTCCCCAGACAAAGAGATTTCGGAAGGAGAGAGCCAACCCATTCATGATGAAGCGATTGAGTCGGATCATTCGTCGTCGGGTGACACAAAAGAAGAACCTGCGGGGAAGGGTGACGAAACCTTAGTATCCAGCGACGATGATGCATCCTTTACCCACGAAGAAATTGCACTCGATCAAGAAGTTGTCACAGAGGTGGTGCCTCCTGAGACAACGGTTGACGATGAAACGCTAGAGGAAGAAGAGCACGATAAGAATCTTGATCAAGACCCAGCAAAGAATGATGGTAAGCCTGAGCAGCTCAGTGAGACAATCGTGGCTGATGAAGCAAACCAGGCTGATTCAGATGAAAAGGTTGAACGTGTTGAGATTGTCGCTGATGCGGTGGAAGAAGAAGAAAGTGTTGATGCAACGCCAAATGCGCCTGATATTGTCAAAACTGATAGAGAAGCAACATCATCTGGTGCTACTGCTACCGCAAATGACGACAATGGCAAGGATGACACTGAACCATCCAAGGTGATCAACGAGGGACACATTAATGATGTTAAGAACTCCAACGAGTCTCCGGATACAACAAACAAGACAAATGACGTGACCGCTGCAACTTCCAACCCCAACCCCGCTTCAACAGAAAAGAAGACTGATGATGCTAAATCAGTGTCCTCTGACTCCGGTGTCTCCAACAATGTTCAAGAGTCCTCAAAAGGTGATGCCAACTCAAACATAAAAGAGCCTCCATCCAAGTCCACTGAAAAGGATGTTGTTGCTAATACCTCATCGCCGGTTGCTGAAAAAAATGATGGGAAAGTTGCGGCTGCAACCAGTGCTGAACTCGTAGCAAAATTATCAAAGCGGTTTCCTCATGCATCTTGTATAAAGGATCTCGACTTTTATGCATTCAAGAAGAGAACAATTCTTTCTAATGCAGGTCAGATTGGACAAGTGCCTGGTCCAAAAGGCGCGGGGCAAGTACCAGGTCCAAAAATGGAGCCTATCTTTGCCAAGATTACAAATGAAATCAAATCTGTACAAATGACACAGCATCAATATGAGCAATACATATCTGCAGTAAAATCTTGCTACGAAAAGCTATTTTTAGACATGGCTAATGATCTTGATTCGATTCAAAGAGATTACGATAGCCGTCTATCCCAACTGGAAGATGTAATGTCAAACATTGTTCCGGGTGCTCTTTCGAAACCACGCGATTACAGATTGATGGCAATAACCTCATTAGCGGCTTTGTCCGATGCGGAGTATGCACAGCTTGCACTTTTTGTCGGGTTTGCAATGTTGATGATGTTCTTTCGAATGCCACGAAAGAAGACAAATCTTAAGAAGCCTTCAAACCCAATACCAAAGAGCTCGGCACGACCACTTCCAGCCAAAAACGCTTCAACACCGCCTGTAACTCCATCGTCATCGGCCGAAGTCTCGCCATCGTCAATCAATAATAAAAACGAAGATGAACCTTCACTTCAACATGAAATTTTAGAAAATGGTCGTGCTACCGGTAACCAACCTGCGTTAGTGCGTATTATCTCTGAAGAGAAGGAGAACACAAGAGCTGCCGCCAATCGTCAGGGATAGTGAATTCTTAGGGGTCATTTCAGTCAGAACAAACTGGGCTAATTGCAAAGAAGGATTGCAGAGTGATACACTGACGACGTTTACATTTTAGACTCCTTCTCTATTTCTATTAACAAAAGAATCTGTTTTCTACTCATTGCTTCAACAAATATGTCTGAATCGCGGATGCCTCGACTGCACACTCTGTTGGACAGACTCTTGTTGCGTTCCTAAGAGCATTCCTTATACGAGGTAACTCCGATTTAGTGTGATCCCGTAACTCTTTCCTTTCCACCATCTTTTCAAGTGCATGTGTGCCCTTCGCTTGAACTTGTTGAGATCCAGGGAAGTTATCCATAGCTGACAAAATTGCTTCTAATATATTCGGTCCGAGATTTGAGCCAGGCGAGCCGCCATCAAGGCATGCCAGATCTGGAGAAAGATGACAGAATAAGGTGCATGCGACTGTTTGGATATCTTCTGATATACTATGTGCCATCATAGCACACAGCGAAGCCTTGACTCCGCCTGCTTCGACGATGTGGCTGTTGTCTATTATTTTGCACATTTCAAAGAGAAGTTGGCACCCATCCAGTTGTACTTTGTAGCATTCTATATGAAGCATCATTGAAAAAATGGTGGCTTCCAGCATTTCAGGCGTGGAGATCATTTGACGGCACACCTCGCTATCAATCATGAGCTTGATCAATATTTCAAATGCATTCGCGACGACTCTTGCAGGGTATTCTTTCGTCATGACTGCTTCTATGACGCAGTTGATGCACCCAGAGGAGACGATTTTATTTCTAATGGCGTCGCATTTCAGACTGAGCATTTCTAGGAGCGCAAATCCATGTTGATGTACGTTGGCATTACCTTGATGATGAATCAGTGCGTTATGAACTGTTGTGAAAAAAGAGGATGCTTCCAGAAAGCTATCATCGACTTCTGCAGCGAGAAAACACAACGTAGCGAGACCTGTCTCTTGTACTTGTGCGCTGTCAGTAAACTCACTCATTGCCTCCGAGATCACTGAGATACCACCTTCTTGTTCGACAACCAATCTTGATTCTTGTCCTAAACTGAGCGATAATATCGCTCGCATTGCTTCCGCAATCACTCCCAAGTCTGTATCTGGAGTCGTCACAATGTCGAGAAGTAAATCAACGCCATCAGCTTCGACCACATTCATCGTAGACACATTATCAATTTCTGACAAAGATCGAAGTATTATGCAACCACTTGTTTGTATTGCTACATCTTCCGAATTAGTCATCATAGCGTCAATTACGGCAACTATACCTCCATGCTTGATTATAATGCCGCAGCAATTATGGTCGTCGCAGAGGCTTTGCAACAGTCGGAATCCGAACTTGAAAATTGATGGGAAGTTGCCATGCTTGTCAAGACAAGAGAAAAATATCGCGAGGACCAGTTCTACTACCTTTTCTACTGTCTCCAGCTCCAGCACATCTTTCTTTCTTTTCACATTTTTTTGCTCTGAAAATATAAAGGACAGTACAGCCAAACTGGCATGCACAACACTCTCAAGAAATTGATGACCATACATGCCCATACTTCCCTCTATGCAATCGATCATGGATAGCGTCACATCTCTCGCTATTTCTGATCCAAGACTTGCATGATCCACTCCCAACATCGCCCAGATAGCATCGATAGGAGCATGGAGACCTTTAAGATTTGCAAGCGCTTTTTGCACTACCGATATGGGCCTCTCGACCTCCAACTTCAATTTTGCTCGCTGTGCTGTTAGAGCAATATGTTTAATTGCCAAACAAGCACACTTCATGAAATTTCGATTATTGCCAAATACTTCTGACACCTCTACAACGAAATCGAAGAACATGAAAGTCTCTGCAACAGGATAAAGAATTCCTTTGCTGTCGTTTCTCGTCAATCGCCTTATCGAGTTTCTCCTTCCCTTGATTTCTTCCTCAAACGCGTCGCTCCTAACAGTCACTGCCTTGGTTAAACAATAAACCATTTCAGCAGCCAGCAGAACATTGTGTTTGGCTAAGTCACGCACATTCAAGACGGCGTGATATTTATCCAGGGTCAAAATGCTCGACCCAGCAAAGAGTACAAATTTGTACACAAGATGTACAGCTTCCCTTCCTTGTGATTTCTCTTCATCATTCAAAAGTATTGTCGCCAGCTCAAGGCCACCAGCAGACAGAACGTAATCAACATCTTGCTTTGACTCGCAACAGTTACTCAGAAATCGACATGCTTCTTTCAACAGCGATTTTTCGTCCGGAAACTTAGATTTTAAGCCGAGAACCATGTCGACTAAGGCTTTGACGTGTGTTATCCCTATACCAGCTGCCGACAAGGCTGCAAACCCAATCGTCAATAGATGAGGCGAGCTTTGGTGCTTTATCATAGCTGATTGGATTGATCCTGCGGCTTGCCTTGTGAATGTTGTGTTTTTGATTGTATCAGATCCCCTGAACACTCCAAAAATAATCCAGCAACAAGATATCTTGGAAAACATCGTAGCTTCATCAGCACCAAGAATATGTATTGCACTCTTCAAGGCGGTTTTGCTCTCCGTAAATCCAAGGACTATGTCACTGTATGTCAGTGCGTGAGACAATGTGTATATCATAATATCCGTAATAATATGGTCGGGTGGTCGATCCGAATTCATGTCATTTTGCGAAGCAAAGGAAGCTCTCCTGCCTCCGAAGAAAGATCTGCTGCTTCCCGAGGAAGATTTGCTGGAATTGCTGTCTACTGAGGAAGTTCTGCTGCTTAACATGGAAGGTCTGTTTCTTCGAGGTGTCAGTTTACCTAGAGCTTCGCGAACTGCATCACTCGTTCCGCTCAACGACGATGGAAACGATGGATCTTTCTTCATCAACTCACACTGAATTGCAAATGCAAGCAATTTCATCACAGGAAATGATGCATATGTCTTTTCCTGAACCACTGGCGGCACTACTTTTGAGAGCGACTCCCATTCATCGTCTATGTAGCACTCATTCGGAACATGACAAAGAAAAGTGAATGCCGTCGATAGAGTCTGTGCATCCATCGAACTAGAAGCCATCGCAGACACAACCAAGTGAATAATGTTGTGTTTGGATAAAGTCTTGATGAACACTTCCAACTCATCCCTATCAAGTTTCACGTCATTCATTGTCAAACCAGCTGTTGCGCTGTTCATCAAACTCATGAAATTATCATCATAAGAAATGACCATCAACAGCAAGCATCTGAAGACCCAATAGCAAATCGCACATGCCACCTTGGATTCTGCCTTGTAATATTTCTCTAACACACTCTCCAATGTGTCGATAACTCCACTATTAATCAGGCTACCTCGCCCAGTGATCCCTTCCGCAAAGCTACTTAACGCTCCAATCCCCCAACAGACTAAATTGACATCACCAGGAAAGATTTTAAGCGCATTAATAATCACAGTTGCAGCACCTGCATCAATCGCTTCCGCTTTGGAGTCATCATCCCCATCGGCACTGACACTCCACAGTGCACCAATGGCGGCAAATTGCAAATTACGCTCTCCAGGATGTCGATTCATGACTTCAATGATTTCATACAGCGCACCTGCCGAGTTTGTCCCGATAGATCGTAACTCGTGACATTTTCGAATCAACAATTCAATATCAAGAGGGTTGCCTCTCATTTCCTTCACAATATCCCATGCATCTTCGTTGTTTTTCGGTGCCGAAAAATCGTGCTTTATTTTCATACTCGATTTATTGAGATCTCTGCGTGAACCTGTCATTCTTCGCTGCCCACCCATTTTTGATAGCATATGATTCTGCCGTAGGGGGTCCATGGTAATAGATCCACTCAAAGGGACGACTCCCCCATGAGAAAAGGCTGATGCCGCCGACAGATTATTCGCCGTTGACGTTGCATGATTGACATGACCATTAAAAGTTGGGTTCCGTTTGAAAATAGGTTTACGCCCAGTTAATGATGATCTTAACCCATTGGAACCTGAACCATCTGCGTCAGATTGAAACGAATGTTGCGAGTGGTTCTGTTTGAACTCCTTGAATCTAGTCCGACGGGACTTTCTCGATGCTTTCTTGGGCATGGGAGGAAGAGCAACATCACCCAATAATTTGGAAGCCTTGCTCCCCGCACCCCGTACTATGCTAAGACGATTATGACCATTACTTTTTTTCTCTTGTTTCTTTTCAACCGCTCCCCTTTGTTCTGGATGACATATCAGACAAATGCCATTTTTGACATCGTCATTATTTAACGGTACCGATCGTAACGCCGTGACTTTATGTGTGACCTTGCCGCATTTATTACACAGCCCTTTTGATTTGGCGACACTATCACGCTCTTGAGCGGAGAGGACGCCACCATATTTGTTGAAGCGGAGCACCTCGGGAAGTTCGTGGTAGTCGGCATCAGCTACGATGCTTCCTCGGATGGACTGGTTGTAGTAGTGCGAGGCCATAGTGATGAATGATAATTGTGCTTTGCGGTTCACGCAGCCCCTGCCCCCTTCGCACGCCTATGGGTCGCTGCCTTCACAACTCTACTCTAACTCTCCCGAAGAACGGTAATGGAATTAATGACCTCGAGCTGAGAGCGAGAAGGAATTGATTGGACGGTGGGCGGACACTTGCGGACACTGTCTCGATCGTGGCCGCCAGATCGCAACACGCTGATGATTTGCGTCGTTTTTTTTTAATATCAATTCAATTAACAATAAGTGATAGTAAGCAGGCCACAAATGCACACGTCTGGAGTGCTCATCAACGTATGCGGAGTCAATGTTGTGTTGCAATGCGGAAAAACGAGTGGAAAGTGAAATGGCGGAAGGAGCTGAATTTTCAAAGAGGCGGCGGCGGCGGCGGCTCTTGCGGGGCGTGTCATCTACCCACGATTCCCAGGTACAATTGAGTACCTTTAGCTACTGAATACATGACATTATCCTTAGGAATTAGTACATAGCGTGGAAAATATCTCAATCAATACCTATTTCCCTGAAGGTTTCCTTTCTCTTGCACTCCTTCTACCTAAACGCGACTCACAGCATTAACTTGTTAGGGTTATCCCCTTTTTAGTTTTTGTGTTATAATTATAGATAAACTTTATGGACCTAAACAAGTAAATAATGATGACATATGAAGACTTTTTCTGATAATACGAGTCACTATTTGAGTCAATATGGCATTAGTATCAAAGTATCTATAAATAGTACCTAGTATTGCATTGAACTTCTTCAAACTTCAGAATCCAATTTTGAACACAATTGAACACAATAAGACAATAAAGACAAAACAAAAGCATCAGCCGAATTCAAACAACCTGCGCCTACGATTGATTATCATATCTCTGACTATTTACACAGCGTCTCATTGATTGCATCTATCCGTTAGTCAAAAGAAGAATCAATTATCGACGGCATGCCTACCCAAATTATCAGCGTCAAATTCTTTGCCGCTGCACTTGTGGCCGCTTCAATAGCGAAGCAGTCGCGCAATCTACAGGGAGCAGCACAATACTATTATTTTGCAGCAGCATTAGACGCACCAGTGTCGCCATCGTCGTCACCAAAAGATGGTGCAGAATCGTCATCATCATCTGATAAGATGAGGCCAGTTCAGAGGCAAAAGAGTCGACCGTCAAAACGGCAGACATCACCACAAAAACAACAACAACAGCAGCAGCAGCAGCAGCAGCAGCAAAATCAGCAGTTGGATACTAATGAACAACAAATTCATCCACAAGAAAAACAACAAATGAAGCATATATCGCAACACACTGCCAAATCTGAATACGACGCATACATGCACTGGTGTGAAGCTGTCCTAGGCATACGATCAGTGGTGGAAATTAGAGAAATCGAATATGTGGATCATTTACGAATTCTGTATCAAGAGAATGAATACGAAGCATTACATAATACGGATCCTAATGAGTTTGAGTGGCTAAAAGAGTATTCAACGACCTCTGGATCAGTGGATGAAGATATCAATAAAGCAAAAATTGTACAATCACAAACACAATCTGAACTACCAACGAAACTGGTTCGAGGTTTAGTAGCAAAGCATGCCATCTCAGTTGGAGACATTGTTATTTCCATACCACTCTACTCTCTCCTTTCGGTACCCTCCACAATAGATCATGATCCTGTCCTATCGCGTATACTTGGACCCAAAGCCAGAGAAAAATACGGATGGACAGACACATTAGAATATGAAGTTCCATTGTTGGTGATTGCAGTGCTGTATCATCGATCGCTAGGAATGGAATCACCATTGTCGCATTACATTGACGTACTGTTGGGTACACCCACGGACTTTCCGTTTTTGTGGAGTAATCAAGAGTTACGAGATAATACCGATAAAATTGGAGAAGGGGTGAAGAAATTGGCAAAGGGGATCCAGAAAGACTTGCGGGATATGTACGATAGAATCATGGGCAAGCTTGTGACAGAGCACTCTGATTTGTTTTCTCCCCCAAATGGGGAGTTGGAAGGGTGGATGTACTCGTACCAAAATTTTCAATGGGCGTTTGCACTAGTGATATCGAGACATCATTATCTTCCCATTCAAGATCTCGATTATAGAAATGCTCAATCGGAATTGGCATCGGAAAAAATCAAAAAAGTAGTACAAAGCACCCCACAGCATACAATTGAAACAACTCTGTCAGATTCTACTGTATTAGAAGTGGTCCCTCCAGCGAATCAACCTACAGATAGCTGGGTGGATCTCGCAATGAATGAAGAAAAGGTGATAGATGATGCAGTGGTCGAAAATCCAGCAGCAGCAGCTGATGATGACGATATCATAACAGCATCTGGATTTTTCAAGCATTCCTTTCTTGCACCTTTTGCTGACATGATAAATTTTGGACCTCCATGTCTTACAGGTTCGTATAATCCTGATGAACACGTCTTTGAACTGATAGCAACATGCCCATTCCAGGCTGGGCAGGAAGTAACTTTTTACTACTCAAGTGAATGCGCTGATGTAATAATAGCCAACTACGCATTCCTCCATCCTCTCGTTCCGCCCTGCGCAACACTCGATGAGGTGAAAGAAAAGAGTGAGGAGTGGAAGAATCAGGCGATGGATGCCGGAGAGAAGTTGTGGAAGGCACATCGTCAAGTAGATGTATTGATAGGTGAAGTATTAGAACTGGAGTCTCAGTTACAAAGTTGCGAAAGTGGAGAAGATAAAGTGAATGAAGAGCAGCCGCATTCAATACCATCTCCAAATGGGAGAAGTAAGACTGTAGGTGAAGAAACATCAAGCGATAGTGAAACAACACCAAGCCACCAAAAGCTGCGTAAAGATTCCTCTTCCAGAACCCACGAAGTTGGAGTTAGAGGAAGAATGAATGAACCTTCTCATGAAGAGTTTGATGAACAGATAATGGAGGAGCTTGGATAATTTATATACAAGTTAACACCTGAAATCATAACTAATTTACAGAGTCTAATATCCCTATTCCCCATGTACATCCCCCTTTTTCAATAAGTTAACAAAAATGGTCGACAAAATATTCTCTCTTATAACATGCCAATCAAGAAGCGACACGTTGCTCATACTCCATCGAAGCCCTGGCAGTTTCATCTTCTATTCTTTCCCCTGGCGTACTCTTCCGAATCTCGGTGTATCGCGGCAGCCTCAAATACTCAGGTCCAGTCTCCCAAACTGGTCTATCCCACGACCTAGAACCCTGCGGTGGTGGCGTTGGCGACGGATCTCCTCCATTGAGAAATGTTTGAAAGCTTCGTTTGAAGTGTCCCCCGATGGAACCTCTTTGAGACGATGATGAGTTGTTGTTGTTGTTGTTGTTTCCACCACCACTATTGATCCACGCACGCTCTTCTGGCGACAATGAATCCCTCATACTACTTCGATTATCAAAGAAACTACCACCTGACCTGGCATCTCGATTAATCCACTCATCACGACTTTCAAATGATGACGATGACTGTGACAATCTCCTCCTCTCCTCCACAACCACATCATCATCATAACCATCATTATCCCCATTATCCCCACCAACAAACAACAAATCCTTCTTCATAAAATACGCATCCTCTCCATCCCCATAATAAAATGGAATAATATCCGCAACATCATACCCCAACCGTTCACAATACAATTTGACCGCGGCTTGATTACTAATACGTACATGCAACCCTACCGATTTGGCATTATAGCATTGTCCTAAATGGTAATGCAATTGATCTAGTAGAGAGGATGCAATTCCCAAACGACGTGCGTGTGAGTGGACAGCTATGGAGGTGACGTGTCCAAGTGTTTCTGTACGACGACGCTGTTGTTGTTGCTGTTGTTGATTCTGATTATTGGCTTGACGGAATACTCTTGCTCCATTCATATTGGCCCCATCCATATACTGTAATAAGGTATCTTCCTCATCGTAAAGTGGTGGAACACGTGATTGTGGAAAGATTTGTCGTATAGGATTGACAGGACGTTCTTCTACCTTGCCTAGAATATACCCCACAATTTCCTTCCTTGGCAGTTCATTACCAGCACCACCTCTTCGTCGCTTCTTGGTAATGTATTCTCTCAAAGGAGTAATCCGCTCCTCCTCCTCAACACTCTGACTCTCCATATCACGTTGTATATCATACCCCTCAGGAATATGCTCCGCCACCAACGCCAAATCCGGCCATTGTCTCATGTGATTCACATAGAAATTCGCATTATAGTTCTCGGGCAATGTTGCCAGGTTGCAATTTTGGATTTGGGGCACGTCTGATTTACGTGCGAGGCGTACACAAATGTGTCCTCCTTTGTAGATGAGTGGTGTGTTTGGATTATTGTGTTGTGGGTGTTCATTATAGGACGATGATGTTTGCTTTAGTGCTGTCGAGGAGCTGCTGTTATCACTGCCATTGTAAAGATGAATAATTCTAGAAATTGCACGCCTTCCACTACTAGTCGCCCCCTTCTTACCACCCCCAATAGCAAACGCGTTGGATCCAACGCATCCGAGAAGATATAACATCAGCAGCTTATGTAGCCAGCAGTGTTTCATTGCGTGCATATAGAATGGTGGCGTTTGGTAGGTTTGGTGCCCCCTGCTAAGCTTTTACAGCAGTGCAATTATATTAGTGGAGACCGAGATGTTGATGAAATATGGAGGTGGTGGAGGTTTGTTCCGAAGAATGGTCATGAAAGCTGCCGCTGCTGCCGAGCGACATCATGGTATGATGTGTCGTTGGCGGTTCAAGATTGAAGGAAGTGATGTGGCGTGAAGAAAAAGCATTGAAGACGGGCAAAATCGACAAGGGAGGCAA
>Ga0209652_1002577_pt1 | contig 13914 bp, 9 predicted proteins | sample SaaInl74LU_5_DNA_FD_184641 | JGI IMG/M metagenome (GOLD analysis project Ga0209652, IMG submission 184641) | Marine microbial communities from expanding oxygen minimum zones in the Saanich Inlet - ESP_74LU_5_DNA (SPAdes) (version 2) | ecosystem: Environmental > Aquatic > Marine > Intertidal zone ...
CGGCGTCTTCATCAAGCTGATGATGCACCTTCTCGTCTTCACATTCTTGCAAATGCTTCTGCTCCATCTTGTCTTCATATTCTTGCAGTTGCAGACCTAGACCATCAGCATGGTGCTCCATCTTCACAACCTCACAGAGGCAACTAGCATGTACCAAACAACCGCATCGCTTCCTTTTCACGGTACCCCCATTAATGTTACAACTCTCGACATCCACTCCATCGAATCCATCTGGGCAAACACAGCAAACTTCTTCTTCCGCGAATGCTTTTTCTACATCCTCATTAGAGGCATCGTGGAAATGGCTTGCATTGCTAGGCGCCAATTGAAGAGCAGGTAGCTGCTGCTGTCCTTCCACCATCTCTGAACTCATCATCGAACTTCTACAATTTATGAGCAACGTCTAGACTTCACCTGCTTTACACTAATGATACCATTTTGCACTCTATCTGCACCCGCCTCTCTCAGGGCCGGTGAGGATGTTGCCCGCCAAACTTCATACTGATTCCTACGCTCGAATATCACCACCCCCTCTCTCCAAAAAGGTGACCACTCCCAACAGCGGAAATGGTTGGCGTCGAAGCGGCGGCTAGTGGCATACTCGACGCTCTCGACCGTGTGGTTCTTGAGGTTGAAGCAATGGATGCCATCTGCAATGCAGATGCAGAAGAAAATGATGGCGACAAAGAATTTGTCGTATCACAACAAGCACTAGGACAAGCTCAAAGTTGTTTGGATGAAGCAAATGCGTCGGATGCGCCGTCACAGATTGATATAGAAGCATTCGTCCGTACAGAAGCATGCGATGGAAATACTTCTAATGATGGAGTACGGTTGCGGATGAGCTTACCACTTGGTTATCCAACAACACACAGCGCATCTGTTACAGTTGTACACACTCCAAAGTTTGTTACTCGCAGTAACCATGATACATTATCAAGCAAATTGCAAGCAATAGCAAACGACCTCATAGGCTCAGAGGCAATGATGTCTATTATCAGTGAATGCCGAAATATTGTGTCAGATTGGGAATGCAATAGCAGTGATAACATTGATGCTATACCATCAGAAGCAGAAGATGATGACGTTACTTCTTTACCCAATAACCCTGCATGTATCAGCCGCAGATGGATATGGGTGCATCATATAACTAATAATGATCGAAGGAAACAAATTGTCATAGAAGCTAATGAACTAAATTTGGGGGGATACCTCAAGGCAGGCTACCCTGGAGTGGTAGTCATTGAAGGAGACGCTGTTGCATGTGATGATTTTGTAGTTTGGATCAAAGGGAACAAAAGTCGGCCTGGTGGTTTCGGTAGGAACTGGGGTCATCATGTAAGAGGAGAAGCGACAGCAGAACAGAGGCAGCTTCCAGAAGCATTTGAAGAGTTGGAAGATGACATGGGATTGCTTGGTTCCTTGTGCAGAGAGAGCAACGTGGAAGATGAATTCAGAGAGTTTATATTGCAACAAAAATAATGATGAATGGTCATATATATCTACATAACTTTTATCAACTCCTTTCTCATTAAACATAAAAAGGAGTGGTCATCAATACGTGAATCCAAGGTTCAATGCAAAACCTTGTCAACAGATAAAATGCAACGGCCAAGAAGATAGAGATGGGCAATGCTGGAAGAGCATGTTTGTACACAGCTAGTAAAACCAAAGTACCCCCCAGACCGGCCAGAATTACAAGGAAAGACGACGCGAAGCAAGTGAAACTGTATTGCGCAGATTTTGCCACAAGAACCGAGTAGAATATAAAATCACCAAGCCCGAGTTTGATTGTGTTGCTGAATCGTCCATCTTCACTATCATCGTCGTCATCCATCGACTCCTCATACGCTTTTCCATCACGAATAAACAAAATCCTCTTCAATTCTCCATCAGAACCGAACACGCCATATCTAGTTGGCTTGCCAGCTTCCATAGAATGACGAGGCTGTCTCACGATTTTGGCACCGTTCCTGGGAAGAATTGCCTCAACGATTGTGTTAAACTGCTTTGGTGTATACTCTACATCGGGATCAATAACAAAAGGTGCATCAAGTGCACCGCTATCATCACTTGGATTTGAAGATGTGGAACCAGATTCAACTGCATCATTTGTTGGTGATAAAAGTGGATCGGTGCTGATATTGCCAGGTTGGACATTGTTACGCAGACTGCTTTTCCGTTTCCTACTAGAAGTCACGAATGGAGGCGGCGCCGTTAGCTTCAGACGATATAATTTCGCAAGACCAAATGGAATCTTCGCAGTTGGTGCAGGACCAAGGTGAGCACCGTCAAGTTGTTCGTTATGTGTGCTGTGCTGCTGCTCTTCATTTCTGTTGCTGTTTCTGTCAGACATCTCTACATCTCCTCCTGAATCAGAATTGCTTACACCTGCGTGTTCAGTATCTTCACTCTCACTAGCGCTAACGGAAGGTTGTTGATAACTGTCTGCAGACACGGAGGCTTGCACAGATTCGCCAGCATCCGACTCTTCCTCATCATTACTATTGTTTGCTGCCCCTCTCCCACCCATAACAGGACGCTTCAATCCTTCGGGTATCTCTGCTTCATATAATAACCCAGGCATCTCTGGCGCGTCTTCATCACTCATTAGATTTACCAAGGCCCGAAGTGGTCCGCATGGGGTCAAGACTGCGCACAAATCGTAGAGCCCAAGCATGATAAGGAGTGTCCAAGTTGAAATCGTATCAAAATGTGATAATTGCCAAGCAACAATTACCGAAGAGCAAATCAAATACCCTTGAGTAATATAAGGAGGAATACCTAGCTGGTAAAAGATTGCAGTCACACCAACAAAGGCAAAATTGTATAGTGCAAATACAAATGTCAACCAATCAATTTGAATTTGATATTTCTCAATCATGACGTTGAACACAACTCCGCCTAACAATCCCAATAAAGTCATTGATGAAAACATCATGTAACCAATTAAAAACTTCATGCAGCGGTACTTGTATAATAACACGATGCCAAACGTCATTGCCCCAATCCCCGTGACCATAACTAATCCATTGATAGTCTCGGCCACCAACTGCTTTGATGTCGAATCGTTCTCAATATCCACTTTCCACACATGATATACCTGAAGTTCCTGCGCACCCTGCTGGAGAGTCTGCGGCGTATTGATATATGTAACCGCAAGAGCAGCCAGTATCATAGTGATGGATACAGGGGCAACCATTACATGAAAAGAATGAGCGCTGTACATTAGCTCATTTAGAGAAAGAGCCTCTTCCGAGTTATTGTCGAGTTCATCATCACTGTAGTCATTTTCCTCCTCGTAGGAGTTTTGTTCGACGCGCTGAAATCCACCTTTCCTTGATGACCCTTCATGGTGAGTTGGCAGGCAGTTGCCGCCGCCATTGGCCATGATGGTGTCGGCCATGGTTAGATTATCTTTTGGTTTCTTTGGCAGTTGGCAGCAATGCAAAATGCAATGCAACAGTAAACCGTAAATTTTTCGCTTTGAACGTCGAGCCTACCTATCCTATAGATAGGATCCAACCTACTGTTATCTACTGCATCTCTCTGACTCAAGATAACTGCTTCCTACAATACCATACCATCCATGCCGATACAATCTCGGCGCATTGGTTTGCTAACTGATCGGCTTCGACGTATGGTAGAAGAGGACCACCACGCCACAATATCCACGATGACGAAGACGACGCGATCAACAAGAAGTGCTTCGAATCGGAGTCGTAGCTCGGAACAACTTACGCCAGATGCAATTCCATCTTCATCACCAACACCAGATGAAGTTTCGAGCAGTCATGGGACAATGTCGCATCCTTCACCAGTCAAGTCTACATCGCAACCGCCTTCAAAAAGAAAGCGCTCACAGCCAAGTCCAGTCAAATCATCTCTTACCAATGAAAAACGAAAGAGACCAACCGCTGAGGAATGCAAGTATGTTGTCAGTGCACTGGGAAATATCCATCCAGATGTGGTAGAAGAGAACCAAAAACGCAGAGAAGGATTCGTTGATCGTGCGAAAAAGAAGAAACAAAAGACCAACAAAAAGCAAACGAATTGTACTCCAGTTACTGATGCAGTCATCTCGACCATGCTATCTCAAAACACCACAGCTGCTAATCAAAACAGAGCATTTGCTGGGTTGAAGGAGGCTTTTCCTGGAGGATGGGAAGAAGTTGCAACTGCTGACACATCACTTATAGAAGATGCAATTCGGGTAGCTGGGCTTGCCAAGATACGTGCTGAACGCATGCAGAATATGTTGCAAATTGTGAAACAAGAACGAGGTGAAGCTAACTTTGAATATCTCCAGAATTTTACATCTACAGATGCAATCCAAAAGGAGCTATCTAGATTCAAGGGCATGGGACCCAAGACAATTTCTTGTGTATGCTTGTTTGCTTTGGGCATTCCTGAATTCCCTGTGGACACACACGTGCTTCGGATATCACAAAAGCTTGGTTGGGTGAGCGCTTCTACTTCAAGAGAAGCTGCGTATGAGTATCTCAATGATGTCGTACCAGACGAACACAAGCTTGATCTCCACTGCTTGCTTGTTACGCACGGAAAGTGGTGCTATAACTGTGCTGCTAATGGCAAGCCTCAGTTCAAACCGAAGGAGAAATGGACCTGTCCTTTGATTGGGATGAAAAGTGGCAAGATGGATATCAAGCCCAAGGTCAAGGTTGAAAAGCAAGTGAAGGTGAAGAAGGAGGAGGTGAAGCACTGAGCTTGAGCGAAGCAGAATTGTATGTACATATCAATTAAGAGAGGTTTGATTACTTTTTATAATCTAAGAGCTCGTCACCCAAATTTGCCATTGGATCATTGACACCACCTCTTTCTTTCCGCATTCGATATGCTTCCATATCTTCTTCTGTAACGTCAACGTCGGCAGCTAAAGAGTTGTATTTTCTTTTGTTTTTACCCATGTTTCTTTCCGCTGCCGCTTCCTCTTCTTCTTGACGCTTCATTGCTGCCTTCAACTTATCTTTGTCGAACTCTTTGCGCTGATCAGTTGCCTCACCATATAATTTGGACTGTGCATTTGGTTTGTACTTGTCATTGCTTGCATTCTCCGCTCTTGCTTTGGGAATGACTTCCAACATTTTCCTTGCACTGGCAAGCATTGCAGAACCAGCAGCACCAGATCCATATGTTAATTCATTTGATTCATCGTTTGCCATTCTTCCATTCATACCTGTGCCGTATGAAGATTTTATTAATGAATGGTCATCAGCATAGCCCCACTTAAATGCGCCTTTGTGAAAGTAAGATCCCCAAACGGCAGTGTGACCATTGATGTATACATTTTCCTCATATTTGCATGGAATTGGTGTACGTTTCTTCTGCTTTAAACTAGCAGCTGAAGCGAGTCGCCCATCCCTGCCATATTCTTGTTCTGCATGCGATACACCAAATCGTGTAGCTCGTTCGTCCGGGTCTGTTGTCTTCCCCGCATCCAAATATTCTTCACCACCATATCGATCCAACACTTGCTTCCGTTTCTTATCTTTCAAGTCTTCTCCCCTCTTCTCAACTTTCTTGCGCATTAACTCTGCTCGACTAGGATCAGCCTGAAGATGAATTGCTCCCTCCACTCCCACCTTCTTCTCCGCATCCCAGGCAAATAACTGTGTCTCTGCCATTTGGACGGCATCTCCACTAATTCGGGCAAAGTTGTCTCCCGCAAATCCCATACTTTCCGCTGCCTGCTGTTGCTGCTGTAAATTGCCCCCCTCATCAGCATTCTGTGCATATGGATTATCCCTCATTGATCTTGACTTGGGATCATAATGTGCAGAGTTCGGATCTAAATTTCGAAGATATTTCGCTGTATCCTCACGAATTCGAAGGTTACGTGCTGTAACCTTCATTTGAGCTCCACCCACACCACCCTGACGTGCAAGACGGGAGGTGAACAGTACATCATCTTCATCATGTTGCACAACCTCATCTTCAGAGGACGAAAATCCATCTTGATTATTATTGCGTCCATCATTATCACTGTCATAATCCGAATCACTATCCGAAGGTTTCTCCTTCTCTCCTTCTTCCTCCGCTTTTAATTTCATCTCTTGCTCCCTACTCTCCCGTTCCTTCTGTCGTTGTTCTTTGCGCAATGCCTCTCTCTCCCTATACTTCTCTTCCATCTTTTTGGTATGCCCCTCCACTTCCACTCCGTGATAGGCATCTCGTTTGGAATCATAGGTTTCTTTTCCAGATGTAATTTTATTCACAGTGAAAGATCGATTTCCTGCTCGTGTCACACGCATTCGTGGTGCAGAGGTGGCAACAGTATGAGTACTACTCCCACCCTTCTTTCCTCCCCACGGCTTGACATTTCGTTCTATATACCCATCTTCATACTTGAGATCAAAGCTTCGTCCCTTATCCGATATTTTCACAATCTGTGCAATCAAATAAGGCTTTTTGTTCTTCCGCAAAGCTTCAATCCACATGCCAATCTCAAATAGATCCGTATCCACCTCATCATCCAGATTCCGTCCCCGTTGCTTATTCTTTCGTGATTTTTCTTTTAATTTCTGTTTCTCCAATTTGCGTTTAATCCGCTCACGTTCTTCCTTGACCAACCTATCTGCCTCACTGAGTGTGATTCCCTGACGATCTTCCTCGCGACGTTGATCGGCTTGATGGTCTAAGGTGGGTCCGTCGACTCCGTCACCGCCCTCGGCGAGGTACCATGGTTTTTTGGTGATGAATTCGGGGTTGTGTGGGTTGATCATGGCGCCGGTTTTGACGTCCATTTCTGGGGGCTTCTCCATGGTGGCAGTGAGTTTATTTTGATGAGTAAGGAGTAAAGAGGTGTTGTGGTTGGGTTAGCTATGATATATTGTAATGACTGCGCTGCTGACTCTTCCTAGCGACATCAGTTCGCCATGGTTGTTTTGAGAAGATGCGTGCCTTGATTTTGCGGTCTGTCATCGCGAGCAAAATCTTTCGAGCTCACCGCAAATACTCCTTTGCTCCCATGGAAATCGGCGCATAGGTAGCTTGTGCAACGCTAGAATAGTGAAAAGGAGACAAAATGAGTATATGCAAGGCTGCTGTGTAGAGGTGCTGTTGATACATCATTTGATCAAGCTGTATAGGAAAGATGGGTAGAACTTATTTATCTCCATCTCCATCGAGAATCTTTGCAATGCGGAGTCTCCTGCTGCTTGCATCATTGGCTACATTATGCTACTCACGCAATCTCAACCAGATCCATACAATACGAGGAGGTGCAAAGTCTAAAACGTCATCATCATCATTATCATCATCATCATCAACGCCACAGCTACTTGTTGAGACTGACGTGACAATAACAAATGACGACAAGCAAATCAAAATCAATCCAACCACTGAGCAAATCGACAAAAGCAGCAGCGCTATTACAAAACCAAACATTCAAGTTCAAGCTATACTGCTACCAAGACAAACTTCCTTCCTAGTACCACTTCGATTCTTATCATTCCTACTTATCAACGTTAGTTTGAATGCGTGTATGCAAACGTCTGGGAAACCACTTGAAGATGCAGTACGCAAGCTTTTGCATATGCCAGCATTATCTATCAGTGACGATCCTGATAGTGCAAGTTTCACATCCAAAGTGACGCCTCTTCATATCTATGTGGCAAAGAAGATTGCAACATCATCATTGACTCTACCGCCTGGTCATTTACCTTCTCCACTGCCTCTTCTTGGACTATTCCTATCGATTGTGCTATACGTAGGAGGAACGGTGTTGACACCACTTTGGTATGTCAATGTGCATGTGCTTTTAAACTACGAGAGGTTACAAATAAATGATGAACATGAGATATCATCTGCAACAATAAATTCTAATTTGCTAGAAAATTGGTTCTATCAAAATGACCAAGGTGAAGTGGATCCATACTATTCATCTTCGAAAAAGCATCTGGTTCCAGCAGTCTTGGTGTATGAGGAAGATGCATCTGATAAAGCAGCAAACAAACCTGTAGTTTGCCAGCTATGTCAATCACCTGGGTATGACGCTGCTGAAGACTCAGACGAAATACAATACCTTCTTCATCCACGTCGGTACTACTTCGAGTTGGACCGAAAGCGATACTATTATGACCCATCATTACAACACGAGCCATTGGTTAGCGGAGGCCCAACTCTTCATGAAGCATCGCCTTCGTCACTTCTATCTGATAAGTTCACATACGGTCTCCGTACCAAGTCACAAGTTGAGAGAGCAGAAGAACGCTTTGGTTCATACTCTCGCATTACAATACCAGTGCCTACACTACAATCTGCATTTGTTCAAAGAATGACTTCTCCTTTGATTGCTTTACAAATGGTTGGGAGAATATTATCACTAATTGAAGAGGATAGTATTGGAAGAGCATGTGCAAACATGGCTCGATTAATCTTCCAGCATTTTGTTGACTCGAAACGAAGTGTGGCAGCTGCAATTACTTTGGCAGAGGAAGCAAAGCTAGGCATCGATTCTATTGATGGTGAAAGTGCCTATCAATTTTGGGCAGTGCGACCTAATGGTGAAGGATCGGATTGGGTCTTACTGTCATCATCGGATGAATTGCTTCCTGCTGATATCTTCTTTATAGAAACAAATGAAAACGACGGAAAGAAGAACTCAAATACAAAGTCTTCCATCGTCATTCCTGTGGATGCCATGCTTTTGGATGGTTCATGCGTCACAGAAGAAGCAGCACTAACAGGTGAAACGATACCGCAAGCTAAAATTCCACTAGATCTTTCGGTTGACGCTAGCGCTGATGACGACAAATCAAATAATATTCCTCTGGATATGACTGGTGAACATAGGTCATCGTGCATTTTCGCTGGAACAAAGCTTCTCTATTCTTCCAACGAAGACTCTGAGCTCTTGGAGAGCTTACCTGAGTTGCCATTACACTTGCGCACGAAGAGCGTTCAACCCACCATTTACTTGACGCTTCGAACAGGATCTTATTCATCTCGAGGCGAAATTATTCAAGCAATGACGAGAAGCAAAATGAACCTGGGTCTATCGAATAAAAGCAACGAAAAAGACTCTGTGCGCCTCATCGGCGCACTAACTGCATTTGCGGTTAGCTCCTGCTTCTTTCTGTTGCTTGATAGTGCAAATGATGAGAAACACACATCTGTCTTCAAAAGGATCGTGCAGTGTATCCGAATAATTGTTGCCTCGATTCCCTCTGATTTAAGCTCGTCTCTTGCTGCATCTGAGCATGCGTGCTCTACAATTTTGCGAGAAGAGTTTGATGTAGTAGGGACAGAATCAGGAGCTTTAGTGTCGACCGCAAAGACGAACGCAGTTGTATTCGACAAGACAGGCACTCTAACAGCTGATACACAGAGCCTAACTTCAATAGTTTACCAGCCTTCTGGATTGAGGACATTGAAAAATATCAAGTTTTTATCGAATACTGTGCTTGCTGGAGCTCATACACTCATGCAACAAAGTGATTCAGAAAATGCCAATCTAGTGGGCGACCCTGTAGATTTGGCATCGCTGCAGTGGACGCGATGGAAATACAACGCAAAGGACAAAAGTGCGACATCAGGTCGCCGGGGTGAAAAGCTCTGGCAAATTAGATCTTTCCCCTTTGACTCAAACAAAAAGACTTCCTCTGCGATTGTGCTAACACAAGAGGGCAATGGAAATTTTCGTCTCTGGATTCTTGTGAAAGGTTCACCCAATACAATGAAGAATCAGCTTTTCAAAGACGAAGAACAGAGCGACTTAGCGTCCTGGTACGATGGCAGCGTGAAACGGTTAGGATCATTAGGTTATCGCAGTATTTGTTTGGGCGCATTGGATGCGTCAAATACAGATGTGGCGAAGACTTTGTTTCCTTCAGGGCTACCAAATGCAAATACGAAAAGTCCCAATTTGGAAAGTGTTATACATGACGCAAGAATCAATGCTAGAGCATTCCATCGGAATGATATTGAGCAACAACATTTAGACTTTGTAGGCTTCGCTTGCTTCAATGCACCTATGCGAGAGAGCACTCCCAGAATCGTCCAAGAGCTCAAGATTGCGAACATTGATGTCATCATGTTGACTGGAGATGAACCCTATGCAAGTCTTGCTTGCGCTGTCAAAGCGGGTATTGCTAACAACCATACACCATCTAAGACGCACTTTCTGAAACGGACTTCATCCGGATCACTTGCGTGGGAGTCTAATGAGCATATCAACAGTTTCTCTGTTAAAGTGGCGAAATTAGTTGAACAGGACATCTGTGATGGAGGTACATTGATAGCGTCGGGTGATGCGGTTTCTTCATTACTTGAAAGTGGCGAAGAAGCATCGCGCTACGTTGAAGATCATATATTACCTCACGTCAGTGTTGTAGCGAGTGCCTCGCCAAAGGACAAGTACACGTTTGTGAACTGGCTGAAACAGAAGAAACATGTTCTAATGTGCGGGGACGGAGTGAATGATATTGCCGCTATGACAAAAGCTGATACTTCAGCAGCCATGCTCTCTGGTTTCGGGCCGAACTCTGAGAGTGGCTCGAAAGATTTTGAAGACGCAAGAAGAAAGGAGCGGCTCAAGAAACGTCGAATCGGAAGTAATCGTCTCAAGGGCGCTGGCATATCTGAAATAGAGGCAGCTGGTATTGGTAACTCTTCCGCGGCGGCACAAGCTCGAATACAGCGTAAAATTCTGGAAGGTGTACCAGTTATCGATGCTGTCCAAGAAGAGCTCAATAGACGCAAAGAAATCAGAAAAGGAGGCAGCACTGCAGCTAGAATAATGGAAAAAGAAGCTCGTCTCAGCAAATCTATGGAAGAGAAAGCTTTGTCAGCTCAATCAAAAAACGAAGAAGAGGATTCGTGCATACAAACTGGTGAAGCTTGTCTTGCGAGTAGCTTTACTCTGTTGCGGCCTTGTGTTAGCGGTATTGATAGCATTCTTCGAGCGGGTATTGCTGCAGCGTCCAGTGGCATCTCTACTTACCGCAAAGTGGCATTGAGCTGCATCCTGTCGTCTTACAACCTTGCAACCCTCTATAGGAATGGGTTGCGCTATGGGAAGTGGATGTGGCAAGCAGAGCTTTTTGGAATGATCTACACTGATAGGGCAGCTTTCATGGCGTCGTCTACACCTCGGCCACGACTCACAGCCAATGTCCGTCCATCAGAAACTTTCAACGCAGGAGAAGTTCTCTCTACCTTGGGTCAAGCTATTGTTCATATTGCTACCCTAACGCTTGCTGTAAATTCAGCGAAACAACTGCAGGAACAATACCCATCCGACGAAAGACACAAAGGATTCGGTATCAAGTGGTCATCGACTGCAAGCGACAACACTGCATCAGTTGGTGCTGTTCTAGCAAGTCTTACTGGTAGCGAGACTTCAACATCTCTATCGTCAGAGGAGAAACAGCCACAAAGCTTCTTTCGAAGAACTCCTTTCCAGCCTAATTTCGTCTCAAACGCGGTATTTATCGTATCGATGTTTCAAAACGCCGTCATTACAATGGTGAACCATGGCGGAAGACCCTTTTCTGTCAGCTTCCTTGAGAGCCGGCCTTTATGTTTATCAGGTATGTAACGGGGCTTCACCTATTACTTTCAAATGTAAATATGCACCACTACACACACATCATCTCACCCTTTTCCTCTCCTCCGCACATTACAGTGGGGCTTTCGTTTCTACTCGCCATTGCATGCTTAGCAGAAACGCTTCCGATGGTGAACAACTTCATCCAGCTTGCACCATTCCCAACAAAGAGTTCAAAAGTTGCACTGCTTCGACTTCTCGTATTCAACCTCTCTTCGTGTTACTTCATCGAGTATTTTAGTACTTTCATATTCCGAAGAGATGTATGGAGGGAAAGGAATGAATCATATCAACATCATTCTCTTAGCACATTGGGAACGCTTGCAGCTGATGAAGAGGAACGATTGCTGCTGGAAGAGCGAAAGCAAAACAGCATCCTTGTTTACTTTCTATGCCTCGTCACATTTAACTTTGTAGTAAAGATTTTTAGATGAGCTGTTGCTGTACCATCGACTGAACCCAAATATTACATCCAAGATAGCTGTTCGTTCCGATATCAAGAAGTATCTCACCAGTCTAGGCTAGAGCTCTAGAGCTTCAATTTTTTGAAGATCGTACGATACGTAAGTAATTACGTAAGTCTGAGGTATTGTACATAGGTACTTACTAATAAATCCTTCGAAGATGATCGAGACGCAGCTGCGCGCATCAAAGTTCCGATTTGAGGGCGGAGGCCAGCTGCCATCTGCGCACTTCCGGACGCGATCTTTGAACTTTGAGGTTGAGTCTTGACTCTGTCTTGACTTCGAGGATCTTGTTCAGGATTCAGATCTTGATTTTATGTTTGCATCTTGGGAGCATCTTGGTCTCTTATCGGTGCAACCTTCCTTGTGCTCATAAACACTAAAGATGACATCCTACCAAACAGTTCCATCAGGTGCGGCCGAGGGCCCCAAGGACCCCAAGCCTACTATCCTCAACATCCAGGTTGAGAAGATTCGTTTGATAGCTTACATTTCCTTCTGGGGAATGTGTGCGTTCGCCATAATTTGTTCCATCGTCCTGGTTTGGCCCTATAAGACATGTGTCATTGATGGTGTTGATACGACCGGGAAAGATTGCTCTGATTTGAAGAGAATCTTCGGTTTCAACAATGTAAGTAAATGGCGCATTATTAGACATCTTCTTCTATCGCATGAACGTTTACCTAACACAGACACTACTTGAACACATTTTGTTTTCAGATCTGTGTAAACTGGGATTATGAACCTTCCGTCCAGTTGACAGGAATGGTGTATCCCATTTTCGAGTACTCTCTGCTTCTTTACATCCTCTTGGATTACTTCCAAATTCAGAACGATATGCTCAACGGTATTTTCCCCGCTTCGAAGGCTAAATTGATGAAGACTATGCTCTGGATCAAGGTTGTGTTAGTGGCCTGGTTCAGGATGATCTTTATTTGCAGAGTACGTACCCAATTTTATCATTACTACTGTATCAATATCTGTCAATCTAACCAACCTGAACCTGCCTCTGCATGCTGCCCTATTTCCTACATCGCACTCCCAATGCTTCGTCTTCTAGGTCACGGACGGCCCAATTACTATCGGCACACTCGAAATCCCAGCTGTTGTTGCTCACACAATGGGCTTCTGGGGACTTCAGTGGGGTCTTGTCCTTATCGCTTTTGAGAACGTGCTCTACCTCACGTACCGCAAACAGGGTATGTGGTCTTTCTCTATTGAGACGACCATCAAATTGGCCTATGCATACCTTGTCGGTTTGGCGGGTTCTACTGCCTTCAAGTTTATCTGGTCTGCATCCATCTTTCTCTCTGAAACTGGTACTCCCATTTTCCCAAATTCGGTTGCAGGTCCTGTTGATAGATTATGGATGATTCTTGCAGCATTTTTGCCTATTTTCTTTGCATTGAATGGAATGAAGAAAGATCCTACTATGGTCATTACCATCGTCAATTCTGAAGAACGCAAATAATCATCTTATCACATCGATACTCACGTATTATCATGCGGACATTTTGAACATACGGTACATCTTCGAAGTTGATCTCGTATAGTAATATGGTTTGCATCTACTTAAAACGTCTTGCCTTTATTTTGCCTTCCTGGTTTGCAATTTTGTACAAGTTATGCGCTGAAGAACACTCCTTTTCTTACTAAGGTATTAGATAGCTTTCCAAATACTCCTAGCATGAAGAAATGATACCACAACCTTCATTTTCTGTAGCTGTACCGTAGCCATATCATCGCCTCCTTCGTCATTACTCAACCAACTTGCCGGTTGCGTTCAGTTCTGCAGCACTGTGTATAAGTATCAAGCTACAATTGCTTGAGGTAATGGACAGACACGATCGAGCACATACTCAACGCTCGTCCTCACCTTGC
>Ga0209652_1002580_pt1 | contig 13902 bp, 9 predicted proteins | sample SaaInl74LU_5_DNA_FD_184641 | JGI IMG/M metagenome (GOLD analysis project Ga0209652, IMG submission 184641) | Marine microbial communities from expanding oxygen minimum zones in the Saanich Inlet - ESP_74LU_5_DNA (SPAdes) (version 2) | ecosystem: Environmental > Aquatic > Marine > Intertidal zone ...
TAGAACAGCAAAACCTTTTGGCTGAAAGTAATGCCGTTCCCCATCTGATTCGATCTCGTAACTGAATTCTATTTTGCAGACACAAATGGTGAGAAAAGTCACCGATTATAAACCAACAAGTGAGGACTCCCCCTTGTCAAGTCTCTGTTTGGGTTATCCCTTCATCAACCTTTATCCCAGAGTACAAGCGAGCTTGGAGTACTCTCTCTCTCTAGAAGTCGATGATTGGTAATTGGTAGGTAGCATTATTATTTTATGGTGGCGGACGCAGTGAGGTGAGAAGGCCCGCCGGGAAGGAGCAGATATCAGGTGATGCTGATCATTGCAAAATGGAATACCTGAAGTATTCTAAAATACCGACACTGCACACAGCAGTCTAACGTACTTTCTTGCGCTACCAAGCTTAAATTGCATTGCGTTGCGAGCTGTTAACACACTGTTTCAAAACCCAAACAAGCCTCCTGACCTTTTTCCAGCTCTTACATTGCAGTAAACCTCCACTTCAACTACAGAGAATGCTCCAGACACTGGCCACCCCTTCACATAATCATAACACCCTCCAACACTTGACTTGCCCTTCTTCAAGCTTCCAGCTACAGATGAAACATTCTCCACACTTGGGCCCGTAAATCCGCCCATAACTGCAGCTTTTGGAGGTCCGATGCAAAAATCTGCTGCACCAAACGTAGGGCCAGCCGATGCAATATCGTAGATTGCTGTATTCCCGCCTGCTAAAATTGGAAGCTTCACTCCCTTTCCATTTTTCTCAAACCATAGGAACGCGTTATTGCTATTTCCATAATCGTCAGTTGAAGACCAACCAAGCGGATTGAAACCTCCGAATCGTTTGCCTGATTTTGTGAGTGCAACTACAATTGCGCTTCCTTTTGTATCTACACACTTATGAAAGTCTATCGCCGACCACCCATCTTTGGTTGCCTTGTATACACGTTCTAGCTCTACATCGCCCCGTGTAGGGTCTATCGATGTTCCGATTAGCAAATCCGTCGGTGGTTCAATGGAACTTGGTGCAATACCAGTTATTCCAGAAAAGACATCTTGTAGTGGCGATGCTTGCAGAGATGTTGTTTGTTGCGTCGACACAGGTGCAGGTAAGATCAAAGTTCGTCTTGGACTGCTGCTGCTGAAAGCAGTTGTCACCGACGACGACAGATGCGCGGCAACGAATGGTAGTATCGTTGGCAAGCCTCTCATTGCGTTGATTGTAGCAGGGGATTTTTGCAGATTTTGGATTTTGTTCAATGTCAAAAAGGCGCCCCGCCAGTCGCGTGAAAGACAAAGATCAAAACCAGAAACACCAGAGAGCTTGATTTTATCTCATCAGCCTCTCGCCTCTCGCTCATAGCACTCAGCACCATTGGCATTTTACCTGCATTTTACATCATTATATCGAATGGCTTCCAACAATACGACCGGATAAAAAGATAACAATGGTCAATCTTCATCTCAAAAGTTCAGTTCTTGCCTTGTTCGCTGCCGTCGCAAGCAGCCTCGCTGCCGCGGAGACACCTTTGAGAGTGATATTTGTTAATCAATCTCCCGATAAAGCCGTCGAATTGTTTTGGGAGAATCACAAACTCGATAAAGATCATCCAGATCGTAGACGTCTTGAAGCAACCATTCCTCCTCGGGGAGGCTGGCATAAGAGTGAAACTTTCCTTGGTCATGGTACGTATCTTTCTTATATTGTCACCAAAATATATAATGTGGTTAGAAACAAAATTGATGACACAGCTTCACCTCATCTTTTTCACAGAATTCAGCTACGATGTGGAAGGTCAGCGCCATTATGTCACTCCTCCGCCCGGAAATGTCCATAGCGAGCAATTCCTAATGCTCGCCGGGAGCACAGATGGCTACAAGGTAAGGTGTGAGGTATCTGTCAACTCTCAGCAATACATGGATTATTTAGACATTCTCGTGAAACCATATTGGGCACCCCGTGCAGCAAGTCGATTCTTGGAGCTGGTACGTAATGGCTATTATGATGGAGTGGCGTTTAATCGTGTGGTGCCAAATTTTTTGACTCAGTTTGGGATTGGAAAGGATTTCCTCACAAGGACACGTGAGAGGGAGTTGACGCTCTGGGACGATTTCCCCAAAGGTGTCAAGTTCGAACCTGGAACAATGTCGTTTGCTGGCAGTGGCCATGACAGTAGAACTACAGAAATATTCATAGTTATGCCAGGAGCAACTCAGCAGCAGCTTGACAAGTTTGGAGAGAACACCTGGGAGACACCTTTTGCGGTGATTGAGGGCGACGTTGAGAAAAGTGCTTTGAAGAAGATTTACTCTGGATACGGAGACATGCCTCCATACGGCAGAGGACCGGACTCCAATCGGATTTATGATGTAGATGGTTACACTCGTTACCTTCCGAAAAACTTTCCGAAACTTGATTACATTGATAGATGTTATGTAGTGAATGAAGTCGGAGACTTTTCAGAAGGAGAGTTTTAATCAGGAAAAAAGGAAGGACATTACTTCTTTAAACGACAACATTTAATTAAAGTTATGTTATATGTTTATTAAGTGTCATATGTTCTAATCCGAATGATTTCTTTGACGATGAAGAAGCGACCCTCGCAACCCTTTTGTTCCAGATTTTGTTACCGCCTCGCCCGAGAACTCTCCAACTGAAAATGTTTCATTTTTTGCATCACCGAATTGCCCGTCGCTGAAGACAAGAACGTCCCCGTTTGCATTTGCGTACAGAGAGTAGAATCCAAAACCATTCTGACAACAGAAACCATCCCCACCTGTATCAAGCAAGGCAAAATGGTACTGACCAGCAGGCAGTGGTATAGACTCTTCAATTGTTTCTTTATCCATGCCATTGTAGTATCCGGGAGGGCGGTCAAAGTATACTGTCCCGTCGGATATCGAAGCAATGAAAAATCCTGTTTCCATAGCCTTGCTGTCTAGCTTGACAGTCATATCAACGATGTACATAGTTTCCGTGGGACTTGACGAGATACTTGGCTTCGTTGTGGGTGAAAACGACGGAGATACAGATGGCCTTGAGGACACAGATGGCGCAAGTGTTTGCACTGTCCCGACAGTGAAGAAGTGTTCTCTTGCGAGGCCGAACTCGCCATCCCCAAAAAAGAGCTGTGAATTGATGTCATCGATATTCTTGCCCTCGTACACTGCATAGTACCCCGCGCCAGCCCAACAACAAGTTCCGTCGCCAAAAAGGTCAATGATTTTGAATCTGTAACTGAGTCCCTCTGGGAGGGCGAAAGTCTCAACAGCTTTCCCCGATTGCTCATTTTGAAAGTAGCCTAGCGGTCTGGCAACGTAGTTTGTTGTTCCATCGGCACTGTCAATGAAATATCCAGTCTCTGCTGAATACTTATCAAATTGCACAACCACAGTCACCTCCAGCGAGCGAACTGAAGGTTGGCTCGTAATTGTCGGGCTTCCCGAAATTGAATTGGTTTTGGAAGCGGTAGGTATGGACGTCACGGCTGGAGAAGAAGTAGGTGGCGGTCCAACAAGGAATGAGAATGAAAGTTCAGATTGGAACTCTCCTGTCTTAGATTCAATCACGGCTGTCTCATCTGCTGCGTCATTGCCAGCGTAAATGGTTATAGATCCGTCTCCATATGTGCAACAGAAACCGTCACCTCCCGAATCTGTTGCTCTAAAAATGACCTCAGATTCGTAAGGGAGCTGTAGTGTTTCAACAAATCGTTGGTTTGCACCAAAGAAACCTGGAGACCACTCGTACAAAACGTTGCCATCAAGAGATAAAATAGAAATGCCTGTCTCAGTTGCCCACTGATCAAATTGAAGATCGATAGTCATTGGATAAAGTCCCTGAGATGGCGCCGAAGAAGCCGATGGAACCATTGATACTGTCGGAGAAAGCGTCAAAGGCTTTCCTGCAAACACATTCACTGATTTTGAGCTTGCAAAGGCCCCACCTTCATCCACAACTAAAGAACCGTCGGCTGTGTATATTTGGAAGTAGCCTTCCCCATTCTCACAGCACAACCCGTCACCTTCTTTGTCCGTGATAGTGAAGATAGCGTTGGAGCCTTCAGGAAGAGGGACTGTTTCAACAATTAATTTGTTTGCTTCTCTGTAATAACCAGGGACTCTCTTCATATAAGTAGCCGTGGAGTCTTTCGAAGTGATGGACCATCCAGTCTCTTTTGGAAAATTATCAAGCATGATAACGATAGTCATCTGGTATCCATCGCTCACAGTTGGGCGAAGACTCGTCGTAGGTGAGAGAGTAGGTTCAGGGCCGGCCACTGCTGCGAGGGGTGCTGTAAATACATCAGATGTAATGCTATTTTCACCAAAAGTACTACAAAACGCAACTCCATCCGCACAGCATCTTGTAGCAATAGCCTCAGCAAAGTCTGCCATTGAATATGGTCCTGGCAGGCACTCATTCTCCCTTGGAGCATTGAAACCAAAGTCGTAGCCAAATGCAAGACCACCGATTACGTCCTGACAAGACTCTCTCACAAGTACAGAGCCACTGAGCTCACTTTCACAATCTGGATCGACAAACGAATACTTCTGGATACATTTTGCTTCTGATACGCATACAGTCGACTCCGACGTTGATTGTAATTGTGGCCAAGGTTCAAAGCCATTCGTACATTTAGCCATGGCCGCGACATATTGATTGTGAAGCTGAATTCGTTTCGCTCCAATGAAGCATTTTTCAGTGACAGAAATAGGAGGAGTGTGACACTGGTAGGAGAAAATTGTATCAGGTAAAAATCCCCTGTCTGCGTTGCACCAAGCGCATCTACCACATTGTTTACCATCGGGACAAGGCTTGCATGATTCGTTTGGATCAATCCCCCCGGTTTGCACCGCAGTATCGGACCCAACTTTGAATCTCCATTCAGAGTTTCGTTCACCAGATATCAATGACCTCTTTTGTTCACCCGATCCAGAAAATACGCGATAGTATCCATTCCCATGTTCACAACAAATACCTCCAGATGTATCCGAGAGAGTAAATATGACTTCTGTATTGGCAGGTATATTGATAACCTCTGTGATAACCTCTGATTGTTGACCCGATAGGCTACCGAAAGGATAATATATGTATGTCGTGGTGTTATCTGCTGATATCAAGGAAAACCCAGTTTCATCAGGTCTTTCGTCCAGTTGAACAATAACAACTACCGCTACATCTTCCGCCACGCCTGTTGCGAATGAAGATTGTGCCAGTACCTCCGTAGCTGTGGGGGCTTGACTTGGGCCCACTTTGGTTGAAACAGCAGGCGTACCCATGCCAATTACCATCGAGCTCGAGTTTGTCTTCGCAGCTTCTTCTTCAGCTTCAGCTCTGTAATACGCCCTTCCGATCATGAAGACAATACCAACAACTATTAGCGCTGTAAGCATCATAGCACAACCACAAAAAGAAAACCATTTCCGCCTCTTCTTTCGCTTTTTACGCTTCTTTGTTTTTTGCTTGCCACTACCCACTGATGATTTTGTTGATTTAGTTGATCCTCCCTTTTTTGTGGAGGCATTTTTCTGCATCAGAGCTTCCAATTCTGAAGTGAATTCTCCTGCTCGAGTGTTGCATTCTTCCTCTTTCTCCGAATGCGAATCATCAAGTGCTTTCTCCGCAAGTTTCTTATCCGTACTACTCCTCCTGCGCGATAATTTAGACATCCGCTTGTCAATAGAAGAGTGCCGCCTTCCTTTGCGCTTGTCCGATTTCAAATCAACGCTATTTGATCGCCGTAAAGGGATCTTCTCCGTGTGGCGGCGTTTTGCTTTTGTGCTACGAGCACTCTCAACACTAGTAGATCGAGCCTTTTGAAAGTCATCAGTCTTTTGATCAATGAGGTCAAGGCGCGACTTTCTAAAATCTTTTGGAATGGAGGATGATGAATCGCTGGATCTTCTCGTTGACTGCCTCAGTTCGGGCGGAGAAGAAGTATCATCATTTTCATCATCACTGCCACTTCCGCTACTAGTATCAGATGCATTATACAAGTCTTCTAACGAGTTGCTGCTGCGTCGAAGAGATTTTCTCTCTGCTTGGGTTCTTCTTACGCTCTGTTTCAAAGCTCTTCCTTGAGATTCACCTTTTGCGTCTACGTCCTTAGGCTTGTGTGATGACAACCTAATTGATCTTCTTGATTTTTTTTGTTCTGGATCCAAATCGGAGAATGATTCACCGAGCAATTTCAATGACGAATCCAAAGAAAGCCGCTGAGTAGGTTGGTCTGCCCCCTCTTTGCTGGCCGAATTTCGCCCTATATATCTAGCACCTTCTGACGAAGTGCGCCTGAACGCCTTAGAGAACCGTTTTGGGGCAGCTTTACCCGTACTCCTACTGCTGGAAGATGCCCTTCTTTCCAACGAAGGTTTAGTTTTCGATAACTTCTTCTTGGCTCCATCAGCCAGAGAGCTGCGTTTAGGTTGCTTCTCTTCATTATCATCTGGGTCTTCGTCGTTGTCAGATCTGTCAGAGTTATCTTCTGCAGCTGATTTCTTCTTGCTCTTGCGTCTCCCCCCACCCAAACGAAAACGGCTGTCTTTCTTACCTTTATCTCCCTCACCACCCCTCCCCGAAGATTTCGATCTCTCTGAATGGTGGGAAGATCGTCTAAGCTTCTTTAGGCTGTCTCTCTTATCCTTCTTATCTCCATCATCATCCAGTTTTTTCTTCCCCTCAGAGTTGGGGGATTTCATTGGATTAGAAGAATGAGAAGACCGCCGAAGCTGCTTTAGGCTTTCGTCTCTCTTATCTTTGTTATCCCCCTCATCGCCCAGTTTTTTGTTCCCGACAGAGTTAGGGGATTTCATTGGATTAGATGAATGAGAAGACCGTCGAAGCTGCTTTAGGCTGTCTGCTTTCTTATCATCCTTATCCGCCTCACCATCAATCAGTTTTTTCTTTCCCACAGAGTTAGGGGATCTCATTGAAGACCGTCTAAGGCTTTCGTCTCTCTTACCTGTCTTATCCCCCTCATCGCTCAGCCTTTTCTTTCCAACAGAATTAGGTGATCTCATTGGATTAGTATGAGAAGACCGCCTAAGCTGCGATATTGACGATTCATCAACAGATGGACGCCGTTTCTCCGCAGATCCTCGTCGCTCTGACTTTGATTTCTTTTCTGTAGAAGTGCCTTTCATGTCTGGTGACTTATGTCGACGCAGATCACGTTTCTCACGGCTGCTCTCGCCTGCTTCTTTCATCCGCCTACGAGAGGATGACTCTTCCTTTGATTTGCCTTTTTCATCTCCTTCATTCCTTTGTTTAGGTGATGCATCCTTTGGGCGGCTTGATCGTGAAGATTTCCTTCGCTGCTTCTTGGAGTCATCGGCGGCGGAGGAAGGCGTGCTCGCCATTGTTTTGATACTGTTCTCTGTGCACCACTACCTCATTAAATTGAGTGCTGATATGATGGAATAAGATAGCCGTGAGCAAAGCCGACATGAATATTCGAAGACATGGCTGCTGCAAGGGAAGGGAACATCAGTTGTTGGTCGTTGAAAGGAGAATGTGGGAGCAAAGTTGCTGTGTGTTTCGCCCGGCTGGTGTGTGTTGCTGCTTGGCCGCGGCCTGTGGCCTGTGACGTGACTTGAACTTTGAGTACCGTTATTGTGTGTGGGGACTTTTACCACAATGACTCACGAGCTGTGCCACCAAGTACAGCCCATGGCCCACGCTTATTCATCGATCTCCATTTTTAGAAATGAGTTGCTGGTGGCCTCAGATTTGCAATGCCATCGCATCAACAAATTCAAAAACGTAACGTAACAGCTATCAGCAAACGACCATGGCAGACTATGACTACGACGACGAGGATCTCCCCGATCCCTCACTCAAAAATATCATCGAGCAGGAATCATTGCAGTGGATTTTTGTCGGTGGGAAAGGTGGTGTAGGAAAGACTACCACAAGTTGCTGCTTGGGGACACAACTTGCCAAACACCGTAAAAAGGTGAGCATAAATACGTGTAATTTGTGGATTATATTAGTTTCGGCCACCAATCAGGGGGTCTTCTACGCATATAAGCAATCATATATTATGCTAACCACTCATCTCTTGTTGCATCCACAATAAAAAGGTGCTCATTGTATCGACGGATCCAGCTCACAACTTGTCAGATGCCTTCTGCCAAAAAATCGGCCGTGATCCCACACCCATCCTTGGGTTTGATAACCTATCTGCTATGGAAATTGACGCCACGGAAGATCTAGACAAAATGCAACGATCAATGGAGGATGCCACCGGTGCTGGTCAGGATGATGATGGCTCAGGCATCCAAGCACTCATGTCGGAGCTTACAAACTCCATCCCTGGAATTGATGAGGCCATGTCATTCTCGGAGTTGATGAAACAGGTGCAAAATATGGATTATGATGTTGTTGTATTTGATACTGCACCTACGGGGCACACTTTGCGTCTTCTTAGTTTCCCTACCATTCTTGAGAAGGCGTTTGGAAAGATTATGGACCTTAAGGATCGTTTCGGAGGTTTGATTGGTCAGGCATCAGCCCTGTTCGGAGGAGGATCCCCGGATCAGGTTCAGGATGCATTAATTGGACGGCTAGAGGAGACACGTGAAATCATTAACAAAGTGAATACAGCCTTTCAAGATCCAGCCCTCACAACATTCGTTTGTGTCTGTATCCCAGAATTCTTGTCAATTTACGAGACGGAGCGCTTGGTGCAGGAGTTGTCAAAGTTTGGTATTGACTCACACAATATTGTCGTGAACCAGGTTCTCTTCCCAGAGAAGGATGCCGAGGAATTAGGAGAGTGGTATGATTCTAACAAAGATGGTTTACAGAAGGAGGCCCGAGAGATTTGTTCCAAAATGATGGCTCGTAAGCGAATGCAGGACAAGTACATCGGACAGTGTTTTGATCTTTATGGGGATGATTTCCATGTGGTATTGATGCCTTTGTTGGATCATGAAGTTAGGGGGGTGGATAAGCTCAAAGATTTCTCTGAGCTTTTGATCAACCCAATTGATTTGGAGGAGTAAACGAGACAAGAAGAACCAGCACTTCGAGGGATAATGTAGATACACAGTCTCGTCAACAGAACACTAATATCAATTTGTTATAAATCTCTATGACCCACAGGTCTCGAAACACACACAGTTTTCAAACAACATAAATCAATCCCCCATTTAGCTCATTCTCTCCCAGATAGCCTATGTAGCATGTTAGTTGCACCTCTGCTGGACGGGCCACAATTGATTGTGACCATTGATCGTCGCCTTGGTCCACGCCTCAGTAAAAGCTCTGTACCATCGCGTACTATCATTATTTGGTGTATTTCCACCGAGGAATTCTAAAACAGCCTGAGCAGATTCCGCACGTGGATGGGTAGAATCAATCCTCTTGCACTGATTAGTTTCATAAATCCCGCAGCGGTTCTGCCCATTTGCAGGGTTGATCATATTGATGTTCGTGCAGCACTTGTTATCAGCCACTGTATCAATATCAAACGCGAGACAAATGTCTGTGTTCAGCATCATCTTTGGGAACTGACTCTGCGCTGGTCCAGCCATGAAGTCTGCGTTATCTTTACCCTCATTTCTTGGGGCCCAGGCACGTTGAACCATTTCGACGTAAAAACCTTTGTCCCAAATCATAGCCTTTTCCGTACTTGGCATCCATGTTCCATGATGACCTGAGAGCTGAAACAACCGAAGCACAAAGAGATAATGCAAGGCGTTAGATACAATACTGTGATGTTTGAGATGAATGTGCAACTGAGATGCGCAGCCAACTTACCTCATTTTGTCCACGACCAACGGTGTGAGCACCGAGTAAAGCTGTTGCATCTTTCCATGATAGACCCATTCTGTCGATAAAGACTTCTTGGTTATCTTTGCAACTTTCTCCCTTCGGAAGGCGATCGCCCGAGCCACTACAACTACTTGCTTCTTGTCTTCCCCACAGGAACGTGTGCACCATATCGTGTTTTCCACCCGAAGCAAGTTTGATGACGAGCATGGCGCATGCGATCCAAAAGTCAGGATTCGACATGTTCGGGTGCTTAGTTTGCTTCAGATCATACCAAGGTGTGCCTTCATGCCAAATTTCACGTAGCCCTCGATTATTTTTGTGGTCCCAGTTCAGGCAGCCATCTGCACCCATTTGATTAGATGCATGCATATCGAAATCCATGAAGTCGTGAGCAACCAACCTGATTATACCACCTAAATGAAAGGATCTTTCGAATGGATTCATAAGGTTGTCAAGCAAATCTTCCACCTCAAATTCCAAATTAATCAATTCTTCCCTACTGACACATCCAGGTACTCCGATGGCGCTGTTAGTCGAGCTGACTTCCGAAAAAGTTCTGGTGCCCTCAGTGATTGTGCTACATGTTGGTATCTTGCAATACTCCCAGTGAACCCCAGCGAAATTATCTTCGACGAAACAAAAAGCTCCCTCACCTGCTCCAAGAGGGTTTCGACAGAATGGACCATCTTCCAGTCCTTCTCCTGGGAAGTTGTGTGCCTGGCTCCAAGCCTTGCATTTATGTCCGCTTGTGGTAGTGCTCTGGGATCCACGATAGTCTGCATGCATGAGATGTTCGCATCCACATCTTGCAGGGTTAGCAAAGCATCCACCGTCTAGGATATCATCGTTCACGGTTCGAACAAATTGGTTCTCGTTGTTGTTATTGTTATTGTTATTGTTGGTGGTGGTACCGCCAGCAGCAGTAGGCCTTGGACCTTTGTTCCCTCGGCGGACATTTTGAAGATCACGTTCCATCCCTTGCGTGCTCATCATTTGCTCATACACGGTAAGGGGATCAGGGTTGGCTGCAATGACTTCAGCAGTCTCCTCCAAGTTACGTGTCGACTTACGGAGCAGAGTTTGAGCTCCGTCGGCATCATCTGGCGTACTAGCTGCCGAAGAAGTATACGCGCAAATGAGAGCAGCAGCTGCAACGGTGGTGATGATCGACTTTACCATGGTTCGTCCTCGTGGCAATGTTGTGTTTTACAAATTAAATGAAAGCGCTACCACAGATAAAAAATGAGACTGACTTCGGATCCGGCAAGCAAAAATTGGATCTGGAGAAATTTGGAGAACTGAGAGTATTGATTCCTACGCAGGTAGAACTGAACCGAAACCTCTCGAGAACCAGTTCAATAACAGGGTTTGCACGGAGTGTACACAAATGTGTCATACCTTGCTTATTTCAGCCATCACCAGTTTCAGCCAACCATCAGAAAAACGAAAAACCATGAGCGCATCCATCGCATAATCTACAATCATGGCACCTCTACCTACTACCGCAGTCATCGGCTGCTTCGCCGTGTTACAATTATTGGCATCGCCGGCAGCATCCTTTTCTCCACCAATCACTCATCACCTACCATCACCAAGTCGACAGAATAATCATGTACACATAATGTATTCAACAACATCAGGAACAAATTGGAAAGGCATGACTGTACCAGAACTTAAATCTCAATTGAAGGAATGGAAACTACCCGTATCAGGCAAAAAAGCTGAGTTGATTGAGCGGCTGGAAGAACACGAGCTTAATTCACAACCAATTGACAGCCCGCAGCCAAATACTGGCAAGAAGAGATCAATAGCTTTTCCTCCGCCCAAAGATGATACTGAAGTACAAGTAATGGAAAAAGAAGTGCAGGAGACAGTTCGAATGTTGGAGGGGTTAAAGCTTGGAGGTTCATCCAAGGGAGTTGTAAGCGATGCACAACAAGTTCCATCTAAGCCAGAAGAACAGCTGACGCAACAACAAAAGCAGCAGAACAAGTTGATGAAAGAACTCAAGCAATCACTGCATGAGTCGCTGAAGCAGCCACCGCAAAAATCAAATCAGCTGGTACCTGAGAGTGAATCCGAGAAGATGCAACATTACGTAGAACAATTGCGTCTGAAGCCAGCGAACGCCTTAAAAGAGGAATTGTCCAATCTTCGACTCCCAAACAAGGGGAGAAAACCAGATTTAGTGGATCGATTAGCAAAATTCTATGTTGCTCAAGATGAAGGAAGAGAAAGTGGTGTTGATGATGACGACGAAGATATGGATGATGGTGAGGTGCAAATGCCAGCTGTTGTGGCTCCGTCATCGACAACATTAGATTTGGATAGGCCAATGTCGTTTGCCGGAATCTCTCGCATGTCTACGGCTGCAACTAATGCACTCCGTCAAGCCTTCTCTGATCCAGTACCAACACCTATTCAGAAAGTAGCTATTCCAAAGTTGTTATACGCACAACAATCTGCATTGCTGCACGCGCCCACTGGTAGCGGGAAAACTCTTACTTACATACTCCCCATCACAGAGACTCTATGGAAAGAAGTTGAAGATGCGAATAAAGATGGTGACATTGACCCTGATGCAATGGAGAATGGAGTAGCACTTGTTTTACTCCCCACACGTGAATTGGCAGCTCAAGTTGCCGGTATTGCTAGCGTGTTGGCACCCCCAGGCATGGTCAAGTTAGTGCCACGTCCTATGAATTTGATGTCTCTTTGGAAGGCTGAAGCTGATCGAGGAGAAGAATATGAATACTTTGAAAATCAAGGAAACGATGAAGAGCCAACCACCAGCAGTGGAAGGACATACAAACCGAGGATATTGGTGGGCAGTGCCAAATCCATTTCTTTAAGCTTGTTCGGCGACAAAAAAATGCCTGCTCCCCCTACCAGCAAGCCAGAAGGAAAAAGTTTGCTAAGCAGCTCACGTTGGTTGGTAATGGACGAAGTCGATCGGCTGTTGAATGTGAAGAAATCTCGCACGGACAAATCATTCAAAAGGCACGAGAAACCTGCCGCCATGCTCGCCGCTGCTATTGCTAGACTTACAAAAGGTCGTGTACAAGTAATTGCTGCAAGTGCAACTGTTGGCAGACCTATTCGAAGGGAGTTGTCTCGAGTACTCGGACTACATAGTTCGGAATGCCCAGAGACACTTCGTGGCGAGGAAGATACAGCAAACTTGAAGAGAAAGGTAGATAACGACGAAATACATATCGGTAGAGCGGTGAAGATTCCAGAGGCAGTGAAAAACTACGTTCTTCCAGTCGATGGCTCCACTACTGGCTCTCTCTTGACTTCAGCCGCATTTGCTGCGAAAACCATTCTCTCTCCACCCGAAAAAGGTATGCCGAGTAGAAAGGTTCTTTTGGTTCTGACTCGTGGCAGCGACATTAAGGTGCATAATGCATTGGGGGCTATGAGACACTTTGGCATCAATCCCGAGCCACAATCGTTGCTGGATGCATTGGAAGTTGATGGGACAGATAGGTTGATGGAAGCTCATCGTAAAGTATCAGGAGTTGTAGGCTTAGGCGGATCGAAAGAGAAGAAGAACAAACTGGACAGTGATGATGGATACCTGTTGATAACTCACGAAGATAATGTGAGAGGTCTTCATCTTGATGGCCTTGATGCAGTCATTGTGGTAGGTAGACCAGGCAGTCCCGATGAGTACACCCACATTGCTGGTCGAACAGGACGTGCTGGTAGAGAAGGAAGTGTGTTGAACATCGTAAGTTACGAACAAGCTGCTGCATTGGCATCGTGGACGAAGATGTTGAGCGTTGATTTCCTGCCTGTTGATGAACGTGAACTAAAGAGCATTGTAAGCTAAATGAAACAACCAAACTGTTGCCTCTATTCTGCTCCTACTCATCTTGACATTCACATGCCTGAGCTAATCAATCACCATCGCATCCATCACCAACCATATTGAGAGAGGGTCTTATTTTATTTACGCTGCACCTTCACCACCACAAGACCTTACCCTTCCCATGCTTCCATCACCACAAGTATCTGAAAAGCCCCCTTACAAAATTATCCACTGATTCATCATTATCGTTCTTTTGGAAGATGGAAAGGGAACGCAGCAGGCAGACGGTAGTTTTTGATAGAAC
>Ga0209652_1002581_pt1 | contig 13899 bp, 15 predicted proteins | sample SaaInl74LU_5_DNA_FD_184641 | JGI IMG/M metagenome (GOLD analysis project Ga0209652, IMG submission 184641) | Marine microbial communities from expanding oxygen minimum zones in the Saanich Inlet - ESP_74LU_5_DNA (SPAdes) (version 2) | ecosystem: Environmental > Aquatic > Marine > Intertidal zone...
CGAATCTCCTGATATTCGGTTGACCAGCTTAACCGTCCAGTAAGCTTGCACGACGCGCGTTTTTTCATTTGCCACGCGCTTGTGCCGTTCAAAGAAATTGGGCGCGTTAGACCCTTATTCAAGTTGCTCGCATGAACCATAGACTTTTGTTGGGCTTGGTTTGGCAGCGCCCAAATAAGGCGCTGCAGAGGCTTTTCAGGCGGCGAAAGGCTTCGTGGCAGCATGATTTGAATGCTGGGTGCTCTGGGGCTTGCATGAAGGGGGGTCTGAGTCTATACGCCTCCGGTGGCCTTTCGAGGGCACAGAATCAATTGCAACGCCGTGTTTGCCCCTTTGGTCGCTCGAAGGGCAGTTCCGGCAAAGGGGAAGCGACATGAAATTACACGAATTACACGATAATGAAGGTGCAACACGCAAGAAGAAACGTGTGGCGCGAGGTCCAGGATCTGGCAAGGGTAAAACTGCCGGACGTGGTATCAAAGGCCAGAAATCACGCTCAGGTGTGTCGATTAACGGGTATGAAGGCGGCCAGATGCCTTTGTATCAACGTTTGCCAAAGCGCGGCTTCAGCAAGCCGAACCGTAAGAAATTTGCCGTTGTAAACCTTGGTTTGATCCAGAAATTTATTGAAGCCGGTAAATTAGATGCGAAAGCCGATATGTCGGAAGATGCTTTGGTCTTGTCTGGCTTGGTGCGCCGCAAATTGGACGGAATTCGCATTTTGTCAAAGGGCGAGCTGACCTCAAAAGTGAAGCTTACCGTGACAGGCGCGTCAAAATCTGCCATTGCAGCGGTTGAAAAAGCGGGTGGCAGCCTGACAATTGCAGCGCCAGTGGCCGCAACTAAAGAATAACATCTTGTGAAGCCGCTTAGGGCTGCTTACATAGAGGTTGAAGTTTTCCATAACGCCGCCAACGAGCCGGAAAACGCTCTTGGCGGCGTTTGCTATAAAGAGAGATAGAAATGGTATCCGCAGTAGAGCAAATGGCCGCAAACACCAGTTGGGCCGCCTTGGGTAAGGCGACCGATCTGCGGAACAGAATTCTATTTACCTTGGGCCTGTTGGTGGTTTACCGCCTTGGGACGTTTATTCCCGTTCCAGGTATTGATGGCGCCGCGTTGCGCGAATTTATGGAGCAGGCGCAGGGCGGCATCGGTGGCATGCTCACCATGTTCACGGGCGGCGCGCTTGGTCGGATGGGTATTTTTGCCCTTGGTATCATGCCTTATATTTCGGCCTCTATTATTGTTCAGCTGATGACTTCGATGGTGCCGCAGCTTGAGCAGCTTAAAAAAGAGGGCGAACAAGGCCGCAAGAAAATCAACCAATATACGCGTTACGGAACCGTTTTTCTAGCCACGTTGCAAGCCTATGGCTTGGCGGCCAGCTTGGAAGCAGGTGATTTGGTTACCGATCCTGGGATGTTTTTCCGCGTGTCTTGCCTGATCACGCTGGTGGGCGGTACGATGTTTTTGATGTGGCTGGGCGAACAAATCACAGCCCGTGGCATTGGCAATGGGATTTCGCTGATCATTTTCGTCGGCATCATTGCCGAAATTCCCTCTGCTTTGGCGCAATTCTTTGCCTCTGGGCGCTCTGGCGCGATCAGCCCAGCGGTTATTATTGGTGTGGTTGTGATGGTGATCGCGACAATCGCCTTCGTGGTGTTTATGGAGCGGGCTCTGCGCAAAATCATCATCCAATATCCGCGGCGCCAAGTTGGCATGAAGGTGATGGAAGGTCAGAATTCGCACCTGCCTGTAAAAGTGAACCCGGCCGGCGTGATCCCGGCGATTTTTGCCAGTTCATTGCTGCTTTTGCCCACCACTGTCAGTACGTTTTCGGGGTCGCAAACCGGCCCAGTTATGTCGACCATTTTGGCATATTTTGGCCCCGGCCAGCCACTTTATCTGGCCTTTTTCACAGCTATGATCGTGTTCTTTGCGTATTTCTACACGTTCAATGTGTCCTTCAAGCCGGACGATGTGGCCGATAATCTAAAGAACCAGAACGGCTTTATTCCCGGTATTCGCCCAGGGCAAAAAACCGCTGAGCATCTTGAATATGTGGTGAACCGCGTGCTGGTCTTGGGGTCAGCTTATCTTGCAGCGGTGTGCCTTTTACCTGAGATTCTGCGCGGCCAACTTGCCATTCCGTTTTATTTTGGTGGAACCTCGGTTTTGATCGTGGTGTCGGTGACAATGGATACGATTCAGCAAGTTCAATCGCATTTGCTTGCACATCAGTATGAAAGCCTTATCCAGAAATCGCAATTGCGTGGTAAAGGAAAGGCGCGTCGGAAAAAAGGACCTGCACGTCGATGAACATTATTCTGTTAGCCCCGCCCGGCGCCGGAAAAGGAACGCAGGCGCGACATCTCGTTGACACCCGTGACATGGTACAGCTATCGACTGGTGATATGTTGCGCGATGCCAAAAGCAGTGGCAGCGAGATGGGCCTAAAAGTGGCAGAGGTGATGGCGCGCGGGGATTTGGTCACGGATGACATTGTGATCGGTTTGATCCGTGAAAAACTGTCAGAGCCAAATGCCGGCGGTTTTATTTTTGACGGGTTCCCCCGGACGTTGGGGCAGGCGGTGGCGCTGGATGTACTGTTGAAAGAATGTGGCCAATCATTAGCATCGGTTATTGAGATGAAAGTGGATGATGTGGCTCTTGTGGCGCGTATCACGGGGCGCTCTACGTGCGCGTCATGCGGTGAAGTGTATCACGACATCACCAAACCTCAGCCTGCCGATGGAAAATGTGTCAATTGTGCCGGCACCGAGTTTAGCCGCCGCGCGGATGATAACGCGGAAAGCCTGCGTCAACGTTTGATGGAATATTACAAGAAGACATCGCCTCTTCTTGGATATTATTTTGCCCATGATAAGCTCGTATCGGTGGATGGTCTTGCCAGCATTGATAAGGTGCAATCTGAAATCGCCAACATCTTGAATTGATCAAAGGTTTGGGCTTGACGGGGTCTTTGAATCCTCTTAATGGCTGACACTTCTGAACTGAACGAGTTTTGCAGATAAACGTTTCTATGTGCAAGATTACCTGAGACAGCTTCGATCCCGGCCAAGTTGGGTAATCGGACGTTGTGAAAAAAGGTTCCGGGATTACGGAACCGCAACGAAAAGGAAATATAACGTGGCACGTATCGCCGGCGTAAACATCCCGACGCATAAGCGGGTTCCAGTCGCCCTTACCTATATCACCGGAATTGGCCTATCTTCGGCCAAAGCCATTTGCGAAGCTGTAAAGATTGATGAAACGCGTCGCGTAAATGAATTAAGCGATTCCGAAGTACTGTCAGTGCGCGAGCACATTGACGCCAGTTATTCGGTTGAAGGCGATCTGCGCCGCGAAACACAGATGAACATCAAACGTTTGATGGATCTTGGTTGTTATCGTGGTCTACGCCATCGCCGTAACCTGCCGGTTCGTGGACAGCGTACGCATACCAATGCACGCACCCGGAAGGGCCCTGCCAAAGCCATCGCTGGCAAGAAGAAATAGGAAAGGGCACAGATTATGGCACGAGATACTCGCCGTGCAGGCAAGAAGAAGGTTTCCAAGAATATCGCAGCCGGTGTTGCGCATGTGAACTCTTCATTTAACAATACTAAAATCCTCATTTCTGACGTGCAAGGTAACGCGATCGCGTGGTCTTCGGCTGGTACGATGGGCTTTAAAGGTTCGCGCAAGTCAACACCATATGCAGCGCAGATGGCCGCTGAAGATGCAGGGCGCAAAGCACAGGATCATGGCGTGAAAACGCTTGAGGTCGAAGTGCAAGGGCCCGGCTCTGGCCGAGAAAGCGCTTTGCGTGCTTTGGGCGCCGTTGGGTTTAACATCACATCCATTCGCGATGTGACACCGATGGCCCATAACGGCTGTCGCCCACCAAAGCGCCGCCGGGTATAAACCCGCGCTAAGTTTGAAAGAGGGGTGCCCGCAGGCAGCCCTCTCTTCGTGATTTTAACCTCGGGCGCGACTGGCTATTTGGTCATGGGGCAGTTGCAAGAATGGAGGGACGCATGATCCATAAAAATTGGGCTGAATTAATCAAACCCGCACAATTAGAGATTAAACCAGGAAACGATCCGGCGCGCGTGGCCACAGTGGTTGCAGAACCATTGGAACGCGGTTTTGGATTGACATTGGGCAACGCGTTGCGCCGTGTTTTGATGAGCTCGCTGCAAGGCGCTGCGATTTCAAGCGTACAAATCGATAACGTGCTGCATGAGTTTTCCTCGGTTGCCGGTGTGCGCGAAGACGTAACCGATATCGTGTTGAACCTCAAAGGCGTGGCCTTGAAGATGGAAGTTGAAGGGCCCAAGCGCCTGTCGATCAGTGCAAAAGGCCCCGGTGTAGTCACCGCTGCCGATATTTCTGACAGCGCAGGTATCGAAATCTTGAACAAGTCGCATGTGATCTGTCATTTAGATGATGGGGCAGACTTGTTTATGGAGCTGACGGTGAACACCGGCAAAGGCTATGTCTCTGCGGATAAAAATAAAATGGAAGATGCACCGATTGGCCTTATCCCTATCGATGCGATTTATTCGCCGATCAAAAAAGTATCATATGATGTGCAGCCAACCCGTGAGGGCCAAGTGCTTGATTATGATAAATTGACCTTAAAAGTTGAAACAGATGGCTCTTTGACGCCGGATGATGCGGTGGCCTATGCTGCGCGTATTATGCAGGATCAATTGTCGATCTTCGTGAATTTTGATGAACCAGAATCCGCAGGTCGCAATGAAGATGAAGACAGTCTTGAGTTTAACCCGCTGCTGTTGAAGAAAGTGGATGAGCTTGAATTGTCGGTGCGCTCGGCAAATTGCTTGAAAAATGATAACATCGTTTACATCGGTGATCTGATCCAGAAGACGGAAGCCGAGATGTTGCGGACGCCTAATTTCGGCCGCAAATCGCTGAACGAGATTAAAGAAGTGCTGTCTGGTATGGGCTTGCATCTTGGGATGGATGTCGAAGATTGGCCACCGGATAATATCGAAGATCTGGCAAAGAAATTCGAAGATAATTTTTAAGAATAGGGCGGGTGTCGCGCCCGCCCTTTTAAATGCCTGCTTTGTGCGGGGAAAACAGGGCATCTGCCCCAAGGAGAGTGGCTGACACGCATCGGCTGCCAGACAAAGCAAAAATATAGGAGATGAAACATGCGTCATGCAAAAGGTTACCGCCGGTTAAACCGGACTCACGAACACCGTAAAGCGCTTTGGGCGAATATGGCAGGATCGCTTATTGAACATGAGCAGATCAAAACCACGGTTCCAAAAGCTAAAGAACTGCGTCCGATCGTTGAAAAATTGATCACATTGGGCAAACGGGGTGATCTGCACGCGCGCCGTCAAGCTGCCGCGCAATTGAAAGAAGACCAATATGTCACCAAGCTTTTTGATATTTTAGGCCCGCGCTACAAAGAGCGCCAAGGCGGCTATGTTCGGATTATGAAAGCTGGCTTTCGCTATGGCGATATGGCCCCAATGGCAATTATCGAATTTGTAGATCGTGATGTCGATGCAAAAGGCGCGGCGGACAAAGCCCGCGTTGCCGCCGAGGAAGCCGCTCAGGACTAAACGTAGCGCGATTGAGAACATGAATTGCCCCCGGTCTATTGGCCGGGGGTTTTTGTTTTTCAGAAGATATCTTGTAAATTCCTTGGCGCTTGCGCATATCTTCAGGGCCGGCTGTTTAAAAGGTTCAAAAATGCGTTTTGCGATTTTACTTTGGCTCTTTGCGATCGGGGTTGCGCTGCCCCTGACTGCGGGTGACAGGGTGCCTCAATCGCGTGCAGACATGACCTTTAGCTTTGTGCCATTGGTGAAATCTGCCGCGCCGGCTGTGGTGAATATTTATGCGCAGCGTCAGGTGGATAGGCGCGCGCACAGCCCGTTTGCAGATGATCCCTTTTTTGGCAATTTTTTTCAAAACTTTGGTGCGCAGCGGCCTCGAATTGAAAACTCCTTGGGATCTGGTGTGTTGGTGTCGAGCGATGGTTTGATCGTATCGAATTATCACGTTGTGGCCCAAGCAACTTCAATCCGCGTGGTTTTGCAGGACCGGCGTGAATATCAGGCGCAGGTTTTGTTAAGCGACGAAGGCGCGGATTTGGCCGTTTTGCAATTGCTTGCAGCGCCAGTTTTGCCGTTTTTGACGCTGCGAGAAAGTGAAACGGTTGAGGTTGGTGAATTGGCGCTGGCGATTGGAAATCCGTTCGGCGTGGGCCAAACAGTCAGCAGCGGGATTATTTCTGGATTGGCACGCTCGGGCGCAGCCATTGGCAATCAGCGCGGTTATTTTATTCAAACAGATGCGCCCATTAATCCAGGAAACTCTGGTGGAGCCTTGGTTGATATGCAGGGGCGTCTCATCGGCATTAACACCTCGATACTAACGCGCTCAGGTGGTTCAAACGGTATCGGCTTTGCAATCCCGGCCAGTTTGGTTGAACAATTTGTGGCGCAAGCACGAGCTGGCGCGTCATCGTTTCAGCGGCCTTGGGCGGGATTAAAGGCCCAAACACTCACCTCGGATATCAGCGATACGCTTGGCTTGCGCCCCTATGAAGGTATTTTACTGACCGAGTTACATCCGCAAAGCCCATTTCGCGCAGCAGGGTTTCAGATTGGTGATATTGTCAAGGATGTGAATGGTGCTGCAGTGACCACACCAGAAGAGATGCTTTATCGATTGTCCGTAACAGGCTTGGGCGCATTTGCTGAAATAACGCGCCTACGCGACGGTCGTGCCCGTGTGATCACGGTTGAATTATCCGCCGCGCCAAATATCCCGCCAGCGATTGAAACTGTGTTGTCTGGAAACAGTATTTTGTCAGGGCTTAGAATCAGCACGATAAATCCTGCTATTCAAGAGCGTTATAAATTAAGCTGGACCAGCTTTGGCGTTGTTATTTTAGACACTGGGCCATTGGGCGCGCGGATTGGATTGCGGGTTGGTGATGTGATCCTTGCGGTGAACGGAGAGCCGCTGGAACAGCTTCAAGATATTGACCGAAGATTAAGAGCGACCAATGGCCGGGGTGAAATCGTTGTTCTGCGCGGAGCGCGGCGCTTGGCGTTGCGGTTTCGGTTATGAGCGACCTTTTTTCCAGCGATGCAGATGCGGCGCAGGGGCCGGTTCCTTTGGCTGAGCGATTACGCCCAAAAACCGTTGATGAGGTGATTGGGCAGGCGCAGTTATTGGCGCCGGATGCACCCTTGGGGGCGATGCTTGCCTCCGGACAATTGACGTCGTTAATTTTCTGGGGGCCGCCTGGCGTGGGAAAAACCACATTAGCCCGGTTGTTGGCCGATCATACGGATCTTTTCTTTGAACAAATCAGCGCGATTTTTTCGGGCGTTGCAGATTTGAAAAAATGTTTTGAAGCGGCGCGTTTGCGGCATAAAAATGGTCGCGGAACTTTATTATTTGTGGATGAGATCCATCGGTTTAACCGCGCGCAGCAAGATGGGTTTTTACCCTATATTGAAGATGGCTCAATTTTATTGGTGGGGGCCAGTACCGAGAACCCGTCGTTTGAGCTGAACGCAGCGCTTTTATCGCGCGCGCAAGTGTTGGTGCTGACGCGCTTGGCGGATTCTGATCTGATGCAATTGATGGTGCGGGCTGAGGCGGTTTTGAACCGTGACTTGCCTTTAACCTTTGAGGCGAAAGAGTTGTTGATTACGATGGCCGATGGGGATGGCCGGATGTTGTTAAACTTGGTCGAACAAACGTTGTCATGGCCGGATGCGGCGCAGGTCAGCGCAGAAGGTTTGGCAAAGCGTCTTAGCCGCCGCGCTTCGCAATATGATAAATCGGGCGATGGCCATTATAATTTGATTTCCGCTTTGCACAAATCCGTGCGCGGCTCTGATCCGGATGCGGCGTTATATTGGCTGGCACGCATGCTCGAGGGGGGCGAGGACCCACGTTATCTGGGGCGGCGCATATTGCGAATGGCGATCGAAGATATTGGTTTGGCAGATCCGGATGCGCAACGGATCTGCCTTGAGGCCTGGCAAAGTTACGAGCGATTGGGCAGCCCGGAAGGTGAGCTGGCGCTTGCGCAAGCGGTGGCTTATCTGGCGTTGGCGCCTAAATCGAACGCGATTTATAGCGCTTATAAAGCCGCCCGCCGCGCCGCCTCGCGCGGCGGATCGCTGCCCCCTCCAAAGCATATTTTGAACGCCCCGACGGGGTTGATGAAAGATCAAGGCTATGGCGCCGAGTATGCTTATGATCATGACGCTCCTGATGGGTTCTCTGGGCAGGATTATTTTCCAGAAGGATTTGGACGGCTGCGGTTTTATGAACCGGTTGAGCGGGGGTTTGAACGCGATCTGATAAAGCGTATTGCTTATTTTGATAAATTAAGAGCGCGTCGGCGTGATGATCGGTGATCCGGCTTTGGCTTGACATTGGCGCGAGCAGAGCGGATGAGCACGACTATGGTTTATCTTCTTGTGGCTTGTGGCGGCGGCATTGGCGCGCTTTTGCGTTTTTGTTTGGTGCAGATGGTGGCGTTTCCCTATGGCACGCTGAGCGTGAACGTGATCGGATCGTTCTTGATGGGGCTGGCCTTTGCCTATTTCGCCGGTCGGTTGAGTGAGATCGCACCCCTGTTTTTGATGGCGGGCATTTTTGGAGGCTTCACCACGTTTTCCGCGTTTTCGTTGGATTTGCTGAAGCTTTTGGATATGGGGCGGTTCGGATTTGCGCTTGCCTATCTATGTGGCAGCGTTCTAGGCGCTTTGGCGGCGGTTTTTCTTGGGTTTATAGCAATGCGAGCGGTATCGGCATGAGCGGAGTACAAAAACTAACGGTTGAGGAAGGCAGCGTTGATCAAAGGTTAGATCGCTGGTTGCGCCATTGCTTTCCGCAATTGGGGCAAGCACGCATCGAACAGATGTGCCGAAAAGGGGAGCTGCGCGTTGATGGTAAGCGCTGCAAAGCCTCGACGCGTATCGCGGCCGGCCAAGAGATCCGCATCCCTCCCCTAACCGATAGTGATTTGAAGCCGAGGGCCGTGGTTGCGCGCAGCGTGAGCCCGCAAGATGCTCGGATGATACAAAATGCTGTTCTGTATAAAGATGATCATATCATCGTTTTGAACAAACCACCGGGGCTGGCCACGCAAGGGGGAAGCAAACAAACTCGCCACGTGGATGGGTTGGCCGATGCGTTGCGCTTTGGCCATGATGAGAAGCCACGCTTGGTGCATCGCTTAGATAAGGATACCTCGGGCATTTTGGTTCTGGCGCGTCATCGCGCGGCTGCCAGCGCGTTAACGGAAGCGTTTCGACATCGTGAGACGCGTAAAATTTACTGGGCGGCAGTGGCCGGGGTGCCTGCGCCCAAATCGGGCACTATCAAATATGGATTGGTGAAATCTATGGGTCATGGCGCCAAAGGTGCGGGCGAAAAAATGCACTGTGTTCATCCACGTGATGTGGCTTCTGTTGAGGGCGCGAAACGCGCTTTAACCGATTATCGTGTCCTCAGTGCTTTGGCCAAACGCGGCGCATGGGTGGCTTTGGCACCAATCACCGGCCGCACGCATCAATTGCGCGCGCATATGGCGGAAATCGGCCATCCCATTATTGGCGATGGAAAATATGGAGGATCTAGCCAGGATAATTTAGGCGATGGCTGGGGTGCTCAATTGGGCGGCGATATCAGCCGTAAGCTGCATCTGCACGCGCGCTTTTTGCGCATTGAACACCCTGTTCATAAAAAACCAATCAGTTTTACGGCTGAGTTAAGCGAACATATGCAGCGCACGTGGGATACGTTTCAATGGGACACGCATGATATCGAAGACGATCCGTTTGAAGATTTTGTGGGGTAGGGTTTGGCGCCGTTTTTGATTGTTTTGGATGTCGATGGCACGCTTGTGGATAGCCAAGCGCATATTATCGGTGCGATGGCCCACGCCTTTTCCACGCTCAGGCGCCCAATGCCGCCGCGCCAAGATGTTTTGTCTTGCGTCGGGCTTTCGCTGCCAGAGGTGTTTTATCGCTTGGTGCCGCAGGTCGATCATGGGGAACGTGATTTGGCAGAAAAAGCGTTTAAAGAGTATTTTGCCGGGCAGCGCGCAGACCAACCAGATCCGGGCTTTTATGCGGGGATCCTACCCCTTTTGCGGCAGTTTCACCAGGATCCGCGGTTTATTTTGGGGGTGGCAACGGGAAATTCGCGCCGTGGCTTGAACGCCTTGCTCGAGGCAGGCGGATTGCACTCTTATTTCCTCACCACGCAAACTGCAGATGAGCACCCCTCAAAACCGCATCCGAGCATGTTGCATCAGGCTCTATTGGAGACCGGAATTGAGGCGCGCCGTGCCGTGATGATTGGGGATACCAGTTATGATAGAGATATGGCGCGCGCAGCGGGTATGCACACGATTGGTGTGACATGGGGATATCACGAGGCGCATCAGCTTTCTGGTTGTACGCATATTGCCCATACGGTGTCTGAGTTGCCGGGCCTCATTTCTCAAATAATGAAAGCATAAGTCATGGCTGATTGGCAGCAAAAACGATTCTGGACGCAAGTTGAAATTGCGCAACAAGAGCTTGGCTATACGGTCTTGCTCGATGGCCGCTTGGTAAAAACTCCGGCAAAAACGCTTTTGGCGTTGCCCACGAAGGCTTTGGCTGAGGCGGTTGCCGCAGAGTGGCGCGCGCAGGTTGAAACTGTTCGCCCTGAAACCATGCCCTATACCCGCCGCGCCAATGCCGCTTTGGATAAGGTGACGCGCCAATTCCAAGATGTTTTGAACATGTTGGCGGCTTATGGTGAAACCGATTTACTCTGCTATCGCGCGGCGCAGCCGGCCGAGCTAAACGCGCGACAAGCGGAGGCATGGGATCCATTGCTAGAGTGGGCAGGGCAAACATATGGTGCGATTTTACACAGTACATCGGGGGTGACCTATCTGACGCAAGCGGCAGAGTCCGTTTTGAACTTGGCAGCGCCGATGCAGCGCCTTTCAGCGTTTCAGTTAACCGCTTTTCATGATCTGGTTACATTTCCCGGCAGTTTGGTTGCGGCTTTGGCGGTTATAGAAGGTCATCTTAAGCCTGAACAAGCGTGGGAATTATGCCGGCTTGATGAAATTTGGCAGGAAGAACAATGGGGAATCGATGAGGAGGCTGCGGCGCATGCCGCGCTGAAAAAGTCAGATTTTCTCGCTGCATATGATTTTTTTACACGCTGTGGTTGAAAAATAGGTTACACCAGTGGGTGATAGAGCTTTGAGCCAATTCAAATCATGGTTTTGGCGATAGTTTGCTTGACGATAACGTAAAAAATTGGCCACACTGCGGAATCACTTGGGCCGTTGGCGCAGGTTAGTTTGTGAGGTTGGACATACCGTTCTAATCAGAAGTCCCAGTTTGGGACAACCATCAGAAAGAGGTAAAGATGAAAAAATCCTTAGTTTTAGGCGCAGTTACCCTAGCAGCGATGTCTGCTGGCAGCGTATTTGCGGGCACAGCGGATGACGTGAAAGCACGTGGTACTTTAAATTGTGGTGTATCAACAGGTGTACCTGGTTTTGCACAGCCCGATGCCGATGGTGTTTGGCAGGGTTTCGATGTAGCAGTTTGCCGCGCAGTTGCCGCGGCTGTTTTGGGTGATGGCAATGCTGTTGAGTTTGTTCCAACAACGGGTAAGACACGTTTTACAGCCTTAGCCTCTGGCGAGATCGATATGCTGGCGCGGAACACAACGTGGACATTCAGCCGCGATGTGGATCTGAAGTTTGAATTTACAGGCGTTAACTACTATGATGGTCAAGGCTTTATGGTTCCAAAAGCGCTGGGCGTTGCTTCTGCAACTGAGCTTGATGGAGCGACAGTCTGCATTCAAACTGGCACAACCACTGAATTGAACTTGGCAGATTTCTTCCGTTCAAACAGCATGAGCTACGAGCCTGTGCCGATTGAGACGGGTTCAGAAGCGATCGCTCAGTACCTTGCCGGTGCATGTGATGTTTACACAACAGACGCGTCTGCTTTGGCGGCTAACCGGGCCAACTTTGAAGCACCTGGCGACCACATGGTTCTGCCAGAAATCATTTCAAAAGAGCCTTTGGGCCCTCTTGTTCGCCACGGCGATAACAACTGGGGTGATATCGTACGCTGGACTTTAAATGCGTTGATTACAGCCGAGGAGTTGGGAGTAACAACTGCCAACATGTCAGAAATGGCTGCTGGTACAAATAATCCAGAAATAAATCGTCTGTTGGGTACAGAAGGCAATCTGGGCGAAATGTTGGGTCTGGATGCTGAGTGGGCTCACCGGGCGATCATGGCAGGTGGCAATTATGGTGAAGTGTTTGAAAACAACATCGGTGCTGCAACTATCATTGGCTTGGCACGTGGACTTAACAGCCAGTGGACAGATGGTGGTTTGATCTACTCACCACCTTTCCGTTAAGTTAAAGATAAAAAGGGCGCTTTTTGTAGCGCCCTTTTTTTATTGATTTATTTCCAAAATTGCGCGAGATAAGCGCCGTTATTTTAGAAAAAGTCTGGAACCTCCTTTATGTCACTTTCTGCCCAAGCGGACGTGTCCGAATTCCGTCTATCAATGCTGATAAACGACAAGCGTTATCGGTCATATACTTTTCAATTTCTTGCGTTGATGGTGCTGATTTGCTTGATGGCGTTTCTGGGATGGAACTTGATGCAGAACTTGGCTGCGGCTGGGTTGAATATTTCCTATAGTTTCTTGGGCGAGCCGGCGGGCTACGACATTAACCAGCGTTTGATCGAATATAATAGTCAATCGACGCATTGGCGGGCATCCGTCGTTGGTGTTTTGAATACTTTACTGGTCGCATTTCTTGGATGTTTAATGGCTACTATTTTCGGTGTGTTTGCCGGTATTTTTCGCCTTTCTAATAATTGGATCGTGGCTAAAATTATGGCGGTCTATGTTGAGATCTTTCGGAATGTTCCCGTACTAATCTGGATTTTGATAATTAATGCGGTTTTTCTGGCAGCATTACCGCAACCGCGTGCATTCCGCGGTGAAAATCCAGAAGCGACAATGCTGTTTGATGCATTTGCCTTCACGGGGCGTGGGATCTATATGCCTAAGCCGGTTTTATATGATGGAGGCTGGATAGTAATTGTTGCATTCATCTTATCGCTTATTGCGGTTCTTTTTTATCGCAGATACGCGCGCAAAACTTTGTTTGATCATGGGGTTATTCTACCCGTGCTTTGGCCGAGCTTAGCTATTTTATTTGTGCCAACGCTGGCGATGTTTTTTCTGTTAGGAAACCCGATTGGTTTGGAATACCCGGCATTGAAAGGGTTTAATTTCAAAGGCGGTATCTGGGCGCGTGGATCCTTATTATCGCTTTGGTTCGCGTTATCGATTTATACCGGCGCGTTTATTGCCGAAAACGTAAGAGCGGGCATTCAAGCGGTGTCAAAAGGCCAAAGCGAAGCAGCCGCCTCGCTTGGTTTGAGACCGGGGCGGATTATGAACCTCGTGATCCTGCCGCAAGCTCTGCGCGTAATTATTCCGCCGTTGATTTCAAATTATTTGAACCTGACCAAAAACTCATCGCTGGCAATTGCCGTGGGGTATATGGATGTTACTGGTACTTTGGGCGGTATTACGTTGAACCAAACAGGGCGCGCCATAGAAACAATTTTACTATTAATGGCGTTTTATTTGACGATCTCGCTGGGTATTTCAGCGATTATGAATGTCTATAACAATTCGATTAAGTTGAAGGGGCGATAAGATGACCAAGCAAGTCACAGCCTTTGTCCGCCACACGCCTCTCTCACCATCACCGCCACCCGCAAGCCAAACGGGTTTGGTGAAGTGGTTGCGCGA
>Ga0209652_1002584_pt1 | contig 13890 bp, 13 predicted proteins | sample SaaInl74LU_5_DNA_FD_184641 | JGI IMG/M metagenome (GOLD analysis project Ga0209652, IMG submission 184641) | Marine microbial communities from expanding oxygen minimum zones in the Saanich Inlet - ESP_74LU_5_DNA (SPAdes) (version 2) | ecosystem: Environmental > Aquatic > Marine > Intertidal zone...
AATAAAAAAGACGGTATAAGCATCTACATTCACCTGCCTTTCTGTGAATCGCTCTGTACCTTTTGTGGTTGTCATAAGCACATCACTAAACGACACGAATTGGAGTTGCCTTATATCACAGCGCTTAAATCAGAATGGAAGAGCTACCTTAATCTGATGGGCGAAAAACCACTTCTCAAAGAACTGCAAATTGGTGGAGGAACCCCTACCTTCTTCAGCCCGAAAAACCTTGTAGATTTTTTGAGCTACCTCCTCGACACCTGCGAATTGGATGAAGATGTAGAACTTGGTTTTGAAGGTCACCCCAACAATACAAGCTTCAAACACCTATTGGGCCTGGCTCAACTGGGATTTACCCGTGTGAGTTATGGCGTTCAAGACTACGCTGAAGAAGTACAAAAGGTCATCAACCGTATTCAACCTTTTGAGCATGTTGAGCAGGCGCATTTGAACGCAAAAGAAACAGGATTTACTTCTATAAGTCATGACCTGATGTTCGGTCTTCCGAAGCAAACACTGGCTCACCTTAATAGAAGCATTGAGTTAACGCTACAACTTCGTCCAGACAGAATCAGTTTGTACAGCTATGCGCATGTTCCTTAGGTCCTGGGATCTGGTCAGCGCGCTTACGACGAAAGCGACCTTCCTTCGCCACAAGTGAAACGACAATTATATGAAAGCGCAAAAGCACGTCTTTTGGATGAAGGCTATGTTGAGGTAGGAATGGACCATTTTGCCTTACCCACAGACAAATTGGCCATCGCCCTTAAAAACAAAAGCTTGCACCGCAACTTCATGGGCTATACCACGAACAATACGAAGATCATGATTGGCCTCGGGATGTCGGCAATTAGCGATGTTTGGGGCGCCTTTGGTCAAAATCTAAAATCCGTAAACGCTTATCAAGACGCCGCAAACGCTGGAATCATACCTGTTTTCCGAGGTCATGAACACAGCCCAGAAGATCTTGAATTAAGACAAATTATTCTCGATATCATTTGTCACTTTGAAGCAACTTGGACTCCCGAATTTGAAAATAAAAGTCGCTTCACTCAGATTAAAAATGAACTCGAAACCTTAATAAATGATGATTTGTGCGTTCTAGAACCTGGCGGAATTAAAGTTACTGAACGTGGAGAAACCTTCGTAAGAAACACCTGCATGTGCTTCGATGCTCATTTAAAACAAGACCAAGTAAAGCGATTTAGCAAAACCATTTGAATTTCGAGAAGTACTTGTATCTTTTCGAACATGAAAAATTACGCTTACTTTCTTGCTTTTTGTTTTTTCGGGCTGATGATGTCTTGCGCTGATCAGACCAAAACGCCAGGTCAAACCAGTACCGAGCACTCCCCTGCAAGCACGAATTCTTACTATTCATATACCGACTCCCTTTTGAAAAATAGTGGTGGCGTAAAAATGGTACCTGTAGAAACAGCTAAAGGCCGTTTTAATGTTTGGACCAAGCAGGTGGGGAATAATCCGGATATGCGGGTTTTACTGCTACACGGTGGTCCTGGACTAACGCATGAACTCTTTGAGTGTTTTGAAAGCTACTTCCCTGAGGCGGGAATTGAGTTTATTTATTACGACCAATTGGGCAGTTATTATAGCGATCAGCCGGAGGATACTTCCCTTTGGAAACTTGATCGATTTGTTGAAGAAGTAGAACAAGTTCGTCAAGCTTTAGACCTTGATAAAGATAACTTTTACCTGTATGGACAAAGCTGGGGAGGTATTTTAGGACTTCAATATGCCTTAAAGTACCAAGAACACCTCAAAGGTTTGATCATTTCAAACATGGTTCCTTCTCTACCAGAATATCAGATTTACTCATCAGAAGTACTCGCTCCCATGATGGATCCAGCAGTACTCGCAGAAATACAAGCTCTTGAAGTAGCGGAAGATTACATGAACCCAAGGTATGGCGAACTGGTAAGCGAGCATTACTACACAGAACACATCCTCAGAAGACCCCTGAGCGAGTGGCCAGAACCAGTAAATCGCTCGTTCAATCACATCAACTATGTGGTGTACAATCACATGCAGGGTCCGTCTGAATTCGGCATCAAGGGAGACGCCAACTTAAAGCATTGGGATGTGAAAAAAGACATTGTGAATCTCAGCGTTCCTGTTTTGAGCATCGGTGCTAAGCACGACACCATGGATCCTGAGCAAATGAAATGGTTGGCTGAAAACGTTCAAAACGGTCGATTCCACTTCTGCCCCAATGGTTCGCACTTGAGTCAATACGATAATGCCGAAATCTACTATGATGGATTGATTGATTTCATTGTTGATGTGAACGAGGGTACATTTAATCAATAGATCATGAGTTCGAGCTATTACATTTTGATGATGATGCACATGTGGACCGTATTGGTGGCATTCATCTTAGGAACTATCGTACTCTTGATGAAGAAGGGTACCCCACCATAAAAAAATAGGCTGGGTTTATATGGTTTTGATGTTCTTCTCCGCCAGTGTGAGCGTGTTTATGGAAGCACGTGTAGGACCTCAGTTTCTGAATCATTTTGTTTGGATTCATCTATTGAGTTTCGTCACCTTATACACCGTCCCTACTTCTATTAATCACGTTAGGAAGATGCGCATCAAGGCGCACAGAAGAGGCATGCTCATTTTGTATTTCGCTGGGATAATTGTAGCGGGTATTTTTACTTTTGCTCCTTGGAGGTATCTTCACGAGCTCTTCTTCGGAGCTTAGGGCATCACTACAAAGCGGGTGTAGGCATTAAAACCGCCTTTATTGATCTTCAAAATGTAATTTCCTGGCGACAGCTCATTCAATGGCACTTGTTCATTGTTTGAAATCCCTTCTTGCAGCTTCATGCCACTGAGGTTAAAGATTTCAAAAGAAAATTCGTCCGTCAACAAACCAAAACTAATCAAATTTAAAGTACTCCAAGCTTGAACTGGATGAGGGTAGACTCCAATCTTATCACCTAAAAGTAAGCTCACCATGTCTTGAATCTTTTGAGGTCTTTTGATTGCAAAAAAACGCATACTTTCAACTGAATTCTCCCAAGTTGAGCGGTTTTGAGGATAACCCCAACGTGCAATATGCTCATCAATGTGCGGCTGTATGTTTTGCTCGGTTTCATCAATAATACTTAAGAGCGTGCTTGTTTTCAAAGGACCTTGAAGCAAGGTTACTAAGGTATTGCTGAATTGTTTCCTCACTTCCTCATTTCTTAAAAGACTCGAGAGCAATATCGAATGTCGTGAAGTATTGAGTTCTGGATAAAATCTTCCCAAACTCTCATTTTCATATTCGTTAAAGCAGGCATCACAATCAAAAAAGAAATAGCGCAAATCTTGGTTTTCGGCTTCACTTAACCAGGCTTTGACATTTTTTTGAGGCCAGTCCCAATTGGCCATATAAATCTGAAAGGCGTGATATTCTAGTAATGAAGGTAAATCCACTCGATCTTCAATCCAAGCCACGTCTTCATCAGTCATGTTTGGATGAGCCACTGCATAGTTGATGATCTCTGTGTAGTTTAGGGTGCTACTCTCGCTCCCATCAACCAACTCAACATTATCATCGTCAACACCATAATAACTATCTGGATAATGCTCATCCATACTATCCTGTATGGCATAGACCCCCCAGAACTCGCCATTCAGAAAAAGAATAGCATGTTTGCTGTTTGGCGTATCGAAGTTCTGTTCTTTCGCCGAAGTCATGGCCACATGGTCGGTCATCATGCTTCGGATATAATCATTATGCGCACTTCTAAGGTTAATGCGCTTTAGAAAGTCTACCTCATCGTCGAAAAATACGTTGGGTAATTGGTTTCTTCCATAGACCGATCGCGCATAAATCTTAAAGCTCTTTTGGGGAGCCCATCGGCTTGATTTACCGCGAATTCGAAGCCCTACATCTTGACTGAGTTTCAATTCTCCGTCATCAAAAAAGTGAAGACTAGCATCTCTTTCCCAAAGTTCTCCTTTCATATCAAAATTATGTCCAGATTCGCCGTATCCATAAATACCTCTAGCTCCAAAGAGCGCTTCGTCTTCAGTAGTGATCGTGATTACAGGTAATTTATATTTGTTTGAAAGCGCTTCACCAATGAAATAAACTTCGCGCACAACCTTACTCACGGCACAGGTGTATTGGAAAGATTGAGCGTGAATCGTTTGTGCTGTTTGAACATTTCCATTTGGTTCGATGTGTTCACCAGAAGCAGGGATGTAACTCAAATCTGCAAAGCTTTGATTGGTGATAGAAATGCCTTTTGAAGATGCTTCTGTATTGCTCGATTGAAGAGAAACACCGTTTAAACTATAAACCGTCTTTTGCCCTTCCCACTCTTGCTGTTCAAAAGTCACACTAATTGGGTTTGGATAGAAACCTGAAGCTAAACTTGGTAAAGGATCATTGGGCAGAAACAGCACTTCTTCCCCTCCGTTTTCTTCTCCTCTACTCGCCATTCTGAAATGGACTTCATTGTTGTTCTCATTTAATCCGTAGCTCATGCCTTCGGGAACACATTGCTCTTTTAGTGAAGATGATGTATTATTGAAGTGCAAGATGTAGCTCCCTCTAGTGGGAGAAAACATGCTTCGGTGAGCCAGTTGTGGTTTTCTGCTGCTTCTATATCCATCAGCATGAAAAACAAAAAAGCCTCCAACACCGAGCAGCGAATCTGGACCAGTATAAATGAGATCATCATTCAAATAGAGCTCAAGTTCACTTAAATTAATTCCTTCTTCACTCCTATTTTGAACTTCAAACCACGCTGAATGATCATTAAATCCGCTTGTTGGTCCATACTCAGACAATACAAGCTCTTGAGCCAGAAGATGCATCGAAGATAGTATCAGCAAAGCGGTGGCGAAGAGGAGTTTCATCATTAATGTCCGAGTTGAAGATTAATAGCAAACACCACTGCAATTCGGTCGTCTTGAACCTCATAGCTCGAACTAAACTCAGGATTATATTCAAGTATTGCTCTTTGTCGAGAAACTGAAATGCTCGGCATCATGGCCCACTGAGCGCCCAAATCAAATTTCCACTGAGCACCAAATTCCAAGTAGAAGCCTCCTTCTAGTTCGTAATCATCGCTCTCGATTTCAAACTCACCTTTTCCTGGTGAATATCCAAATGAAGTAAGGAATCCTAAAGCCTTATCGGGCTTATTCACCCAACGAAATTGAAGCATTAAGGGATAGAAAACGTCCCTATCAAATTGATTAATACCAAGAAGTATTGCCGCGTTGTGTTTTTTGAGAAATGTGGTTTGAAGACCTGCACGAACTACGCCTCCACTTAAATAATTCAATTGATTTGGCGAGAAACTACCTCCACTCAAAAAGCCTCCTCCTATAAGGGGTCTGAACATGCTTTCGCGCTCATCCAATTGTCCAAAAGCATTGAACTGTAAGATAAGCAAGAAAACAATGGTGAGCGCTTTAAGCTGTATTTTCATTCTGGGCCGCTAAAAATAGCAAAGCTATTATTATCATTACTTATCTCAGGGACCTCATCTGTTAAACAAACAAAAAAAAGGGTTGGAACACCATCCAACCCTCTCCAACACAATAAATTGTGTTTGCGATTTCAGTTCACCATCCTCTATCGCAATACTAAAGTAATGGAGTGTTTTCAATGACCGAGTAAACTTTCGATGAACCGACCAATATTTTCGATTTTTGGTAATTCAGGCTGATTTTTCTCTCAAACTATAGATTAAACCTTGCTTGTGCGATCTTGAAACAGGTAATGAGTAGTCGCCAATGATAACTTCGTTCTTCAATAAGTCTTCAACTTGATTGATGTTACAAATGAAACTTCTATGGACACGAACAAATCTTCGATCATCAGAAAGTGACTCGTGAATTTTCTTGAGGGTTGAGTGCACCACTAAGCGACCTTCTTTAGTTCTAATGTTAACATAATCACGCATGCTCTCGATGTAGAGAATATCGGTATAATCTACCCTTGTGAGTTTGCCATCGGTTTTTACATACATAAAACCTTCTTCGGTATTCTCATTATTCTTCAAGGCTTCAAGGTCGATCACCTTTTGAACAGCCTCTTTAAAACGGCGGTATTCTATTGGTTTTGAAATAAAGTCGAGGGCCTTTACCTCAAAAGCTTCGAACGCATAGTTTTTGTGAGATGTTGTGATGATGATATTTGGTGCTTTTTTTAGTGACTTCAAAAACTGAATTCCATCTAAACCCGGCATTTCAATATCAAGAAATACAAGATCAACATGATTACCAGAGAGAAAATCCAATGCTTGCTTCGCATTCTCACAAGATCCAACGAACTTTAGGGCTTCATGTCTTTCGCACAAATGTTTCACCGAAGCTCTCGCCATCGGCTCATCGTCCACAATTAAACATTTCAACTTCATAATGTAGGGTGTTTGCTAGTGTTAGTGTGTTTAGGCTGTTGCTTTAATGAAGTTCTTCATTCGAGCAATTTCAATCGCTGTCATGTACATGATTTGCGGAAGCCTTGACTCAATGCTTTGAAAGGCAGCAAGCTTTTCTTCACCTAAATCGCTTTCTTTTGAAGTTAGCGTATTTAAGTGCTTGTTGAACCGATCTATACCAATCATTCTAAACAAGGGTTTAAGATTGTGGGCAGCATGATATATCTGCAGTTCATCTCCACAATTCATACCTTTTGTTAAGCTATCCCACTTGTTCGGAAAAGCTGTCCGGAAAATCTCAAATAGTTCAAGAACATGCGGCAAACCACCCATATAGAACCCTTGAAAATGACTCGATTCAAAGAAGCTCGAGAAGGTAAAATCATGAGGTTTAGAGTCGAGTTGTATCGATCCTGAGGAGTAGCCTTTCGCTTTCATTTCTTGTAAGCGTGCGCTTAGCGCATTGGCATAGTGAGTGTGCATTTTCATAGTGGTGTTTAAAGCGGTTATGTTCTATTACGGACATTTTTCTTCTAAAGTTTCGTTGAATACAATGCTTCTTTGTAGGAAAAAACTGAAGCTTTTAAGGCAAACTCATAGTTTGTCGTTCATAACTTCATGCCTTTCTCTTTCAAACAGCCCATGCACGGCCTTTATCTTTACAGCATGAAAAAGTTGGTTTTTCTTTTTTTATTCCCGCTTTCCTTCGCAGTATCGGCACAGCATGCTCCTAATGAGCTCGCGGAACGATGGAATCAGGCTTCACTCCCGTGGTTCCATCAAAAGATCTCCCAACGTTTGAGCACAAACAAACCTTGTCCGCCAACTTTCAAAGAACAAATAGCTGCTCCAAGCGCTCTTGAACAAGCCCTGCTCACAATTCCTTCAAACAAGGAACTCGAGATGGAATATATTGACCTACTCTTAAGCCAAAATTGTGAGCGCTTTCTAGAAATACAGTCCTTAGCCGATTTGTATTTCCCACTATTGCATAAACACCTCGATCGGGTTGAAATGGATCGGGATTATGCTTTTTTGACGATGGTACTAAGTGGTTTAAACCCAACTTTTAGAAACAGTTCAGATCAAGCTGGTCTTTGGGCACTTGATTTTGTGAATGCCAAAAGACAAGGGCTGCATATCGATCAAGACATCGATGAACGCAGAGCTGCTTCTCTCGCCACAGAAGCCACTACTGAACTGCTTCGAGCCTACTTCGAGGTTTTTGAAATGAACCACATCAAAACCATCGCGGCTCATGTGAAAGGAGCTAAATGGACCAATGCACGCAAGGAATCTGAAATTGTTGCCGATCTTGAAATGTTCCAGGTGTTCACCGCTTTGAAAGTTTGCATGCGCCTGCGAGGGAATTTTGAACGAGAAAACCAATTGGTTTTTTGGCTGAATGAACTCAATAGTTTTGATGCCATTCCCATTGCAGATACCATTTATAAAGAAGCCTTTGTGCAAGTTCTTGGTTTGAAAAAAAGCACCTTTGAAGAGCTGAACCCGGCTTACATAGGAAACCGACTCCCTGCTCCTCATCGAGAAGTGCCCATTATAATCCCTGTCGAAAAAATGGAGTTGTTCTTGAGCATGGCTGATAGCTTATATCAATGGAAGCCTCCAGTTAAAGCCAAAGAGAAAATTGTGGAAAGCGGCAAGGAAAACGAATACATTGTGCGCAGCGGTGATGTACTCGGAAAAATAGCAGATAACTTTGGAGTGAGGGTAAGTCAAATCATGGACTGGAATAACTTAAGAAGCGACCGCATTAATGTTGGTCAACGACTCCTCATTTATACAGCTGATAAAGCTCAAAATAAGTCTAAGGCGACAAGCGAGCCCAGAGCCTCAAATAAAGTTGCTGATCGTCCTCCAAATTCAAATGAAACCGAGACCTACACCGTTAAAAGTGGAGACAGTCTTTGGCAAATTGCTCAGAAATTCCCTGGTGTTTCAGCAGAAGACATCATGAAATGGAACAAGATTAGTACAGACATACGTCCTGGACAAAAACTCATCATACATTCACCCAAATGAGTCAGATTTCACCGTTTACAACATTCCTTTGCCTCTTCATCGTTGGTGCTTCTTCTTTCACTATTTCTGCCCTTTGGCCTGAAAACAACATTCAACTTGGAAACAATCTCGAGTTGAAATTTGCCAAAACGGCCGATTACAACCCCTTCAAGAAAAAGAAAGAAAAGCTTGATGTGAATGCACTACTTGCGAGCTATCATTTAGAAGAAGATAGCATTCAAAACGAGCTCGATCTTCAGCCAGAAAATGAAAACGAAACAATTGATTCAGCTGAAATTGCTCGATTAAAAGAAGCGGCCATTCAAAAAGCCATTGAACGACTCCAAATTCAACTACCCAATAAAGATAAAAGCTTTTTTGATGACCTTTTCGAGGCGCTTGAAAATAGCGATAAAGCCTTAGTTGACGTGCTTCATTATGGCGATTCTCAAATTGAAACTGATAGAATAACCAACGTTCTAAGAAAAAACTGGCAAGGGAAATGGGGAGGAAAAGGTCCAGGACTTGTACCCGTGGTTGAAGTAGTTCCCTCATCAGCCATCAAACAAAAAGACATTAAAAGCTTCGAACGCTTCACGCTTTACGGTAAGAAAGACGAACGAATTGAGCATAAACGCTATGGCTTGCTTGCTGCTTTCGGACAAGCACAAAGCATCCAAGATAGCAATGCATTTGTACTTTTTGAACCATCCAGATTGGGCTATTCCAACACCAGAAGTTTCCAAAGAGCTGGAATTTTCTACGGTCATACACCGAGTCCTGCGCGCATCAACTACTGGCTTAACGATAGTATTATTGCAAGCGATAGCCTTGGAATCAGCAACGATTTTAAACACAAGTCCATCAACTTCCAAGAAAGTGTCAAAAACTTCAAAATAGAAGTCATTGGAGAGGCTTCACCAGAGTTTTACGCTGTCAACTTTGGAAGTTACCGAGGAGTTCAGGTGCACAATATTCCAATGCGAGGAAGCTCAGGAACTTTATTCAAGAAAATAGACCAAAGCCAACTTGCAGAACAATACAAACATTTGAACACCAGATTGGTCTTGCTGCAATATGGCGGAAATAGCGTGCCTTATGTGAAAGATTCTACTCAAGCACAGAACTACGGACGTTGGTTTGCTGCACAGATAACCCGACTAAAACAACTGCTCCCCGAAGCCACTTTTGTAGTGATTGGTCCTTCAGACATGGCCACCAAAGTAGGAGAAGACTTCGTTACTTACCCCTACTTAACTCAGGTGAGAGATGCCTTAAAAGCCGCTGCGTTAAATAATGGTTGTGCGTTTTGGGACATTTATGAAGTGATGGGAGGCAAAAACTCCATGGCAAGTTGGGTAAATGCTGATCCACCGCTGGCAGGAAAAGACTACGTGCACTTCACCTCTAAAGGAGCCAAAGAAATCGCAGAGCTTTTCAATCAAGCATTTATGAAAGAGTATGCTGCTTGGAAACTTAGAAATGGAAAAGATTAGTATGAAATTTCTAGCTGTAACAGGAATCGTAGCGCTTTTCAGTGCAAGCATGGCCGTTCTGAATACTTCAGAAACGCCCAAAACCAAGAGCCTTGATTATGAACCCGTGCCCTTGCCTCTGCCCCATTACGATTTCTTGAAGCTCGATAAAAATGAACTGATTTTTCCTTCCGGACCAAATGCCTATCAATTCCTTTGGGAAAAGATGGACCAAGCACTTTTTGAGGAAAACAGCACATTCAACATTGTGCATATGGGAGGCAGCCATGTGCAAGCTGGAGTGCTCAGTGAACGACTCCGGGAGCATTTTCAAAACATCACCCCTGGAATGGATGCTAAGAGAGGATTGTTTTTCCCCTTCAAGCTGGCCAAAACAAACGGACCAAGTAACCTGCGTTTTGAGCGTATTGGAGAGTGGGATGCCCAGCGTTGTGCGCACAATAAGCACCAAGCAATTTGGGGAATGTGTGGGATGGAAGTGAGCAGCATGTCTGACACCTGTGGATTAGACCTTTTCGCCATAAGAAGCGATTCGAGCAGATATGGCTTTCATGCCTTTACCCTCATTCACAACGTTGAGCTTCAGCCCGACCTCACCCTACTCCATCCAGATCAAGTGATTGTTGATACCCTTCTTCGCACAAGCACCTATGTATGGGAAGAAGCCCAAGACAGTTTGCAATTGCGTTTTTATCTTGATGAAGGTCAAAGCGTAAGCATCTATGGCGGTTTACTCGATAATAATGAAGGCGGTATTGCCTACCACGAAATAGGTGTTAATGGAGCAAGTACCAAATCATACCTCCGCTGCGAACAAATGCCTAAAGAACTCGAATTACTCAACGCTGATCTCGTTGTTTTTGGCATAGGCATTAACGATGCTTACATGAGTAAAAGCGATTTCAACAAAGAAGAATTTAAGCTCCGTTATAAAGAACTTGCTGAGCAATTTCGAGCTGTAAGGCCCAATGTTCAGTTCTTGTGGATCACCAATAACGACAGCTACTACAGAAGGAAACACCCCAACAAAAATGCCCTTGTAGTGCAAGAAGCCATGTATGAATTGGCTGAAGAATACAATGGCGCCGTTTACGACCTCTTTGAAGTAATGGGCGGATTAGGAAGCATACTTGACTGGGAAAAGGCCGGTTTGGCGAAAGCAGATAAAATCCACTTCAGCAGGGAAGGATATGTGCTTCAGGCAGACATGATGTTTGAAGCCATTCGCCAAGCTTATGGAACTCACCTCGAGAAAAAATATTTGACAAACAACAGCAATCAAGAATGACCTTACTTGAAATATCTTGGGAATCCATCAAGCAAGTCGTCTTGTTTGATAAAAGCTCGCCGCTGATTTTTACCAATTTACTCTTTTGGTACTTTTTCGCTTTCGTGTTGCTTGCTTATAGCCTTGTGCACAAACATACAGCTGTCAGAAACGGCTTCTTGTTTTTGGTGAGTATCTACTTTTACTACAAAACCTCTGAGTGGTTCTTCTACTTGCTCCTGTTTTCTACAGTTTCAGATTATTTTATTGGAAATGCCATTTTCAAAAGTGAAGTTCAAATTCATCGAAAATTGTGGTTGGCCCTGAGCATTACCGTAAACCTACTCATACTGATCTATTTTAAGTACGCCTACTTTTTCGCAGATAGCTTCAATAACCTTTTTGGAACAGCCTACCACCCCATCAATCACTTTGCAAAACTTTCGAATGAACTCTTCGGAACTGGCTTCCGTTTTGAAACCATTGCTCTGCCTGTGGGCATCAGTTTTTACACTTTTCAAACCATCTCGTATGCCGTGGATATCTTCAGAAAAGATGTAAAACCCGTTAAGAACATCATGGACTTTGGTTTTTATGTGAGCTTTTTTCCTCAATTGGTGGCCGGACCAATAGTTCGTGCTGCTGATTTTGTTCCACAGCTGTACCAGAAATACCAGTTGAGTAAGGCTACTTTCGGACTTGCTTTATTTTGGATTTTGAATGGCTTGTTGAAAAAACTCTTTTTAGCCGATTACCTCGCCTTGAACTTTATTGATCGGGTTTTTGAAGCACCTGCCTCCTACACCGGTTTTGAAAACCTCATGGCGCTTTATGGTTACAGCTTGCAGGTTTACGCCGATTTCTCAGGGTATACCGACATCGCTATTGGCATCGCACTATTGCTTGGATTTACACTTCCTCAAAACTTCAACTCTCCTTACAAGGCAGACAGCGTAGGGAACTTTTGGAAGCGATGGCACATGAGTTTAAGCTCATGGCTTAAAGATTACTTGTACATTCCTATGGGTGGAAATCGCGGAGGATCATTGTTCAGTTTTGTCTCTTTGAGCTTTATTGTGGCCTTCATCTTTTTCATCTCAGGGTCTTGGTTTGTTTTAGGGCTAACTATTGGAATCTTATTGCTCGCTTATATCTTGGGTAGGTTTATCCCCTCTTTTGGAAAATGGAGCACCACCAACATCAACATGATGATGACCATGCTTCTTGGTGGATTGTGGCACGGAGCTAGCTGGAACTTCGTTATTTGGGGGGCTTTAAATGGTTTAGGCCTGGTCGTTTTTAAACTTTGGAACCGCGTTAGTCCGTGGAAAAACAAAAGCAAATGGTGGAACCGTGTGCTCGGGATCTTTCTTACCTTTCAATTCATCAGTTTCACCCGAATTTGGTTCCGAAGTGGCTCAAATAACTCCTGGGAAGATATTGGCGAAGCGCATAATATCTTGGAAGAACTTTTGAATGCCAATACCATGTTGAACCAGATTATTAGAAAGATGGACTTAAGTATCGCTTGGGAGGTCATTACTGGTTTTGCCCCAGTGTTTGTAGTGATGATTTTGGGTTATTTAATCCACTGGCTGCCTTCAAAATGGAAGATGTGGTACAGAAACACCTTTATCTCCCTCCCCATCCCACTTCAACTGGGAATTACAGTTGTGGCATTACTCGTCTTATACCAAGTAATTAGTGCAGATGCGCAACCCTTCATCTACTTCCAGTTCTAAACAAAAAAAGCCAACTCAATGAGCTGGCCTTGTAATCTTTGGAGTCAAAACTAAATCAGTTTTACTCTGAAATTTGTAGGGGGTGTTCTGTATGATCAATGTCGCCATATGCCGCACAAGACTCTGATGCGTGGCAAGAAGTAAGAACAACGCTCATGGTGAGCAAGCCTAGAAACAACATAATAAGTTTCTGGAGTACCTCGTGGTACTTCTCTTCCGTAATATTCATTTCAAATTTGGTTTAAAGTTAGATCTGTAATACATATGTCTTACGAGACCGACTCTATTTTGGTTTCAAAAGTATGAGGAAAATACAACCTCCTTTTTGCAATCCCAAATTTGTTATACAAGCAAAAGTACTAATGCTCCGATTCCTAACAAGAATATTACTGTTTTTCGTGCACCCGGACTAAAGGTCCGAGCTTTGGTTCGAATAGTAGCCATATGTTTTTAGTTTTAAGTGTTTAAGCCATGTATCTTGCAACATGGAAGCTTATTTACGAATATGATATCATAAGGTTTCATTATCAAGCACATACGACAAATCGAAAGGACTTTGCTCGTCCTCATTTAGATGAATAGCAAATTTTAAAAGTACCTTGTGTTACATAGTACCTTCTTTTAGATATATATTTGCATTAAACACAAGCTGAATGAACATCGAAAACACAAAAGCCCAAATGCGTAAAGGGGTGTTGGAGTATTGCATTCTTTCCATTCTTGATAAGCAAGAGGCCTATCCTTCTGATATCATTGCATCACTTAAAGATGCCAAACTGATCATCGTGGAAGGCACCCTCTACCCTTTACTCACAAGATTGAAGAATGCAGGACTACTCCAATACCGCTGGGAAGAATCAAATTCTGGTCCGCCACGCAAATACTATTCATTAACGGAAACCGGCAGCATGTTTCTCAAGGAGCTCGATAAAACCTGGAAAGAGCTCAGCAAT
>Ga0209652_1002585_pt1 | contig 13874 bp, 12 predicted proteins | sample SaaInl74LU_5_DNA_FD_184641 | JGI IMG/M metagenome (GOLD analysis project Ga0209652, IMG submission 184641) | Marine microbial communities from expanding oxygen minimum zones in the Saanich Inlet - ESP_74LU_5_DNA (SPAdes) (version 2) | ecosystem: Environmental > Aquatic > Marine > Intertidal zone...
CACTCAGTGACACACTCCATGACACACTCCATGATACACTCCATGGAGCAACACTTCGCTCAATTATCGCCAAAACATCATCTGGCCCGGATCTTGCAGCATGCCGCCCATTATTGCCCATTGCGAAGAGCGAGTGGAAGAGCAGAATACTTACGAGCAGTAAGTAATCATGTTGACGCTTCAGGGAAATACTAGGATCGCCTTCCTTCTGTTCTTTGCATCTCATATCCCTATCACACTGTTGGTAGACGGACAAGCATTCTTCCGCCGTAGTTTTTATCCACAAGCGTTGCAAGATGTCGTCGATTGGTATGCTCTTACATTCAAGGTGTGTATGTTGTTTTGTGTGCTGCATACATGTTTATTCTGCAAACTCTCAACTCACTTATCTTGTCTTTCGCTAATCTCTTAACACCAATATTACGTTCAGGACACGTTGATGGAGCACCCAGTGGAACCATGGTTCTCCTCTCTGGTTTCAATTGAGGTCATTTTCCAATTACCTTTCTTCTTTTTGGCCATCTATGCAATGTTGCAACAATCGAAACATCCACAAAAGCGAACAATTCGTGGTGATGGACCATTCAAGTCTCTTTGCATAATTTATGGAAGTTCTACAGCAACAACTCTGGTACCGATATTACAATGCATTCTCACGGATGAAGGAACAAACATGAGTGAAAAGGGGATTCTGCTTGGATTTTATTTGCCTTACTTGATATTTCCATTGTGGCTGGTATTAATCGCTGTCTCTAACGAAGATATCTTTGGTGGAGTGGATGCCAGCAAGAAAGAACAATGATAGAGGAGATTGAGCACATGATGTGTTGTTATTCCTTGATAAAACGCCACATCATGAAATATACCATACATATGCATAATAAGAACCAAGAAAAGATGGAAGCCCATTTTGATGCACCACCAACAAAGCATTGAACTGAAAATGGTTAACGTAAACTTTCAAAAAGTTAGTCATTCATTTACAACTACAACTCTACTACTTTTAAATGCAAACCGCCATTTACTTCCGATAATAGTATCACTTTGGCATGTACAAATGAATTGCCTCTCCTCATCGCAAATTAGAGAGATAGAGGTATATATTGCAGCTATCCTCTGTATCTAGAGAGAGTTGCATGTTGCATGCCAGTCGCAGTTCGCAGTTCGAAAAATAGAGAAGAGAGAAAAATTGGCCAGAAAATGGCAATGCCGCCATGGTTTTCATTTCTCCAAGAAGATTTGGACCAAAAAGTGCATACCATTGCCCGCTATCGACTAATAAATCGAACCATGGCGAGATCAACCTGCTCTGCCCGGCTGCTCATTCGGACAGCCCTTCTCCTCTCCATCTGTTTCCTCCTTAATCCTGCTGACGCAGGTCGGCGGGGATTTAGAAAGAATAAACATGATGGTGGAGAAGAACGTCGGGCCCAAGAAGATGAAAAAGAAGGCGCCCGTCGTGTCGGCCGCAAGGAACGTAAACGCCTTGAACGTGAAAAGGCCGTCAAATTCGCCCAAATGAAGGCCGATGGTCAAGATCAAATTAGTATGACCAAGGAGGCTGCTGAGCTCAGATCATATGAATTGCGTAAGAAAAAGAAGAAGGGGTTATTTCGTCGCAAGGAGGCAAGCCTCGCACAGGTATTATTTCCCGGAGCCTCTCCCGAGGAGTATTCCAAGAGGGAGCCAGTCCCCGCGTTTGTGGAGCAGGTGGAATCCAAACGCACACATCTTCCATTTGATTTTTATGATTTGCCTTCTTGTCCGGAACCGGCGGAAAAAATCCAAAAGCGATTCCGTCAGCGTAAGAATTTGGGAAGTCGTCTCATGGGCTACAAGCTTCGCATGTCTCCCTACAATTTCCCCACCAAGGTTGATAAGGGATGTACTCCTCTCTGTGTTGTCGAAATTGGGGGGAAGAAATTACGTTGGTTGCGCAAATTGGTGGATAGGCAATACCGCGTCCACTTGACATTGGATCAACTCCCCCTCTTGATGCGTAGCAGAGAATTGAATTATGCCGTGCGTGGATATCCAGTTGGATTTAAGGCTCCCCCCACTTTCACTGGATTGCAGGAAGACGAATTTTATCTGTATAACCACATCAAGTTTACCATCACCTACCGCGAGGAACCCAACGAGTTTGAGGGAGTGCGTATTATCGGATTTGATGCCCACCCCGTGTCAATTGATTACAGGAAAGAAGGCGAAATTAAGTCATTGACACAGGATACCAATCTTGAAGCAGCAGGAAAGGCTGATGGATTCTCCGGTTGCCAGGCGGACAGCTCCCCCATTAATGACCCCGAATCCTACCTGAAATTACGTTCTGGATCCTCTGGTGAACCATTAAACATTGGATTCTCCTACGAAGTGCACTGGCAGGAAACTGACATCGCCTGGGCTGACAGATGGGATGTCTACCTTGTTGGATCGCCCGATGATGAGATCCACTACTTTGCTATTGTTAACTCTCTCATGATTGTGGTCTTCTTGACTGGTGCAGTTGCTACCATCATGATCCGCACACTCAAGAAGGATATCGCTGGTTACAACGAAATGCAAACCATCGAGGAGGCACAGGAAGAGACTGGCTGGAAGTTGGTTCATGGAGATGTCTTCCGTCCTCCCCAAAGCTATCCCATGTTGCTTTGTGTGTTGGTTGGCAGCGGCGCTCAGATCGGGTCTGCCTTCTTTGCCACTTTGTTCGCATCAATGCTTCGTATGTTGAACCCCATCAAGAAGGGCCAGGCTTTGACGGCAGTAGTAGTGTTGTATGTATTCTGCGGAGTGATTGGTGGATACGTCTCCGCTCGGCTGTACAAGTTCTGTGACGCCAAGGCTTGGAAAAGAAACACGATTGCCACTGCGCTTGCCTTCCCTGCCGTGATTGTGAGTATGTTCATGGTGTTGAATATCTTCTTGCGGATTGTGGGTGCCGCCACGGCCGTGTCATTCTTGACTGTGTTTTTCATCTTCTTGCTGTGGGGATGTGTGGCGACTCCACTGGTGTTTGTGGGTAGCTACTTTGGCTACCGTGCCGATAAGATTGAGGTGCCTACGAAGACGAATCAGATAGCACGTTTCATTCCTGAGGTGCCTTACTATGCATCCCCTCCCATCAGCAACATGATTGCAGGTATGCTCCCTTTTGGATCTGTGTGCATTGAGCTGTTCTTCATCATGAGCGCGTTGTGGCTACACCAGTTGTACTACATTATGGGCTTTCTGTTGGCAGTGGTGGCGATCTTGGGTGCTACCTGTGCGCAAGTGTCTTGTGTGATGTGTTACCTGCAGCTGTGTGTGGAGGATCATCGTTGGTGGTGGAAGTCTTTCTTCAACTGTGCGTCTGCTGGGTTGTACCTCTTCTTGTACTCGATTTGGTTCTTGGCATCTAAGTTGGAGCTAGTGGGTATCTTGCCTGTGATGGTGTATTTGACGTACATGTCAATGATTTCGTTGGCTTTTTCATTGTTTTGCGGAACAGTTGGATACCTCTCTTGCTTCTGGTTCACGAGGAGGATTTATGGGGCTGTCAAGGTTGATTAAGAGAAGATATTTTTCATATGGATCTTTGTCTTGCCTTTACGTCGCTTCCAGACAGAGCATAGCTGCTGTGTCTGATAAATCCATAACTGTAAAATAATGTTGATTGAATACTTGGCACTCACATAAATTGTGGATTCCTAAGTTAATAATTTCAAGCAGCTGGTTGAGATAATGATACCTCACACATGTATATTTCACAAACTAATATCAGCCGTAACGGCACACTATTCTCTTCAGAACGCATCCTCGTCATCGTCATCGTCGGCACATTCAGACCACCCTGTGCAGCATGAACAGGTGACTGTGCAGTCATCAACCTTAATATCGGCGCCCAAGTTACAAATAAGATCTGACACTTCGCCTTCAAGGTCGTTATCTTTGAAATTCAGTTCTTTAAGCCACTCGAGATTTCCAATTTGCTGCGGGATATCCCCCGTAAATTGATTATCATTGAAGTAACCGAATTCAAGCCATGACATATCCCCTATTGTTGTAGGTATGGCGCCAGTAAGAGAGTTATCAGCAACGTCGAAGTAGCCCAAGCGTGTTAACGAGCCAATAGTGTCGGGGAGACTTCCTATCAGACCAGGACGATCGCCACGCTTTTGGTTATATGCGGTGAATTGTTCGAGAGATGTCAAGATCCAAATACTGGCTGGGATTTCACCTTCGAGGAAGTTATTGTGCAAAGCAAGCTCTTTCAATTTCGTAAGGCTGAACAGTGCATCAGTGAGGGCACCGTCAAATCGATTATCATTCAGGTGTAGAGTGACAAGGTTGCTTAGACTACCAATCGTCGTTGGAAATTCACCTGCGAAAAAGTTCATCGAGAAAAATGCTTCTTTCAAACTGGACATCTGTCCTAGACCGTCGGGGAGAGCACCTTCAAATCTATTCATCTCGAGATTCAGATATTCTAGTGCTGTCAATTGTCCAATCTCGTCAGGTAGGTTACCGTCGAGGCGATTTCCCTTGGCGTGAAAAACGATGAGGCCGCTGAGTCCAAAGAACTCGACAGGAATAGGGCCCTCCAAGTCATTCCCATGAATCATGAACTGCCTCAAATTGCTGAGCTGCCCCATCTCCAGAGGGATAGAGCCAGTGATACCTGTAGATGTTAAGTCTCCTTCCTTCTTATTGCCAGACAAATCGAGGTAAACCAGTGACTCCATTGAACCAATTCCGGGCGGGAGAGTCTGGCCAATGCCTGATTTTGTCATGGAGAACATCTTACATTTCTTCCAGTTTCCAATGGTAGATGGAATTCCAGAGTCAGATGTGAAACTATTGATAGACATATCGAAGTCTTCAATATTCTCCCAATTTCCAATCTCTTCAGGGATTGGCCCAGACAGTTCCATTGCATACATTTTGACAGATACCAAGTTCTTTAGTTCGCCCATATCAGCTGAGAGACTTCCTGTAATCTTGTTTCTTGATAAATCCAACGTTTGGAGGTTCACCAACTGCCCTAGATTTGGAAGAGGACCTGTTAAACCACTTTCAGACGCAACGAGAGTGGACAGGTTTGTTAGGGATGCAACAGGTTCCAATGTACCTTGAATCTTAATTTCACTGATGTGCAACTCTCTCAAATACGGCATGTTTTCAATACCAAGTAGCGATCCCGAGAGTTGTTTGTTTCCACTGAGGCCAAGAATCTGAAGACTTGTAATCTGGTAAAGATGTGAAAAGTCGCCCGTGAAATCATTGTTCTCGGCCTTGAACACTTCCAGGTTTTTCAATGATGTCATTTCCTGTGGGATGGCTCCTCCGATGCCCATGTTGAAAATAGCAAAGGTTTCTGCAAGTAGAAAGATGGGTTTGAGAACGAATCGTTTCAAGAGATGTATAATAAATCATTCATATCCGTATCGCAAGCACTTACTCAATTTTTGACAGTTGCCAATCTCCACAGGGATGGTACCAGTGATATCTGGATTGTTGTACAACCAGAGCATATCCAAATTATTTAATTCCCCAAATTCGGAAGGTAAATTGCCTGAGAATTCATTATCATTCAAAGTCAACTTCTCCAACTTGCTCATTTGTCCAATTCTACCACTAATCTCTCCTTCCAACTTATTATCATCCAAGTACAGAATCTTTAACTCATTCATATCAAAGAGAGATGATGGCATTTCACCGCTCAAACTATTCTTGTGCATTTCAATGGTATGCAAACTCCCGAACATGTTCAAATCAGCAGGAATGGGCCCACTCAAGTTGTTATCAGAAAGGGACAATGACGTAACAACACCATCTTCATCACATCCAACTCCAAACCAAGTACACACGTTCATCCTTCCCATCCATCCTTCATTATTCTCCCAGTCATTTCCATCGGTGCTAATGTAGATGGTGGCGGCAGTGTAACGTTGAACGAAATTCATTTGAGCGACAGTGTCAACTGGAGTAGATGCCATACCTTCCCAATCATAAACGAATTCATCGTCGTCAAGAATAAATTCCAATGCCTCACTCTGAGCCGTGTCAGTGTATGGATCAGAAAGTGCCGCGTATGCCTTTGTAGGAAGGATTCTCCTAAGAATATCCAAGGCCACATCTTCTGGGATAATCTCTACAGGTGGTGCTTCGGCAATTGGGAATGGGTCGATGATTGTTTCGTCTTGGATTTCTGTTGTTGGAATGTCTGTGGTGGATGCATCACCAGCAGTATCGGCATCGGCAGCGACATCGGCACCAGTTCCAGAATCAGCACCACTGCTCTTCGCAGCATCAGTACTCTTATCCTTAGTAAGAATGATACCCAATGCAGCACCCACACCACCCCCAACAAGCAGAAACACAACCAAAAAGATCCAACACTTCTTGCTCTTCTTCGACTTCGTTTCTTCTGCTCTTATCATATACTTTCCATCCTTGCCCTGCTCAATATCGTCAATATTTACTTCCACTCCTCCATAGGGAGATTTATTCGAGTTACGGGAAAAGCGTCCGGAAGAGAACCGACCTGATTGACGGCTGCCGGATCGGTATTTGCCACCGCTTTTCAATCGTTCGAGGGTTGGTGTGGATTGGATCTCGAGCTCCTCTGCTGCCGCTGCGGGAGGAGGTGGCGGTGGCGGTGGTGGGATGGAGTCGTCGTCGCTGAAGGACATTGTTGTTGTTGTTGTTTAGATGATGTAGCAGTGGTTATGTGTTGTGTCAACTAAAGTCTCGGCCTACTTCAGCATTCTTGAGCGATTGCTTTCGGGTTTACATTGGGTCAGAAGAGGCTCAGAATGCCAACCCTTCACAAGATTGCTTTTTGCCAAAAAGTGAGAGCTTTTCTCGCCGGTTGAACGGATAATTTGAAGACAGTATCTCACAATATGTCTTTGAACGGAAGATTGGTCTTGTGTGCGTGCAACGCGGTTGGCACAAGGGTTAATAATATTAACCCTTGGTGCAAACGAGATGTGTCTCTACGACTTTACTCGAGATTGACTCAGAAGCTGACCAAGAAAACGACCCACACAACCACGAGCTAACCCATGCACACAAGACTAATCCCTCGTAGAATAGTGTTCTCTCGAGAAACCGATTAGAGAATGTAAACCAATTTCTTCTGCTGTCGTTTCTTGCGACCCAAACCCCGCCCTTCAAAGCTGCAATCTCGCCAAAATCATTGCATCTGTAAGTCGGTATCATGATCCCCATCGTACAATCTCGTCCTTCTCAACAAGCACACAACAAGTAAACAGTAAGCATCAATTCAAATAATAATATCAAGTTCCTTAGCAAGGATGATGGAGCAGCAACATCATCATCTGGTCCCTTCATCTTTTTCACAGATGGCATCATCATCGGTATCAAGAAGAAGCATATTTGGCCGCAGATCACCAGACAACAAGAAGAAGAAGACACGCAAACATAACACCAAGGAAGATAGGACGTTACGTGCTCTAGAAGCAATCAGGCTACTCGCGTTTGATTTTACCGAAGGGTCCAAGAAGTCGTCGTCTAGCCCCAGCACGCCTCGGACGGTGACTACTCTCTCCTCCGATGACGCTACTACAGAGGAGGAGAGCAACGACGAATCAAGGACATTCAAAAAGCCAACGGGGAGACCAAAGTTGCTTCTTGCACTTCGTCCATTGCCAATCGAACGCAATAGTAGCGGAGGCACCAGTAGGACCCATCAACGGAGTGATTCTAACGTGTCATATTTATCATCAGATACTTCTTCAGAGATTGGAGAGTGGCTATCTCTGGATGATGAACAGGATTATCCGACATGCATTAATATCTCTCATTCTTCCGATAACACCACCTCCTCCTCCAGATATGGCCAGCTGCAGCAGACGCATTCAAATTCAAGGCGGTTGAGTGTATCAGCACTTGATGAGTGGAATAGGAGATGTGAGGAGGAGGATGGTGGTTACCACAGAGAGAAGTATGCGTCTGAAATGCTGAATTTGAATCAATCCATGACGTTGAACCAGCATTATCATGGAGCAAATAAATTTATCGACAGACGGAATTCATTCCCTCTGTCGCCTCTTGAAACAGATTATTACGGCGACTTTTGCTCTGATGGGACGGAGGATGATGACATTTCGCTAACTTACTCACATGGCGATTGAGTAATATTATCATTTTTGTGTTTTTTGTATATATTTGTTGGGGCTAGATAGTTGGCTAGATTCATGTAGTTAAAAGCTTAATAACTTATGAATCATGTAATTGTAAGAAATCATACACACCAAGATGAGGGGAATCTCAAATGAGTTTGCAAGTAAATATGCTTCTTTGTATTGAGGAGCGGCACAGGGCAGTGGTGAAAGTGTGGAAAGGCAGGGTGCTTGCAACTTCTTGCAACATTCGGTGGAAAAAAATTTAAAGATGAAAAATCGCGACAGAATCTTCCATCTATTAGAATGAGTTTAGATGCTCCCTCTTTTCATTGTTTCACATTCATCTATCGTAACAATCAACCAAACAATTCAACAATGAAATTACCACAGGCATTCGATATTCCCTTGCCCAAGACAGGCAAAACCCCACCGCCCGTCGCCAAGAGGCTAGCGAACACCCCTCGAAACAACTCGCCAAGCTCTCTCGAAATCAAAGAAAAACTAGACAATGCCACTGCCAAACGAGAGGAGAGATTAAATTCATCGGAATCAAAGCTCTCCGCGCACAGTGCTGAAGTGGAAAGGGTCAAGAATGACTTAGTGGCACGAAAGAGGGAGGAAGCAGAGGCACTCCGTGAAGCGTCCAAGGCAAAGCAGGACAATGCGGTCGCCAAGCGTGAAAATGAGAGACTCTCGTGGGTGCAAAAGATTGCAGCTGCCACCAACGACAAGCTGGCCAAGGGTAGAGCGTCGCTCGAGGCGAACCAAAGAAAGGCAAGAGAACTTGAGACATCTCTTGAGCAGAAGATTGCGAACGCCGAGATGAAGCGAGAGGAGCTTCAAATGAAGAACGTTGAGGAGCTCAAATCTACGAACGAGGAGAAGATCAAACGTGGAAAGACTGCACTTCTCAAGGCCGAAGAGGAAGCAAGACGCTTGGAGAGCAAGATTGAGAACAAGATTGCAGACGCGAATTTACGCAAAGAGATGAAGACTGTGGAGAAGATCAACCAAATCTCTTCAAAGACGGAAGCAAAGATTGTTCGTGGAAAAATTGCATTGAGCAGCCAGGATAAGCTTGCAAAGGAGACTATGCAGCACTCCTGGAAGAAGCTCGATGCTGCGAATGAACGTCGTGAGAGTCTTGTGCGTGAACAGGTCGACTTATTGCGGACATCTTCGACAAAGAAGGAGGAGCGAATCATTGAGAAGCAATTGCAGGACGACGATGCGTCTAGGGCCCTTCAAAAGAGTCTAGCGGCAAAATTGAGCAATGCCGAATTGGCAAGGGACGAACTCATCAAGGCCAAGGTAAAGAAGGCCGCTGCGGACGACCTTGCTCGGTTGGAAAAGGCCAAAGCTGTAGCTTTCAAGGAAGTGAAGCTACAGAAAGCAATGGGTGAAGTGGTGCAGGATAAAATGCAGAGTGCAGAGTCAAGGAAGGAAGCTCTTCTGAAGGAAGCTGTAAACAAGATTTCTTCGTCCAAGAAGAATCTGTCTCCTCGCGTGTCATCTGGATCTTCTCTGACTATTGCAGAGATAGAGTCCAAGATCAAGGGTGCGGCTGAACGAAGAGACAGCTTTCTTGCCGCAAGGTCTTCCTCGTCCAAGAGGGTCCATTCTCCTCGTGGGCCATCTGCTTCTTTGACTGTCGATAGTATTCAGGAAAAGCTAAACAGTGCATCTGAGCGCCGTGAGATTTATCTCAAGAATAAAGTATCCAAGGCAGCTTCTTCCAAATCTAGCCCTGACAATATTTCGAAGACCTTGTCGTTTTCATCTGTCTCTCCCAGTACTAGCCCGAGGATCAAAGCTGCTCGCTTAGAGGCAAGGAACAAAGCGGAGGATACGCTTCCGTTCTTTACTCCGTGGCTTCTCTCTAGTTTTGCAGTGGCACTCCTTGGGATGGCTGCCGTTGCGAGGTTTTCTAGCGCTAAATAAGAAGAAGGAGTGTTAGTTCCAAATGGAATGTGCAAGAGGTTCCGATCGCTCCTTTCGAATTGGACTTGAAAGAGAGTGAGAGGGCTAGTGCACACTATATATGTGATAATAATGATAGCAACAACAATATCTGCCAATCTTGCTTAACAACTTTATTTTACATGTACAAAACCAAACGCATACACTATCGAAGCGACACTGTCGTATTCATTCACGTCCTCTAGTCTTTAGGTAATCCTCCATTACAGGAGTTAAATCCTGGATGAATGATGCATTCTCTCTTTCGTTCCAATGATCGACGATCGTCTTGAGGAATCTGCGGTTGGCATGCTCGATCGTCGTTGATTCCTTTGTTGGGTGTTTAGCGACAGGCGATGCACTATCCTTTCGCTCAGCTGCGCCTGCGCTCTCATCAGGTGTCTTTTGTGGATCATCATGCTTGCCATCCTCGCGTCCGGTCTGCAAGTCAGCGTCAGGGATCGTCTTTTGATTGGTAGCAATAGTAATAGAGCTCATCGTCTTCATATTGTAAGTAGAAAGGAGTTGGTAGTGCGCTTTCGTTGTTCGACAAGCAAAAGTCTCGCACACGACTAAAAAGTTGTTTTCTTGATCACATCCTCCTACATAGTAAACACATGTGAAGAGAGTACGATGAGAGCATGATGAGAGCTAGCGATGATGTGCTGAAGCAAAGAAGGATTCTAACTGCCCACCGCGGTGGCAAATCAGTCTCCCCGCCTCCTTCTCGACAAAGGAACGTTGCTACGGCCCATCGCGTATCGACACCTCCTCGCTCTCCTTTCACAGCCAACGGAGGTGCCTCGGGACGAAAGATTGTGAGAGCAGCAAGAGTGCAGCGACCCGCTGTTCCTTCCAAATATTCTACATCAACTGTGCCGTTTACAGAGGCGGGTTCAAACAAGAATCTTACCCCGCATGGACAAAGGACACTGAGGGCGGCTAGGCCAGAAGATGACTCTCCTAGTCCTCCTTCGCCATGTAAAACTCCTCCACGGCCTCCCGCCAAGAGGAATAGCATTAACGCGGCTAGTGCATCTTGGGAGAAAAGCATGAAGGCGGCACTAATGTACGTTGCGATGAATAGGTCTTCTAATCGGTCGTAAACAAGCCATCTTTCGACTCTGCTATTATAATTCTTCCACTTACTATTTTATGAACGACTTCCTGAGAGGAAGTGCCAGAGCAAAATGCCACCAGTTACACTCACATTTAACGAGTCAACTCCAGCTTGAGTTGCATCGTCTTCATCACCAGTAATCTTTGATCCGCCAGGAATTTTTACAAACGATGTACAAGCTCTCCCCACCAGCGTCCTCAGTCCCCTGCCTTCTGAACCAAGCACAAGAATAGTAGGCTTGCTTGTTTCGACATCATATAGATCGTAACATTGTTGCTCTTGCTCTTGATGCTGTTGGGTGGCACCATCGTCTTCACCTCCAATGTCCCAATCACTGTCATTGGCACCAGTGTCATCTCTTCTTTTATCTGTAGATCCGGGTACTTCTGCAGCAGCACCAAGTACTCTCCAACCGTTATCTTTTGCGTTGTTCAGCATTTTAGGCAAGTTTGAGGTTGAATAGACAGTCATGAATTCCAAAGCTCCGCTTGATGCTGCGCTGACTGCAGGTGTTAGTGGCGAAGAGTTCTTGGCTGTCACAATGACTCCTACGCGTTCCCCTCCGCCAAGAAAGTAAATTGATCTCAACAATGCACCCAAGTTCTGCGGATCCACAACTTCGTCCAATGCCAACCAAACAAGTGGATTGCTCTTCGCATCCTCACCTACAGCAGATGGTATGCTCCTCATCAGTTCAAAGTCTAAGCCGCCACATCGCAAAACAAAGCCCTGATGAGGTCGGCTACCACATAACGTGTTGAGCACTCCTTTGTCTACCTCTGCGACAGGTAAGCCACGTTCCTTAGCTAAAGTCACGATTTCAGATGACGCTTGGATCTTGGCATCGCTTCTAAAACTACGCTTGGTATTGTCCATTGTTCCCTCTTGAACGAATAGGTAGGGCGCCAGCTTCGCTTCTGGCTTGATTATTCTCTTGTCTTCCTTTTTGTCATCAAATTCATCTTCCAGTGCCCTGGAAAATTCATCATCGATACCATCCACTGTTGATAATCTCTCCTGTAAGTCTAATAAATCATTGAGATCCTCTGCTTTCTCTTCGTCATCGGGGTTTGCAAAGTTACGCTCATTAGCTTTCAATGCGTTTAAGACGGGCGCAATGCCATATAAATGCTCAAATCCTGCATTCTCAAGCAGTTTCAGATTGATCTTGACAGCACCCGGCCTGGTGTCACTGTCACTGTCACTGCCTCTGCCTCTTTGACGAGCATCAGTCCTTCCTCTTCCCCTTCCTCGACCACCTCCTCTGTCTCCTCGACCACCTCTATCTCCTCGACCCCTTCCTCCTCGACCCCGTCCACCACGGTCCCCACTTCTTCGATAGTTCTCTCCACCTCCACCTCCTCTTCCTCTGTTTCTTGATGGTATGCCATCGTAGGTGTATGGCTCAAATGAGTTGTACCCACCATCATTCTGGTCATCATCATCCCAACCGCTGCTGCTAGTGCGAGATGATCGGCCTCCTTTGTTTGCATATCTATCATTTCCTCCATCATCATCCCAACCACTATTTGAACCTCTGTTATTGTCCCGCCTCTGTGGTGGCCGCTGCTGCCTTGGGCTGTAATCTTCTTCCCAGCCACCACTCGTAGTATTATCATCATCATCCCAGCCGCTAGAGCTTCTACTAGTTCTTCTAGCCGGTCGACGTTGTTGAGTATCTGATGAAAAAGATCTCGACGATGGAATCTCTTTATCATAGCTCGGTGCATCATCCTCACCCCACATGACCAAGGTTGATTTTAAGTTTCTCCTCGTTCCTCTGTTGAAATCATTTCTGATGGCTGATGATCCAATAAGCACAGCATGGCGAGACCTTGTCGATGGAACGAATGAGGAAGACGACCAGGCACGCACTACGAACGGAGACTTAGCAGATGAGAGAAAGAAGTGACGAGTGACCGCCAGTGCCGTTACCATGTTGACTAGGCAATACATCTTGTTACGAGCAACACATTGACGTCTACCATATGGTGAAGGTTTGGTGATGTGCTTTTTGATTGGATGAGAGGATGATGGGTGAAAATGAGAGTGCCGTTAGTGATTCTCAAGAAGGATCTATTATAGTTGGGACACCTCCCTTATGAGGACTCAACACGCGCCCATCGCATCACCCATCATGAAAAAAAATATAATGAGAAATGAGCATATGTATTAGATATCAATGTGGACGTTTTGCCGTGTGCAATAGCCTAAAGAACCGCTGGCGAGACAGCCCATGCCTTTCCCTACTCCCTACCCCTTCCACGGGCCAAGCTGTGCATTGCTCCATTAGCAGCGTTAGATACGATATGATGTGAGCACTATCAGTGCTACAGGCACATGCGTCCTCAAATGAAAGATTGAGCTCCACAGTTGACAAACGCTTAAATGAGTTGAGAGAGCGGATAATGGCCCATAGAGAGGATAGTATCAACCAAAAGATGAAGATGGCATTATTGACCATCTTATCGGTGGTGTTCGTGCCCTTAACTCTGCTGGCGGGTATTTGGGTATGAATTTTGAATCAATGCCTGAGCTGGTCACCTACGACGTTGTAGCGACGCCGATACATCCAACAAATACTTGAGCCGTGATAAAGATGCTTCTATACTATCATGGCCAACTATTATGGGTCACTTGAAGCTGTTGATTGCCATATTCACAGC
>Ga0209652_1002587_pt1 | contig 13872 bp, 12 predicted proteins | sample SaaInl74LU_5_DNA_FD_184641 | JGI IMG/M metagenome (GOLD analysis project Ga0209652, IMG submission 184641) | Marine microbial communities from expanding oxygen minimum zones in the Saanich Inlet - ESP_74LU_5_DNA (SPAdes) (version 2) | ecosystem: Environmental > Aquatic > Marine > Intertidal zone...
GGTAAAAAATGGGTGCAAAGCCCTGCACAGTGCACAGCAGGGCACATAAAAGAATACAGCACACTTCATTTCACATTATCGACAATACGAGCACCCTTTTATCTCCTATTCCTTTATTGTTGGTGGCATCACCACACCAACCCTACAATACCTTTACACACCCATAACACCTCTACAAAATGGCCGAAGGTGCTGCCAGAGACGCCGGTGAGATCGCAGAATCTCTTCGCAAAATGGCAAAAATGGTGAACAATCTCAGTGCACGTGCCGACTGCGAACCGTTTCGGGAGCCGGTAGATTGGAAGGCACTCGAGCTCTATGACTACCCAAAGATTATCAAGAAAATGATGGATCTTGGAACCATCAAACGAAAATTGGACAAGGGCAAATATAGCGATGCAGCTGAATGTGCCGATGATGTGCGGTTAGTGTGGAAAAATTGTATGACCTACAATGCTGATGGTTCTGATTTCTATCGACTGGGAGAGTCCTACAGTAAAAGATTTGAAGAACGATTCCAAAAGCTAGTCGATGAATTTGGGGAGGACGTAATCTGTGGTAATATTGCTGCACAAGCGGCTCCTCCCTCGAAGAAAAAACCTAAAACTTCACCTGTGCCAAATGCATCGGTCAATAAGAAACACAAGTCGGATAAAAAATCATTTGATCCGAAGGGAATTATACCGTTGGATGTAAGGACTAGATTTGCAGCTCGATTACAAAGACTATCTGGAATGGAATTAGGACATGTTCTCTCGGTAATCGATGAAAAATGTCCTGAAGCTTTAGAGGAACCACCTGAAGATCAACTTCGATCGGATGCTCAACGTATGACAAAAAAACACAACTATGCACTTGATGAATTTGATGGGGGGTCTCAAATTGAAATTGATATCGATGCTATCCCTTCCCAAATCTTCGGGGAGCTTGATGTCTACGTCAAAGAGCAAGTTTCTGGGCGTGGACGCGGTCCTTGGAGTGATGAGCTCTTGACTGAAGATGGGACGAAGAAGAAGAAAGTGAAAACGTAGAGATACTGAATAAGGTTTGTTCCAATCTGATAATAGTGATGAATAGAGATTATGACACTCCTCTACATCATTGCAATATTTATCGTAGTTCATAAATGAAGTGTAAAATTATTGTCTATATCAAAAGAGATGAACAGCTTCTCAAACATTTCTCCCAAGTAGCACCACACAAGTAATAAATACAATACCGACACCGTAGCAGAAGCAACGCTAGCAACCCAACCCTCATCCCGTCCCCCATCCCTCATGGAGCTGATATATCTAATCTGAGCAGATGGTAATTCTTCATTCCCTTTTCCTTTCGTCTCCAAAGCAAAGATCGAAGAAGAAAGATCCTGGCTCCTGGCAACTCGGCACGCAACACGCAACGTCATCATGACAGCCTCTACCTTCCGAAAAAGATAGCTATAAAGTATATTCAACCATGGACGGAAAGCACCCCAAGCTGCAGCCGAAGACGCCGGTCCCAAGCGATATCGAAGTCAGTCAAGATATCGTCAATGAGGTCGGCCTGCTTCCAATTGAAGATGTAGCACGAGAGGCCGGACTTCTCCCTGAAGAAGTAATTCCATGGGGCATTGCGAAAGCTAAAATCCACTTGAAAACGACTCTTGACCGCCTCTCTGACCAACCCGATGGAAACTACATTGTGTGCACGGGTATCAATCCTACGCCTCTTGGGGAGGGCAAATCAACTACGACGATCGGTCTCGCTCAAGCGTTAGGTGCAATCCTTGGAAAGAAGAGTTTTGCGTGCATTCGTCAACCAAGCCAGGGTCCAACATTTGGTATCAAGGGAGGTGCAGCTGGAGGAGGGTATGCTCAAGTTGTTCCAATGGAAGAATTCAATTTACACTTGACTGGAGATATCCACGCCATTACTGCAGCGAACAACCTCTTGGCAGCAGCGATTGATACACGTATGTTCCATGAAGATTCACAATCGGATGAAGCACTATACAAGCGATTGTGTTTGGCCAATGGCAAACCATTTAATGCCATCATGAAGAAACGCCTTGCAAAATTGGGCATCGACACTAACAAATCACCGGAAGATCTAACTGCCGAGGAGCGATCCAAGTTCGCCCGGTTGGATTTTGACAAATCGACAATTACATGGCAGAGAGTTCTTGATACATGCGATCGTCACTTGCGCGGAGTTACTGTTGGGTGTGGCTCCAAAGAAACGATACAACCACGAGGAACGGTCAAAGGAGAGACTCCTCGTGAGCAACATAGTCGAGAAACTGGGTTCGATATTACCGTGGCATCAGAAATCATGGCAGTACTTGCATTGGCAAAGGACCTCCCAGATCTTCGTGAGAAGCTTGGAAGCATGGTTGTTGGTTATTCCAAATCCGCGGAGCCCATTACTGCAGATGATTTGGGTTGTGGAGGCGCGTTGACTGTCTTAATGAAGGACGCACTCCTTCCAACCATGATGCAAACTGTGGAGAGGACACCAGTCATGGTCCACGCAGGGCCTTTCGCCAACATCGCTATTGGAAATTCTAGCATTGTTGCAGATAGATTGGCATTGAAACTTGCAGGAGAGGATGGATACGTTGTCACTGAAGCTGGCTTTGGAGCAGATATTGGAATGGAAAAGTTTTTCAACATTAAATGCCGTGAATCAGGCCTCAAACCGAAGTGCGCTGTCATCGTTGCTACTGTGCGTGCATTGAAAATGCACGGTGGTGGCCCTCCTGTTAGTGCAGGAAAGCCTCTTGCTAAGGAATATACCGAAGAGAATATCCCCTTGGTTGTGGAAGGTTGTGCCAACTTGTGCAAACACATTGAGAATGCAAAGAAGTTTGGCGTCCAAGTAGTTGTTGCAATCAACCAATTCAAGTCTGACACTGCTGCAGAAATGGAGGCTATCCGAAAGGCAAGCATGGATGCCGGAGCCTATGATGCTGTTGTCAGTAATCATTGGGCAGAAGGAGGCAAGGGTGCCGAAGCACTTGGGGTTGCAGTCATAGCTGCGTGTGAGGCTGGCAAGAGTGAAGACTTTCGTTACCTCTACGATTTGGAGTTGCCTATTCGCTCCAAGATTGAAATCATCAGCAAGGAAATATACGGCGCTGATGGAGTTGATTTCTCGGAGACGGCCTTTCAACAAATGGCTCAGTATGAAAGCTCTGGTTTTGGGAAGTTGCCGAGTAAGTACAATGTGTGAGATATGTTGACATTCTTACATTTATTACGCACATTCCTCATTGTTTATTGTACATCTTCCATTACTATGTCACAGTTTGCATCGCAAAGACTCAATATTCCTTCAGCTGCGATGCTGCTGCCAAAGGAGTTCCCACTGGCTTTCGTATCTCTGTGAGAGAAATCCGCAGTTGTGTTGGAGCCGGCTTTCTTTATCCCATTTGTGGTGACATTATGACAATTCCAGGTCTGCCCACTCGTCCAGGATTTTATGATGTGGATATTGACACTGAGACTGGAGCTGTCATTGGTTTGTTTTAACTCACAACTAGTGTGAGGTGGTGTTCTAATTAGGGTCACATTTTAGTCGTATACACTCTTGTACTCAGAAATTTGGTAATCAGACGTTGTATATTCTGAGGTCTCATATTCTTTGACCTTGTAGCCACCACCACGATTACCATTGGCATACTGGCTAATGTCCTCATCCTCTTTCTTCACCTTCTCATCGAGACTGCACTTGACATTCAAGTGATGTATCATGTGATCTACAGCAAGACCCTCATCCTTCTTTCCCTTCTTCCCAAGAGCAGCAATGTTGGCAGCTCTGACCGCTTCATCAGCATCACGTTGCAATTCAGGAATACCTCTGTGAGCTCTTGCAATTCCTGCTATTTCTTCCTCACTGGATAACACACCTTTTAAATTTGCAGCTCTCAATTGTCCCGACGCCGTGTGTTGTTGTTGAATTAACGAACCCGCTGATGGGATTGCGTGTGCAGCTGGGAGATTCGATATGTTGGTGGCACCATCGGGTTCGGGTTTGACAATTATATTGTCGTCAATTGATTTTGTATCTTCTTCTTTTCTTGCAGCGGCAGCCGATGCAGCGCTTGCTGTAGATGTCATTGACGACGAATCCAGCACTGAATTAGTAATAGGAGCAGCAACCGCCACGGCAACTGCAGAAGTATTTTCTTGAAAGGCATCATCAACGGGTACAGCGGTAGGTACATCGAGCTGCACGGAATTTATTAGGAACTCGCGTTCTGCAGAGGAATCAAAAGGTGAGGGCGCTATCAAGGCCTCATTCTCTTCGGTACGTTCACTTCGTGTCATCTCCATGTTGTTGATAGTGTTGTTATTGTTGGTTTTGATATGGGTTGCTAATGTAGAATACTCCTGAGGTTGCTTGGCAAGGCAAGGCAATTCATACTAATTCATAGCAGGGCAATAGCAATATTTGTAGCCAAGAAGGATGGATCTTGCTTTGATGATGATTTGAAGCGGGCTACGTCCACGACACCCATCTTCCATCTTTTCGCGTCCTTTGCTTCTTCGACGTTCTGGGAAACCGACGCAGCAACCAACTACAGCATGGAGCAACAGAACATAAAATCGAAACGCATCGAAATGAATACAGTCAAGTTCTCTTTCAAGGGCAGGTCGGAGACGGTCACCGCCCCCGAGAGCATCTCGTCATCGGCTCTACTTGCTCTGGCCCGAAAATCATTGCAAATTGACGATGATATCATACTCAAGCTCATTTTCAAAGGAAAGACAATTGCCCAACAGAATGTTGTACCCACCAACGGTTCTTCCACAGCCGATGAAGACTCCCGTGCATTTCCAGAGGGAGTCAAAATACCAAAAAGTGGAGCCAAGGTCATCGTTATGGGCACCATGACATCCGGTATTGCAACGCTGAATTCCATGCGGTCCGATCCGCTCATGCGAGGTTTCGATGAAGAAAAGTTAGTCTCAAAAGCAAAAAATGGAACCATGTCAACTTTCTGGGGGCCAAAACTGGGTAGTCAGCATCCCAAGTACAAGTTTTGCCGTCTAGAAGAGTGCAAGGATGCATCGTTTGGTACCCGACCCACATCATCTACGCCACATGCATTTGAAGCAAGACGATTGCTCGAACAATTGGCGACAGATCCTGGAGTTGTACAAGTTTTGACTTCAAGAGAATTGGTCGTGGGCTGTTTGGGTGAGATGGACCCTATAGATGATCGTCTCATGCAGAAGAAGAAAGAAGAAGGTGCATGTTTACTTGGATATAATACAAATCATGGGCTTCGAATTGATATAAAGTTGCGGACTGATGATTTGAATGGCTTTCGACCATACAATGAGCTTGCATCGACGCTAATCCATGAAGTATCACACAACTGGGTCTCAGAGCACGACGTTCTATTTTGGACTAACTACGGGCAGATGAGAGTTGAATACTTATGGAAACACGCTTGTTATATATTGGGTGGCTTGTTTGTAAATGGCAAACGGACTGCATCACTTGCCGGTATTATGGATATGATTGTCTTTCCCAGTGATGGTAAAGATACGCCGACGAAGCCAAAACTCATGGATAACATTTGCCAATCGGTTGTAAAAGAGTTGGCTGGTGAGATGATGCAACATCGCCTTCCAGTACAATTGGTGGCACCAGCGGTGATTGGCTTTGGCAAAGATTTGATGGTAGAAACCAAAGACGACAACATAGGAATCGGAAAAGGACAGCGTTTAGGTACAGTGTCTGACGATGAAAACTCTGGGCTATCTGCTAGAGAACGGGCGCTTGCAGCTGCAGAAAAACGTGCTAGAGAAGCAAAGGAAGATAATAGCTTGTAGATGTGTTCACAGAGACTCCCTAATGTATTTAGTAGGATTCAAGTGCTCAATATTTCGTTTAACTCTTACTTTGTCCTGGCAAAGGAATCTCACTCGTGTAGTATAGGTTATCCTCTCTTACGCTTTCACCATCATCACCTTCCCTTTGTCCTCGGTAGATTGCGTACGCAGTAACGATGGTTGTCTCACCAGGAACAAGATGAAACGTGCACTCTCCCTCGTTTGATACATCGGTTCTTTCGTCGTCTTCATTGTTGTTTTCGTTGTTAAGTGACTTCTGCTTAGTGAACGAGTCGAACCCCAACAATCGTCCCTTCTGATCTTTAATGTAAGCCACTTCAATTGGTTGACCACTCTTTGGATCTGTCAGCTGGAACTTAGCATATGCATTGATAAGATGAGGTTCGTCTCCCTGTGGAATAGGTGTTTGTTCCTCCTCTTCCCCACTATCTACATCTGCGTCGGCCTCAACATGCTCTCTCCAATTTCCAAGGTCAACCTCAACTCCGTTGAATTTTAACACATATCCACAACTTTCTCCTATCTCAGCGTCGCTCTTAGAGAATTGTTGTCTATTGCTTTCTAATACAGCGTCTTCCAGAGGATCAACGTAGTCTTTTTGGTAGAAATCATTTGAGATGAGGCTATAAATGTTGCGATGTTCCTGAATACATCCAATCCAGGGACTAAAGTCAAAGAGAAGAATGAATGAGCTCAATACCAGAGAAAATGAGATGGATACTTGTTGGTTGCTTCTTGCATGCACTCACATCATGAATTTGTCACATCGTTCTGCCAGAGTTATTTCTTCCTTTTCTGGGATACCTTCCTTGCCACTTTCATTTTCGTCATCATCTTGATCTTCATCATCATCATCATCGTCGTCGTCATCATCATCATCTAACGTATTGAACGACAAACGAGAGTTAGAAAATTGCAATGTAGCCAATACTACAAAAAGTATGTGCATGCACTCACCATCGTCATCATCTTCCCCAGGCCGAATGCTCTTCTCCATGAATGCATCCCATTCTCTTTCAATTTGTTCTTGTTCTGTTAATTCAGTGTCCTCATCTTCTTCTTCCTTCTTCGCAGCTTCTTCTGCTTCTTTGCTTTCAGCCTCTGCTATTGTCTTGTCCTTCTCTGCACTATGTTCCTTCATACAACGCTCGAATTTAAGCCAATACTTTCTGCAAGGACCTTGCCGATTAATGAGACATATGCTGCACGAAGTCTCCTCGTCATTCGATGGATCTTCTTCGTCATCTTCCTCGGCATCAGCTGGACCAGCGTCGGTTGGTGAATCAGGCAATGATGTATCTGAATCTGCTACTCCAGCATCCATTCCATCTTCGACTATCACGAAATCATCACTCTCTTCCATTACATCGGCAGGACCGGTTGTTGTTTCACAGTACGCGATATTGTTATCAATCGATGATATGGAATAGGCAGCTGCGAGGGAGGTTGCAGCTGCAAGAGTGAGTAATGAGGTCGAATTATTGCGTGTATTGTGGGTGTAGGCACCAGATGATGTGACACTTGCCCCAACTACTTGTGATGCTGCATTTGAGGCACTTGAACCCAAAGCTCTACAACCAAGTGAAGCTGGAAGGATCTTCCGAGCATGGCGAGCAGCAGCTGCTATTATTGCCGACGTCATGATGTATTGAGTTATTGGATAGAGTGTTCTTTTTGTTGCTTCGTAGGAGTACTCTCTTCCACGCCATCGTCAGTGTCAAGTGCAGTCCTGTTCTGTGCAAAAACGAAAGAGGAGCAGATCTTTGAGAAGAACGGACAGGCGAAAGATACTCACGTCCCCGGTTCGTTCCCACGAGTTGCATGCGATGGGTCTCATCTAAAGTGGAGGTGCTCTTTTATGTATATACGGTAGGAGCACTAGGTCTCTTCGGTTAAGTAAGGGCACCAGTCAAGCTGAGCTAAAATGAGATTTGTTGCAGTAAATTTCTGAGTTACTTATGCATGTATTATCTAGGCAAACAGATATGTGCTTGTTCAATCCATTGCAATTGGGGCGGAAGCAGCGACGACGTTTTGGACACATCCCCTTACATTGGCAGCCAGCTTCTCGTCTTCACATTCAACCGTGACTTTTGCAGTCCCATCCAAAATGTTCTCAAATTCCACAGTTGCAGTGCAGACTAAACCATTGCTTTCTTCTGATGCGTTATCGTTTGCATCAAGCTTTACCTCGAATGTTCCCTTCATAGCTTCATACGTAGCCTCTACCGACAAGAACTGATCAGAGAGTGCTTGGTGCACGGCACGGAGATGCTCCTCTGCTGTTGATTGATTCTCTAGGTCTCCTTCTCGAGCCTTCTTTGATCTATGGCGACATGGTCTTCCAGTTAATCGAATAGATGCTGCACTGCTCTGCGCATGCATGATGAGAGCAACGAGAGAATCGGCAATCACATCACCAACAGGGCTACAGTCCCATTCTACTGTGGCTACGCCTTTGGTTTTGCCAGCAATGACTTTGACTTGACTTCCAATACTGAATGTTACGACTCCCTCGTCATCAGCACCATCGACATCTGCCTCACTGTCTTCCCTTGTTTCTTCAATGTCGCGGAACATCTCACCTAAAAACATTCTTAGCGTTTCGATCTTTCCAACAAACGGAACATGCAAGCGCGAAGACACTGATCCAACCCGAAGAGGTGTGTACGTTGAAAGATCCTCCGGCGCTACAATTTTAGACGAGTTTTGTTGTGTTACTAGTATCCCTCGAACTGCGTCCCCTTCACGCGGCTCCACTACTGCTTTGGCTTTACTTTCCTCGACTTGATCATCATTATCATCCGCGGGAGACTCAGCAAGTTTCCCCATGACTTTGGCTGATCGACGACGAGTGAAGATAAGTTTTACCTCCACTTCGTTTGGTGGCATCGCAATTGTCGGTCGCTTGTTCTCCGGTAACTTGTTGTATTGCAACATCAGCGCACCCTTCAGCCTTCCCATTTCTTCCTTTGCCCCGTGCACCAATATAATGTTTGTTGGATTGACAGACGTGATGAAGTCCCTATTTTGAACGAAATCGACATGTGCTGAGAAACTGACGTAATCCACCAAACAATTTAACGGCTGCCTTCGCCCCTCCATTGTCACCACCTCCTTTGGCTGACTCATAATCTCCTTGGCTAAAGTGTGTTCGACAGCGTATCCTGCAATCAAACACCCGTTCTTGGGATCCGACGCCCAACGGTCAAACAATTGTCGACTAACTCCACTCTGCAACATCCCTGGACTAGCAAAGACGACACTAGGTCCACGGTCGTCAAATGTATTGACATCAATCGATTTCAGATTGCGAATGTGTGAAAATGAAAAAGGATTCCCCAAATCCATCTGGGAACGTATCCTTGCGTTCATCATATTTGCATAAGTCTGATAGACACGCAAAGCTCTTGACGCCATTTTTGAAGCATAGTAAATTGGGATTGATTGAAGATGAGGGTGATCCTTCCAGTACTCATCCAATATCAGGAGTAACTCTTGTGCTCGCCCTAACGCAAATACGGGGATCAAGCACCTTCCACCCCCTGATACTATCCTCTCAATCGTTCCTGTAAACCTTGCCTCACGCTCAGCACGAGATGCATGCACCTGCACTCCATACGTACTCTCCACAATAAGTACATCAGGAGATGTGTGGTACCTAGGCAATTCTGCTGCCATCAAGTGTCGATCTTCCTCCATACTGTAATCTCCCGTGTAAAGAACCGACCTCCCTCCAATCTCAATAAAGAACATCGCAGCTCCAAGGACGTGACCTGCATTAAGGGCATGAAACTTGAGCCCAGATGGAAGATTGAGATCAATCGTCTGATGGTAATCAATAAGCTCAATTTTGTCAACACAAGATTGTAGTTCCGCTTCCGTGTAAAGCACATCATCATCCTGCGATAATTCCCCTCCCGCACCCTTCTTCATTGTCATCAATCTTAAATAATCTCCCAATAACAATCGAATCACAGCCTTGGTCGGATGTGTCATGAATATTCTCCCCTTGAACTTTGTCCGCTCTGTAAAGTAGGGCAAACTTGCGGCATGATCTAAATGAAAGTGTGTCACGAGAAGTACATCTACCTGTTCTGGATCTACCCTATCAAAAAAGGGCAAGCCGGCAATTCCATCGTAACCAGGATGGATGCCGCAATCTAACATAATAGTTGTGCCACGGAAAGTTAGAAGATGGCATGATCTTCCGACCTCTATTGTAATTATTAGTTGTGCGCGTAAAGAGATTGAAATTGAGTTAGCGTATGATGTAGTTTTGCGTTGGTATGAAAATGATTAAAAGCGATTGTATAATAGTCTCTCCTCAATGCTTCTTTTGCTCACCTTGCCCAGACCCCAGCGGGGTTATTGTCATTATATCTTCCATTGTTGCTGATAGTAAACCGATACAATAATGCCAGCGGCGGCTCGGCTGTAATAGGCAGGATGGATGTGAGATGTGAGATGTGATCAAAAATAATGTGTGTTACGCGGCATGTTACGCATGTAACAGAGCCATCACAGCCATCACTCGAGCGAGCGACGTCCCGTTCCATCCATCCATCCAAATCAAACTGAGTGTTCGTTGTTCGTGGAGGACTCGTATTGTATTCTTTATCACGCTACGCCACTATTATTAGGCTGGTCAGTTCTCCTACGCATATTGTCTTCTTCGCCTTTAAATTAATCATTTGCCTACACAGATGATACGGTCACCGCTTTCCATCATACTATTCGTCACAATAATGAAGCACATCACTGCTCTGGCAACAACACGTGCGATCATCGACAGCTCAAGGAGAACTGCTTTCAGAAGTGGTGCAAATGTATATTCTTCAAATCGGGCCAGTATTGTTCCACTTGCAGCAAGGTGCTTTGGTAGATCAACTGAGAGTTCAAGAACTCGTTCCATTGGATGGGCTATACAATCCAACAATTTAGCTTTGCGTACAAATATCGCACTGTTCAGCAGTGCAACTGATGGCAATGATCTAAGTAAATTCACCGTTGCTGAATTGAAAGTGAAACTAAAAGAGAAGGGCCTACCTACATCTGGTCTCAAGGCTGAATTGGTAGAACGTCTCGCTACTGCAGGAAGCAGTAGTAGTAGTACACAAACTCAAAGTCCCAAAAAGAGTGCTGCTACTGGTCCAAAGAAGCCGAAACAATCTGCAAAGCGAAAAATTGTCATCAATCCGAATTGGAAGACAGAATTCAATGTAAAAGCACTTGAAGATGAGTTCAACAACTTGGCCAAGAAGGAAGGTTTTAATGAAGCAACCGCCTACTATGCCGATGATGCAACATTTGAGGATGACTTTCTAGAGGAAGATTATAACTTTGATGATGACGATTTAGAATCTGACGGCGACGATGACATTCCCGACTTTGGCAATGCAGGCCAAAGTATGGAGGAAAGGCTTGCAGCAGCTAAACAAGATCAAATGACGGGACGTGTTTCAGTACCCAAGTCATTAGATACCTTTTCACAAGAAGTTAGTTTTGAAGATTTACAGAAATTGGGATTCCGCAAAGAAGTTAATCCATTTGGCAATGATGAGACTCCCAGGAGAGATCAGTTCAAGATCATTTCAGGATCCATGGCTTGTTCCGGATGTGGTGCCAACTTCCAAAAGAAGGACGACATGCGTCCAGGTTTCTTGCCGGAGGATAAATTTGACATACAAACAAAGCTGAGCAAAATTGAAGAGGTTCAGAAGATGCAAGAAAAGGCAGAATCGGCAGATTGGAGTCCAGAAGATGAAGTAGAGTGGCTGCTTCGGGAAGGCGAACCAGATAGTGAAGACAGTGAGGAGAATATGCTAAATATGAGTGTAGATGAAATGGCAGAGATGCAGGGACTCGACCTTGACGTACTAACAAAGAAGAAGGTTCTTTGCAAGCGCTGTCACGGGCTTCAGAATTTTGGAACAGTAGAGCAGAAGTTGCGTCCTGGCTGGACGGATGAACCTATGCTTTCGCAAGAAGAGTTTCGTAAGCTGTTGCTGCCTTTACGTCAAAAGAATGCTGTTATACTTGCCTTGGTCGACTTGTTCGACTTCAGTGGGTCTGTGCTGCCAGAATTAGATGAGATTGCTGGCGACAATCCCGTCATTCTTGCAGCCAACAAAGCTGACCTTCTACCATCTGAGATGGGGCAAGCACGCGCGGAGAATTGGGTACGCCGCGAACTGGAATATCTGAACGTACAATCCATTGCAAATATTGGAGGCGCTGTCCGATTAGTTAGCTGCAAGACCGGTTTTGGCGTCAAGACAATGATGGAGAAGGCGAAGAACCTTGCCGAAGAGATGGATGCTGATATTTACGTTGTAGGTGCTGCGAACGCAGGCAAGAGTACTCTTGTAAATTACTTACTGGACGAGAATAACCCTATGAGGAAGGAAGGCTTTAAAGGGAAGAAGAGAGCTGGAAATGCCAACAAGTGGAAAGGATCAGTGACAACTTCACCACTTCCCGGTACAACTCTTAAATTCATTAGAATTGAGTTGGGAAAGGGAAGAGCTCTGTTTGACACACCAGGTTTGTTAGTTCCTGGGTGTCTCACCGAACGACTAACTCCGGAAGAGCTCAAAATTGTAGTCCCAAAGAAGTGCGTAAATTTTCATCTGACTTGCTTGCGTTATTTTCATCTTGATTCTTGTGTCACTCACTCTTTATTCATTTCGTCGGCAATCTCATAGGAGAGTGGAACCAATAACGTTTAGAGTAGCGTCGGGAAAGTGTGTTCTTGTAGGTGGACTTGCGAAGGTTGAGCTTATTGGGGACAGCAAACCATTCCTCTTTACCTTCTTTGTTGCCAACGATATCAAGCTGCATCCAACAGATTCTGAAAGAGCTGATGAGTTCACTTCAAAGCACGTTGGAAAAATCCTGACACCTCCCTTGGAGCCAGGCCAGGAGCGGTTGGAAGAAATTGGCGAATTTGAATACCACGAAATAGATGTAAAAGGTGAGGGGTGGAAACAGGCTGCCGCCGACATCACACTACGTGGCCTTGGATGGGTCGCAGTCACTGGAGCAGGAGTGGCAAAAGTGAGAATTGGCGTGCCAAAGGGGATTGGTATTACCGTTCGACCTCCGCTAATGCCCTTCGATGTATGGGAGGCGACTGCAAAATATACCGGAGGCAGAGCTGTCAGAAAGAGCACCAAGTCGAGGAGTGGAAAGAGGCGTAAAGGCGTTGGTAGAAGCTAAATGAGAGGTTAAAATGTAACACAGGAATCTAGAGCTCGTTCTCGTCGACATGTTCATCAGTTTCATCAGTATTATCAACAACTGCCTCGGCCTCTTGGCCTTGCGCTGTCTCGTCTTCAGCCACACTGCTTTCTTCGTCGGCAACTGCTTCGTTAGTCACAATGTTTTCATCTATAACTTCCTGCTCCACTACTAGCACCTCCTCGGGCTCCTGCTCAAGAGCTGGCTCTTTTACAGTATCGATCGCTGGGACCGTACTTTCTACACTCTTCGCTTCCACTTCAGCTTGATGGATAACTTCTGGCCTCACAACTTCTTTTGGACTGATCACTTCATCTTGACTCTCTTGACTCTTTTCATCATCAACGACCGACTCGCTTACTGGGAAAGTGTATGATTCAAGTTTCTTCAATATGGAGGAAAACCCAATTCGACACCAGCGTTCAGACGGCCCTCGTCCTTTGCTTGCCCTACACGCGTCAGAAGCTAACGATGCCATACTAGTTGTTTCTTCATTGGAGCACAGTTTAACACATGCCTTGTCGAACGCTGCCTTTTTCCCGTTTTGGCAAGACTTGTAGACGGCGGGAGTAGGATTGATTGTTAAAGCCGGACTACAGGTATGAGTTTCAGAGAGTAATTCATGTCGGATTCCTTTGCATGCTTCTTTGCAGTCCGATGCCGATGAAGAAATAGCTCGTCCAAATTGGGAGAGGACCATCAAGGCGACAGAAATGAGCTTCATAATTACTTTGGGGATTGCTCAAGGAAAGATAAACAACAAAGCGGGCAATGTAATGCAATAAAC
>Ga0209652_1002589_pt1 | contig 13870 bp, 9 predicted proteins | sample SaaInl74LU_5_DNA_FD_184641 | JGI IMG/M metagenome (GOLD analysis project Ga0209652, IMG submission 184641) | Marine microbial communities from expanding oxygen minimum zones in the Saanich Inlet - ESP_74LU_5_DNA (SPAdes) (version 2) | ecosystem: Environmental > Aquatic > Marine > Intertidal zone ...
GTACCTCGCGGCGACCAAAGGGTACGCGAGCTGCTTGACTAAGTTCGGCGGTGTTTCGAACCTTAAGACCGCGGTGAAAGCGTTGCAATCCGTCGAGGTTTTGGCGAAGAACGCGGGAGATGAGACGGTGTACGGCGCCATCGCCGACGCGCTCACCGACCTCGGCGACTTCGCCGGCGCCGGTTCGTATTACGACAAAGTGCTCGAGATGGATTAAGGCGTGATGAGATGTGTTTTGATTCGACGTTCGACTCTACAGCTCGTCGTCGTCGCGACGCGAGAAGAGCGTGGACGACAAGCCTCGTCGTGCGGTATCAGACGACAAAAAGCGTCGCGCGAAAAATCGTGTCGAGAAGAAGAGCGAGGACGGTACCGTTCGTCATCCGTCGCGACGAAAGAAAAGCGCGACGCCTCGCCGTTTTTTCGTCTCGAGCCACATCGTCGCACGTGAGCCACGAACCTTTCGATCGCCGCGTCGTCGTCGACGTCTTTCTGTCGTCTTCCGCCGGCTTCGCTACGCGACGCCACAGCCAGCCTCGCGGTGACATGAACGCTCTCACGTCGCGCATCGCCGCGACGCCGTCGACGTCGCGCGCGTCGCGCGTCGAGCCCCCCCGCGGCGCGCCGCGGCGCGGCGCTGCGCGGCGTCCCGCGCGAGCCGCGTCAGATGTCACGGTGACCACCGCGCCGTCCACCTCGACCCCCTCCCCCGCGTGGACCCAGGCCTGGCGGTCCGTCCAGGACCCCTCGACGCGCGTGGCGTACGTCGACGACGCGTCGCGCGCGGCGCTGCTCGCGGCGCTCGATGCCGGCGGCCTCGCTGAGGCGCTCGAGACGGTCGACGGCGAGGTGCACGTGCGCGGCGAGGTGCGAGGCTCTTTTTTCGAGGCGCGCGACGAAGAAACCGCCTGGGCGGATGTCACCGCCGCGGACGTCTCCGCGCTCGGCTTGGCCCGCGCGTTGCTCGGCGGCGCGCAGGTGGAGCCCGCGGGCGCGCGGGACGCCGTCGCGGCGCTCGAGCGGGACATATGCGCGGTGGTCTCCGCGTTTTGCGCGGCGACGGGGTCGGCGTCGGCGGTGGTGGCGGTGAGCCTGCTCCGTCGCACTTTGTGTTCCAAGTACCACGTCGACCACGTGCCTCTGCGCGTGATGTGCACGTACCTGGGCGCCGGCACGGAGGTGTTATCGGAACGCGCCTCGTTGGCCATCTCGCTGGCGAGCGACCGCGCGGGACGGGGAATAGGGGACGTCGCCAAGGCGATCGTCGGGTCTGCGGCGGACGCGCCGGGATTTAATCTCAAGCGACGTTCGCGCGAGTGCGAGCTCGTGCTCCTGAAGGGCGAGAAGTGGCCTGGGAACGCGGGGCGGGCCATCGTGCACCGCTCGCCGATCATCGACGGGTGCTGCGGCGAGTGGCGGCTCTGCCTCAAGGTGGACGCGCCCGAGCACGTCAACGCGGTCGTCGTCGGGATGTCGGACGGGAGTAAGTGAGGAGACGAAGAGACGATAACGACGACCGAAGACGACGATAGCTAACGACTTTTTGAGCGACAGCGCGAGGCGGCTTGTTCGAAGAACGTTTTTTCGTCACTCGATGACTATGGCGTCCTCCGAGAGCGACTCGGATTCTTCGTTCGCCGGCGGCGGCCTCGGCGCGCGCGGCGCGATGCGAACGCTCTCAAAACGCGCGTCTTTATCGTCGTCGGCGTCATCGTCGCTGCTCAGTAGATCCACCATGCTCGGGTTCTCGGAGTCCGAGACGAGCGCGTCGAGACGAGACGCGTTTTTGTCACCACTCGCCGTTAGTGTTTCGCTCGAGCGCTTGTTTTTTCTTCGTCGCTCTTCGTCTTCCGCGAAGACGTCGTCTTCGTCTCCGTTCGGGATCGCGCTTCCGGCGAACGCGTCGCTCCTCAAATCCGTCGTCCCCGCGTTCGCCGCCGCGACTACCTTTTTTTTCTCGTTCGCGGCGCCCAAAAGCTCTTTCGTTTCGGCGCCTTTCGGCGCCTCGACGTAGTCCCAGCGCCAGACCGTCCCCCCGTCGCACGCCGCGAGCACCGTTCTTCCGCCGCGCGCGATGGCGGTCTGCCGCACGGCTTTCGTGCAGTGCTTGTCCGAGAGCGCCGCGACGAGCGCCGGCGGGGTGGGCGCGCCGCCACGCCCGCCGCCGCCGCCGCCGCGGACGTACCCGGCCGCCGCGTTCGCGTTCCACACGAAGACGTCACCGACGCGGTTGCCGCACGCCACGCACCCCGCGCCGACGTCCACGGCGAAGCGCAGGAACCATATGTCCGCGTGCTTCGCCGCGAACTCGCGCACGACCCGGACCTTACTCCCCACCTCGCCCTTCTCGCTTTTTCGCAAATCAAACGCCCACATCTTGGTTTTCTGCTCGACGCTCTTGCTCAGGATCAGTTCGCCGAACCACCTAACGCAGTCCACGTAGTTGTCGTGCACCTCGGACGAGGAGAACAGAGGGTGCTGGACGTGCTTCGTAGGGAACGGTTTGGAGGTGTCCAAAGTGTTGTTCTCTGACGCCAATAGAAACGCCTCAGCCTCGGCGTCGCCGCCGAACGAACGACGCGTCGGGATCGCGTCGCGCGGATCGCGGCGCTCCAAACGCTGTTTCGTCGCGCCGACGAGGGCGCTCTTTTTTCCGTCGTTTTCTTTTTTCTGCTGCTCCGGCCACCGCTCGCTGAGCTCGAGCAAGTGCGAGTACCCGCGCGTGGACCACACCTTGACCATGTTGTCCATCGCGCCGGAGACGAACACGAAGTCGCTCTCGTTGCTCTCGTCGCTCTCGGCTTTCGCTTTTTTGTTTTCGAAAGAAGAAAACAAAGGCGTCGGCTTGACGTCGACGGAGAGCACGTCGTTTCTGTGCCCGAGCGCGCCTGAAAAAATAAACACGCAGACGCCGTTGTCGACGTTCCACAGACGGCAAGACAAATCTTTGGACGCGCTGAGAAGCAAGTGCGGCGCGCACGGGTGCGCGCGGACGTCGTTGACGCTCCCGCCGTGTCCCCTCAAATCGCGAAACAACGCGACGCTCGCGGTTTCCGTCGCGTCGCACCTCTTTTTTTTTGTTGCTGCCGCGCTCACGTCCAGCACGCGCACCACGCCCGTGTGCCCCGCGAGCGCGAGCAGGAGCTCGCCCGAGGAGGCCTCGCACCACGCGCACGCGAAGTACTGCTCGTCCGCGTTGTCGTCCGCGAACGCGCGGAGCAGCGTGACGCCGCCGTCGTCCTCGAGGCGGTACACGGACGCGCGGTTCGCGCCCACGGTGGCGAACAGACGCGCGTGATCGGCCCGAAGCGCGCACACGGAGACGCAGTACAGGTGCTCGCCGTGCTGCTCCTTGAGCATGGAGACGCACTTGTACTTGCCCGGGACGCCGCCCTCCAGGAACACCGCCGGGTCCGTCGGCACTTCCGGGTCCGCCGACCGCTTGCGCCGCTTCCACGTCATGGCGCGCGCGTGCCTCTCCCGCGCGCCCCGCAATGACGAGGCGCAGCGCGGAAAGGGGGTCATCTCATCGGGATTTGTTGTGGACGACTTTGGAGAGACTGTGGAAAGATGATTACGGACGACGCGGTTGTTTATTACTACGCCGCTCGCGTGGAGTTCTCCGTGCTACGCCTTCACTGGCTCTTCCAGACCAGCACCGCGTTGGTCCCCCCGCAGAACATGTACAGCAGGTGCTTCACCTCCGTGGTCACCTCGAACGCGAAGTACTCGCCGATGACCACGTTCCAGGGCGCGCCAAACTTTTTGTCCATGAGCTCCTTGACGAGCTGGGACGATTTCTCCTGGTTCAGAGGGTACTTCTCCACCGCGCTCGTGCAGATCTCCATCGCCTCCGTGCGCATCTCGCTCTCCATGTCCGTGTGCTTGATCAGGGGGTAGGATGCCATCTTGATGAACGCATCCTTATTCTCGGGGACGGGCACGAGAGACGTCGCCGCGGCCATGTTCGCGGAAAGGGTTCGCCGCGTCCCGAGGGACGCCGTGTCCTAAATTGGCACGAACGAGTCGCCCGCGGAAGCGCAATCGAACGACCGCGAGACCGCAGATCACCCGCGACCGGTCACCGCCGCTTCGGAGGCGTCGGGTCGGAAACGAGGGCGGACGAGGCGTTCCTCACGCGTTGGCGTTCGCGCTCGTGCCCAAAGCTCGCGGCGTCGGCGCGCGCGGGAGTGTGGCGGGACGCGGCGAGGCGTTCGCGTGACCAACTCAAAAAGTCGTCGCGCCGAACCGCCAAGGCGGACGCCGGAGTGATTTTCAACGAACGCGCGACTTTCTGAGCCTTCGGCGCTCGTCGCCGACGCCGGGGTCCCTTCCCCGTCAGTCGGCGCGGCGCTTCAGACGCGATGCGGCCGCACCCCCTCGGCGTTTTGCCCGAGGGGAACCGCTACTTGGTCTCCCCCGAGGCCGCGGCGGCGTCCGCGCGCGCGCGCCTGGAGGGCCTCGGCGCCTTCGCCGCGCTTCCGGATGCGCTGCTGATGCGCCTGCTGAGCGGCGGGGACGAGGACGACGGCGTGGGGGCCGAGGCGCTCGCGTCGTTGTGCCTGGTGAGCAGGGTGTTTCGCGCGTTCGCGTGCCACGAGGACCTGTGGAAAGCGGAGGTGCTGCGGCGGGACGGCGGCGCGTTCGTGTTCCGGGGCGCCTCGTGGCGCGAGACGTACCGGCGCGGCGTGTCGGCGGCGGCAGACCGAGCCGGGGACGACGGGAGGGACGACGCGAGGGAAAACGCGAACGACTCGCCGAACATTCATCATTCGCGACATCCGCGCATCTTCTCCGACGCGCTGTACTCTCGTCACCTCGCGATGCACCGCCCGCTGGACCAGGCGTGGCTGGAGAAGGAGACCATCCCGGTCATGCGCGTCCCCGAAGGGGTTCGAACCGAGGCGCAAACAAAGGCGCTCGCGTCGGAATTCGTCGACGCGTACGAAGCGAAAAACGCGCCGGTGATTTTGCGCGGCGCGTGCGCCGAGTGGGAAGCGGTGCGGAACGACGCGTGGAGCCTTCCGGCGTTGCGTCGACGACTGACGAACGAAAACGTTCAAACGTTCCACGTCGGCGGGTACGAAGTGCCTTTAAAAAACTGGGAACGGTACTGCGAGGCTTCGAGACCGGCGGACGAAGGCGGTTCCGGTCCCGTCGACGACGCGCCTCTGTATTTGTTCGACAAAAAATTTGTCGCGACGGCGCCCGAAGCGTTTTGCGCGCAACGTTTGGGGAGCACTTCGGGGTACGAGCCCCCGCGATTCATCTGCTCCAAGTCCGACGACCTGTTCTCGTTGTTACCGAATCGACCGGATTACCGATGGTTCATCCACGGCCCCGCGCGTTCGGGTTCGTTGTTCCACGTCGACCCGAACGGCACGAGCGCGTGGAACGCCGTCGTGCGCGGCGCGAAGCGGTGGATCCTTTTTAACCCAAACGGTTTACCGCCTCCGGGCGTGCACCCCTCCGTGGACGGCGCGACGGTGGCGCAGCCCGTGACGCTGGTGGAGTGGTACGCCAGCTTCTACGAGCACGCGTACCCGGAGAGCGACACGGAAAAGAGCGACAGCGAAGAGGAGGAGGAGAGCGCCGGAAGTGACGAGGACGTCATCTCCGCGCCGACGAAAACGCGAACGCCGGCGGATACGAAGAAGAGAAGCGAATCTTCGAAAACCTCTTCGGGCTTTCTTTCGGGAAAACGACGCCAAAAAAAAACGTACGAAGTGTTGGAAGGGACGTGCTTTGCCGGAGACGTTTTATTCGTCCCGAGCGGGTGGTGGCACGCAGCTTTAAACTTGACGGAAACCGCGGCGGTGACGCAAAACTTTTGCTCGCCGCGCACGGCGCCGAAAGTTTTGCGCTTCCTCAAACGCGCCGCGGCTTCGGGGAAAGGCGGCGACGCCAGCAAGAGCCTCGCCGCCGACCTCGTGAGCGGGCTCCAGTCAAGAGACGCGCGCGGGAGCCTGTATTTCGACTTCCTCGAGGCGCTGCGGAAACACCGACCGGACGTGCTGCGTTTAGAGGAGGTGAGGCGGGTGCTGGGCGAGGACGGACGAGCGGACGGGGAGGAGGAGAAGGAGGAGAAGGAGGAGGACGTGCGCGTTTGCGGCGGGACCCGAAGACGCGAAGTTTTACGCGCGTCGCCTTCGGTACAAAACGGCGCGCGGAAAAAACCAAGACTTGGCGAGACGTCTCCGTCACGCTTCCGGGAAACGACGCCTCCGACGACGCGTGGAACGAACGCTCTGGCTGGGCTGTTCGCCGCCGAGACCCGGGCCGAATCCAAAGGGTTCGCGTTTGGGTTTAAGTCGACGTGAACGTAGTCTATGATATTTTTTTTGGTGGACGGATTCGCCGCTCGCTACGTCACGCGGGAGCCGACTCGTCCGGTCGCGGTCAGTCACCTGACGGTCGCGCCCACCCCGACGCACTCGACCGCCACCAGCCCTGGTTTGACCCCCCCCGCGGGTCCCTCCAGGACCTCGAAGCGCGCGCCGACCACTTTCCGGCAGACGTCGATGGCCGTCAAAGCGTGTCGCGAAATCGGAGCCCTCGCGACGACTCTCGATTTTCGCCCGCCGCGCCCGTCCGCCAGAGCCATGAACACGATGAGCTGGTCCAGCGCGTGGTCGTCCACGGCCGCGCCGGACTCGACCAGCTCGCCCAGTGATTCACCGACGGAAGACGCGAGCGACACGAGCGCCCTGAGACGGGCGTTTAAGAAATCAGAATCCTTCTCCGAATCCTTCTCCGAATTTTTCTTCGGCGGCGAAAAGGGTTTCCCGACGGCTAACACGCACGTCCCGTCCACCGACGCGACGCGTAGCAAAACGCTCCCTCCGTCGCCCGACCCAGGTTCGACTTTCGTGCCGCAGTCCACGGGCACGCCCGCGCGCGCCATCGCTTCCGCGGCGATCGCGACGGTGGGGCTTTTCGTTAACAGACTTTTGATCGCCGCCGCGGCGGCCGCGCGGCTCTCCGTCTGCTGCCGCGGACCCTCCGGCGCGCCGTTCACGATCCAGCACCCGAGCTTCGCGGGTTCGCCGTCGCCGCCTCCGCCCGGTCTTTTTCGCTCGATCGTGATCGGGGGGTAGACGTTCTTCGGTGTGTTGCCGTCGTTTTCTACGTCACCGATCGACGCGATACCGGGAACGACGACGAGCGCGACGTCGCCTCCGCCTCGCGGGAAGTACCCCCGTCTTTTGATCTCCGCTTCGATCGTGATCCCGAGGTGCGTCCGCAGGCACGGCGCCAGGCAGTGCTCGAGGTACCCGATGGGGGGCGCGTTTTTAACGTCCGTGCCGCCGGTGAGGGTCACGCGCGACGCGCGGCCCGCGAAGGCCGCCACGGGGACGAAGGACTGCGCCACCAGCGAGACGGCGCCCGCCGTGTGCACGTCCGCGGCGTACTTCGCGACTGTTCGTTCGGACGACGACGACGATCCCGTCGCCGCGGGCTCGGCGAGGTCGCCCGCGGCGCTGGCGTCCGCGGCCTCCTTGACCGACCCGGGCGCGAGCGTGAACGACGTCGCGCCGACGCCGACGTCGCCGCCGTCGGGCGCGCGCAGGGAGCCGCCGCAGGCGTCGCGGACCAGGCGCAGGCCCGCGAGGTGCTGCGCGGCGAGGCCGGGCTTCGGGCGACCGGCGCGGACGTTCTCGACGAGCACCTCACGGCCGGTCGCCGCGCTCAGCGCGGCGGCGACGCGCACGATCTGCCCGCCGCCCTCGAGGAGTGAGCCGTCCACCGCGACGGGCGCGTCCGCGGACGCCATGGGGGTGCGGGACGCGGAACTCGCGCGCCGGACAGTGTGAGGCGCCCGGAGAGGATCGAGTTGCCACGTAGGTGGAACTGACGAGTGTTGATTTTTCCGACGTCCGAGCCTGCCCGAAAATTGCGCCTCGCCACTCCGCGTGGCACACGGGTCCGCCTCGCGCGCGTGCGCGCATCGCCCGAAGATGGAACTTCGCCTCGATATCGTGCAGAAGCTCGCGCATGACGGCCGAGAAGAGGTCATGATGCGGGTCTCGGTGCGTGCACGAGGCATTGTTAACCCTTTCCTTTTTCCGCCTCATTCCCGGTTGTTTCGATCGTCTGACACGACACCTGCCTCCGCTCGTCCGCAGGGTTTCTTCTGGAGGGTTGAGGACAAGTCCCTCCGCAAAGCGCTGAAGGATATGGGGTTCTTCTACATCAAAACGGCGTTGGAGAGCTATTGGGAGCTCCCGTGTTCCGTGCGCGCGGCGTGGCGTGTGGTCCCCGCCGTGCGCATGGAAGGCGAGTACGGATTCCCGCGCGAGAATCTCGAGCTGGCGACGCGGAGGATCCACGCCTGGGTCGACCGCGACGTCGACATCGAGGCGCACGCGCTCGGTCCGAGCGGCATCAACTTCGATCCCCCGCGAGCGCTCCATCCCGACTGCTGCGCCAAGAACGCCAAGCGCGTCCTGTTCGTGTCCTTCATGCGACAGAAGGATGACAAAAACCAGCCGTGGGAACCCGCCGTCGCGTGCGTCGGGCGCGCGGTGTACGACGTCAAGGATACCGTCTTGAAGCCTTGCGGGTTCTGTTGGGACGGGGAGGCGTGGTACTTGACCCGATCCGGCTTGGACGCGGGCGGGTACCAGACGTTCGCGGACGCGGCGGCGGATATCGACAGACGCGTGGCCGGAGCGAATCTCGCCGGCGACAGGTACTTCGTCCGGCTCCGCGAGGCGGCGGACCAGGCGGACGCTCTGGAGGCGAGAGCGCGCGCTGTTCAGAACAACGACGCGGTTGAGAATCCACCGAGTCAAACTGCGGAAGGCGACGACATCGAGGCGATCGTCGAGCGCTCGGCGGAGGAGGTGGAGGCGGAGAAGCTTCGCGACGCGCGAAGACAAGGTAACTTCTTCGACATGACCGCCGAGTCGCAGGAGCCGATGGCTCTTCCGCCGCCGTCCGACCCGCCTCCCGGAAGAGGGGGTGCGAAAAAAAACAAAAACGCGCGCGTGAAACGCGAGCCCGCGAACGACGCGAACGCGGGCGTCGGAGGTCCTGAACGCACACCCTCGCCTGTGCGTTCCGAGTCTCGGTCTCCGTTCGCGCGTCCGCGCACAGACCCGCGGTCGCGAATGTCCCCGCCGACGCCGGCGCCGAAAGCGACCGTCTCGGGCGAGGTCCGTCCTCCCGACGGCTCGCCTCCCGGGCCCCAGGGGTGGTGCCAGGCGCACAACCTGCCGTACTTCCCGAACGAAGACTCGCGTCTGCGCAAGAAGGGGAAGCAGCACGTGCACTGCTCGAAGCCGGGATGCCGGGGCTTCTGGGTGGACAAGCCGGGGGCCGAGGCGGGGTGACGAGGCGCGCGCGACGTAGAGCAAAAAGTGGCTTTCCAAAATTTGACAAACAGTGCCAAAATCCGAAACTTAGGTCACGCGAATCGTCGCGAGTGGTCCGCGTCCTCCGGGAGCGCACTTCTCCTCGCGTCACTTCCCTCGACCGCCACCGGCGACGCGGAGTTCGGCCGCGCGTCCCGCGTCCCCTCGCCCGCCATGTGGTGCGCCGCGACGCGGCCGGTGCCCCCCCCGCGGGCGCTGCGCGTCGTCGCGAGATTCGAGGGCGAAAGCGGCGGCGGTGGGCGGGGCGGCGGGCGGGGCGGGCGGGGCGGGTTCCGCGGCCGCGGCGGCGGTTCGCGCGGGCGCGGTCGGCGCGACTCGCGCGGGACGCGCGACACCGAGCCCGTCTCCGTGACGTACCACGACGAGCGCCGCCCTCAGAGGCTCGGAGGCGGCGGCCGCGGCGGTCTCGACCGACGCGCGTCGAGTCCCCGTTACGACGACCGCCGCGAGACTCGCAACTCCCCTCGCGAGGGCCGCGCGTCCGACGTGCCCTCCGCGGCCGCGGACACCATGGCGGCCGCGTGCATGGCTCTCGAGCTCTCCGCGCCGCTGTGCCCCATGTGCGCGCAGGAGATTACAGCGAAGAGCACGCGCGCCAGGCACCTGGCGCTGTGTTGCCCCGACCTCATCGATCCAAACGGATGGCGCGCCGGCGACGGCGACGTCGTGTTACGATTCGCCGCCGCGCGACACCCAAAAGGTTCGTTCCGGTGGGCCGTTCTGTCGTCTCGGTTCGGGTGGAGCGATACGGAACACGACGAAGCTGTCGCGAAGGGTAAACAAAGGGGCACCATACAAGTAAGCAGTGGCGAAGATGTGAAAATCTCCGTCGGCGGCGGCGCGTCGTTTTCGCTCGCCGAGTACGGCTTGGACGACGACGACGATTCCCTCTTCGACGACCTGGACGACTCTTCTCGGTTCACAGTCGTACACAAAGAAAAGAGGGAAAAATCGAACGACGCGTCGAAACAAGAGCTCGAAGAACGCACTGAAGACGTCTCAGGGAGACCGAAGCCGCGAACCGCCGCTCGCGTCGCGCGCTCGCTGGGCGTCGACTTGGCAACCGTCACGCGGATGGTGCGTCACGAGTTGCGAGACGTGCCTTTACAGCCCGACCCGGAACCGCTGGATGTGGTCTTCGAGGACGCGCACATCCTGGCGGTCGCGAAGCCCGCGAACGTGATGACTTACCCCGCGCACCGCCTGCGCGGGAACTCCGTCGTGAGCCGAGCCGTGCACCACATGAACATGGAGGCGTTTCGGAAAAACCCGAAAGCCTTTGCGGCGCGCGGCGCGCGCGTCGCGCCGGATCCGACGGCGACGCACCGGCTGGACCGGGGCACGTCCGGCGTGCTTTTGCTGGCGAAGGACAAGAAGAGCGCGGGCGCGCTGCAGGCGGAGTTCGAGACGAGAAGAGCGCGCAAGACGTACCTCGCGGTGTGCGCGATTTTGGAGGAAGAGGATGACGCGTCGGAAGTTTCGACGGAGACGAGAGACAATCGAGAGACAATCGACGCCGCCGACGACGCCGACGACGCCGCCGCCGCCGACGACGACGCCGCCGACGTTCGTTTCCTCTCCTCGGGCGCGTCGGGCGTGGTGACCGCCGCGATCGGCGACGCCCCTATGGGGACGTCCTATGACGCCGACGCCGACGACGGCGGGCGGTGCGTCCGCGCGGTGACCCCGGACGGCAAGCCCGCCGCTACCGAGTACCAAGCTCTGAGCGCGCGCGTCGGCGAACCGGTTCCGTCTTTACAAAAAATAAAAAAACAAAGACGCGTCGTGGGCGCGGCGCTCGTGCTCGCGCGTCCTCTGACCGGTCGCACGCACCAGGTCCGGCTGCACTTGGCGCACGCGGGGTTCCCCATCGTGGGGGACGAGCTGTACGGCGTGCGCGCGGAGACCGTGCTTGCGTCCATCGAGGCGAGGCGGGAGAAGAGCCGGAACGCGCGGCGAGACGCCGTCGAGCGTCTCAAGACGACGCGAAACAAAAACGACGACGCGTCGGACGCCGACGCCTCCGACGCCGTTAACGTCGCCGCGCGCGAAGCCGCCGCGCGGCGGCTCGTTTTGTCGAGGCCTTCTCGAAGCGCGAAAGAGAAAGAAAACGACGACGTTTACTCGGATCACGAAGTGACGGACGGAACCGCCGCTTCCGACGGCGTGTCGTTTTTCGCCGGTCGAACGGCGCTTCACGCGTGGCATTTGGAAACCACGCACCCGTCGGACGGACGTACGCTTCGGCTCGCCACGGACATGCCGGTCGACATGCAACGCTTATGCGCCGCGTTCGGGCTGAGCTTCGAGACCGTCACGCTCGGGACCCCGGAGACGTCGCGCGCAGCCGCGGTGGCGGGAGGGAGCGCGGGAGGCGTCCGGAAAAGGCGACCCGCCGCGCGCGGGAGAAAACCGGCGAGGTAGGTACAGTATCTATTATTAATAGACGTTTTACTCGGTTCCGCCGTACGCGCCGTCGACAGCGCTCTTCTCGCCGGCGCGAAGAGACGCCCTCTCCGCGGCGCGTCGCTCGGCGTCGCGCGCGGGCTGGTACAGCGAAACGCAGTTTGCGGTTTTCGTTTTCGCAGGGGCTCCCGTGTCTCGAGATGGCTCGACTCGTTCGACGCCCGTGTCGTAGGGCGACCCCGGGTCGCCGCATCCCACGACGGGCACGAACGCGTGCGCGGCGCTCGTCGTCGCCGTCGCGAACGCCATCGCGCAGACCGCGAGCGACGACGCAGCCACCGACGCGGCTCTGCGCGTGACGTCCGACGAACCGACCCGATCGTCGTTCCGATCCGCCGACGACGGGCCGACGGGCGGTTCCGCGACGGGGACGCTTCGCGCGCCGACGGTGACACCGGCGGCGCGTCGCCGCCCACCCAGCCCCCGAGCCGCGGCGCGGCGGCTCGGGGCGCGCCCGAGCGACCCGACGCGCGCGGGCGCGACGGACAGCGACGCGCGCATGCCGGAGTGTCGAAGACGAGCGTTCCTGTGGATTATTTTCCCGTGACGTCCGGGAAAAAACGAACCCCCGTGTCGGAGAATTCGCCATTCGAGTCACAGATTCCCCCGCGCGGGGCGGCGGTGGCCATCTCGCGCGATGTCCACCGTGGTTCTCCACGCGCGGTCGCCCTCCACGAGCAGCTTCGCGAGCTCGGCTCCGGATGAGGACTTCGACTTCGCCCGGCTGGATGACGCGGCGGACGCGGTGCGGTCTCACGACGTCCCGCTGATTCACCCCGGGGCGGTCGTCCTCGCCCACCCCGAGGACGTGTCGCCGCGCGCGCGCGCGGCGGCGGCCGCCGAGTCGGCGATGACCGTCGCGTCGCTCCAGGAGGAGCTCCGCGAGACCAAGCGCCGGCTCGAGGCGTACCGCGGCGCGCGCATGGCCTCGAGATTAATCCACACCCAGAAGAAAACCGCCGCGGCGCTCATCGAGGAGAACCCGGCTTTGGCTATTCCGGCGCGACTGAAAGAAGAAGCGAGAGACGCGGCTTTGGCGCTCGAACACGAACGTTCGCGAATCGCCGAGCTCGAACGCGAAGTCGCCCGCGCGCGTGAGGAGATGAAGAACGCCGTGCGAGACGCGCATGTTCGGGCGGAAGAGCGCGTGCGTATAGCGGAGGAAGAGGCTGCGTCGCGCGTCGACGACGCGAAATTAAAAGCGCGCGCCGCGCGCCAAGCCCAGCAAGACGCTTTGACGACGGGTCGCAACTTGAGCGCCGCGCTTTTCGACACGCGGACGGCGTTGGAGTTTGAGCAACAAAAGGTTCACGGGTTCGAACGCGAGTCACGCGTGTTGCACGATACCGTCCTATCCACCAAGGCCATCGCGGAGGAGGCGCGCAGGAAGGCGCTGGCGGAGGCGGCGGCGGCGCGCGTCGCGGCGCGCGAAAAACTCTTCTCCGTGTTGCGTTTGATGGGCGGCGATTCGCGGCGCGACGCGTTGGATACGTCGCGCTCCGACGGGGACGAAAAAAAGACGCCTTCTTCACCGATCGATCGCGACCGATCGATCGGTTCGACCGGGTTGGACGACGCCTCGTTACTCGGGTCGCCCCGCGTGGACCCGTACGCCTACGCGGCGAGGCTGCGGAGCATGAGGGAAGCGCGGAGATAGGCGCGACAGCATTATGACGCTTTTTATCATACACGCGGTTGTGACTCACAAAGAGGATCGATTTGAAAGTGCGCTGACGCGCCTTTCCGTCCGCACTCGCGGGTGCGCGGCGCGTCTCCGCGTGTCGGGGTCCGCGGTCGGTCGTCGGCGGGGTATCCTGTGGAGCACCGCGTGTCCACGGCCGTCTCTTCCCGACGGGGATCGGCCCGTATCGGAGCCGTCCCGATGTCCGACCGCGCGAACGTGTTCCTGGTGGCTGCCGCGTCCGCCTTGGCGGGCGCGAAGCTGCAGGACATCGTCAAGGCCCTGCTGGAGCGCAGACGTCTGCGCTCCGTCTCGCGTCCCGACGCGTCTTCCGGCCGGCCGTCCA
>Ga0209652_1002596_pt1 | contig 13839 bp, 13 predicted proteins | sample SaaInl74LU_5_DNA_FD_184641 | JGI IMG/M metagenome (GOLD analysis project Ga0209652, IMG submission 184641) | Marine microbial communities from expanding oxygen minimum zones in the Saanich Inlet - ESP_74LU_5_DNA (SPAdes) (version 2) | ecosystem: Environmental > Aquatic > Marine > Intertidal zone...
TCCGACACGGGCAAGCCTCCTTTTCACGTTGGATCTCACAACCTGCCAATCGATCAATGGGGCAAACAGGTTAGCGAACAGAATGGCCAGCATCATACCTTCAGGGAAAGCAGGGTTCACTACACGAATCAAAACAACCATTAGGCCAACAAGAGCGCCAAACGCCCATTTACCCGTGTTTGTCATGGAGCCAGATACGGGATCTGTAGCCATGAAGAACATACCGAATGCAAAACCACCCAGCACAAGGTGCCAGTAAAACGGTAGGGCAAACATAGGATTGGTTTCTGAACCAATCATGTTAAACAAGGTAGCGGTTGCGACCATTCCTAGGAAGACACCTGCAACTATTCGCCATGCAGCAATACGCGCGAATACAATCACAGCGCCACCTATCATGATAGCCAGTGTCGACACCTCACCAATAGACCCTTGGATAGAACCCAAGAATGCATCCATCCAAGTTACATTTGCCGCAAGAATGGCATCTACGCCACCCATTGCAGCGAGACCTAGTGGAGTTGCACCTGAGAATCCGTCAACCGCTGTCCAGATCGCATCACCTGACATCTGAGCAGGGTATGCGAAGAATAGGAAAGCGCGACCGGTTAGAGCCGGGTTAAGGAAGTTTTTACCTGTACCTCCAAAGACCTCTTTGCCGATTACAACACCGAACGAAATGCCCAGTGCAACCTGCCAAAGCGGAACAGTGGCAGGTAAGATCAGGGAGAATAGGATAGAGGTTACGAAGAAACCTTCGTTAACTTCGTGGCCACGCTTCATAGCGAACAGGACTTCCCAGAAGCCGCCCACTATGAAAGTCGTTGCATAAATTGGCAACCAGTACATGGCACCGTGAAGCATATTATCCCATACGCTTGTTGCGTCGTATCCAGCGAGTGTGGATATGACCGCACCGCGCCATCCCTCAGCTTGAGTAAGGCCCAGTGCCTCCATTGCCGTATTGGCTTGGAAGCCAACATTGTAAAGACCAACAAAGACAGCAGGGAAGGTACACATCCAGACAAGGATCATCATACGCTTGAGGTCGATCGCATCTCGTACATGCGACGCCGCGCGCGTAACCTTACCGGGTGTGTAGAAAATGGTATCTACCGCTTCATAAAGCGCATACCAGCTTTCGTATTTACCACCTTTGTGGAAATGCGGCTCCATACTATCTAAAACAGAACGAATGCTCATAATCAACTCCCTTTAGGCTTCTTTCTCGATACGAGAAAGGGTGTCGCGAAGGATTGGACCGTACTCATACTTACCCTGACAGGCGAATGTACAGAGTGCGAGATCTTCTTCATCTAACTCAAGACAACCCAACTGCATAGCTGTAACAATGTCACCCGTTACCAGCGAGCGAAGAAGCTGGGTTGGCAATATATCAAGCGGCATCAGGCGCTCAAACTGACCAACTGGAACCATCGCCCGCTCTGACCCGTTAGTGGTGGTCGTAAAATCGAATTTTTTCTCAGGTGTAAGCATTGAAGCAAACATTTTAAGAACGGAAAACTTATCCTTACCCGGTGTCACCCAGCCCATAAACTCACGCTTATCGCCTTCGAGAAGAACACTGATTTGATTAGCATAACGACCAAGATACGCTGTCGGGCCAGATGCAATTGCACCACTCCAAACAGACCCATTAATTATGCGGTTGTTACCCGCTTTAACGCGACCTGATATCAGTGTGCTTACATCAGCACCCATTCGTGTCTTAACAATGACTGGCTCGTTAACCTGAGGACCTGCGATCGCAACTACACGTTCTACACTGATATGTCCTGTGGTAAACAACTTACCTATTGCGATGACGTCCTGATAACCGACGTACCACACTGTTTTAGTGCGGTGCACAGGGTCTAAGAAATGAATGTGAGTACCTGGGTTACCTGCAGGGTGCTTGCCCTCGAAAATCTGGTGCGTAACACCATCAATTTTAGGCGCCTGCATATTAGATGCAGTACACAAGAAAACCTTACCGGCGTTCAAGCGCGTCAGTACAGCAAGACCATTAGCAAACGCATCAGACTCAGCAGTGATAACCAACTGAGGATCAACAGCCAGTGGGTTCGTATCAATAGCTGTAACAAAGATTGAACTTGGCGTTGAACCGATTGATGCTACTCGACTAAACGGACGGGTACGCAGAGAGGTCCATAAACCTGAAGCAACTAGATTCTCTTCAACTTGTTCGCGTGTAAGCGAGCTCAATTGCTGCACGTCATAAGAGGCGAACTGAATCGAATCCTCCTGTTCACTCAGCTCAATAACCACTGACTGCAGGACACGCTTGTCACCACGATTAATCGCTTTCACGACACCAGCGCCAGGAGCAGTAAACTGTACGCCTTCGTTTTTCTTGTCGGTAAAGATCACCTGACCCAGTTTAACCTGGTCACCTTCCTTGACAGCCATTGTTGGCTTTAAGCCAACATAGTCTGCTCCCAGGACAGCAACAGACTTGACTGCAACATTACCCGAAATGGTTTGTGCAGGCGCGCCTGTGATCGGTAGATCCAGACCCTTGTTGATCTTGATCATTTGCTAAATCCAATTCCCGAAAATTGTTCGAGCTTAATCGCATTAACTGCACAACCCAAGACACTAGACTTTGGTCGAACAGAGCAATCGGAATAAACCCACCCTAAAATCGAGGCGAATTATACATGAGCACAGGGTTTTTTTTCTAGACGCGATGCTATTTTGATGCAGCATCAGTTGATTATTTTGAAAAATTCTTCAAACTTAATTCGAATAAGCTAATCGCTAATAATTATATCAAGATGACTGATCCCAACCCCTGAACCCGTTGATACATAATGGCATCACCTGACCAAAGGGTTCTGATGAGGAGCTAAATGGCCGGCTAAGATAATCTAGCTGGCCATTAAACAATATAACGCCACTAGTTGAGGAAGGGACTCCACGCAGGCTCACGCACGTCACCCTGACGCAAAGGCATTCTGAACCGAACAAGCCCATCGAGCGACACCGCAGATAGAACGCCACGTGTCCCCTCTTGCGTAGCATAAAGGACCACACTTGCATTTGGCGCAATAGTAGGCGACTCCTCTAGCCCCGTTTCAGTCAATATGTCCAAACGATCTGTTTTAAGGTCGAGCACCGCGACGGAAAACTTATTACCGGAACCAGCAGAACGGTGAACCAGGGCTAAGAATCGGCCATCAGGCGTTAGACTCGCCTTAGCGTTGTAGTTGCCCTCATAGGTCAAACGAGACAGCTGACGACTTCCAAGATCTAACCGGTATATCTGTGGTGACCCGCCTCTATCGGACGTAAACACTATGGAGCGGCCGTCTGGTGCCCAGCTTGGCTCCGTATCAATACCGTAGTGGTTAGTAACGCGTTGCAGATCGCCACTCGTGGTATCCAGTACATAAATTTCAGGATTGCCATCTTTGGAGAGTACCATCGCTAACTGACGACCATCAGGTGACCAGGCGGGTGCGCCATTTAGCCCCTTGAAAGACTCAATGCGTTCACGTTTTCCGGTTGCAAGATACTGCACATAAATTGCAGGAAAACCTGATTCGAATGAAACGTACGCAATTTTTTTACCATCGGCAGACCAACTGGGTGACATGATCGGTTCTTTCGATTCAAGGATAACGCGAGGGCGATTACCATCCCAGTCAGCCATCTCGAGCCGGTAGCGCGCTTGCTGATTGCCAAACTGCTCTGCGGTTACATATACAATACGGGTAGAGAATGCTCCGCGGTTACCGGTCAACGCCTCGTAGATCTTATCCGCCATAAAATGCGCGGCATCGCGTAGCTGATTTATATCGACTTCGAGCGGCTGAACCAAAAGATTCTGCTCTTTAAGAACGTCATACAATTCGTAAGTGATGCTGACGCGATCTGCGCCAACCGGTGTCATACGACCAATAACTAGAAAGTCGCTTTTTGTCATTCGCCAATCACGAAAGAACACCTGCTCACGCACAGAAGGTAAGCTCAGCATAGATGAGCGTGGCAAAGTATCGAAAAGACCTGTTCTATTGAGGTCCTCATCGATTATTTGCGCTACATCCTCAGCTAGTGCAGCTGACCCACTCCATGCAAAGGGCACCACTGCCAATGGGGTCGGTTCAGAGACGCCCTGGGTCACTTCAACGACCAATTCAGCTCTAAGGGCCATTGGAGAAAATACTATCAGTAGAAGAAAAACTTTAAATGCTCGTAAAGCTACCATCGTAAGCCCTCTGGTCTAAAGGTTACCACTATACGTCTTAATCGCCGTTCAAACAGTATAGGATCTACATCTGCAACACGTTCGAAGCGTTCAACACGATAAACAGCCTGTAGCGCGGATCGATCAAATGCTTCATCGCCACTTGAGGTTTGCACAAAAGCTTGATCAATTTGTCCGCTTGGGAATAGGTTTATTGCAATTACAGCACTCATACCATTGCGCGCGGTCGACGGGATGCGCCAGCTCTGTTGTAACAAAGATTGAATATATCCTTGGATATCACCTACCACTCTATTCGCTTGCTGCTCTGCTGCTGCCGCTTGCTGGCGAGCAGCTTGGGCACGCGCCTCCTCTTGAGCTTTACGATCACGTTCGGCTTGCGCTTTACGTTTTGCATCTTCGGCTTCCTTGCGCTTTACCTCTTCTTGACGCTTACGCTCCGCATCAGCCTTGCGTTGTGCCTCGGCGTTTGCTTTCTCCTGCGCTTTTTGTTTTGCTTGTGCTTCTGCCTTTTTCTTCTGCTCAGCCTCTGCCTGCTCTTGCGCTTTCAGCTTAGCCTCTTTGTCTGCTTTAGCCTTAGCTTCTGCTTTTGCTTCCTCTTGCGCCTTGGCTTTCTGATCCGCTAAACGCTTGGCTTCTGCTTTGGCACTGGCCTCGGCTTTTGCTTGCGCTTGCTCTTTGGCTTTGGCTTGCGCTTCACGTTTCTGTTGCGCCTGCTGTTCTTTTTGTTGCTTTAGCGCTTGCGCCTGACGTTGCTGCTCCCGCTCAGCCGCGTTACGCTCCTGCTCGGCCCGCTGTTGCCGTTCTGACTCGGCTTGCTGCTGCGCAGACTGACGATCGCTTAATGCCGTTAAATCCACCATCTGTGCTTCGATATGCCGAACACGTTCGGTCTCACTTTGTGCTTGGCCTATCCAAAATCCGGAAATAACGGCCAGCACAATAATATGAACCAGCGTAGCAAAAACGGTCGGCAGTATATAACTCTGGTCAATACGCACCTATTACTCCGTCACCAACCCAACGCGTTCCGCACCTGCGCCCTGCAATAAGACCATTAGCTGCACCACCCGCTCGTAATCAACACTTCGATCACCACGAACTAATAGCAGTTTCCCTGGGTTAACTTGCAGAATACGACCTACGGCAGTCGCTATATCGTCAGCGGTTCTTGGCTGAGCCTCATCCTCACCTAGGTTGATGAAGTACTCACCCTGATCGTTAACGGTAATTATTAACGGCTCATTGTCCTCGGTCTGCACTGGCTCTGAAGCTGCCTTCGGGAGTTCAACATCAACCCCTTGAGTGAGCATGGGTGCCGTTACCATAAATATGATCAGCAGCACCAAGGTGACATCAATATAGGGAACGACGTTTATCTCTGCGTTAAGTTTGCGCTTACCGCGCGAGCGTCTAATCATGCTCATCTTAGCTTAACCACTTGCATGAACGCGGCGGTAGAGAATACTAGAGAACTCGTCCGCGAAGGTCTCATAGTGATTCAGCAACGTTTCAGAGCGTGACGAGAATCGGTTATAAGCGATGACCGCTGGAATTGCAGCAAATAGACCAATGGCCGTTGCTACTAGAGCCTCGGCTATACCTGGCGCCACCGATGCCAGCGTTGCCTGCTGCACATTCGCCAGTCCGCGAAAGGCATTCATAATCCCCCATACGGTTCCAAAAAGACCAATATAGGGACTGGTAGAGCCAACTGTCGCAAGAAACGGCAGATGCTGCTCTAGACGTTCCTCCTCGCGTGACATGGCAACACGCATTGCACGCTGCACGCCATTCATAACCATATCAGGGTCGGCCGAGTGGCTTTGTGTGAGACGAGTAAACTCTTTTAGCCCTGCGCGGAAAAGATTTTCTGCGCCATTATCTGTATCGGGGTTGGCGTTCACCTCGCGGTATAGCTGCCCCAAATCGATTCCTGACCAAAAACGGTCTTCAAATGATTTGAAAGCTTTGGTCGCTTTTGATAAGGCGCGACTGCGCTGAAATATCATCACCCAGGAGATAAAGGAAGCTGCCATCAGCACTAGCATTACGAGCTGCACTACAAAACTCGCCTCTAATACCAAACTCCATATCGATAGTTTGTCTTCCACACGTTACTCCTGTTCAGACCATGCTTGCGGCACCTTTGCCTGCATGGTTTTTATCAATTCTTTTGGCCAGCGTTTCGGCCTCATTGTTTGAGCATCAACACAGACTACGTCTATGATGGCATCGCTCAGAGTTAGTTCAGTTAAAGCGTCAACCAACCGCTGTACAAACACCACACGAGCGCCACGCTGCTCTTTGATCGTTGTCAGAACACAAAGTTCCTGATCAAGGCGGGCCGGTTGCTTATAATTGGCATCAACATGCGAAACAACAAAAACAGTTCCGGATTCGACCAACTCTAGTTGTGACCAACCCGCTGCACGTAAACATTCCGTTCGTGCGCGCTCCATGAACTTTAGGTGGTTAACGTAATAGACTAAACCACCGAAGTCGGTATCTTCGATATAGACCCGCACCGGCCACTCAAAAGCCATTTGCGCTCCCGCATTTTAAACTTTGGTCACAATAACAGTGACAGAGTTTAATACAAGTTGATATCAAGAATTATTCGTAAAACAACAACTTGCACAAAGATTAACTGCAATCTTAGCCCACTATACGAGTGGGGCATTAATAAAGGCTTAAACTGAAACCAGAGTGACAAAAACGACAATAGCAAGGTTATAGTTCGTGCTACTCAGCGCTTCGATCTATTCCGAAGTAGGCATAGGCTAAATCGGTTAGCACCCGTCCCCGTGGCGTGCGCATTACAAAACCTTGCTGTATAAGGTAGGGTTCTAGCACATCTTCGATGGTATCGCGCTCCTCGCTAATAGCGGCCGCAAGGCTATCGACACCCACAGGACCACCTCCAAATTTTTCTAACATCGCTAACAGCATTCTGCGGTCCATGTGATCAAATCCTTGTTGATCGACATTGAGCATGTTCAGTGCCTGATCAGCCATAACCTTGGATATCTGGCCATCACCGCGAACCTCTGCGAAATCACGCGCACGACGAAGCAGGCGATTGGCGATGCGCGGTGTACCACGCGAACGTTTTGCAATTTCTAGAGCACCGGCATGGTCAAGATGACACCCACTCAAACTGGCCGTGCGCGAAACAATAGTGCACAGATCCTCAACTGAGTAAAATTCAAGCCGTTGAACTATCCCAAAACGATCACGCAGAGGCGATGTGAGTAATCCCGCACGCGTTGTTGCACCGACAAGAGTAAAAGGGGGTAACTCTAGCTTTATCGAGCGAGCAGCAGGGCCTTCACCTATCATTATATCGAGCTGATAGTCCTCCATCGCTGGGTAAAGGACCTCCTCAACATTAGGACTCAGCCTATGAATCTCATCAATAAAGAGCACATCTCCTGGTTCAAGGTTAGTCAGCATTGCGGCAACATCACCTGCCTTTTCTAACACCGGCCCAGACGTGGTTTTAATCTGACCACCCATTTCATGTGCAATAATATTGGCAAGCGTCGTTTTCCCCAGACCTGGCGGACCAAATATTAGCGTATGGTCCAATGCTTCATTGCGCTTACGCGCCGCCTGAATAAAAATTTCCATCTGTTCGCGAACACGCGGCTGCCCCTCATAGTCAGCAAGCACTTTCGGGCGAACGGCTCTATCTTGAACCTCCTCACCCGGGGCTTTGATAGCTGAGACGAAGCGATCGGCATCTATCTGCACTTATAACTACCCCGCTACCATTGTCTTTAAGGCTTGGCGAATAAGGTCTTCGGTTGTCGCACCAGTCGGGAGTTGACTGAACGCCTGCTCAATCGATTTAGTGGCCTGCAAAGGTTTATAGCCTAGAGCGACTAAAGCTGTTTCAGCGTCTACACGATTATCGGCGACCGGTCGGTTAGAACCAGGCACCGCAACAGCATCAAGCTCAAATTCAATAGCCGTTGGTAGCGCAAGCTTATCGAGCTTATCTTTAACTTCGATTATTAGACGCTCTGCCGTTTTCTTACCAACACCTGGCAGACGAACCAAGGCGGCAGTGTCTTCATTATGAACAGACCGAATAAACTCTTCTGGTGAAATGCCAGAGAGAATTGTCAGAGCAAGCTTTGGCCCAACACCATTAACCTTAATAAGTTGGCGAAAGAGGGTTCGTTCATGCTTATCAGCAAAACCGAAGAGTAACTGAGCATCTTCACGCACAACGAAATGGGTGTGCAAAGTGATGAAAGCTCCCACTTCAGGTAGTTTGTAAAAGGTGTTCATTGAGGCCTCGACCTCATAACCAACGCCCGATACATCGATCATTAAAGTGGGCGGTAATTTCTCTACTAACTCACCGGTTAAGCGTCCAATCACAGGATATCCTTAGCGGCCCATCAAAGAGCTCTAGTATATTATTTACAAGCGCCAGCGGCTGCGAACGCTTTTACGTGAACCGGCCGTTGCGATAAGCCCCTGGCGTGTATACGCATGACACAAAGCAATCGCTAAGCCATCGGCGGCATCAACCTGCGGCAGTCCAGGTAGTTTCAATAAACGACTCACCATCTGCTGCACCTGTACCTTATCGGCGGCCCCTGTGCCGGTGACCGCTTGCTTTACAAGGCGCGCAGCGTACTCATGAACATCAATGCCGCGCGAGGAGGCTGCAACTATTGCAACACCCCGAGCTTGCCCTAGCTTAAGAGCAGAATCAGCGTTTCGAGACATAAATACCTGTTCAATGGCAACCTCTTGTGGCTGATACTGTTCAATGATCTGCCCTATGCCCTGGTAAACCTGATTGAGTTTATCTGGCAGGTTAGTATCGGCGATACGAATACAGCCACTAGCAACGTACTCGACCTGATTTCCCTGAGCATCGATAACACCATAGCCAGTGATTCGAGAACCGGGATCAATCCCCAATATCAGCATTTTAAGCTTTGCACTCGTTCGACCTGCACGAATAAACCTCGCTCGTTATCAGAGCTTAGATGTTACTGGATGAATCATAACAGCCTTAGAGCAGAGCCCCAATCAGTAGCGGCAATCAAACTAAAAAGAGTCAAAAAACGCATATGCAAAGCACACTGCTACTCCTTTCTACTGATAGAGATCATCATCCTTAGCGAACAACATCTCAGGGTTGCGAAAGCTCTTAAACTCCAAATGGTTTCCACTTGGATCGGCAATGAACATAGTGGCTTGCTCACCCTTTCGCTGTGCGAAGCGTATGTAGGGTTCGACAACAAAACTGATGCCCTGTTGCTCAAAACGCTGTTGCAACGCCTCAAACTCATCCCAAGGAAGTATTGGACCGAAGTGCATAGAGGGTACCGACTGCCCATCCACCGCATTACAAGCAGCACCCGGGTGATCCTGTGGATCAACCAAATGGGCAACCACTTGATGACCCCAGAAATCGAAATCAATCCATTTATCAGACTCACGCCCGGTCTTACAACCTAGCAGATTAATATAGAACTCACGTGTTGAATCCAAATCAATGACAGGGAAGGCAAGATGAAAGGGAGAGCTAATTGCATAACTCATAGGGCATCCTTTGGAACTTGGCGCCAGCTTAGTGGGAACTAAACCAACACGATATTAATAAACGGCGCTAAGGCTTACTCCAAACAGATCATTTCGAGTCAGCATAAGCCATCACCACCTAGCAAGCTGCAGAATAGCAGGAACCGCTTTAGATTCGAAGAAGCGAAATGAGTCAGGGCTTTATGACTTAACTTGATAAAATAAGCACGTCAGCTCAGCGAAAATGTCGTTGCGCGGGCAAAATAAAGGGGCCTATGGCCCCTATTTTGATGGAGCGACAACCCCTAATTTGATTCGCTCAAACATCTAAGCGCTTTAAAGACCCTAGGGTGTTTTGCGAAGCTTGATGTTCAATTCGCGCAACTGAGCCGCACTCACTTCGCCCGGAGCATCCGTTAAAGGACACGCAGCGCTCTGTGTTTTAGGGAAAGCAATGACGTCACGAATTGAGCTTGAATCCGTCATCAGCATGATCAGTCGATCAAGTCCAAAAGCTAAACCACCGTGCGGAGGCGCACCGTACTTCAATGCATTAAGGAGGAAACCAAACTTCTGCTCGGCCTCTTCATCAGAGATACCCAGTACTTTAAATACCGCTTTTTGCATCTCTTGATCGTGAATACGCACCGATCCGCCACCCAGCTCAGTGCCGTTAAGTACCATATCGTAGGCACGTGAAAGCTTACCCTCAGGCTGTGCTAGCAGCTCCGCTGATGTGCAGCTTGGCGATGTGAACGGGTGATGCAGTGCCGTTAGACTGCCATCCGAGTTCTCTTCAAACATTGGGAAGTCTACAACCCACAGCGGTGCCCACTCACGCTCAATCATGTTTAGATCTTGCCCAACTTTGATACGCAGCGCACCTAGGGCTTCGTTAACGATCTTCTCTTTATCAGCACCGAAGAAGACTAGATCGCCATTCTGAGCGCCTAGACGTTGCATAATCGCTATGGCAACATCCTCTCCAAGGAATTTAACGATGGGTGACTGAAGCCCCTCTGCACCAGCCGCAAGGTCATTCACTTTTATCCAAGCAAGGCCTTTGGCACCAAAGATTGATACATACTTGGTGTAGTCATCTATCAGTTTACGCGTCAGCTCAGCACCACCAGGCACACGCAGTGCTGCCACACGGCCTTTTGGATCTTTTGCAGGACCAGAGAAGACTTTAAAGTCAACTGCTTCAACAAGATCCGCAACATCAACCAGCTCCATCGGAATGCGAAGATCAGGTTTGTCTGAACCATAACGTGACATAGCTTCAGAATAAGGCATGTGCGGGAACTCGCCGAGCTCTACACCGAGCTGATCCTGGAAAATACCGCGAATCATTCGCTCAGTAATTGCCATAATTTCTGACTCATCCAAGAATGAAGTCTCGATGTCGATCTGTGTAAATTCAGGCTGACGGTCAGCACGCAAATCTTCATCGCGGAAACACTTTGCAATCTGGTAATAACGGTCAAAGCCAGACACCATCAACAACTGCTTAAATAGCTGCGGCGACTGTGGCAGTGCAAAAAAACTACCTTCATGAGTACGGCTAGGTACAAGGTAGTCACGTGCTCCTTCCGGTGTTGCGCGGGTCAGGATCGGCGTTTCGATATCAAGAAAGCCTTCAGTTTCTAGGAACGCGCGAACCTGATGCGTCACTTTCGAGCGGAATCTTAGCTTCTTCTGAACTTCAGGGCGGCGCAGATCAATGTAGCGATGCTTCAGACGCACCTCTTCGCCGACTTGCTGATGCTCATCAAGCTGGAACGGGGGTGTTTCAGACTTGTTTAAAATTTCAAGCTCTTTACCCAACACCTCAATTGCACCTGTTGGCATATCGGCATTGGTAGTACCCGCAGGACGCGCGCGCACCAAACCTTGAAGTTTGATCACATATTCGTTTCTGCAGCTATCCGCCAATGCGAAACTCTGCTCACGATCAGGATCAAATACGACCTGAGTGATACCTTCACGGTCACGCACATCAAGGAATATAACGCCACCGTGATCACGACGACGGTGTACCCAACCGGTAAGGGTAATATCTTGTCCAATGTGTTCTTCGCGTAAATCGCCGCAATAGTGGCTGCGCATAGTTAACCTGTCCTGTGCTCATCAACCGGTCCAGCCGGCGGTCAAAAATCTGTCAGTGGCGCAAAGCGCCTAAACCAAAGGCGCGGATTATACCTGATTTATACCGCGCTTACAGACCCAAAATTGACTCACGCCAGTGTGAAGTGAAGTTCCCCCTCCAAAAGCGTATCCAAACGCGCTAAAACGCTCTTAAGCTCCTCAACATTATACGGTGCTGCAGGCGCTTTTCCCCAGACAGGCGCTGGCCATGCGATGTCGGTCTGTTTGCGAACAATCACATGTACGTGAAGTTGCGACACCATGTTGCCGAGGTTAGCGACATTCATTTTACGCGCGGCAAAAATGTCAGCTAAATTTTCAGAAAGCACTGCAGACTCTCGCATAAGCTGCAGTTGGTCTGCCTCGTCAAGGTGATATATCTCAGTGACAGCGGCTCTGCGTGGAACCAAGATAAACCAAGGATAGTTCGAGTCGTTCATCAACAACACACGGCACAGCGGGAAATCGCCTACATGGACTGTGTCGGCTTTTAATTGAGGATCAAGTTTAAATTCAAGTTCTAATTCATCCATTTACTGCTGCTCCTCGTAGCCTGATGGGTAATCAGGTATTGTCTAACACTCAAGGTTGGGTTGGATTAATGATAGCGCAATATGTTTGAAATCAGCACACATCCAAGTATCAGTTCAATTGGCCGCGAACGCTGGGATTCACTTAACACAAGTGACTACCCATTCACGCGTTATGATTTTTTAGATGCGCTAGAGACATCTGGCTCCGTCAGTAAGACGACTGGCTGGCAACCCCTGCACTTAGAGATTCGGCGCGACGACGAACTTGTTATGTTCATGCCGCTGTATCTTAAGACTCATTCGTATGGAGAGTATGTTTTTGACTGGTCATGGGCGCAGGCCTATGAGCGTGCAGGTCTAAGTTATTACCCAAAACTGCTTGCCGCTATACCCTTTACTCCCGCTACCGGTCCTAGATGGGTTACAAAGCTGCAGAGCGATGAGGCGAGTGAACTTGCTGCACACGCGTTAGTAAATTTGTGTAAGGAGTATCAGGTTGAGACGGCTCACATACTATTTCCCAAGGCCCAAGCTTCCAGCTTAAAAAACGCGGGGCTTTTGCAGCGCAAAGGCTGCCAGTACCACTGGAGCAACCAAGACTACACTGACTTTACGCATTTTTTATCTACCTTCAACGCAAGAAAGCGCAAGGATGTGCTCAAAGAGCGCCGTAAAAGTGAAGATCAGCAGATCAGTTTTGAACGCTTTACAGCAAAGGATCTAACACCTGAGATCATTAGAATCTTTTACGATTTTTATGTAATGACCTACCTCGTTCGAGGCCAGCAACCCTACCTAAACCAAGCGTTTTTTCAGTCACTCGTCGACTCTATGCCCGAGCAAATGCTTCTTATACTGGCCCGACAGGATGGTGATTATATTGCTGGCGCATTAAGTTTTAAGGATTCAGAGACACTTTACGGCCGCTACTGGGGCTGTACTCGTGAGTTCGACGGCCTACATTTCGAGACCTGTTACTATCAAGGGCTAGAATACTGCATAGAGAACGGAATTAAACGATTTGATCCCGGCGCACAGGGCGAACATAAAATAAAGCGTGGTTTTGCACCAACAGCCACCTACTCCTACCACTACGTAAAGGATGGTCGCTTTCGCCAAGCGATTGAGAACTTTGTCGATGAAGAAGCGAGCGCTATCAACGAGCGTATCGAGATGCTAAGCCAACACCTACCCTTTAAAAAGTCCGACTAGATTAGTCGTAGGAGCGCATTGCCACAGGCAAGCCGAGACCAGAGGTGGTGGTGATACGCGCCTTATGATGAAGCTCTGATCTTATCGCGGCTTAACACTGCGTGTTAATGCGCTCCTACAATCTCGCAATGGCCACTATCTAATTCAGGGTAATCGCAAAACATA
>Ga0209652_1002597_pt1 | contig 13838 bp, 13 predicted proteins | sample SaaInl74LU_5_DNA_FD_184641 | JGI IMG/M metagenome (GOLD analysis project Ga0209652, IMG submission 184641) | Marine microbial communities from expanding oxygen minimum zones in the Saanich Inlet - ESP_74LU_5_DNA (SPAdes) (version 2) | ecosystem: Environmental > Aquatic > Marine > Intertidal zone...
AGTTTCTTTGATTAGTGAAGCGCGCCCAAAAGCTCCTTCCCGCAAATTTGGTTCATCGCATCTATCAGGCAGTCATCGCATCAGTCAGTGAAGTCAGTTGTCAGTTGTTGTTGATAATGGTGATTGAGGCAAGAAGTATCCTTGCTGCTCATTATACTTGCATCGGCTAACACTGGGTCTACCGCAGGCAATCAACTAAGGCGAGAAGAACCCCTTGCTCCGGAATAATATTTTCGTAAATTGGGTGGATGGGGCTCGGCACGGCAGGCACTGAAATTATTACTTGCAAACATAGATACACACAAGATATTATGGGCGGCAGAAACGGGCACAAAAAAGGAGGCAAAAGCAAGAAGAAAAGAGGCAACAAGTCTAGCAGCAGGCCGAGGCTTCGCTTCAAATATGGAGATAGGGTGTTATGCAGCGCTGGCGATGGCTTTGAGCTAGGGACCGTTGTGAGGCTGTGGTATGACACTGAAATTGATGAGGATGGCGTTTTTCAGCTCGATAAGCCGGGCCTTGTTGTGCCGTATCAGATTTTGATGGATGATGGCAATCTTGTTTTTGCACCGGAAGATCATGATGGCTACATACGACAATCGGACGCTCCACCCATGCCTATAGAGCACCCCGCTGGTTCACTCATAGAATATAAGCGAGGAAAAATGGAGGATTGGCAGCTTGGTACGGTTATTGCAGCATGCGCAGATTGGGCGGACAGAGGAACCGCTCCCTACACCATCAATGATGACAATGAAAACAGTTGTGATTTCTGGGGGCCAAAGCATTTCATACGAAGGGCCAAATTGCAGTTCAAAATTTGTGACAGGATTGAATTCATGAAATCTGGTGACTACGTGCCAGGGACTGTGATGAAACTTTGGCCCAAGAACGATTTTTTCGCAAAGGGCGGCATTGTGCCTTATGAGGTGATGTTAGATGGTGGGACACTTGTTTTTGCGCCATGGGATGACGATGAATTCATCAGAGCTTCTGACACCCCTCCTATTCCAGTGACGTCATTTGGACGCGGAGATCGGGTCCAATGCAAAGAAGATATTGCCGATGAGTGGCGGTCATGCACCGTCATTCAATCTAATGAGGATTGGGTTGAGCGCGATTGTGCACCATTCTTTATTAAGTTTGATGATGGTAAATATGAATTCTTTTGGGGGCCTAGTAACTGTATTAGAGCTAGTGAGAATGTCAATTCTATAGCGGCAGGCGTCGAAGAGCTAGATCTGAGTGATGACGACTCCTTGTTTAATACACCTCCACCAATGCCGGATTGTCCGATTTGCTTTCTGCCACTCCCACATGAGGGCAATGCTTGTACCAATAAACCATGCTGTGGCAAAACCATTTGTGGTGGATGCGAACAAGCTCACTGGAATACGATGGGGTTAGAGAAAACATGTCCGTTTTGCAGAGCACCAGAGACGCGTACTGTGGAAGAGACGATGGCTCTCATGAGGAAACGAGTGGAGCTAAATGATGCTGAGCTTACCTTCTGCCTTGGATGTCATTATGATATTGATTTTGATGCTGCCTTTCCGAAAGACTCAAAGAAAGCATTTGAACTCTATCTCCGTGCCGCTGACTTGGGTTCTCTCCGCGCATGTACAAATGTTTCCGGGGCATATGAGAGAGGAGAAGGGACTGAAATCGACAAAGACAAAGCAAGATTCTACTTGGAAAAGGGAGCCAAACTCGGTCAAGTGAAAGCAAGGCATAAACTTGGATGTTTGGCGGCGGGGGGATCTAATTATGAATTAGCATTCAGGCATTGGAAGATATCCGCTAGAGCTGCATTCCAGCCATCCCTTGATAAAATTGCAGAAGGGTACAAGAAAGGCATGCTAAGCAAGGAAGAATATACAGAGGTTCTACGCGCGAGCCAAAATACTAAGTCTGAATCATGGAGCAAAGATAGAGAGACGGCCGCACGAATTGAGGACTGGTATTAGATGGGGCCAACATTAGAGGAATGTTTTCACACACTTTCACAGGGTACACATTTCATGCATTGACAAAAGTTTAGACGATTGGAAGAATAGGCTTTGATTAAACGTATAACAAACAATTTCACAAAACCTGATCTTATTACCAAAATTCTCGAGAGTATGGTGTCGAATGCATCCACTCCACTTCCACCATACAGACGAAACTCGATCACCTCATTTCCATGGGTCAAGAGCCGACATCTCTCCATTCTGCTCAGCTATTTTTGCTGCCTCCCTCTGGGGACTTTTTGTCTCATCCACAGCAGCCTGGTGAGCACGGAGAGCCGCAGCATAATCTTCCTTACCGACAAATCCCTGTCCGTAACCTCTCTTGATTACGTCAAGTGAGGCGTCATCTCCAGTAGTGGCTGCAATGATCCAATGTTTCACTGCTCTGTCAATTCTTCCATTTTGAAACTCTTCAACACCAAGATTGTGCCTCGCTTTGAAGTGACCTCCAATTGATGCCTGTTCCAAGTGATATATCTCCTTCTTCTTGTTCTTAGCAACACCCTGCCCCGCACGATACATACTTGATAAAGTAAAATGTGCCGTCACATCTCCCAGCTCAACCGCTTTAGTGAGATTTTCAAACGCATGGGTGTAATCCTGTTCATAGTATCGTGCTAATCCAAATTCGCGAATTGCAACTGGATCATTCACTTGTACTCTCTTCATTCGGCGCTGTTCTGCTTCTTCATTGGTATCTGATGTACGTTTGCGACAGAATGGACACGTTTTATCAAGCCGTTCTTCCAACTGGCGTTTCTGATTGGCGTATGAGCATCCATCGCAAACTATGTTACTGCAGCAATTCAACATGTTACGTCTACTTCTATCAAGCGAAAGAGGTAACAAGCAGATGGGGCAGTCACCAAAATGGCTGCTTTCAGGCTGCCGAAACAACTTCTCATCATGCAGCTCAGCCGCTCGTTTCTTACATGCCTTTTTATGTTGCGGCCTATGCTCTCTCTGACATTTGACGCTGCAGTATCTAACGAGATAGCAAGCGGTGCATTTCTTTAATTTGGTGCTGTCACATTCTGCGATGCCGCAGGAAGCACAACAGCTGTCGGCTGCCTCATCTGAGCTCATCATGCAATCACAGAGCTGCTGACTCTGTGTTAATAAGGAATCGGTTGGCGGCGGGCTGGCAATCCTTATTTACATATGCACACTTCCTACTTGATTGCAGGGCTAGAGGTCTTTTGGTGGCGATGTGTGTTTTGTGTTTTTGGATTTTGGTTTGGGATGGCTCATTTCTTGCTGCCTTTTCGTGGTTATCCCGTCCTCTTTTGTCTTCACGAGCCTCTCAGCCCGTTCTCTTGTGTCTTACCGAGCCTCTAAGAACATCGAAGAAGCACGACAACAGCTGCCTCGGGCTCTTGGTTCGCGCTTATATATGATTGCTTCTTCTTTCACTCACCTTCAGCCGTGCACGCGTGTATGTGTCGTTGCTGGACGGAACTGCATGACATAAAATCACAAAAGAGCAACCATAAGTATTGTACGTAGAAACACTGAGCAAGCATGGCTGACGAGGAAAATCATCCACCATCATCACCACTCGATCTGGAAGTGAATCTCTCTGGATTATTTCGGCCTGAATTCAGTGTAGACAATCGACAGGAAGCAGAGAAAATCGCATATTCTTCTGACTTCTCTCTAATCTCTTGTTCGGAAGAAGCTGTATACGGTGACGAAGATAAGGATGCTCCAATTACGAAGATACGTGATGCCCGCCCTCATCAGGATAGCCCACTGACAGAAGATGATGCTGCGTCGTTCTTTCACAAAAAGGGATTTTGTCTGTTTCCACAGAACACAAAGGTGAAGCGTTGGAACGAAGATTACCTCAAGGGTATGATGTTTGGATCGGATATCACCAAAGTATATTCGCCCGAGTTGGAGAGCATCATTCGTAACTATTTGCTACCCGAGTATCATGTCATTTCTGTGGATTGTCCACCCGCTGTTCTTCGCCGTGGTCCGTCTAGTAGGAATAACTTTTATGGCACTGGTGTTCATCAAGACTACGGCTTGAGCCTTGAGGATTACAAGAACAATTTGAAAGCATACGATTTCAGTGGCCAGGCTGCCAAAGAAGTCCAAAAGAAGTTTGATTCCGATGAAGTTTGTGGTGTGATGGTGATCAATTTTTGGAGGCCAATCGGTGGTTACACAAAAGAGAACCCACTTCGTTCCAAGCCTCTTGCAGTGTGTGATCCAGCTTTTGTCAAAAATGGTGATACCGTTCACACTGGATTGGATGCCAAATCGGTTGGTGGGTTGAAGGGCAAACAGACGGATCAAATGGCTCTCAAGTACAGCCCTCAGCAGCAGTGGTATTACTATCCGAACATGACGGATGACGAGGTTCTTGTTTTCAAGCAGTTTGAAGTTTGGAAAGATGATTCTATGGACAAGAGAGAGGCGTTGCCAGTCAGGGGTGTTTTCCATACGGCATTTGTGGATCCTAATACTCCAGAGGGAAGTACTCCACGTCAAAGTACCGAATGTCGTGTACAAGTGTTCATTGGAAAGCGAAAAGAGGTGGACGCAGCAGAAGAAAAATGGACCCCACCAGCACCGCTTTGGCCTAAAGATGGGTCAGAATGGGGAATGTTAGCTCTGGACATGGGCTCCATTGGAATGATTTTTGCTGTAGTATGGTCGGAATGTCCAGCGATTCCATCCTACCTCGCATTTGTCTATTCCTTTGCAATTGTCGGAATGCTTGAAGGCTTGATCAAGTTCCAATACAGTCTCGGACGAGAAGGCAATACGAAACGTTATCCATGTGCTCAATCCATCTCTAGTATTCTTGGAATGACTCAGGTGGCTCTGGGTATCTGGGGCATGACTCTTGTATTTCCCAACGTGGCTTATCTGGGCAGTCCAAGTCCGGAAACTTGTGAGTTTGGACCAATGTTAGCAATGTTCATTCCTTCTGTTATTATTGCAATTGTTGCGGTTGTCGTTTTTGGGTATGGTGTTCATGCATGTGTAAAGGGGGCAAAGGAGTGAATTTGAGGGTTGAGAGGGCACACAATAAGAAGACCTGTTCTCAAAGTCAAAGTGGAAAGGTATTTGTATAGCTGTAATAGATGTTCTTAGGTGCCAGATGTATACGAAAAGCTTTAACTTCGCTAGATTGCAAGATCAATACTTATGATGGATGGCACCATTCTCCTTTTGACCTCACCAAGCCAACCAGTTTCACATTGGAACGATACTTAAAAGGAAAAGCACCGCTCGAGATGGAGGGAGAAGGTGATGACCCTATTTCTGCCCCTTTATGACCCCAGACTGCCCATTTCCGACATCTCCATCAAACTCAAAAATCTCAAACCTCAAAAAGTCATAATAGCAACCATGGCTTCCGATACACCCACTAGCCCCCAATCCAACGCCACCCAACGCCGCACCACCAGCACCATCAGCAGCAATGCTTCTTCTTCCAACAATAATAACAACAACATCTCAGCCCAGCATCCCTCAACCTCCAACGACAATCTCCCAACCATGACCACCAATAACAACACAGCAAACAACAATAACAATTCCAGCTCCAGCTCCTCCCTACTATTTCCCCTCCGCCTCCTCCTCAAACTCCCCGCAATACTCACAATCCTCCTCCGCGTCGCCATCTGGCCACTCATCAAAGTTCTCAATATCCTATTTAAGCCAAAGGAATTTGACGGGGTGCACAATTCGGTAAATGCCGATCGTGCCGCGAGGGCGTTTGTGGGGATGGTGCGGCAGCAGATTTCGGTGGTGAGGCCTGTGTTGGCAGCTGATGGTGATGATGATGGTGGTGGTGGGGCTATGGAACAATATGATGAACCATCCTGCCCATTTACTGAAAAGGGGTACACATCCACCATGGAAGAAATGACCAACAACAACAACACACCAAACAACAATTCACATCATAATCCACTCCTACTACTCTATCTACACTCCCCCCTCCACAATCAGGGGACAAAATTCATTCACAATTTCCTATGCCATCCACAACTATTAAAGTTATTAAATGACAATACGGAGAATGGTGTGGTCAAGTGCTTTGGGGCAAGTGTGCATAGTGCTGATGGACAGCGATTGAGGGATATGATGGAGGTGACTAGTTTCCCCTTTATGGCGTTACTTAGTGTCAAATCATCCTCCTCATCATCCAACAATAACAACATTTCCATGGAACTACTACTAAGACTCGAATCAACCCAACTATTCACCATCCAACCCTCCCAAATCACCACCTACCTCAACACCGCCATAACACGGCATGCCCAAATCATCGCTGAAGAAACGGCACGGAGACTCCAACGCGAGGAGGATGCACGGTTGCGTGAGGAACAGAATAGGGAGTATCAAGAGGCATTGTTGGCGGATCAGATGAGGGAGATGGAACGGAATGAGAGGGAGGAGAGGGAACGGAGGGAGAGGGAGGAGGAGGAGGAACGGGAGAGGTTAGTGTTGGTGAAGGAACAGAGTCGGTTGGAGGATGCTAGGAGGATTTTGGAGTTGAGTGGTGGTGAGCCTGCGGTGGGAACCAAGGTGGGTGTGGCACGGATGAGATTTACATTGCCAAATGGAAAAAAGGTGGATCGACGGTTTCATAGTTCGGATACTGTGGAGGTGTTGAGGGCATTTTTGACATTGCATTTGGAGGAGATGGGTGTGGAAATTAAGAATTTTGGATTGTCGACTAGTTTTCCCAAGAATACGTTTGGTGAGGAGGATAATAAGTTGACGCTGGAGGAGGCTGGGTTGGCGCCTCAGGCTGTTGTTATGGTGCAAGACTTGGATGCATGAAGAGAGCATTGTCTTGTTCTTGGCTACTGATGTATTGGCAATTTGTTTCTTTTGAAAAGAGATATAGTAATATACATGCAATGCTACGAGGGTACACTCTGATTGACTGTAAATAAACGTTCTAGTGTAAATGCAAATAATGATGCCCCTCTCCAGAGAAAGTCAAAAGCGAGAGAGAGAGACAATGTTGAATTCAAATCCACCACACTACCAAATCTTGACAATCAAGCCAAAACGAGAGTATACCTCTTGCTGCTGTTTCCACTTGTCTGATTTCTTGGCACTATTGACCTCGTCCGTCTTGTGGTCATTGGTACAAATATCATTATCCGAGAGTTCAACTTTGGGCAAGGAGGCGTGTTCAGATAGGGTGAGGTAATCTTTCACCTGATCTTTGACAGTTGCTGGAACACAGTATCTGTCCTCCTCCATCACATCAGCGCGAAAGAGGTTGCATTCGTCAACTAATTGTTTCGAATGAACTTTACAATCGACAGCACAGGCGCAGATGATATCAGAAGCAAGGAGACATCCATTCACAACGCTGAAATGAGATCCTTCGTTACCATACGACCAGCTAGAAAAAAACTCTCTGTATTGCTCGAGCATAACATGGATTACAACAAAACCAGTCACATCAGACGGTGGGTCAAACGCCGGATAATCGATGGACCATTCGCGATCAGCCGCCCATTCCCTACGCTTCTGCCACATCAAATCATTGTAAGCTTTGAGTGGAGTGACGCCCTTTGCAGCACAATGCTCACGAAACTGAGTAAACTTTGCGGCATTGGTTTCAACAGCGACATCGACCCTTCCGTACCCGTCATACTCTCCTGAAAAGATGAAGAGGAGATGCCAGAAATCGCGTGAGCAAGAGAAGCATGACAATGTTGCCGCCGTCGTGTAATCCGCCTCCCTCACCTTTGACGTAAACTTGCCCAATCTTCACGACACATTCCGTCATCCAGTCAAACTGTTCGTGATGCCCGCATGTGCTGCACTCATAACTGAATTGACCCATCGCTCTTAATCTCAGCCGTATCTTTTGCGTCGAGGAGGCAAGAAGCAAGAGCAGAATGCAGAATAGAGCGCAATGCGTGACTCCTAGCAAATGAAAACACTAGTGACTCAATTGTAAGTAATACTTTTCCTCTCCAAAATGCTTCACCATTACCTTGAACACCTCAGTAGAGCTCTTTGCAATAAGCTTTTACCTTGTTGCCGAGCTGATAATTGCTCCTTCACCCATACCAAGGTCCCTGTATGTGTCGTCTGGATGAACGTTTCGTACGTGCAAAGAGGAGATGTGTCGCGCAAGGGTTGATTTCATCTCTCGCAAAGAACTTGATGGCTCCAAACAAGGGTTGACTATTTTATATCAGTATAAGAGTAATGGTTATTCGTGTCTAGAGATAACAGGGGAGAGAGTCTGAATCCAACTACCATCGTGACTTTTACGTCTATCAGATGGTTGAGTACAGATTGAAACTCGCACGTAGTTGATAGTCCTTGCTACTTACATTGAAAACAGAGCAGTCTCTTTGTCCTTTTAAACACGAATCTCATTGGTAATGAGGTCGATTGCGATTACGTTCCACATAGCCATTTCTCACCCTAGCACCTCCCCCTCCTCCTCTTGCGGCTTCGATTCGCATATTAGACTCGGCCATTTTTACAACTCCAACAACACCACCAGCAGCTGCTCCGTAAATAGCAAACAAATACGTCGATACAAACGCAAATGCTGCAGAAGCCGCACTCACAAAGAAGAAAAGTGCCGTGAGAGGATTCGCCTGATAACTCGATATGATTCCCCACAGCCCGAAAATGAAAATGACGAGCGCCATGATCAATCCCATACTAAAGTTGATCAACACTTGCATCAGCATTTTCAGCCCATATTCAATGAATGATTCATCTCGACTCATGGACCGCATGCCCATGAACAACGCGTCCCACCACGACTGTCTCTTGGCAAACTGTTTCCCACTATTAAAATAGTCCCAGAAGGAATCTTTCACTTCCGTCACACCCACTTCGGAGAATAGCCCCGCCACAGACTTGGCATCACTCATACGCGCATTCCCTTCAGCCTTGATCTCATCCCATTCACTCTTTCGTCGATCCATGATGGATTTGTAATGTTGACAGTGTGCATCGCAGGAGAACCACCCCTTGGATTGATAGTAGTTGGCATAGGATGTGTGATATTTGGATGCTGCTGTGTATTCCGCTTGTAAATCAATGGAATTCATGATTTGGTTGTATTGTCGTTGCTGATCGAATGTTAGCTTTGTTCCAGATCCGATTAACATGATTGCGCACAAAATTGACATGCCGTAAATGTAGCTAAAGGTGATTACTTTGTGTCTCTTGGCGAAGCCCTTGGCAGCTGTGACGATAGCAGAGCTAACATCACTAACAACGACTTGATTGTTATTCATATCTGATTTTGTTCGTTTAATAATATTGGTTGTGATTTTGTGGCGAAACAAAGTGCTCGAGGTACAATAGAATTATGGTGTAAAAAAAATGAAGACTTCGATTTTCGTTTTCCAGATGGAAAAATGGGCCGCAGGGGTACTATTCCTACGTAGAAGGCCTACGGATGACAGGATCATCCTCCCGATTACCATGCAATATGTAAGTAGCTCACTTCTCTCCTTCATGATCTTATGACCGCCGGATATTACAAGGGGAGGTCTAATCACTGGGAAGTCACCCACGCACTCACCTACCTCCCATTAACGTTAGAAGTGGGCGCTGCGCGAAGATCAGTCGAATTTTGTCTCCATTGCTGAAATAATAATCGACTGATCCCAGAGTTGATTATTCAGAAGTAACATCGGGAGCGGGGGGGAGCCAATTCAAATAACAACTTCTACAAATCTTCGCCTTGTTGAGTAGATATGAAGTGTTCATGCCTCTTCTATTATGTGATCAACTTCGTCATCGTTGCTGCTGCCCAACAGTGCGTGGAAACAGACTCCACCGCTTCGTGTAGTAATGGCAGCAGTCATCAACAGACAACAGATTTCTTTGCATGGGACGTTGCACAACCGCCGCCCTTGCTCAGTGCATTATTCCCAAACAGTACACAGCTGCTATCGGCATGGGAGGCACATCCACTATTGTCGAAGGTATCTTTTGCTCAACAGCATCAGCAGAAGGATCAATTGACGACAAATGATGATATACCAGTCATACTTCATGATCGTTCTTCCATATTACCATTACAATCAGACACAGATTCAGGAGATCCATTGTTATCCCTTCTGACAGTCGATGACACAATATCTATTTTATCACGACCTTTGATGCGCAATGGGGTCGACTACAAATTGGCCAAGAAGATAGTTCACAATGGAGAGGAACATTTAGGCATGCTACCAAATCCTCACTATTCCGTGGAAGAAATAATAGCTCATTTTCATTACGGAGGGTTCAGTGTGGTTATAGACAGAATGCACCGGCGCTGGGGGGCTGTTGCGGTTCAAGCTAGACGTCTTGAGGAAGAGTTGAACGCTATTAAAGTAGGTGTGAATATGTATCTCACACCTGAAGTGATGATGGAAACAGAGACTGACAAGAGAAATGGCCATACAAGGCAAGGTTTTGAAGCCCATTGGGATTGGATGGTGCGTTTGTGTGAATATTTGAATTGTCGTGTGTTGTGGCTAAATAAACGTATTGACAGTCTTTTCTGTGCTCCAAATCATAGGATGTCATAGTAATTCAGTTATCTGGACGGAAGAGGTGGTCTGTCGCTAATGAGCCCACTGTCTATCTGTCGAACAAGGTAAGTGTCAGCATTCACCACTTCTCACCAGCCCCATTTGCTGCAAATTCCATGACATGCTAATTAGATTGCCAATTCTTCGCTCTCTTAACTGTAATAATGGTTGCTATCTCACTCTTTCTAAGGACCAAAAACGAAAGCCCACAGTCGAGGAGATAAAGCACTATGGTGATGCAAAATTCTCAGAATTCACTCTATGTCCTGGGGATGCTATCTACATTCCAAGAGGTCACATTCACAATGCATCGACAGTATTACTTGATGATAATGAAGTCGATCACTGTCCTTCATCCTACCCAAGTGAAGAAATGGCAAAACTTTTGAATGTTAATGGACCGAGCCTTCATCTTACATTCGGTATCGAACAATCGTGTGAAGGGAAAGTTGAATCGTTACTGCATCATGCGATCAATATATACTTCGATGATAACAGAGCTTCCAATTCCATTGCGATTTCTGCAGAGTCGTGTTCTTCTCGGAGTCAAGCAGCGACAACGCACGACATTAGATGGAAATCTATTTTACACCATGCACTGGCCGCAGTCGCGAGGAGAGGTCATTCGTGCGACTTTCCTTCATTTCGTGGTACTGATGGAAAACAAACAGATTGTAATCCTCTCCGACGATCAATGCCATTAGGTCTGAGCGAAAAGACTGACAGTATGCAATATTCACGTCTCAAAAAAGCGTTTCTTCATGCTTTGGATATATTTTCATCCTCTGCCTCGATCACCGAAACTGCAGAGTTTGTTCAGACTTTACAAACGCCTCCAGCAGACCCAGATCTAACCTATTGCTTCCCTGGATACAGCGTTGAGGATGTAGTGGCATGCCCAGAAGCTTTGATTTCACTGAGAAAAACAAAACAAAAAAAACATGAATTCACGCAAGTTCTGATGGACTTTCATAAAGAAGCATCTACAAGTTTCCTTGCAGCGCTGGAGACTATGGACAAGTTTGGAAATGACATTCGTGAGAGGAATAGGAAGCAGCAGCTTGTCGATTTAGAGAATGTTGCACAAGTGAATATCTAAGGTTATCTTAAAGAATAATTTACAGTCAACTCCACGGGAGCCTCTTCATTGCACAAATCTCACCTTTGACGTAAACTTGCCCAATCTTCACCGCGCATATGTCATCCAGTCAAACTGTTTGCGAGGCCCGCATTTGTTGCACTCATAACTGAATTGATCCATCGCGATCTCTTTTGGAGGTCGAGGAGCAAGACAGCAAGAAAAAAATGGCAAGAGCAGAATAGAGCGCAAATGCTTGACTCAAGGCGAATACATACTAGTGATTTCTTTGTGTATTGACTCAAGGCGAATACATACTAGTGATTTCTTTGTGTATGAAACTTTTCCCCTCTATAAATTACCTCATTTACTGATAAACCCAACATTATTCCTCATCAAATAATAAACCACATCAATAACTCCATACTGAACAGCTGTGCTCACTGTCGAAATGAACTCATCGGCATTTCCCTCACGAGTAACCTTCCGAGCTTTCAGGGCATTTATTGCTCTCCAACGCATTAATTTCTTGTTTGCCCTAACTGAGATGCATTCACTGCCTAGACTGTGTAGGTTTTCGCACTTTTGCAGTGTTGTTTCCCATTGGTGAAAGTTTGGGTCGTCCACTACATTGCCAATCTGAATAGATTCGATTGCTGATTCAGACTCCTCCAGTGCATTCCGGAATGCCTTTCCTACTTCTGGATCAAAACGCGGTAATGATAGTCCTAAGCTTGGATCTAGGTATGGTGGTTTGCAAAAGTGTAGACGAGGACCATCAATAGCAATCATCTGCAGCGTTGAGTTGTAACGCAGTGCTTCTGCTATGCGCAATTTGCCTTTGTTTGTCAAAGGATCCGCCTTGAGTAGACCACTTGATGCTATGCCTATGTGATTGTTGAATATTACCAACTCTCTAAGCGTGTCATTCTTCTTGAGCATTTCACTGATGTACACTGCTCCATCATCATTGATATTATTACCCCACATGATCAATCTCACTATAGTTTTGTTTGAACTCAGAAATTTGCATATGTTGCCAATACCTCGAGTTTGTAAGCCGCAAGCGCTAACGTCTAGGTCGGTTACAGTTTCCGGCAGCAAATGCAAGTATTCTGTCACCTTATCACCAAGGTCATTACAACCGATATTGATTCTCCAGACGCTGCAGTCGATGGAGGTGAATCTGATAACTTCCGATTCCAAACTCTGCGATTTATTCAGCCGCCTGCATTTACGTGGCGGCTGAATCTTCTCCGGCGGAGGCTCTCTGCCAAGTTTCTTGAAGATTCGCTTCACATCTGTATGGTGTAGTCGTTGAAATCCTAGTTCAAGTTGGCCGCCGTGGAGGAGCAAGTCTCTTGTTCCTGATAGATCGAACATATTGCGCATATGACGTTGACGAAAGTTATGGTCAAGACTGTGTCTCGCTCTGCTTAAGTAGTATGATTATGTTATTCCCACTAAGCACTCTTGCGAAACACTCGTGCAATTATTTACTTCTTGCTTTGTTTGTGCTCTGCAGAGTTCTCGTCTTGAATGCTTCGAGGTTGCTTGTTGGGCATCTTGGTCGGAGCCGCCTGCCGGTTCGCGGTAAAAAAAATGCGGCATCTTGCGGTACGCCGGAATTAGTACATCAGTATTTTGAGCCTGTTCCCGTTTTTGGGTTCGCGGGACCCGAGTGGGCAATCCCAGAGCGGTCCCGATCTTCTATTCTGGTTCGCAGAAACAGAATGCGAACCCAGCGAACCGACCCCAACGGCATTCCCGGCAGGGTAGGGATGCGGTACTTGAATTGTCCGATGTGTTAAAACATAAAATACGATCAACTTGGCTGATTCATAGCCTTCATTATAGGGGGCCTGCTAAACCGATATGGGGGGATTTCCCCCCCCGTTTCGAAAACTCTCTTGAAGGGGGTCCTATCGTAAACCATTTTCATCCCCCAATTACGGGGGCCCCCCCCGGAACCCCTATACGTGAACGCGAAGGCCTGCTGTTCATACGGAACTCTGAATCGGTTCGCGAGGGTAGGGATGCGGAACTTGAAAGTGTCCGATGTATTGAATTTGTGCAGATCAAATTGGCTGATTCGCAATACGGAATGCGAACTCTCTTTGAATTACGAGAGGTGGCACTGCATCAGCAATTCTTGCGAAAACAGGAAAAAAGTCGATAAACTATCTGAGGACGCTTCGCCAA
>Ga0209652_1002599_pt1 | contig 13821 bp, 22 predicted proteins | sample SaaInl74LU_5_DNA_FD_184641 | JGI IMG/M metagenome (GOLD analysis project Ga0209652, IMG submission 184641) | Marine microbial communities from expanding oxygen minimum zones in the Saanich Inlet - ESP_74LU_5_DNA (SPAdes) (version 2) | ecosystem: Environmental > Aquatic > Marine > Intertidal zone...
GCTTTATGGCCTGGAGGCCATAGGGTCGCTTCTGCTTCTGCTACGGTCCCAGTGGCCGGAGTGCCGGAGATTGTGGCGCTGTGACGATCTAGGACCTTTTGAGCGATCGTGGCGATGTCTGTGGAAGCGGGGTCGTAGCTAGTGCCTGCGACGATCGTGTCGAAGATTAGTTTGGATTCGTTCGAGGTGGCTTTGAGCTCCATTTGCTTATCTACTTCGTTGTAGCTGCGTTCTGTGATGTAGAGATCAAAGTCACGTTTCTGGCTCGAGTAATTGATGCGGTTCCACGATCCGAATAGCCGGTTAGTAATAGACGATGGGGAAACGCCTCCGAATGAGGTAATCGTGGCGACCGAGTTTCCGCCTGCTTCGGTGAGCGTTCCAAGGTCCCAGATTTCGCCGAAGTCTTGCCGGATTTCGCCCGATACGCGCAGCTCTTGGTCTGTGAGGTCGATTAGGTCCATATCGTTAGAGCTTGGCAGAGAGGTAACTAGGCGCATTTCGGCGTAGGGCGCTTTGGATTCGTCGAGGGTGAGCTCTGCCTCTTTGACGTTTAGAACTATGTTTAGCGGTGTAATTGTGGCCGTTATAGAGTGCCGGTCTCTAATGGAAGCCACTAGAGGACCTCCTGGTAGTCCATTTCAATAATCCAGCGCTGCCTGGAGACTGGATCTAGACGCATAGCCATGGCTCCTTGCCTTACGAAGTTCATGTCAATTTGGGGGTGGTCTGTGTCGTTTAGTTCCCAGGTTCCCACGCCTCCGAGCGCGTCGTAGGCCACCCATGCGTCAGTCTTGGATTGAAAAAATAAGTGCAGCGTGCCATACCGTAGGCCGTCTAGCTCGAGGCTTACGTCTTGCTCTGCTTTGCCGATGACATTGTGCAGCACGTTTCTGGATTCGCGTTCGGTGCTGTACTCCATTACCAGGTCGGGAGTGATGGAACTGGAAGCGTCTGTGATGGTTGTCGTCATCGAATATCCCTTACGTTCGTGGTGATGGTTACTGTTTTCGGAATGTTTCGCACGATCTCGTCAAGTCGTCGGGCCTCCGCAATAGCGGAGCTAAGGTCGAATTGCGGAGTAGCATCAATTCTCGCTATGAGCGCAGCTTCCCTTTTGGTCTCGGCTAAGCTCATATTGTTTTCTGTGAGCTCTACACCTGCGTCCATGTAGGTTTTACGAATATCCTCGGCTGTTTGTACTGCTTCGTTTTGTAAGCGCTCGGTTTCTTCGTAGCGGTCTAATAGTTTGCTTTGCGAGATTTCCAAACCCGAAGCAGACCTTAGCCTGGCTTCGTCTGAGTCGTCGATGCCTTTTGCTGCATCTTTTTGGTCTTCGTAATACTTAAGGATTTTGCCTTCTACTTCTTGACGCTTATCTCCAAGGCCTACCTGTCCAGCTATGAAGTCGGTCCAAGTAATTCCGATGGCGTCAAGATCGCCTGCTACCTTCTTGCGTTCTTCTTCGTCGCCTACTAGCTCGTTAAAAAGATTGATTTTTTGCGCTTCGGTAACCATGTAGGTGCCAGCTTCGACCATCTCTTGAGCCATGGTCCAAGTTGCCTCGGCTGCTTCCGCTGCCTTTTCTTTTGACTTAGTAATCTCTGCGGTAATAAGACCTATACCGGCGGCCGCTGCTAGACCGGCGGCAGCACCTGCGGGCCCAAAGCCGCTAAACATTTCAGCGGCCGCGCCTTGGAAGCCGTCCACAATGGATTCTGCGGAGCCATCGAACGATGCTGCTACTTCTTTAGCGTTAGAGAATGAGTCCTCGCGCATCTGGTCCGTGGCTTCGCTAGTATCGCGTGCCATATCGTCATACGATCCAGATACGGATTTTCCAAGCTTCGATGCTTCTTGCTTAGTTTCCCGCGCATAGTCAGCGAAAGACTTCTCCATCTTGTCGGAGGCACCTTCGGCGTCTTTGGCTAGATCGTCGAAGGTTTCACCGACTCCCTCGATGATGTCCTCGGCGCCTTTCATGCCCTTTTTGAATTGGCTAGTGTCCGTAGTTAGGTCTAGCTTTGCGCCTGCCATATCAAGTCCTGTTCTCTAGTAGGTCTATGAAGGTTTTGACCGAGGTTTGCACCCATAGGCTGAGTACTCTTGGCACTACCTCTCTAGCAGCTGGATAGAAGGAATACCCTTTACTGTTTCGAGGATCTAGCTGTGCTGTGGTGCTTCGGTTTTTCATTACGTAATACTTGCCAAGCTTGGAAGTGCTGCGTACCGTGCGGAGGCGTTGTGGGTCTGCACCGAACTCGAGCGCATACCACTTGGTCTTACCATCGAGGCCACCGCTGAGCGGTTTTCCGGTAGTTGCAGCGGTTAGGGTGACGCCCTTATTGCCGACGGTGACCTTAGCGGTGTTTGCTAAGACCTTCGATCGAGCTCTTTGGTTCTTTCCGCCAGATATCGAGGTGGCTTCCGCTATGGCTTGACGCCATACCGGAAGGATCACCTTTTTCGATTGTGCGTTTACTGCTTTGCGGATTTCTGGCTCGGCCTCTTTTAGAGCGATGATGACTGCCTGGATCTCACGCGAAGCTAACGCGGAGACCTGGAGCATTAGGGTTCTACTAGAGTCGGTACGCCCTTGACTGGGAGGCTGACCGTTGCCGTTGCGAAGCTGCGGGTGTCGCCACCGACGGAGCCAGCGACGATGTGCAGGTCCATGGTGAACGAAGGTCCGGTGCCACTGCGAGGCTTCAGGATTGCGCCCGAGACGGTAGTGCCTTGGTTAGTCCAGAGATAGCGGGAAAGTGACGAAGCGGAGTCCCAGTCTTGCACGAAGGTAAGCTCGAGGGTCCAGTCCGTCGAGGACTCGGGGAAGTGCGCCGTCGGAGTCAACCCATAGAAGGTTGTCGTGGAGACGCTGGGGGATAAGGTAGCGGTCGAGGCGGCTGCTTCGTAGTCGTCTCCGCCGAGGGTAAGCACCACGTCTTCATAGTAGAGCGGTGCAGGTGTGATGGTTGCCATGTTTCTAGTCTCCTAGTTCTGCGGTTGCTTGGGTTGTTATTTCGTAGCCCATGTATCTATCGAGGTGTACGACCTTGCTAGCTTCGGTCCACGTTAGATTCTGGAGTAAGTTTATGCCGGTTAGCGCTTCGACCAATAGGACGTCGAGGTCGTCTTCGGCTGCCCTAGCGTCCGTATGGGGGCTAAGGATCATAAGCGCCATTGTTACCGTTATTTTGGACAATGGGGCGAAGTCTGAAGGGACGAAGCTTCGGACGCTGACTAGCATCGTTGGCCGTGTGATTGCGTTTAGGGAACGCTCGTCGTCGATGACGGTCCAAGTGTTAGGGAGTGCTGCGGTGAGCTGGTCGACCGCTGCGGATCGCATGCTCATTAGCCGGTCACCGGAACGCCACGCCTGGGGCGTAGTAGCTGTTTTATTTGCCAGTCCAAGGGGAATGGGCGAATGGTGAAGGTGTCGGAGCCGATGTCGCCATTGGTTGCGTCCACGATAGATCCGTTGTAGATATTGCGTGCCTGCGATATTTGAGCCATGCGGTAGTGGGTAGGTACTGCGGCGGCCGCTGCTAAAGCGGGTGCGTAGTCCAAGACCTGCGTTTTGGCTACTTGGAGGATCTCGTAGAGCACGTCGTCGTCGATGGTCCTCGAGTCAATCCACTGCGATCGTGTGATTGCTAGAGTGGCCCATTCGGCTGAGGTGTCGTCTGCGACGATACGGACTGGATCTACTTGGGTAGCTGCGACGGTTGCGTGGTGCTCTGTGTGGTCGATGATGCAGACAATCGTATAGATGCCTGCTTCGGTGAAGATTGAACTCTCGGGGAAGGTCACTTCGATAGCGTTTCCGTGTACTTCTGCGGTAAGGGTTGTTATTTCGGTGCCCGAAGGGTTAGTGGCTGTCACCTCTGCGGTGTCATTGCCATGGAGCTCTTGGGGTACGCCATTGAGTTCGGGGAGCACCGTAAGGACTTCGTGCGGAATATCTCCGACATAGTAATAAGTCATTACGGTGCTCCCTTCCCTCTAATGTTCGACTAGGCGTTGTTAATGATGCGAGACATGCCAGCGGTGTCGTCGATACGTGCTGCCACGTATCCGAACACTGCTTCGTCAACTCCACCCTTAGCGATGTCGAGTGCGTTCACGCGAATCGGTGAGCCTGGAAGCTCGTGGACGGTGATTGCATCGCGAGCACCTACCAGCACGTCACCGGCCGCCATAGAGGCGTGGGGGACAATGCGGAAGGACTCCATCTGGCCGCCTTCGAGGTTGAGCGACATGCTCAAGAACTCCAGGGCGTTATTCGTCTGAATCAGTGCCAGTTCTTCGTAAACGTCGGGGGCGACGATTGCGAAGGTGGGGAGTGCGTCTGCGTTAGAAATAACGTTCAGCGATCCACGTACCAGCTTGACCAACGATTCGGCAATTCCCGAGGGAATGGTGCCTACCTCGGTGCCTGCGCCCACTGCGGTAAGTGCCTGAGTGAGTACGTAGTTGTCGGACTGCTGTGCGTAGCTGTCCACTGCGTAGCGCATCATGGCTTCGAGGACGTCGGTCTGACCGAAGTCTACGAACTCGCGGGCGATGTCCCAGGCTCCAGCGAAGCGCTGCAATGGGACGGTGTAGGCCTCGGCCACTGGAGCGTTCGAGGGAACGTCTGCCTTGTTGCCGGTCCATGCTGCGACTGCGGGAGTGGTGGTGAAACGCCAGCCGGTGACGGACGTCGAGGTGAGCGCTGCCGATGCGAGGTTAGGGATAACCTTTCGCGTAAAGCGGCGACCGTTCCAGAGCTCTCCAACGTACTGGGGAACTACGGTCGCGGTGCCTACTGCGCCTTCGCCGGTTATTGCTACGTCTTCGAGCGCTGCCATAAGGTGACGGTCTCCTGTGGAGCGTGCCTTAGAGATCATGCTGAAGACGTCGTGCTTGCTGAGTTCGGACTTCTTGGGTTCTGCGGTCACCGAGGCTTTGAGGGCTTCGGGCACGCGGGCGTTAAGTGGCTGGTCCACTGGTGGTTCCTCCTGTGCTGGTTGTGGCTGCACCTCGGCGGCCATTGGGGTTAGTTCGACGTGTTCGTCGATTGTTACGACGTCACCGTCGACGACCTTTGTGCGAGTGATGACTCGCTTCCAGGTGTCTCCGTTTTCGTCGGTGTATTCGTCCTCGATAGTTTCGATGGCACCTGAGTCGGTGGTCACGTCTACTTCTTGGATATCTTGCTCCACCTCGGCGATCGTTTGATCGTCTACGGTGTCGGCTGCCATGAGGCGTGCCGAGGGGAATGCTCCCTGGTTTACGAAGGCGGCTCCGGTGAGGGCACCGGCGACCGCTTCGCCTGCTTTGATTACCACGTTTTTTACCTCCGCGGATAGGGCTTTGAGTTTGCCGGTTGTCTTACCCTTCTCGATTTCAGCGAGTAGGGCGTCGCCTTCGGGGTTCTCGCCGACCTTGAAGGTAGCGACAATTCCCGAGGGAGTTTCGGTGGCGGTCAGAATGCGAGCGACTGGCTCCATCTGATCGTGGTCCAAGTTGGCTTGTAAGACGGAGACGTCTTTGGGAATGCTAATGATTCCTGGGCCGGGGATCTTGAACTTGCCGAGGTTAGTGCGACCGACTTCTCCGAAGGGAAGAAGTAGGCCTGTGACGATTCTGTCTGCGATGGAAGCGGTGAGATGTCCGGCTTCGATGTAAGCGATTGTCATTTAGTCCTCCATGTAGGGGCCGATTTGGCCGCCTGGTCGGTTAGAGTGTGGGCTCGCGTCGAAGCGAATGCGTTGTCCGCGTGGGCATACGTCGTCCATGCTGAGTCGTGCTTCGATGGGTTCGGTCCAGAATGGTAGGCGCTCAATGAAGGACTCGGTGCGGCCTTCTTGGGTTTCGTAGTTTAGGGAAGCTTTGGGGAGTGCAGCGTCGAGCATGGCCGTTGGTAGGTTCATGAAGTTAGCGATGTCAAGCTTTACTGCGTTGCGAGCTTCGATCATGAGGTCGGTCATGGCTTGGCCTTCGAAGCGTGCGTTTAGCGCGTAGGGTACGAACATTACGGTGCCGTCTGGATCGCGTCGTGCGGCCGCTACTGCTTTGACATAGGCCGAGGCTTCTTCTTGGGTCATGCCGTTGTCTTCTTTTTCCTCGAGGACAATAGCGGGAGCTGGTGTGCGTGCGCGTCCGGCCCATGAGGCCTCGAGGTCTACTGCTCCGCGAATGGTGCGAGCTGCGACATTGAGCAACCCTTCGAACGGTCCAGGGAAGTAGATAACGGAGTCGGCTGCGGGTTTGATACCGTCGACTAGGATCTCGGCGTTCTCGTCGATTTCCCAGCGGTCCCAGGGCACGCGAATGGCGTCAATGATTTGGTTCTCGGCGCCTCGGTCGACCGCCCATAGGCTCATGCCGTAGAAGATTAGATCGTCGATGGTCTGTGCCATGCGGTGCCATGGCGGTAGGTCTGTGTCGGTGCGGTAGAGCCAGGTTGGTTGTGGGTCTATGAGCTCTTGTCCTCGGAGCGCACGAAGGGGCCGTCCTGCGAGCGCTCCGAGGATTAGGCCTCTGGCGACTGCGACCGAGGGGAGGCTCATGGCCTCTTTGCGGGTTACCGGAATGGTGTCGGTGCCAAAGATGTCGGACCATACGAACTGCTGGAGACCGCCTTCTGACCATGGAGATACGACTCCAGCTCGGGCGATGCGGTTAGCGGGGAAGCTAGCGATGTTGGTGTTGTGCGCGTAGCTAGCGAGGTTTAGTTGGCTCAGTAATCCCATGACGTCTATTGTCGCGCGAAGCTCTTACGTTTTAGTGCCTCGGCGTGTCCGTTGGTACTGGATACCGTAGCCCTGGGTCTTCCCTATGGAGATGCCATGGACGTGGCGCTCGTGACGCGATGATAGCTGCGCTGCTTCGGTGAGATTGCTAGCTATCTCAGCGTAAAGGTTTGGGCATTCTGTGCAGGTCACTACGACGGTGGTCGAGGACTTGTCGAAGCGCATCATGATGACACCACGATCCCAGCGGGTGCTCCGTTGGTTGTCTTTGCGAAGTGTTGGTCCCAGTTGCGTAGCGCTCGAGTTGCAGCGTCGAGGCAGGTAATATCGTCGCCTGGCTGGATTGTGGTCCAGAGCCACATTCCATGGTCGCCTCGGATCTCGCGTTTGCCAGCTCTGACTACTGCTTCGTTTAGTCCTACTTGGTCGAAGTGCTTGACGGTTCCGCGATCTAGTTCTCGAAGGAATTGGATACACCCTGCGGAAGTCTCACGGTAGGTCTGCATGCGAAGCTTCACCTTGGGTTGCAGGGGAGCGCACTCGACTGCGGTCGCTTTGCCTTCGCCAATGTCGTCGTAGGCGATGGTGCTTCCTCGGTACTTGGTGGTCAGCTCTTGCATTCGTTTCGGTAACCATGATGTGCCTTGACGGTGCTCGACTACTTCGATGTGCGCGATGTTCTGCTTGTCACGCCATGCGGCCACGATCGCGGAAGTGGAGCCTCCAGGTTTGATGGCAAGACCGAAGGCGATGCGAGGTGGCTTCTGCTTCTTGGTCTGAAGTCGCGCTGCGTCCCATTGCTCGGGTTGCACTGCCGTAGTGCCGAAGGTCTCCGGCCACATCGATAGATATTCGCGAGCCCATTGTGGTTTAGCCATTGACCGATAGTTCTTGATCATCTTCTCGATGGTGGTCAATGTGCCGATGCCAGGGTGGCAGGTCTTCAGAAGTTCCATCGCGTGATGCTCGTCCTCGATGACCTCCCAGTCGGTATCCTCGGGTGCTGCGTAATCGACGATGCCGATTGACTTGTCACCACCGCGTCCTCGTTCAAGGTAGTCCCAGAAGATGCCGGTGCGAGCTTCGCCTGCGGTTCCCGAGATGATCAAAGACGCGCCTGGCTTTGTGTCTTGGAGTGGAAGGATTGCAGCGAGTAGGTCTTCACCTTCGAGCGGGTCAATCTCTTGGGCTTCGTCAAGCCAACTACAGTCGGCGGCCTCGCCTCGGTAAGCTTCGGCTTCTGGCTTTAGGACGATGAAGCTCGAGCCGTTGTCGAACTCGATGCGTTGGTTAGCGGCACCTCGGAGAATGCGGAAGCCTCGGTCTTCGCCGAAGATAGCATCGTCACCGAATAGTGTGGCTTGTCTGCTTCGAGTGCGTGGCCGGTTGAAGGGGTCCTCATATGGTGGAGGCGTGATGCGATCGAGACGGTTTGCGAACTCTCTAAAGCGTCGCGTCGATGCGACTCCAGATTGTGCGGAGAATGTCACCTGGTAATTGGGGCGCAGCGCGCAGCGTCCAAGTAGTAACAAGAAGATCGTGGTGGTCTTCGATGCTCGGCGTGGCATCTGAATAGCGAAGGCGTCACGATCTGAATTGAGAACGTCTGCGATTAGAAGTTGCTGTGGTTTTAGATCGTCGGGATTGTCCAGATATCCCATAAGCTCGGCACCCTTGAGAAACTCGGTGCGATTGTTTTCATCTGTGTTCAGTTCGGACTGGAAACTAGGCGCAATGCCTTCGGCCTTGCGTAATTCCCAGTCCCTGAGAAAAAAAGTTTTGCGGAAAGCATGCGGAGGTACGGTCGATGTCTCAAAAAAAGACTCTGCTTTAGCTGTTTGGGTTACCATTCGCGAATATCTCGAGTCTGTTTGCGGTAGCGGTTACGTGCTTGGGCTCCGAGTCTGCCTCCAGCTTGAAGGTTGCACTTCACATGGCTAGGACCGCAGTTCTGGATAGTTGTCTGACCGCCTTGGCTAGCTGGTATGCGATGACCGACGTGCCATTGCTGACCTGCCTGTACTGCGCGGCCACAGTCGACGCATGGGAGCGGGAGCCTTGATGCTATTAGCTCCCGCACCCTGGGCGCTTTGCTTGAGTGCTTGACGCGCTGATGGTGGCTAGTCACGATCCGAGCCAGCTCGAGCGACCATAACCACGAAGGTTATCCATAGAATCGTAGCTACTGGTAAGGCAAACTGCCAAGGCATGTGGTCAATCATTGGCAGGCCTCACACTGGAGTAAATCCATCGGGTCTTGGGGCACCTCGTAGTCAGCTGTCTTTGCCATCGCGTGTCCTCCTGCTTGTCATCTGGGCGAAGATTATGTCCTGAGCCCTTGTCTGGATTGTGTTGGTTGCACGTAATAGTGCTAGGTCTTCCGCTTCTGATTGTACTGGCTTGTCATCTAATTTACGTGCAAGTGCCAGGATTTCGTCTTCGGTGAGTTCTAGCATGGTTTGTTCTAGCTTGACTGCTATACTCCGAGCTCGCTCGAGCTCAGCTCCGAGCTGGTCGATTGTTTCGGCTGCTTGTCTCATTAGTTCAATGTGCGTTTTTTCCATTTGGTCCTCATTTCGATTTCTTTGATTCTTAGATCTAGCGTTTTGTGGAGTGCCCATAGATGCGAATCGACCTCCCACTTCTCCATCGTCCTTGCTTCGATGTTATCCATCAGCCGTCTTAGGTAGTCCACGTAGGCGTTTTGGCTTGGAGTGGTGCTCATGGGTTCGTAATGGTGAATGCGTCGTGACTTCTCTATGAGATAGATGCACTGACTGAGTGACTTGTATTGTGCTGATTTCATTAGCCGCACCAGAAACACACTCCATCGACCATCTTGTGTCCAGTGCTGTAGATGCAGGCGGTCTCTGACGGTTCTGTCGCCCTAATAACTATAGTTTCTTTTTTAAGTTTAGTATTAGAGTTAAGGGACGGTTCGGGCGTCACTGGCACCGCGGGGGGGGCGGCGTTAGCGACGCGGGGTTGCTTCATTGGCTGGTCCGGTTCTATCCACTCGAAGCCAGGCAGCGCTGAGTGCTTTAGCTTGTGTTGGGAGCTACGGTCGCAGGTGTAAGGGCAGAAGACCTTGACGCGATACAGGTTCGGCCGGAATGCCGAATGGGTCATGTCATTGCCTCCCTTTTGCTTGAGCACTTGAAGTTCTCCAATGTCGACTAGCTTTTGGATTGCGCGCTGCACACTCCTGCGATCCATGTTTGCGTAGCGCATGAGAGTAGCGACCGAGGGCCAGGCTCCGCCGTCGCCTTCGTGGTTAGCGATGCCAAGTAGCACCAGCTTCGCTGTGCCTTTGGACTTGGAATGGTGCAGCACAAGGCTCATGGATTCTATGCTCATGCGTATACCAGCCAGAGAATAGCTAAGGATTGTGCGGAGCTGATTATGGCAAGCCACAGAATCGCCGTAGCGGGCCTAACGTGGGTGTAGCGGTATGAAGCGGTCTTGAATGTTTTTCGTCGTCTCATAATGGATTTTCGGCCTTCCAGTATGTCGGTGGTGCGTGTCACCATCGACACATGAATGATAATCACACCATTAGCGACTATGCAAGCGACTCGCCCACGATCCATCACTCATTCGGGCGATGGTTTTGGGTGCATCGATGCGGAATGTTCGGGTGTTATTACGACACTCAGGGCGAAGCTGTGCTAGCTAGTGCTAGCCATATGTTGCGCTGCGCTACTTGACCTTGGTATTAGCGAGGCCGTTAGTTCCAACGGTCAACACTGCAGCAATCAGCACCAGCACGTTCTGGATTGTGCCTCCGCTCATAATGCCAATACCAGCCATTAGCGGTGCGAGGGCGATGCTGATTTGGTAGATCCATTTGCGCGTGGCAGGGGTTAGGTAGCGTTCTGCGGGGTTTAGGTCGGGTTCCATTGTTTAGGCTCCGTTCGCGATTATTAGTTGGACTAAGGCTACTGCTATGGCTGTGATGCCTGCGGTCATGAATGAGCCTATCCAGGCATTCTTAGCCACCGAGGCCTCCAGGGTTCGGATTCGTTGCTCGTGGTCGGCGTGGGTCTCAAGTTTAGTTTCGATTCTGACCACCGCCTTTTGCAGGTTATTGATTGCATTCTGTAATCCTCTTATGTCGTTATCCACGTCGGAGTCCGTTCAGATACGTTTGGAGTCTCGAGTAGGTTATGCGGCCGAAGATTCCGTCAATGGGTGAAGCGCCTATTTTACGCTGCACTGCTTTGCGGGTCTCTTTGTTCCACCTTCCAGTAATGGCGATGTAATCCATCGAGGTGCCGATGCCTGGGGAGCGTTTGCCGTCTCTGGTCCATAGTTGTATAGCGGTTATGGTCATGCGGCCGAAGATTCCGTCTAGCAGGCCTTGGTATTTGCCCATGCGCTTTAGCTCTGCCTGCCATGCGATACGTGTGGGACGATCTAGACGACCGTTCACCTTGAGGCCTTCGACTGCTCCGCCACCATTAGCCAGGAATGGTGTGGGATCTATTGCGCGGCCATTTTTTCGCAGCTCGAAGTGGAGGTGTGGTCCTGTGCTAGCGCCAGTGCTTCCGATCAAGCCGAGGTGGTCGCCTGTTTGGACTCGGTCGCCTACTTTGAGAGTCGTGGGGCGCAGCATGTGAGCGTAAAGGGTTGCGTAGCCTCGTAGGTGCAAGCTGGAGCTGTGAGTCACATAGATGTAATGGCCGTAGCCACTGCGACGGTTTAGGTTAGATCCGGTCTTGGTTACGATGCCGTCTGCCGCTGCGCGGATAGGTCCTTCGCCTGCGTAGTCATGTCCTCGATGTAAACGTCTGACCTTGCTAATCGGGTGAATGCGATAGCCGAATGGGGACCGAAGTTTTACGTCCTGGGCTACCGGCCTACTCAGCCGCAGCATTATCGGGCTCCAGCACTTCTTCAACTATTGGCGCTATGAATTGATCCAGTTTCGGATCGTAGGCAAAGCCTGGGCCTGGGTAGACGCTTCTAAAATTACCATTGTATGAGCATTGAACTAGTTCTTTACTTGGGTATCCCCATAACTTAGATAGGAAAGCTTTTCCGAGTTTTTCCTGCTCGACACCGTTCTTATCTGTAATCACTTCGTTAGCGACTACGTGAATTTTACGGACGTAACCATTTACAACATGAGCATAATGTGCCATTAGACCGCCACCCTTACTATTACAAGGCCAGAACCGCCAGCGGCACCGTTACCATCTTCAGCACCACCACCGCCACCACCAGTGTTAGCCGTTCCAGCCACACCAGCACCGCCACCATTAGCACCAGCACCACCGCCACCTAATCCGGCAGCACCACCAGTGTTGTCACCACCGCCACCGCCACCACCAGAAAAGTAAACCGTTCCGCCAGAGTTTTCACCAGTAGAAGTAACTAATCCCCAGGCACTGAAAGCACTTGAACCGACACCACCAGCGCCACCGGTATTAGTAGCTGGTGCAGTTTGGCCAGCACCACCAGCACCACCACCGCCACCGGCTCCATGAGTGGCCGTGGCATCACCACCAGCAAACCCATTCCAACCATCAAGGGGAACGCCACCGCTACCAGCACCACCAGCACCGCCACCATTGGAAGCAGGATTTTCATAAGCGGAACCGTTCCACCCACCACCACCACCAAGAGCAATGAAACCAAAGAGAGTGGATATGCCGCCGAGTCCACCCTTTTGAGATTGTCCAGCGCCATCGCCAGCGGTGCCACCGGCACCAACTGCTAAAGCATGAGTACCAGAAGGTAGATAAAGTTCTGGAATATGGTAAACCGCACCACCACCACCGCCACCGCCACAGTTGCCACCGGTGGGAGAATCGCGAAAATTAGCGCCACCACCGCCACCAGAGATAAGCAATACTTCAACATTTCCACCGACTGAAACCGTAATAGAACCGTCACCAGTGAAAGTGTAATACGTGTAACCGCCAGAAGTTACCTCAGCGGGTGAGCCTGTAGTCCCCGAAACTACTGCGGCACCTTGTACCGCGTTTTCCCATGCTGTGCCGTTCCAAATTTTAGCGGTGGTTAGTTGGTAGGCCATTAGGGTGCCTCGATCCAGACGTCTCCAGCTTGGAGCGTGTAAGGGCCGTCGGGGTCAATAGATCCCACATAGATTTTGGTTCCAGGGTCTCCATCGGTGTTAGTTGTGCCGACATTGTCGAGCGCGGTAGATACCGAGGCCATACCAAGATTTAGTAGATCGCTAGCGAGTGCTTCGGAGTCATCTTCTCCGAATTGCCAGATGCCGTTAGAGTCAAGTCCTCCAGGTCCGATGGGCATTGCTTATCCTTCCAGGGCTGTTATGCGTGCGTCGAGCGCGTCGATTTGGGCTTGTAAAGCTGTTATATCGGTCGCGGGGGCTGCGCCGAGATTGGTTAAAGCTTGGGTTGCTGTGGTGGCGTTAGTTCCACCCTTAGCGATAGGCACTACTGGGAGTCTGTCGGTGGCGAAGATTCCGGAGGTGATTTGGGCTGCGCTGCGCGTTCCCGAGGTAATGTCGTTAGCGAGGTAGTCGCGTGACTTATTGATCTCGCTGTAACCTTCTCGGACGTCATCGGTGGCGAGCACTAGGTCAAAGCCAAGCGCTGCAGCTGCGTCTCCATTAGCCATATTGGTCTCCTAACTTAAAAAAGTTTCCCACGATATTCCGACACTTACTTGCTCCCATTCCAGGCCTGTCGTGATTGCTTTTACTGCGTCGGTGATTCCGCTCATCTTGTTACCGTAAACTGCGGTCAATTCTGAGACGTCTCCGAAGCCGAGAGTGGTCCAGTCGGACAAGCTAAAGAATGAGAGTCTTTGGTCAAGCCATGAGGTGACTGGGTTCTCGGTTAGGTTTCGGCTGGTAATCCGCATTTCAGCTTCTGGAAGGCTGTAAGTCACTGAGACGATGAAGCCGGTCTGGTCGAAGCCTGTAGGGGGTTCGATGACAATAGATTGCCCAGGTGTGGCGTTATAGCGGGATACTGCTTCCACGTCGATGACGCGGCCGCGTGATTGAATACGGTCGAGCATTCCCTGGGCTGCGCCTGGGCCTGGATAGACGGTATCGTCTCGGCGTTCTACGTAGGCAGCGCGTGGCACT
>Ga0209652_1002601_pt1 | contig 13816 bp, 13 predicted proteins | sample SaaInl74LU_5_DNA_FD_184641 | JGI IMG/M metagenome (GOLD analysis project Ga0209652, IMG submission 184641) | Marine microbial communities from expanding oxygen minimum zones in the Saanich Inlet - ESP_74LU_5_DNA (SPAdes) (version 2) | ecosystem: Environmental > Aquatic > Marine > Intertidal zone...
TGATCCCTGACATTGTGGAGCTATCTGACGGGGACGCGGCACTGATCATCGGGCAAACGGATACGCTGGCGCGTTTTGGTGTGGTGGTGGAACCTTTTGGTGCAGGGGCAATCGCTGTGCGCGAAACGCCTGCGTTATTGGGCCAGTGTGATGTGTCAGGCCTTATTCGTGATGTACTTGATGAGTTGCATGACCTTGGCTCAAGCGATCTGGTGCAAGCCAAGATTGAGGCGATTTTAAGCCGTGTTGCCTGTCACGGTTCGGTTCGTACAGGCCGGCGGTTGAATGGGGATGAGATGAACGCACTGCTGCGCGAGATGGAGACGACCCCGCACTCTGGCCAATGTAATCACGGCCGCCCCACATACGTGGAGCTGAAGATGACTGATATTGAGCGGTTGTTTGGCCGCACATGATTGAGATTGGTGCGTATAGTTTTTCGCTTGGAGATCCACTTCATTTGTTGGGCCTATTGGGCATTGCAGCGTTGGTGCTGATCATTTTGTTGTTGGTTGTGACCACCCGTGCGGCGGGCCGGTCAGCGCGTGCAACAGGGCCTCTTGCGGCACAAATGCAAGGGCTGGGCCAGAGGGTTCAAATGCTGTCTGATGGGCAACAGCAACTTGCAGGAGGTCTGACCCATGTGTCAGAGGCGCAGGCCGCTGCACAGGCAAATATGCTTCAATTGATGGAGCAGCGCCTTCAGGCGGTTACCGTGCAGATGAATGAAAACTTGTCGGGTACGTCACGCCGCACTGCGCAGTCTTTGGGAGAGTTGCAACAGCGATTGCAGGCCATCGACAAAGCTCAGGACAACATTACGAAGTTGAGTGGTGATGTGCTGTCTTTGCAAGATATCTTGAGTAACAAACAAACGCGCGGGGCGTTCGGCGAAATTCAGTTGGCTGATATTGTGTCCAAAGCGCTGCCAAGCGACAGCTACACGATGCAGGCGACCCTTTCGAACGGCAAGCGCGCGGATTGCCTTATTCACCTGCCTAACCCACCAGGGCCCATTGTTGTGGACGCAAAGTTTCCTCTGGAGGCTTATGAAAAGTTACGCAGTGCTGCGACTGATTGGGAGGTAAAGGACGCCGCCCGTCAGTTGCGTCAAAGCGTGCGCACCCACATCAAAGTGATATCCGAAAAGTATCTGATTGAGGGTGAAACCGCCGATGGTGCGTTGATGTTTTTACCGTCAGAGGCAGTCTATGCAGAACTGCATGCCAACTTCCCCGAGGTGGTGCGTGATGGGTTTGCGGCGCGCGTTTGGATTGTGTCACCAACGACCTGCATGGCGACCCTGAATACGATGCGGGCTATTTTGAAGGATGCGCGAATGCGTGCGCAAGCGGGCGCTATTCGAAAAGAGCTATCGATGCTGTTTCAGGATGTTGAACGGCTTGGTACCCGGGTTGAAAACCTTGATCGGCACTTCGGTCAGGCAGCGAAAGACGTGGCAGATATTCGGATTAGCGCCGAAAAGGCGGGTCGCCGTGCGCGGCGTCTTGATGCGTTTGATTTTGAAGAACTCGAGGCACCTGACGGCCCTGATGCTGTCCCGCTTGTAGACAAATAGCCCGTTAGCTGAGGTCAGCTTGGGCCCTTAAATGCGGAAGAACGGCTGAAGTACTTTGGGCAGGATGCCGTTGAACTTAAGTGGTGCGTCGCTTGCCGCGAGGCAGATGCAGTCCACAGGCCCAACTGCAACTGGCGTATGGTTCATCTCTTCGTCAGCAATTTCTACATCGCCCGCGCCGAAGTAATCGCTTTCGTCTTGAAAGGCGCCTTGCAAAACAAGTGTCATCTCTGTGCCGTTGTGCGTGTGATCTGGCATTGCAGCGCCAGTCGGGATGTAGAGCAAACGCACAGATGCATCGCGCGAGGTCTTCAGGATAGCTTGCTTTACGCCAAGTCCAATCGGCCGCCAGCGTACCGCATCCAAATCACCCCCCACATAATCTTGCAGCGGCGCAGGAAACAAGCCAGCTGATTTCTGACGCTTCGATTTGCCGGCGGCTTCCATTTTGATCGGGTCTTTGGGCATGCTCTCTGCCATTTTTAGGCAGGCTTCCAAACTGCCAGATGACATTGCTGCTTTTGGTGTTTCTTCGATGACAACGCCGCCAAGCGCATCCAGTGTGTCCATGTGAGAACGACAGGTTTCACAAAGCGAAATATGCGTAGCGACCACAAGGCTAAAGGCTTCAGGTAAAGTGCCCGTACAATATGCCAGCAGCACGTCATCCGTGAGGTGATGTTTGATATTTGTCATCGGTCTAATTTCCATCCATTGCGTGGCGCAAGCGATCCAGCGCCAAGCGTATTCGTGATTTGATTGTTCCAAGCGGCAGCCCCGTCTCGGACGCGATTTGTGAGTGTGATTGATCGCCAAAATATGCGCGTTCGACCAATTCTCTTTGTTTCTGCGGCAGCTGAGACATTGCTGTTTTCAACTGTGATTGTTCTTGCTGTGCACTTAGCTGATCGGCCTGATCCGGCTCCGCCTCGGGTCCCCATGACAAGTCCTCAGGCTCAGGGCGCTGCGTTTTGCGTAGCACATCGATTTTGCGGTTACGGGCGATAGTAAAAATCCAGGTCGAAACACTGGCGCGTGACGCGTCAAACATATCGGCCTTGGTCCAAACGATGGCCATAACCTCTTGTGCAATTTCTTCTGCAAGCGCCTCGGACGTGCCGCCGCGCATTAAAAACCCCTTCAGCCTTGGCGCAAAATAATCAAACAGATCAGCGAAAGCTGCCTGATCTCGGAGGGTTTTGATGCGGTCCATTTCCGCAACCCACGCTGTGCGCTCTTGTGTCGTCGTCATCTGGGAATGCCGCCTTTTGGGCTGGATGAATCGTGCAACCTGTGGCCGAGCGTAGCTGATCGGCTGCGCGGTTGCACTGCTTTCTTCCAAACTTGCGATCCCGTCTATCATGGCACTGTTACGGCTGGTCGCTGAGTTTGGATCACTGCATGTGCGAAATAAACGATGAGTCATCCACTTTCTCAGTCGCGGCGTATATAGAGCACTCAAGACCAACCAAATAAGGACGACAATATGCCATTGGATAAAGGGCGCGGCCCAAAGCGGGTTGCGGTGATTGGCGCTGGTATTTCTGGCATGGCGGCGGCGCATATGCTGGCAGATGACCACGCGGTAACCCTTTATGAGGCGGAGGGGCGGCTCGGCGGACATGCGCGCACGCGGATGGCTGGACGCGACAAAGATGTGGCGGTGGATACGGGCTTCATTGTCTTTAACTATGCTAACTATCCTCATCTCACCGCGCTTTTTGCCGAGCTTGATGTGCCTGTTGCGCCAAGCAACATGAGCTTTGGGGCGTCCATTGATGGTGGTGCGTTGGAGTATGGTTTGGTGTCTCTTGATGCGCTTTTTGCGCAGCGCCGTAACTTGCTGAAGCCAAAATACTGGCGAATGTTGCGCGATATTTTCCATTTCAACGCCAACGGACTGAAGCTTGCCAAAGACGGTATGAGCACCGGTGATTTGCTTGAGGCTCTTGGCACGGGCGAATGGTTCCGCGACCGGTACTTATTGCCGTTCTCAGGCGCAATTTGGTCTACGCCCAAAGCTAAGATTATGGATTTCCCAGCCAAGGCGATGATGACCTTTTTCGAAAATCACGCCCTACTCAGCGCCACGGGCCAACATCAGTGGTACACTGTTCAGGGCGGCTCGATTGAATATGTGAAACGTCTGGAAGCATCGATGGTGAAAAAAGGCGTCGACATTCGGCTAGGTGCCCCGATCGATTGTGTCAACCGAACTGACCTTGGTGTGCACGTGATGCCCGTGGGCGCAGATGCGGAAATTTTTGATGAGGTTGTGTTCGCAACTCATTCCGATGACGCACTCCGGCTTTTGGCAGACGCGAATGCGGCTGAAACTTCTGCACTAGGGTCGGTTGGCTACCAGCCCAATCATGTCGTTTTGCATTCGGACGCTTCGGTAATGCCGCGCAAGAAACAGGTGTGGTCGTCATGGAATTACACCGAGGCAGCAGGCAAGCAAGATGATCAAATTGACCTAACGTACTGGATGAACAAATTGCAGCCGCTCGAAACGGAGCAGGACTTTTTCGTGACGCTCAACAGTACCCGTGAGATTGACCCAAGCCTGATCTGGGACGAAGTTGTGTTACGCCACCCTGTTTATGACGCCGCAGCTTTGGCAGCCCAAGATACAGTCAAAGCGATGAACGGTACGAACAAAACGTGGTTCTGCGGTGCGTGGTTGGCCAACGGTTTTCACGAAGATGGCATAAAATCAGCCGTGGAAGTGGTAGAAGCCATGCGCGCAACTCCGGCGTTGGCAGCGGCAGAATAAGCTGATGAAAACCGTCGATCACATTGAGGCGCGGACCTACCACGGTCGTAAAGGTGCTGTGAAAAACGCGTTTTCCTACAGCGTTGATTATGTACTGGTTGATGCGGAGGCCGATGTCCGCGCGCCTTGGCCCTTCAAGCGTAACAGGCCTGGCATGGTTGCATTGCATGACGTTGATCACGGAGGGCTGCCCAAGGCCGGAACCGGTGCGGCGTGGGTCCGCGATGTGCTGCGTACGCACGGTTTGCCAAACGACGGACGGATTGAGCTTTTGGCCCAGCCCAAAGTACTGGGGCATTTGTTCAACGCGGTTTCTTTTTGGCTTTGCTATGATGCAACCGGCGCTCTGCGTGTTGTGATTGCTGAGGTGGCCAATACGTTCGGTGACCGGCATTCATACTTGTGTCATCATGACGATCATCGGGCCATTTCCGCCAAGGACACGCTCCATGCGAGTAAAATGATGCATGTGTCGCCGTTTCAGCCGCTCGAGGGTGGTTATGCGTTCAATTATGACATCACTGACGAAAAGATCAGCATTCGGATTGATTACACAGAAACTGCCGATCCAAGCGGAGGGGGGCTGATTGCAACCCTGACTGGTAAACGCCAGCCACTCACAACACGTTCTATGTTGCGGATGCTGGTGCGCCGCCCGCTTGGTTCGCGGCGTGTGCTTACGCTGGTCCACTGGCAAGCGGTGAAACTGTGGTTTAAGGGCGCGAAGTTTCGCTCCCAACCTGAGCCGCCCGAAACTGAGATATCACGATGACCCGCGCACAGCGCTTGCCATCTTATGGACTTTTTGCGGCCATGCTGGCTGCGGCTGGCTTACCAATTTATATCCACGCCCCCAAGTTTTACGTGGATGAATACGGGCTTAGCTTGACTGCCCTTGCATCCGTTTTGTTTGTTTTGCGCCTTGTCGATGTGGTCCAAGACCCGCTGCTTGGATGGCTATCTGAAAAGACGCGCAGTGTGCGTGGGGCGATGGTATCGTTTGCGGTTATCATTTTGGCACTGTCGATGTGGGGGCTGTTTGCAGTCATCCCGCCCATCCCTGCGTTGTGGTGGTTTGCATTCACCCTAGGGGGGCTATTTTCGTCGTTTAGCTTCCTTACAATCAGCTTTTACGCGCAGGGCGTTGCCAAAGCAGATGCTATGGGCGCGGGACATGTCAGGCTTGCTACTTGGCGTGAGACTGGCGGGCTTTTGGGTGTGTGTGTTGCGGCCATCACGCCGACCGTTCTGATGGGCTTTATGGGCCGTCCGTTTGTTGGATTTGCACTTGGCTTTGTGGTGCTGTGCCTGGCTGGATGGGCTTCGATGCGCAAAGAATGGAGCGCGGGCAAGGCAGAAAACGAAGCGGCCACACCTGTTGGTTTTGCGGTTGTCCTAAAAGATCCGATTGCTCGCCGGTTGCTTACAGTGGCCTTGGTCAACGCTACACCGGTTGCGGTAAGTTCAACATTGTTTTTGTTCTTCGTGGAAAGCCGTTTGGATGCGTTGGGCTGGGAAGGGCCGCTGTTGTTGCTGTTCTTTTTGTCTGCTGCAATAAGTGCACCACTTTGGGGATTTATGGCGCAACGGGTCTCGCCCAAAACAACTTTGCTTGCGGGTATGGTGTTGGCGGTTGTCACTTTTGCCGGTGCGCTGTTGCTTGGCTCCGGTGACGTGCCGCTTTTTGCGGTTGTTTGCATTGCCAGCGGTGCCGCTTTGGGCGCGGACATGACTTTGTTGCCTGCCCTTTTTGCCCGCCGCTTGTCTAAAATTGCACCAAATGCGGGCCAAGCTTTTGGGGTGTGGTCATTTGTTACTAAATTTACACTGGCTTTTGCGGCAGTGGCCCTACTTCCTTTATTAGAGCAGAGCGGATTTGTAGCGGGGCAGATAGCTCAGCCTGATCAAGCGCTCTGGGTTTTGAGCTATTTATATGCGGGCGTTCCGTGCGTGCTGAAGCTGATTGCGATCTTTTTGCTTTGGCGCACTAATTTGACGGAGGATGATGCGAAATGAACGAATTTCTATTTGTGCTAATCGGTGTCGTCATCACACTGATCTGTGTGCTGCTCTATGTCCGTTTCTGCACTTTCCGTGCGCAAAAGCCGGCGGAGTATGATGGGCTTGGTCCGATTATGGACATCAAGGATCATCTAAACGGCAAGATTGCCTGCGAGGGTGTGATTTATGGTCCTTTGGGGCGTGTGAGTAGCCGTTTTGTCGCCGAGTTTGAGGCGGAGTGGAAGGGCGATAGCGGCGTGATGCGCGAGGTCTTTCACTACGATAGCGGCAGTATTCAGCGCCGCGAGTGGCGCTTGCAGCTTGATGAAGGCGGCGTGGTGCGTGCGGATGCGGATGATTTGGTGGGACGCGGTAGTGGCCAGCAGCGTGGTAACGCCCTGCTATTGAACTACACGATTAAGCTGACCCCAGAGGCGGGTGGTCATGCGCTTGATGTGACGGACTGGATGTATTTGATGCAGAACGGGACCATTATTAATCGATCACAGTTTCGCAAGTTTGGTATCAAGGTGGCAGAATTAGTCGCTACGATGCGGCCAATTGAAGTTGATGCTGTGCGCAAGCGGGTTGCTTGAAATTATAAGGAGTGTGGCGTGACAAAGCAGTGGGCGGGTAAACGGTATTGGCTGGTTGGCGCATCTGCGGGCCTCGGTGAGGCGGTTGCCCAGATGATGAGCGCCGCAGGTGTTGAGGTGATCCTGTCGGCCCGTTCCGAAGATGATTTGAAGCGGGTTGTAGACACCCTTCCGGGGAAAGCATCCTATGTCACCTGCGATGTCAGTAGCCTCAAAAGCGTAGAAGAAGCGTACGCTCAAGTCGGTGAAATTGACGGTGTGGTGTTTTTGGCCGGTGTGTACTGGCCTATGAAAGCCGATGCCGTTGATGCCGCTCAGTTAGAGCAAATGGTCGACATTAACTTTACGGGTGCTGCGCGTGTTCTGGGGGCCATTTTACCAGACTTTGTGAAACGTGACGCGGGGCATATCGTGCTGACTGGCTCACTTTCAGGGTTCCGCGGTTTGCCGGGTGCGGTCGGTTATGGGGCGTCCAAAGCGGGCGTGATGTACCTTGGTGAAAGCCTTTATGCGGATCTGCGCAAAACAGGTGTTGAGGTTCAGCTAATTAACCCCGGTTTCATCAAAACGAGGCTGACTGACAAGAACGATTTCAATATGCCGTTCATCCAAACCCCTGAAGAGGCAGCACGTGATTTCTGGGAGCATATGAACTCGACCGCGTTCAAAAAATCCTTCCCGCGCGCATTTTCACTGATGTTCCGTGCAAGCCAGTTTTTGCCCGACTGGCTATACTATCGCATTTTCGCGTAGGGCATTTTGAAAACAGTCACGGGCGCGGCCCCATGTGCCGTTGGTGTCATCCTTTAGCTGAAGAAGTGTCGGCAGCAGTTGTGCTGCAAAACCTTCAGAGCTTTCGGCTGGCAACATCGATGGCAAGTTATCAATCGCAGTGACATCCAGAACCGGTTCGTTTGAAATACGCGTTGCAGGCGTTTCCCAACTTGTTGCGGCGGAATAGATCGGGATCGGGTTATACGGGCTGTCTGGGTCGCACGCGATATCGCTGATCACAGATAGCGTCCGCTCTGACCCGACGGCGTCAGGCCCCACAAAAAGTGGTGTTTGTGGGCTGGCCAAGATGCAGTTCATAAATAAGTTGTGTGTCAGAATTTCTGGGAACGGGCCGCCATGTGCGGTCTCGTCCTTGTCCCACTTCGTTGGCGTTACACCCAGTGCCTCACACAGATCTGCTGCACCGGTACCGACACGGCCAAGTGCTCCAATGATTAGCGCGGTAGGGCGCTTGGTGCTACATTGGGTCAGTTGCTCTTCAAGTTCAGCGCGTAAATCAGTTGCGCTGTCATAAGCAGATACCGCCCCTGCAATTTCACCCCGTTGTTGCGCTGCCCAACAAAGCAGTGCCATCGCAGCACCGGTGTATCCTGCCCAATAGCCAAAAGCGGCTACGCGCCGTCCGCCGGTATCTGTTAGATATTCCAAATCCAAAAGCTCGCCACCACCTTTGGCAAAACGCGCAAGCAGTTTTGGTCCTGCGTCCTGGCCTTTGTAGGCATGTCCAAACATGATGTGACGGTGGGGCAGGGCGCTGCCATCGTCGGGCAGTTCTTTGAGGCCGAAAATGATTGCGTCTTTCGGCGCGTCTGGCCAGCTGTGGGCTGCTGCAATCTGGCAACCTACTTTTGCGTATTCGTCTATTGGGATAGCGCGTACATCGCTTTGCTCAACAGTGATCGACATGCCCGCTTCGATGAGGCGCTTAGCACCTTCGGGTGTCAGGCCAACACGGCGTTCAAAACTGCGGCTCTCGGCCCGTACCCAAAGATGCATAACGTGTACTCCAGCTTATACCATTGTCTTTTTGTCAGTGCGGTCCGCACGGTCCAGATGCGGCGTCGAGCCATACATCGTCATATGCAGATCAGACGCGCCATTCATTGTGCGGTAGTCAAACCCATGCAGCGATGTATGCGCCACGTTCAGAAACATTTTTGCCTTCTGGGTTGTCTCAAGCCCAAGAGCCAAAGCTGTCAGCGATGCGATGACGCCTGTTGAGCTAACCAGTAAAACCCGCCCTTCGATCAATGACGCGTCCCTTACTGCGTCAAATATACGGGTGCGAAAGCCGGCATAGCTTTCTACGTGCGGGGGTGTTTCCTCAGCGGCCCAATGGCTCAGGATTTGCGGCACATGTGCTGCAAAAGTCTCGGCGCTATCGGGGAAAGGGACGCCGTGCATATCAGTCAGCGAGTCCGACAGCGCGAAGTAATCCAGCTCATTCAGGCGCGCGTCAGTGGTGTGTGGAATTGCGGGGCCGCCAAGTCCCGCCAAAATACCCTCAGCCGTCTCGCGCTGTCTGCGCAGACTGCCGCTGATGATGTGTGTGTAGGGCTGCGCGTCTTGCAAATACTCACCCAACCAACGGGCTTGCACATGTCCCAATTCGGATAGTTTGTCGTATTCCAGCTCTGACTTAGCACCAGAATTCGCCTGCCCGTGGCGTGTTATTGTCACTTCACCCATCATCGTCTCCTGTTTCCTATGGTGCGTAGCCTGCCTTGTGGCGTGGCGCAAACGGTTGGTGGCGTGTCGTGCTTGCTGTGGGCGGGTTATTTTGAATCGCCTAGTTTAAGCTAAATTCAAATCGGGAAGTTTGCGTCATGTCTGATAAAATCACCTTTACCTTGGACGGCCAGACCGTTGAGGCTGATGCTGGCATGACCATCTGGGAGGTCGCGAATGGCCGTGGTCTGGTCATTCCGCACCTGTGTCACAAACCAGCACCAGGATACCGGCCCGATGGGAACTGCCGTGCGTGTATGGTCGAGATCGAAGGCGAGCGGACGCTTGCTGCTTCGTGCATTCGAGAGCCCGCCGATGGTATGGTCGTGCATACGGAAACTGCACGTGCCAAAAATGCGCGCAAAATGGTGGTTGAGATGCTGTTGGCGGACCAGCCCGAGCGTGACGCAGCCCACGATAAATCCAGCCACCTGTGGGATATGGCCGATCTGAACGGTGTCGCTGAAAGCCGCCTGCCCACGTTGGAAGCCGATCGTATTCCACTGCTCGACAACAGCCACGTTGCCATGTCCGTTAACCTTGATGCTTGTATCCAATGCGGTCTGTGCGTGCGCGCGTGCCGCGAAGTGCAGGTCAACGATGTGATCGGCATGGCCGGACGTGGCCATGACGCCTACCCAACGTTCGATATGGCGGACCCAATGGGCGACAGCACGTGTGTGGCCTGTGGTGAATGCGTCCAAGCCTGCCCCACAGGTGCCCTCATGCCCTCGACTGTCGTTGATGAACAGCAAGTTGGGGATAGCGCTGATTTTGACAAAGAAGTCGAAAGTATTTGTCCGTTTTGCGGTGTTGGTTGTCAGATCAGCCTGAAGATTAAAGACAATAAAGTGAAATTCGTTGAGGGCATCAATGGTCCCGCCAACGAGGGCCGCTTGTGCGTGAAAGGGCGTTTTGGTTTTGATTATATCCACCACGATCACCGCCTGACCAAACCGCTTATCCGCCGTGATGATGCGCCTGCAAAAGGCCTTAATGTTGATCCGGCAAACTGGGGCGACGTGTTCCGCGAAGCAACATGGGATGAGGCGCTTGATTTTGCTGCAGGTGGCCTGAAGGGCCGTGGCCGTGAAGTTGCGGGTTTCGGTTCAGCAAAATGCACCAACGAAGAAGCGTACCTGTTTCAAAAGATGATCCGCCAAGGATTTGGACACAACAACGTCGACCACTGCACGCGCCTTTGCCACGCATCCTCTGTTGCGGCACTGATGGAAAATGTTGGCTCAGCGGCTGTGACAGCCACTTTCAACGAGATTGAGAATGCCGATGTAGCCATTGTGATCGGCGCTAACCCAATTGAGAACCATCCGGTTGCTGCGACGTATTTCAAACAATTCACCAAGCGTGGTGGCAAGCTGATTGTGATGGACCCGCGCGGCCAAGCGTTGAAGCGTTTCGCCAGCCATATGCTGCAATTCCGGCCCGGTGCTGACGTGTCGATGCTGAACGCGATTATGCATACGATCGTCGAAGAAAAGCTTTATGATCAGCAATATATTGAAGCCTACACCGAAAACTGGGAAGCTGAAAAAGCGCACCTGAAAAACTTCACACCCGAAAAGATGAGCGAAATTTGCGGCATTGAGCCCGATGTGCTGCGCGACGTTGCGCGTACTTTTGCTGGCGCCAAAGCAGGTATGATTTTCTGGGGTATGGGCGTTAGCCAGCACATTCACGGCACGGATAATTCGCGCTGTTTGATCTCGCTCGCGTTGATGACGGGGCAGGTGGGCCGCCCTGGCGCGGGCTTGCATCCCCTACGCGGGCAAAACAACGTACAAGGTGCATCCGATGCGGGCCTTATCCCGATGTTCTTGCCGGATTATCAATCTGTCACGGACGATGGTGTGCGGTCTGCATTTAATGATGTCTGGGGTTCTGGTGATTTCAGCAATGAAAAAGGACTAACGGTCACCGAGATCATGGACGCAGTGCACACGGATGACATTAAGGCGATGTATATTTTGGGTGAAAACCCCGCCATGTCAGACCCTGATGTAGATCATGCACGTGCCGCGCTGGCCAAGCTGGACCACCTTGTGGTGCAGGATATTTTCATCACTGAGACTGCAAACTACGCTGATGTAATTCTGCCGGCTTCTGCATTTGCGGAAAAGTCCGGCACCGTCACAAATACCAACCGGCAAGTTCAAATGGGACGTCCAGCTGTTTCGCCCCCCGGTGAGGCGCGTGAAGACTGGTGGATAGAAGTTGAGTTGGCGAAACGCCTCGGGCTTGGCTGGACCTATACGCACCCAAGCGAAGTCTTTGCCGAAATGAAGCTGAACATGAAATCGCTGAGCAACATCACGTGGGATCGCCTTGAAGGTGAAAACGCGGTGACGTACCCATCGCTTTCGCCCACGGATCCGGGCCAGCCGATTGTGTTTGGCGATGGTTTCCCCCGCCAAGACGGACGCGCGAAGTTCACACCGGCAAGCGTTATTGCACCTGATGATACGCCTGACGATGAATACCCGATGATCCTTACAACAGGCCGTCAGCTTGAGCATTGGCACACAGGATCAATGACCCGCCGCGCCACAGTTTTGGACGCGGTAGAGCCTGAAGCAAACTGTTCGCTGCACCCGTCCACGTTGCGCAAGCTTGGGGTAGAACCTGGTGGAATGATCCGCCTGACCACCAAGCGTGGGTCAGTTGTGATCATGGCGCGCATGGATCGTGCGGTGGCCCCTGATATGGTCTTCCTGCCGTTTGCGTATGTTGAGGCGGCCGCAAATATTTTGACCAACTCGGCAATTGATCCTTATGGCAAAATTCCCGAGTTTAAGTTTTCGGCCGTAAGGGTAGAAGCCGCGCACGAGCCACAAGTTGCCGCGGAATAAGATGCTCACAATTTAACTGATATGCCGCTCAATCGTCATGATTGGGCGGCAATCTATGCAAAAGTAGCATTTATTGCTATGCTCAAGCGTGTGTTGGTTGAGTGTGGGGTTATCGGTTATGAAATACTTTTTGCAAAAAACAGTTTGGTTTCTGTGGGTTTTAGGCGTTGCGGTGTCGCTGACCGGATATGCACAGGCGTGTAGTACGCCTGCTTTGACCGGCGCGCATAATGCCATGGTGCCCGCAAAATCACCTGATACTGCGTTGTTTGACAGTGCGGTTCTGCACTACGTCAATAAAGTGCGGTGCTCAAAAGGGCTGTCAGCGTTAACCTCTGCCAGTGGTTTGGTGGATATGGCTGAGGTGCATTCAAAATGGATGGCTAAGTCCCAACAGCTCAATCACAAATCGCGTGTGTCAGGGATGACTACGTTCAAAAAACGGCTCAAGGCATCTGGTGTGGGCAGTCGTGCCGGATCGGAAAATATTGGCGTTACCCATCGCTATCAGTTGGAGACAGCAGGTGTATTCTTGACCCGCGATCTAAGCGCGTGCCGGTTCGAAGCTAAGGGGCGGACAATACCTGCGCATTCATACAAAAGTTTGGCTAATCATATTGTGAACATGTGGATGGCGTCACCGGGTCACCGCAAAAACATCCTTGCGCGAAAATCTAAACTGACAGGAGCATCGCTTGCCTTTGACGGTAAGTCGCCCAATTGTGGTCGCTACTTTATTACGCAGAATTTTGCAGGTTAGTCCGGCGGCCATTTCTAAGCCCGATGTGGGAAATGAAAAAAGCCGCCCCAATTTAATGGAGCGGCTTTTGAATGTTCAATTGTCGAAGGCTTAGCCCTGACGTGCCTTGAAGCGAGGCTGTGTTTTGTTGATCACGTAAACGCGGCCTTTGCGGCGAACGATACGGCAGTCGCGGTGACGGTTCTTCAGCGACCGGAGCGAGTTCTTGACTTTCATAAGTCTGTCTCCTGTTTTTCCGGCGCGAGATCACGCCATTCAAGTTGCGTTTGCTTCAAAGGCTAATGCCAAGAAGCGGTTATCATGGTGGGCACTACTGGGATCGAACCAGTGACCCCTTCGATGTCAACGAAGTGCTCTACCGCTGAGCTAAGCGCCCATGAACCATTAACTTTGCGACCAGCCCAATTAAAAAGGACGCGGGTCGCGCCGCGTCAGGTGAGAGGTTGATTAGAAGGCTTCAGCTAAAAGATCAAGGGGGCTTTTGGAAACAAAGTGAAACAGTCTATGTTATGTCCAAACGGAGCCCGAAATGCCGAAAGCAGTCTACTTTTTAGACCTCCCAGAGGTCCGAAATACAAGCGTTGTCTTCGCCAGCCCCCATAGTGGGCGGGACTACTCACGCGCATTTATGCAGCGGACTGTTTTGGACGCACATACGATTCGGACATCTGAGGATGCATTCGTCGATCGCCTCTTTTCCAAGGCACCAGATTT
>Ga0209652_1002604_pt1 | contig 13804 bp, 12 predicted proteins | sample SaaInl74LU_5_DNA_FD_184641 | JGI IMG/M metagenome (GOLD analysis project Ga0209652, IMG submission 184641) | Marine microbial communities from expanding oxygen minimum zones in the Saanich Inlet - ESP_74LU_5_DNA (SPAdes) (version 2) | ecosystem: Environmental > Aquatic > Marine > Intertidal zone...
TTGATGGTGGGCCATGATAGTATAGAAGCATCTTTTTCACGGCTCAAGCATTTGTTGGTCGTATTGACGTCGCTGCAACGTCGTAGGTGACCTGATGAAGCATCTGAGATTATTGGTTATGATAGTATAGAAGGATACATGCCAGTTCTCAAGCTCTTTATATGTGTATCAATCATGCTAAAGCGCCGTAGGTGACCGGATGAGTCCCAATTTAGGATAGCCGTCTTCTTACTTTCTAGAACTATATCATACCTAACGCTGTGAATGGTGCAATCAACAGCTCCTAGTGACTCAATATGACTGGTTACGATAGTATACAAGGATATATGTCACTACTCAAGTGAAAGTAGCGTATGGGGTCATTGGTAAAACCGTTCTTTTTGCTGCTTCTCTCATTTTGTTATTCAGACGAGCACGCGTAATATCTGCAGGTGGGAGATATTCGAAGATATTTACAAGCTCGTCGATGCCAAGTCTATCAATTGCACTGATCTAATTATCATCATCGGCAGCAACCATATTGTTATTTCGGCCTCCTTCTAGCTTTGTTATCTTCATTGGACGATGCTATTGCTTTTGATGTCTTCTAATCTTCTATCTTACGAACTCTAAACATCAAATCGTTCATTTGTGAAGAATTTATTTGTCTGTCACCTCAAGAGCTCCCCCCAAAGCCACTCATCATCCTCTTCGTTAGCCGGTCAGCAAATATTATGTATATCATGTAGAAGGGGAAAGGGACGGCAACGCTGCCCAGGCTCATTAGCATACTAGTATAGATAGTCTCTCGCATCTGGATCCTGGATGCTAGCTATAGCTGCTAGCTGGACTTCTTTTTATCCACTGCCTACCACATCACCTACATGATGACCTACGTCCATCCGCTTTCATAGCACCCCCCCCCACTGTACCAACAACTGTTTCCGCTCAATATCCCAATGAAATCAATACGAAACTTACTGTTTAGTGGCGTGACGCTGCATTGTGTTGCGGGTATCGCCATTGCGTCAGATATCGGCAAATCGTATCAGTTGTATCATAAGCTCGGAAGTCAATCTGAACTCACACCGAGGGGCAAAATTTTGATCTCCCCATCTGATAATGATGGCATTGGTTTGTCGGCAACATTCATCAAAGACAATTCTGCGAAATTGGACACCAATGCATTTGATAGCATGGTCGATAGCACTGCGCTCTACACTGTCGTAGTGATAGAAGATGGAGATGATAAATCATCATTATCTTTGTCGTCACTGAATGGTGCCCCTCACGTCTCAGCATCTGTGCCTGGTTGTTCACTCCGTCGTTCCAACTTGCGGGAAGAAATTAGCCTCTCCATCAGTCCAACTGGAAAATTGCAAAGCGTGTCGTATCGACCACTCATCTCTCCCTTGGCATCTAAATCATGCGACAATCTAAAGTCACTCTCCGAAAAACCAGAGGCGATCTATGGACGAGAGGGGGGAAATGACGAACCATTTCCATTCAAAACAACTGTGGAATTTGAATCACACAAACCCATGCCTACCATTCCGATAGTCTTACCGCAAACTCGTCCCCCCGCTGGATTAAAATGGTATCGAAGAAATGCTAAAAACAGTCCCAACCCGTTTTTAGGAGGATCCAATGTAGAAAACAAAGGGGGCATTCCATTTGTGGATGAAGAAGCACCGTCTGGTTTCAAATCCAGGTAAGTATTGCCGTATTTTCTACAATGTCAACACGCAAACACACATTCTCGCTCACTCACTCGCTCACTCACTCACACATGCACTCTCTTCATTCAGCTTCCTGTATAAATATTGGTACATTATTTTGCCTTTGGCATTGATGGGATTGTTTGGTGGGGTCGAGGAAGAACCCGTTCAGGACACCAGCCGAGGTGCTCCTGTTGTTGCAACAACTATGGCCGGAGCAGCAGCAGCATCTGGTGGGCAAGCAAGGCAACGTAGAGGCAAGAGAGATTAATTATAATAACATCATCAGTGACGTATGCATTTAGCTGTTTATAATATGTATTAAATCTACTCCTTAGGCTGCTTGGACTTATCGACGGCCTTCTTTGCTACATTTGCCGCCCTCTCCGTGAACTTGTACTGCTTATTCGCATCAACAGCCTTATCAACACTTGTTTCAATGACCTCCCCAACGGCACCCAGAGCCTGCTTACTTCCTTCAATCAAATCAATCTCTTCTGCCAATTGTGAAATCTGCTTGGATGTCTTTGCTAGTGACTCTTCAATTTTTCGGATAGTCTCGGCACTCTCTCCCTCGGAATTCTTAAGTTTGGTAACTTGAGCATCCAACTGATCCGACAGCTTTCCCAGCACCACATATTTGGAATCAAGCTTGGCAAACCAATTCACCGTATTAAGAGATGCCGAACTTATCCCGTTCACAAACTCATTCAACTCTCCAAGATCCGACTTTTTCGAGATGTAGTTTGCAACAGCTGCAACAACGACTGCGAATACTGGAGTTGCTCCCAATGCCAAAGCTAGACCTCCTGCCAATACACCAGATGCGAATTCGATATTTTCTTGGTTGACAGGGACGATTGCCCCATCTCTTGGATCACTACCGAAATTTGCAGATGATTTCTTTGTACCGGCTGGAACAGCCTTTGCAACGGTAATTGGCGTATCAACTTTCTTTACCGCTGGTGGCGGTGTAGGCGTCTTTGGTTTCACTTCTGCTGCACCATTTGCACTCTTGTTCTGAGCCTCCTTCACAGCCATCATTGCCTTAGCAGCCTTTTCTTCAGCAACCTTCCTCAACTCCTCAGCCTTACGCTTAGCTTCCTCCGCCTTTTTCCTAAGCTCCGCAGCCTTTTCAGATGCCGTGGGTTCGGCACGGATGGCCGTGGAGGAAGAGTGCGCCGCTCGATGGATTTGAAGACGGTTCACTCCGAATCCGGACACATCTTGTGAGAGATTCGCAGCGGCAGCGACGAGGGTCACGCAGACGACTCTTTTTAATGTCATATTTGATAGAGAGTCAAGTGGAATAGACGAAGGAACTCAACCAATGCCCTCTCCGTTTTTTTCATGGAGGTGGACGATGATGATAGACGAGTGACGAGTTGAAGGTGGAATTTTAGATTTTGGCGCCAACTGGAAAGATACGACGTCTCCATCACATCTCCGATGAGAACATCAATATCAGTAGGAGCAGCCGACGTAACTCGAACTGTTACCCAGCAGCTAGCCAGCAGCACGCTAATTTACCAAGAGGCTACCAAGAGGACATATCTTTTACTGCAGAAGAAGTGGAAGGGCGAATAGCATAAGACTGAACATGTTGCGTTCGATCAAGTTTGCACAATCGGCTGGGCGGCTACTGAAGCAGGGCGAGGGGAGGCGATTTGTCTCCGTCGACCCGAAGCGGGGAACTGAATTCATCTTTTCACGCCTCAGCGATGCAACCAAGGCATCCCCTCTTATTGCAAAACTTCAGCAAGAGTGTTGGGACGGGTACGTCAGCACGGGTCGAGGTTGTCACACTCTCTTTCAGTTGCTTGATACAGATTCGTCTGGTGCTATCTGCTGGCAAGAGATCCGCTTCTTTCTTGAAAATGTAAGAGAGTCAGACATTAATCCAAACGCCAGGAAGGAGGTGCTTGAGAGTGCAGCTGAGGGAGTGATCACATTCCCAAAGTTCCAACAATGGCTTATCAAAGCTACAATGGTAGATAAGGGCGTAAAGAATACGTATGCAATGGAGAACTATCAGGCGTCGATTGGAAATGCCCCCAAACCTGATTCTGACCACAGTTGGAACAAGCATACTATGTCACAGAACTTAAGACGTATGCAGTACGCTGTGCGAGGAGAAGTTGTGATTCGTGCAGATGCGTTGGCTGCAGAAGGGAAGAAGATCATTTATACCAATATCGGTAATCCTCATGCTGTTGGACAGAAACCACTTACCTATTATCGCCAGGTCCTCGCGCTTTGTGATTTACCTGCCGAGTGCGGTGTTGAAAATTCGCAAATTGCATCTGCGTTCCCTGCAGATGTTGTTGAACGCGCAATCGAAATGAGAAAAGCGATTGGCCCTGCTGGTACAGGCGCCTACACCAATTCACAGGGCATTATGGACTTTCGAAAGGATGTCGCTAACTTTATTACCATGAGAGATCAGCATGTGGCTATTCCGAGCAATATATTTTTGGCAAATGGAGCATCTCATGCGATTGAACAGGTGCTGACAGCATTGATTGGCAACAACAGAGATGCAATCATGATCCCTATCCCTCAGTATCCAATTTATTCTGCCATCATTAGTCGTTTAGGAGCTAGGCAAGTTGGTTACTTTCTAGGTAAGTTGATGCTTGTTACTGCTGTGAGCTTGATACACTTGTATTATGAATTATGAATGCTCATAGTTGCCCTTATTACATGTGTATCCAGACGAAGAAAGCGGTTGGGCCATCACTGAACGAGAATTGGAGCTAAGGAGAACAGCTGCAGTGGAAAGAGATGGCCTCGACATTAGGGCCCTTACTCTTATTAATCCGGGAAATCCCACTGGCCAAGTGTGCAGTCGCGATGACTTGGAAATCATTTGCAAGTTCTGTGCAAAGTATGACATTCTTCTACTTGCAGATGAAGTATATCAGCGCAATATTTATGATGAAAATAAGGAGTTTGTATCTGCGAAGAAGGTCGCTGTTGAGACTCCGGGCTGCGAGAACCTTCAGTTGATTTCTTTCCACTCTACATCGAAAGGTTTCATCGGAGAGTGTGGTCGGCGGGGAGGTTACATGGAGCTTCACAACATTGAGTGAGTATCTTCATCGTGCTATATACTGTTTATCATTTACCCCAAATTTCTCAACTTGAACCGCTATGGCATTACCCATCTATTTTTCAGTCCTTACGTTCAGACTCAACTTTACAAACTCGCATCTTCGGGCTTGTGCTCTGGGGTAGATGGTCAAATGATGACTAGTCTTATGTGTCGGCCACCGATGCCTGGGGAAGATAGTTTCGAGCTCTTCACCAACGAAGAGTATGGTATCTTTGACAGCCTGAAGAGAAAGGCCATCTCTCTAGTGAAAGGTCTCAACGAAATCGATGGAATGTCTTGCAATCCATCAGATGGAGCCATGTACGCTTTCCCGAGGGTAGAACTCCCACCGAAAGCTATTGACGAAGCAGAGGAGAAGGATGTCACCCCTGATACTCTGTATGCTCTCTCGCTGCTGGAAGAGACAGGTATTTGTGTAGTACCAGCATCCGGATTCGGCCAAAAGGAAGGAAGAACAGGCTTCAGAACTACGTTCTTACCACCTGAAGATGAGCTCGATAGAGCAATCGTAGAATTCAAGCGTCACCACGATCTTTTCTGTCAGAAGTACACCTAAGCTTTGTATTAAAAAAATAAATCCTAGTATTGCCATGATATCATATGGCGCTTAATGTAACACTATTCGAACATTTTCATTTTGAGATCTTCTCTTCCCCTCTTTTTCATCAACACCTTGAGTAGGTGATTTCTTTGGTTTGTATTCATCTCCGGCGGTGGCTTAGCCCAAATAACATCTGCACCGCTCTTCTTGAGAACATCTTTATCCTCGGTGAAACGTGCTGATACCCCAATTAGAAGTGCACATCGGCTCCGTTCACCAGATGCCATAAACCTTTGCTCTCCGTGGACGATTGAATGAATTAATTCAGACCCCGATGTCATTCTTCTGCGTTGGACTGAGTCATCTCCTGCCGCCTGGAATGGACTGTTGCTACCGGCTATATGGCGTTGCGTAGGAAGTGAACCAAGTCTCTCTTCTACAAGAATGATGTCAAAACCATGGAGCGATCCTCCGTCTCTCAGAGGAAATGCCTTCTGTGCCGCCTCAATTCTCGTGATTGCCTCTTCACCCGACCTTGCCGTGGTGACCGAGATATGCGGAAAGAGACTTTTCAGAGACTTGGTAAATAGAGCCAGAAATATTTCATGTACATCGACAAGCAGAACGTTCCTAATCTCTCGTGATAGTGCGTCTTGAATCATCTTTTCTACATCGTCGGTATCAACCTCATCATCACAACCGAGAGCAGGATGGTTGAATCGCACAGGTCCAGCTCCTTTACTTGTATTACTACTTCCACCTGACGAGACTTCAATGATTCTACCTGTTCCTGTGGGAAGCACTGTCGACGAGTTGGCAGCAGATCGGAGCCTAACGCGCTGTATCGCTTCATGCTTAAATTCAGCCAGCTCTTCATCCGTGAACCACAATTCATCAACGCTGAACTGAGGATTGTATTCGTAGATCCACACGTGAGGATCAAAACCGATTTTCTTACTATTGGGCACTGATTCGAATGACGCATGTCTCGAAACGCATCCCTCCCGCGATGTCACTGACGAACTCCTGTTACGGGACGTTTGGTGATGTCCATTAGGGTCATTCTCACTCCCTTCCGAAAGTTTTCGTAGCCGCTGGCGTTGGGATTCGTCCTCTTCGTTCCTGCAAACAACAGTGTCAGATTGATTCCGTTTCAATGTACTTTTTGACTTCGGCAGCAACTTGGGTACGTTAGATATGCGTTCAAGTACTTCTGATTCGCTCAACGTATCATTGGAATCATGGCTTCTCGTAGAGGGACTTAGAGTCCTGATGGATGTGGGTGATGCCAGAGTTGGCATATTTGGTGATAGTTGCTGAATTTGTGTCGATAAAGCTGATTTTGTTTCTTGTGGAGTAGGAGAGACGATCACTTCTTGGTCTGAAGTAGAAGAAGCAACGCTGCATACAGTTGAGGGAGAAGATCGCCCACCTTTCGATCTTAGTATGGAAGGAAGCGGTTTGCGCTGCAAAGCTAACGCTCTATTATGAGATTCACTCAATAACTTCTTACCAGGGCCCTCGTGAAATGCTGGAACAGTAGCAGCGGGATAGAAAGTCTTGCGCTGAGGGAAGATAAATGTTTTGGGGTCACAGCTCTGTGGACAGCTCTGTGGAGATACGAGACCCCTATTATTCAATTTGGGCGAAAAAATGTTTCGAGTTACCAGCGGAGGAGCCCTTGTTTGCACGTTTCTAGGCTTGACGCTTATATTATTGTTGAGTGATAGAGGTGGGAGCGAATTCAGAAGGTCATCTAGTGAATTTGACCGCTCTATCGGCCCCTTTGGAGAGATGTGAGATGCAGCCAATGGTTTTGGAATTTTGTCCAAATGAACGATAATGTTATCATCCAAAGGAGGCGTATGCGATCGAATGACTTCTTGAGAGTTTGGAGAGTATGATTTTGATTTGATGGCTGGCTTTGTCTGCGCAGGAAGATCTCTTGGACTTGCAGCACCATGCAACGATGGAAAGATTACCCTCCGTTCGTCACTTAAGCGTCGAGGAGGTTTCCTCATGTCGAGACTGCTCATGATATTATATATCTGCGATCTGATCTAATGAGCCGTATTGGGCACCAAGCTTCAAGCAACACACATCATCTTGATGTCTGACATCATGGACTACGCGAAGATGATCGTCGCAACCACCAGCAAGATATTAACGGTACGTCGGCTAATCTAAATAATGCAGGGCTTGAGGCTACTTATCCCCCTTTTGACTTCTTTCTTGGTGGCTATTTATGGGGCTTACTAATGATGGACGAGAGGAAGATTGGTACTTGTGACTACTGTTGAAGAAGGGTTCTGGTTCTTGAGCTTCAGTTGCCTGCTTGTGCGCAGGTTGCATGCTGCCATGCAGTTTGCACTTTTTGACAGCTGCGCTCAAGACTGGGAGTACTTGCTTGTAGCAACCTCTCCAAGCTCCAAGCTCAAGCTCAACATTGCAAGTAAGTAGGTATTATTGCATTGGTGATGCCACGAAGCGACACAATAGCATGCTAATAAAGAGAGGTTGCTTGGTCACCTACATTGACCAGTTGAAATATTGCTTGAGTGACTTCAACGATTCAGGGTGAGGCAACTGGAGAAGCGATACTCACATCACATCATTTCTATCATCGGAAGATGTACCATACAGAGAGGCAATGCTTGATTTTTTTGGCTAGTAATCCGTGACTTACTGCTACTCTCTATTTTGCTACCAATAATATCATCAGCCCTACTCTGTTTTACTACACCAAGATGGCGGAAAGTGCTTGACAGCACTAAACACTGCATTTCTTCTTTCTCTGCTGACATCAAAAATCAGATTATGTTCGTCATACTGACGATGAGCATCTTCCTTCATGTGGTTTGGGTCTTTCCATTTTATAAGCCCGACGTCGACATCATCGATGTTGCAGGCAAGTAATGGAAAGTGAAAGCCATCTACTTCGAGGCTTGGAATGTAGCCAAAGCATTCAATACCTACTCCACTACTAAAGTCTTTTCGTTGATCGATACCTTTTGGCTCATAGACGCCTGTCACTAACGAGAGAGTCAATTTGATAGTAGGACTAAACAGAGCGTAAACTCCATAGATTGCCACAACGGCCACACAAAACCAACCAAATGTTCTTGTGAGATCCTCTTGACTTGGCGTCATCCATTGCAGCGAGTAGTCTTGTTTTGAAGGGATTGGTGGAAAACCCAAATATTTCTGATCACAGTAGTAATAGCCTTCAGTAGGTGTTTCAACGGACTCAAGGACTGTGCTGTTCAGCAATGATACGTTTGTGAAAGTCGTCGAATCGGTCAGCCCGTCACAATCGCCCTCTCGACAACTGCAAAGGAAAGTGAACGGGCTGCGAGCATAGGCGTAACCAGCGCCGATTACACCAATCACTATAGCTGCTGTACTAAAATACCTGCGAGAGAACCTGGGAGTGTCAGCGCCCACGGTAGGAGCTCGTTTCCATGACCGCAATAGCAAGAACTTATCCATCCAGTACTGCAGGAAAAGCGTCGCTGCCCCAAGAAAGTATATGAACGGATAGAATGGAGAGTAAAAAATGCATAGCAAGAGCACTTTTGTCAGATCAGTGAAACGTTCCGCAAGGTTATACCATCCTCCTTTGAAGCATGACAACATCTGAGCTTCTGTCTTAGCACGCGGGGCGAAGTAATGCCTGTCCAATAATGTCATGATATCAAAGTACCGAAGAAATGGAGCAAGTAACATCTCCGACAACATGGTTGCATTGATTGTACTAATGAGATCCATGCTACTCTCACCGAGAGTGACCAAAAATGGCGTGATGAGCCATGTAACGATTACAGCGTTCATCCATCGGAACAGAGTGACTTTTACGTAAAGAGAGGCTTGCATAGCGCCTTCCCTACGATGCTTTTCATATGAAACTAGAATACGCACGATCATTGGTACCAAACTGTTTGTAGCCGAGAGAATAATTGAGAAAATTGTCGTGGAAACCTTGATTCGCGTCAGAAATAGGACGTATCCAGATAGCCCAACAAGAGCGCATGTTACACCGAACGTCAGCAACTGCCTGATACAGATCTCAAAAGTTGTGCATTTCAAATCATTCCATCGAATAGCATCCGGATCTGCTGCTTCAGAGCAATTCAATACGGTGTTTCCCCGAAAGAGTGCCGAAGGATCTGCGGTGATGGCGGTGTTCGTAAGAACTTCTACTTGCGAGAAATTCATTGCTTCCAATGCTGTACGCTGACCTTGCTCCGTCTCAAACGTAACAAAGACTGCTGATACATCGTATTCTTTTTGTTCAAGCTCCTTGATCTTAGTATTTGTATCCTTGACACGCTTCCATATCACATCTTCAGTCAAAGAGAACCCCAACGCCCGAAGTAAGGGAGTGATTGTTATGCCAGCTAATTTTGCAAAGCAAGATCTCTGTTTCTCTTCTGCCAGCCTTCGATTGTGCTCATTGAGTACGATTCCATCCAAAGCTTCTTCGTCGGAAATATTGACGCCCTTTGGTAACAGACCACGAAGAGTTTTCATATCACGTCGTTTTGCAACAAGGGTGTTCAAAAGCTCATCATTTCCCAGTGCAACAGTAACCAGTGTTACGTGCTTGTCTGAGAAGGTATCAAAGAATCCTTTCCATTCCTCTGGGTCCTTTGCATTTTTTGGAGGATTCATCACAATGAGAGAGTAATCGGGAGCCGATGTATTGTCCTCGTCCCAGCGAATTTCTAACTTTGATAGATAACTGTAGAGCGTTGAGTATTACATTTGTGAGTACTTGGGCAAAGCAGGAGAATGAGCAACACAATGAGCGACTTACATGTTGTACGCTGTAATACAGACAATCAGAAGAAAGAGAACACCAAAATTCCACATTCCTTGTGTATATTGTGCAGGGAGACAAGTTGTTCTATTGATGAGAGTGACAGACTCTCCAGTAATTGGATCTGTTGCGTTTCCAAAGTACTCGTCTGTAAATATATTATTCCAGGTCTCTTGCTTGCAACCATCGCATTTGACCCACTCTCGCGATGTGCAAATTGTTGAAAATTGTAGAACCCTCATAAGGGAGAAATTCACGCGACGGTTAGGATTCGGATCATATTGATCACTTGAGTAGTATACAATGTTCGGGATACTGAGGATCCCAGCCAGTAAAAATATCACCACAAAGGAACTCAAGGTACTGAAGTACATGCCCATACCGATTCTGTTTCATTCAAATTATTCAAAACAAATGGTCAGCAGAGGAGTATCATATATTTGACTTTGTCACAAATTCACTGATGCACAACTTACCCCCAGTCACTGAGCGAAGATTGTGGTGTAAGGAAAGCCGAGTAGAGCTTTGTCTCCTCTGTTTCTCCAGGTGGCGCTCTCACGTGATGCCCTCCCGACTTCGTTAAAAATCTTCTAGGTAGTGTAAAATGCTCGAAGTATGCCCATCCCTTTGCCAAACTAATATCAGCGTTGTCTCTATTAGGATTGTACCACTTATATTGTGATAAATAATTATTCACAATGTACCGCGACCATGTCTGCTTACCAAGGCCGGCCCCAATGAAGCTGGTAGGTTTTTCTTCAGCCAGTTGGTCTAAAACTAAATCGACCTCATTGTCATTGAGCCCGTCGCTGTTTGACAATTCTTTGCGCTGCTGGGCCGGTGTAGGCCGAGAAGGAAGTGGGGCCATGTCTGTTATTGCTGCGCTGCCGCTTGCCACACCTCACAACAAAACCTCGCCTCTCTATTATGATAGTAGTATGAACTGTTCCTGCTTTCTATTGAATTCCTAAGTACTGTTCTTGCTCCCTACGGAACTGTTCTTGCATAGATAGATAGTGCGTGCATTGATTTGAAAAAATGGATGATGGCATTTTTTTCCAGTCGTGGTGACGGACACGTAACGTTACATTGCTTTTTATTGTGACGGCTCAACTGTGCGCAACTACATAGACGGAGAGCAACATAGATAACATTCATCCACTGGAACAGCTCTGGAAGATCCAAATGGCTCTAGTCGATATCTTTCACGCAAGCATCAATCCAAGAGCGGTACGCCTTACTATTCGAGAGCCTTTACGCGTCCAGCTTGTCCTTCTTCCCGTAGATATCTTCTACCAGCTTGACCAGGTGGATGTACGACTCAACCAGACACATTGATTGCATCTTGCGGAAAAGTTTGAGTACTCTGGGAACACTAATTCTATTTCTGATTGCTTGCTGCACCAACATAGTTGTAACCTAAGGACGCAAGATATGGTAGAGCAGATCTTGGAAAATTAAGAAACATCACAGAAAGCTCGGGTATGATGATGATGAGATGATGGAATGACAAAGTATATCAATCTTATCATGCTGCAGCAAGCACCGTACGATTGGTGCAGATGCAGATGACTGTTTCATTGCTAGGTATTACAGCTTGAACTCATATAAATATGAGCACACTTTTTACATTATTTACATTTCAAAATTGCTGGTGTGCGACTTGTACACACCGAAGCACAGCGATAAGCTCATTAGCTACCAAAGAAGAGCATATATCATTGCGCTTTACAAAAATCTTCCTCCTCCTTCAAAAACAGCTATCAAAAATTTTCCACTGGAACGTTCTGAGGCAGATCACTTCCGCACATGGACATGTGGATGTTTATTTGATCTCCTTGCAACTGATACAATTCCCTAACTTCGCAACGATCAACTGGACAGAGACCCTTTCTCATCGTTGTCGGGACGCAGCCGAGACAGAGGCAAATATGTCCGCAAGGTTTCATTGCAATTGTGGCTACCTCCTCGAGACAAACGACACACTGAGCAGAACATGAGTACATGTGTTTTGGTGGCGAATCACAGAACATATTATTACTGTTGCATAGTAAATCGCTGGAATGTTGTTGTGTAACTGCAGTTGACGAATTATTTGAACTTCCAGGACGATGCCATCGTAGCAACGCCAATACCTGAGCTCGATTCGGATCAGTAAAACTGTAGTTTTTGGCTGCAAGCTCCAATGGATCACGTCCCTTCTTATTCTCTTTTGTGATTGCGTCTGGATACGCATCTATCAACGCTCTGATAAGTTCTGGCGGAGCCACGCCAGAGTAGCATGCGAGATGAAGTGCATAATCTCCATACGGATTTGCGATCGTAGCTTCGTATGGGGCCTTCTCTGCACGACGGATTGCATGAATCCACTCGCCTTCCATCGTGCCTCTGATAATGGCGAAGTGCAACTTTGTCTGAGTTAATCCCATGTTATTATCTTTGCGTTAGCAGCTTCTATTAGCTCTAGCTGGTCTGATAGTAGGTGTACTGCTGAGCAATTGCATGTTGCATGCAAAAATTCTGAGCCTGCGTCATGGTCGTGCAAAAGTTTTTGAGTGTGTCGTGTGTCATGATGTGGCATTCCTATTGTCATTTCTTCGAAGACACCTATCTTCTTGCTCTTCAATCACATCTTTGTTTGCGTCCGAATCACGAATTCGAAAATCTCAAATCTCAAATCTCATTAGATATCTAATCGCATGTTATTGTATCATTGCATTGACTGTAGCAAACAACAATGGAGGCCAGATCAAGAAGGAGGAACGCACCCTCCTCCGCCAACGGTACGAACGGCCACATCGGCAACGGCATCTACGATGTAGCCAGCGGCGGCGGTGACAGCGACAACCGTAGCACCGCCCGATTGGAGAGGAAAGCCAAGCGAAAACACCGAGTGGCCAATGCACGAACTCGTCGAAGAGCTGGTGGTGGTGGGCGAAACAACAACAATACCGCAGCCATGTGTCTCATTTCCACGGTGATATTTTTATTGTATTTTTTGGTATGCTTGGTGTTCTTTTCGAATTTGGATAGTGGTGATGGTGAGGCGCGTGGGATGAGGGGGCTGGTGAAGAAGACCAAGGAGAAGTTGAAAAAGTTTCGGGATAAGCACCGTCGTGGCGGGAATATTCTTGCAGAGGAGCAGGAAGCAATTATTGATAACAGCATCAAGAAAAGCAACCAAAGCAACAATGAAAACAATAACAGCAATGCAAACAATGTCAGCAACAACAACAGCAATGTAAACAACAATGTTTCGAAAACCACAGCATCTGGAATTCCAATTGGAAAGTGGCCCGTCTCAATCCGTGATGAGGAAGGAATGTTTGAAGATATCCCTCACATTGGATACGCCTACATGGGCAAAGACGTGACAATGACAGTACCTCGACTTTGGGCTGATGATCCAGCTGCCATTCATCAGAATAAACTCATGTCACGTGAACGTGCTCTCTCCATTGGCACATGTGTCACTCCCGACCCGAAAACAAACAGTAACATGAGGGGAGACAAATGTCCTCTGTCGGAACGAACTATTTTTGTTGCTATTGCATCATATAGGGATTGGCAGTGTCGCGATACTGTAACTAGTATCTTATCGACTGCTGCTCATCCTGAGCGAGTTCGTGTCG
>Ga0209652_1002607_pt1 | contig 13792 bp, 6 predicted proteins | sample SaaInl74LU_5_DNA_FD_184641 | JGI IMG/M metagenome (GOLD analysis project Ga0209652, IMG submission 184641) | Marine microbial communities from expanding oxygen minimum zones in the Saanich Inlet - ESP_74LU_5_DNA (SPAdes) (version 2) | ecosystem: Environmental > Aquatic > Marine > Intertidal zone ...
TGGCGTTATCAATGGATTTAGCTACGAAGATTGTGCAGCTGACATGAACAATGACGACCTGGATGACATTGTGCGTGTAGTTGGGAACGGTATTTATATCGATTTTCAGCAAGCTGACGGATCATTCAGTCAAACCTTTTTTCCAATGAACGTACAGAACCCACCATCGTGGAGTATTTGTGCTGGTGATTTGGATGAAAACGGATATACCGATTTACTTTTCGGAAACGGTTCTAGAGTGTCTTTCGCTATGGCGAGTGATGATGGAACAGCGTACACCGAAATCACATACCCTGAGTACATCTTCTCTCAACGTACAACGCTTTCAGACATCGATAATGATGGAAACCTGGATGCCTTTGTTTGTCATGACGTTGATCAATCTCACCCATACAGAAACGATGGAAATGGAAACATGATCCTCGATCAATCCTTGATTAATACCTTGGATATTGGTGGTAACTACGCGGCTATCTGGTGTGATTACGATAACGATTGGGATGCTGATTTGTACATCACAAAATGTCGTGGTGGAGCAGCAGTTGGAGATCCACAGCGTATCAACTTGTTGTACAGAAATAACGGCGACGGTACATTCACTGAAGTAGGAGAAGAGGCCAACATGAACGATGGTGACCAATCTTGGACAACCGTTTTTGAAGACTTTGATAACGATGGTGATTTTGATGCCTTTACTGTTAATCACGCATGGGCAAACCGTTTGATGGAGAACAATGGCGACGGAACGTTTACTGATATTATCGCTGGTTCTGGAATCAATGCGAACGATCTTGGTGCTTGGAATTGCGACGCTGGAGATTTTGATAACAATGGTTTCGTAGACATCTTCTCGGAAATGGGAACGGAATTGTGGTTGAACAATGGTGACGGAACATTTACCGGACAACAATTGAACTTCAACTCTGGTGGTATTGGAGACTTTAATAACGATGGTTTCCTTGACGTGGTGAACGGAAACAACATGTTCATCAACAACACTAACGATAACAATTGGGTGAAGTTTAACCTTGAAGGTTTGGTTTCAAACAAAGATGCTATTGGCGCTCGTATTGAGATTTATGGCGACTGGGGTGTTCAAATTCGCGAGGTTAGAGCAGGTGAGAGTTTTGCACCTTTCAGTTCTACTATGAGTCACTTTGGTTTAGGAACCGCAACGTCTATTGATCAAGTAATTGTGCGTTGGCCTTCTGGAATGGTCACCACTTATGACGATGTGGCCATTAACGAATCACACCACTACTTGGAAGTTGGATGTCTTTTAGATCCAAACGAAATTAATACAGACGGCGGAACAGCTTTGTGTGTTGGTGAAACACTTACACTTACTGCTGACCCTGGTTTTGAATACACTTGGTCTAACGGAGCTACCACTCAAAGTATTGAGGTGTCAGAGCCAGGTAACTACAATGTTATCCTTTGGCAAGACGACTGTGCATCTGTTTCAAATAATGTTGCAGTAACCGTAATCACCCAAGAAGAACCAGTACTTACAGTTAATGGAGAAACCACTTTCTGCGAAGGTGAGTCTGTTATCCTTTCAGCTTCTAATGGTTCTGGATACACTTGGTCGAACGAACAAACTGGTCAGAACATCGAAGTCACTGAGTCAGGAACATACTATGTTGAAATTGAAGCTTTATGCTCTAATCAACAAATGCTTTCTGAATCGGTTGATATTGTTGTTCTTCCGGCGGCGGTTGCAGGTATTGATGCGGTACAAGAAATTGGTACTCCATCTTCAATTCAGCTTGTAGCCACAGGAGATAACATCATGTGGTACGAAACTGCCAATGCAGACGAGCCAATTGCAACAGGAAACACTTACGACACACCGGTAATTAACGATACTTACTCTGTGTGGGTAGAAGCAAATACCATGTATGAAGGACAAGAGCAACAGGGTGGTATGGTTGTTTCAGATTACATCTTGAACGGTGGTGTACCTTCAACAGGAGCCTACACTTACTTTGATGCCTACGAGCCATTTACTATTGAACGCGTTGAATTGAACGTTCCACAATCAGCAGGAGCTGGTGTTAGAACGGTTCAGTTGTTTGACGCAAACGGTGTCATGATGCAAGAAACTAGCTTTGATCTTGCAGTAGGAACACATGTTGTTGATTTGAACTTCGAAGTACCTGTAGGTACTGGAATGAGCTTGAGATGTCCTGAAAACAACTTGTTTAGAAGTAATGCAGGGGTTTCTTACCCTTATGCCATTGGAACTGTAGGTGCAATGACTGATTCGTTCTATGGCGGTACTTACTACTATTACTTCTACAACTGGGAAATCCGCACTCAAGAGTGGATGTGTCCTTCAGACAGAATTGAAGTTGTTGTAAACGTTGTTGGAGTAGAAGAGATTGAAGCTTTGAACAGCTTGAATGTTTATCCTAACCCAGCAGTAGATCAATTGAACGTTCAGCTTGATTTGAACAGCAACGTAGCATTGATCGTTGAGTTGAGTGACATTACTGGAAGAACAGTATTCACGAAGCAAAATACGGCGAATGGTGTTCAAAACATCCAAATTCCAGTTCAACAACTGGCTGCAGGAATGTACAACCTAGAAGTAACTATTGATGGTCAACGCTTGAGCCGCAAGGTAATTGTGAAATAAACCATCTTTGCTTAAACATATTCAAGGGGCCAGGCTAAATACAGCTTGGTCCCTTTTTTTGTTTCCTGAATTGCGACGCTCTTCTCCAAGCATAAAACAGGAAGGTCTCTCGAATCTAAACCAGCTCATTACTTAAACTCACTGAATAAATTGAATTGTACCTAAAATTGATCAAATTGTATCTAAATCTATGGCAGTAGCTGTTGTCAATCTCTGAGGAGCTCTTTACCTTGAGCAAAGATTCATCCCCTCTCAAGTTTGTGGAGTAAGAAGGAATGGGAAAAGAATCAATAACAGCGCTCCCATTTGGAATTGAGGTTTTAAGAGGTCACTTTCAAAATCAGTGCTCAAAACGATATACGATGGATTTACGAATCAAATCATTTGAAGAATACAAAGCGAAATATGCTCAGAGTGTTGAAGATCCTGAGGGTTTTTGGGATGAAATAGCGAAAACCTTTAACTGGCAAAGAGGCTATGATCGCGTTTTAAATTGGGAGTTTGACACACCTCATGTGGAGTGGTTTTCTGGTGGTAAAATGAACATCACAGAAAATTGCCTCGATCGTCATCTCGCTAAACGAGGAAACAAACTCGCGCTGATTTGGGAACCCAACGATCCTAAAGAACGCTTTGTGCGCTGGACCTATCGAGAATTGTACGAAAAGGTATGTCAGTTCGCCAATGCCTTGAAGTCGCAAAATATATCCAAGGGAGATCGTGTGGTGATTTACATGCCCATGATTCCTGAACTCACAGTTGCTGTCCTGGCCTGCGCACGAATAGGAGCGGTACACTCGGTGGTTTTTGCGGGTTTTTCAGCTTCAGCAATGGCCGATCGAATAGAAGATGCTCAAGCCAAAATGGTGATTACTTCTGACGGACTCAATAGAGGCACCAAGCAAATTCCGCTGAAACGAATTGTTGATGAAGCTCTAGAAACCTGCCCATCTGTGGAAACAGTTGTGGTTTATAATTGCCTCGATTGGATGCCAAACATGAAGGACGGAAGGGACGTGTGGTGGCACGACTTAATTCAAGACGCCGCTTTATCTTGCCCTGCAGAGCCGATGGATGCGGAGGACATGCTTTTCATACTCTACACTTCAGGTTCAACCGGAAAACCAAAAGGTGTAGTGCACACTTGTGGTGGATACATGGTTTATGCTGCTTACAGTTTCCAAAATGTATTCCAAGCAGATGAGAGTGATGTTTATTGGTGTACGGCGGATATTGGTTGGATCACTGGGCATACTTACATCGTTTACGGGCCATTACTCAGTGGAACAACAACACTCATGTTCGAAGGCGTGCCTACCTATCCAGATCCGGGTAGATTTTGGCAGGTCTGCGATAAGCACAGTGTGAACATTTTCTACACCGCTCCAACAGCAATTCGGGCTTTAATGGCTTGTGGAGATGATCACGTTTTGAGCTACAGTTTGGATTCATTAAAAGTGCTTGGAACTGTGGGCGAACCCATTAATGAAGAAGCTTGGAAATGGTACTATTTGCACGTGGGAAAAGAGAAGTGTCCTATAGTAGATACGTGGTGGCAAACAGAAACTGGTGGAATCATGATTTCAGGTTTAGGCGCGCATAGCCCCATGCATCCCACGCACGCGGGTTATCCTTTACCGGGCATTCAGCCGGTGTTGCTCGATCAAGAGGGCAATGAGATCAAAGAAAACGAAGTAGAGGGTTATCTCTGCATGAAGTTCCCTTGGCCGTCTATGATTCGTACCACCTATGGCGACCATGAACGCTGTAAGAACGTCTATTTCTCAAACTACAAAGGGCACTATTTCACTGGAGATGGGGCGAAGAGAGACAAAGACGGCATGTACCGAATCATTGGAAGGGTGGATGATGTGATTAATGTTAGTGGCCACCGTTTCGGAACAGCTGAGATCGAAGATGCCATCAATACCAATCCAATGGTGGTAGAGAGTGCAGTAGTTGGTTATCCTCACGATATCAAAGGACAAGCTATTTACGCCTACATCATTTGCAATGAACTACCTGGTGATCAAGACAGTGCTCGAGGTTCCATTGTGGAAACGGTGGTGGAGCAAATTGGTAAAATCGCGAAGCCAGACAAGATTCAATTCGTTAGCGGTTTGCCTAAAACCAGATCTGGTAAAATCATGCGAAGAATCTTAAGAAAGGTGGCCGAAGGTGAAGCCGATAAATTAGGAGATACCTCCACCTTACTCGATCCTCAGGTAGTTGATGAAATTATTGAAGGAGCACTGTAATCACAAGGCTCAATGAAATGAAAACGGTCGCCTTACATGGCGACCGTTTTGCTTTAATAATGTTTATTTGATTTGGGAAACCCAAAAGATGTGCCTGACTATTCCTTGATGACTTCCATGGTTTTCGTTCCCAGAGAACTAACAACTTGAGCAAAATAAGTGCCTCGTGGTAAATCTCTTAAGGAAAGGTGAACTCGGTCCTTGTCGCCAAATTTCGCTTTCTGAATCACTTGTCCGCTCATACTCATTAAAATCACTTCCCCTTTAATGGGCATCGGGCTGTCGATGGTGATGTAGTCTGTACTGGGGTTAGGGAAGAGGCTAAGTTCAAAATCATTATCGCTAATCATTCGCTCAACCACTTTGATTTCTGTGCTGTTACTCATTCCAGAGTAGTCCATTTGGCGAACTCTGTAGTATGACGTACCGGGTAATGGCGACATATCGTTAACGTTATACGCAATAGGAGTATCGCTGTTTCCTGCACCATCAACGTAGCTAACACTTGTCCAGTCTTCCGCATTTGCAGAGCGTTCAACAATGAATAAAGAGTTGTTCATTTCACTGGCGGTAGTCCAATTGATTTTTACATGAGTGACATTCGATTGAACGTCAAAATCCGACCACAATACGGGCAAAAGCAAGAAGCTATAGCCAATAGTAAACGGAACACCAGGGGCCACATCAATATCAGCAAATCGAATGCTCGTTGTGCTCAGATATTCTGGTCCGCTTAGGATAACTTCTTCGTCTTCATATACGCCATTGTTGTTTTCATCCACTAAAATCCTGAAGTCATTCGCCGCTGAGATGTTCAATGCATTGAGGTCAACAATTAAATCTACATTTCCTACATCACCGGTTTCATCAATTTTCCAAGAACGCTCGAGGTATTCATCGATGATGCTTAAGCTGGTGGCGCTTTGCCAGTTCAAAGGAGCATTGTTGTGCGCCCAAATGAAGTATTCGCTTGCATCTAGGTCGTTTGGGTTATTGAAACGGAGAATACCACGGCCTTGGGCATCTGTTTGTTGAAGTCCAGCAGGGATTTGACCTATTCCAGCCAGTTCGAAATCGAAGTTACCATTAGCGTCATCATCCAAAGAAAAGAAGTCGTAATTACTCAAAGCAATGTTGAACTTAGAGGAAAGGTAATTTTCTAGGATGATGCGTTCGCAATTGTTGATTGTTTCTCTATAATAAATGAACTCGGCAATTTCGCCTTCGAAATAGGAGTGATTTCCACCAGCTGATGAATTGAAAAAGTAAGAATCACCCCTTACAGCTCCAAGTGCAATGGCTCCGCTATGGGCGTAGAGCAGACCGGTGGTGTACAATTCACCCATGCTTGTTCCGTTGAGCCAAGAAGCCATGAGTCCGGTTTCACTGCTATTTCCATCCAGCAGTCCAGTAAAAATGTACTCGGTATTGGGCTGAATGCTTATGGATAGGGATTGAAAAGGCCAGGGTGCTCCAGCACCGTCGTTAGTCAAATTGTAAGCCCCGAAGTAGAGGTGGCCATCTTGAATAAACACGTTGACCCCTTTAACAGTTCCTCCTTCTTCATAAATCACCTGCCTTGTAGTGATATCGCTGCCTGTTTTAAAAACCAAAGCATAGCTTTTCTGAGAAAGGTGACCAGAATGTGTGTTGATGTCAGCACTATTATTGATGCGCAAAACATCGTCGTTGCCATCAAAGCTGAGCGAGCGAAATCCGTTAAAGGCTCCTGCGCTATTTGCTACAATAGAAGGTCTTCTGTTGCCAGATTCAAAGGCATTCAAAGGGCCGTTCCCTCCTTGGTTACCCCAAGAAGAAAAGGCAGCGCCTGCGGTAAAAATGCTTAATTGTTCTGGCTTATACCAAACGCGATTGCTGGTATTGTTTCGAACGCCTGCTGGTCCGGTTTGCGCTAAAAAAGGCGAAAACCATAAACACAACAAAGCAGCTAGTGCGGTGCGAGTATAGGTCATACTGATCGGTTAAATCTTACAAGTCGTGTAGGATTTTACTTACAATGACCTCGGAAGGTTACATTATTACTCTAAATTTAAAATCAAGTAGCCTCGCCCGTTCATCACCATTTCACCGTCTCTAGATTCACTTCCAACAGCAATCAAAATGTTTTCGGCTTTAGCTTCATCCTTCAAATAATCGGGGAGTGCAGTTGCTGTTTGATTTTTATTGATGATGATGAGGGTACGTTCGCCAATATAGGAGCGTTCCATCACGAGCAGACCATCGTCTTTCGAAACAATTTTTAAATCGCCATACAGCAAGCTCATGCGTTCTTTCCTCAGTTGAATGAGCGCTTTCAGCCGTTTTTGTGTAGCTTGTTCTTGCTCGTTCCAATTGTCAAACCACATCATGCGTCTGTTGTCCGGATCATTGGCTCCGGGCATGGCTATTTCATCGCCGTAATAAATACAAGGGATACCAGGACTGGTCATTAAAAAGGCGTGGAGCAACTGCATTTTCTCATAGCCTTCATCTCCTTGGTGTTCAATGACTCTTGTCCAACCCGCGAGTTTGGGGTCTTCATCAAATTTCACAGCGCCATCGGCATAAGAAGTAAAACGAGCCCTGTCTTGATTGCCGGTAATGTTGCCCATTTTGTGATGAGCTCCGTAGTATTCAATGCTCTGAGCCAACACTCGAGTAAGGTTGTCGAAATTGCTTTCGTCTTTGGCAAAAGCATCCACCATGGCATCGTAGAGGTTGAAATCGAACTGCGCATCCAATTGTCCGCTAGAAACATAACTGCGAATCAATTCGGGATTTCCATAGGTTTCTCCAATTTGATAGATGCTTCTGTTTTGAGGAATAACCACACGTTCCTTCATTTTTTTGGTCAGCAAACGCCAAAACTCTTCTGGAATGTGCTTTGTCGCATCGTGTCTGAAACCATCAATGGGGTAGTTCTCAAACCAGAATAGCGCACTGTCGGTCATGGCTTCACGTACCTCTTCTCTTGAAAAATCCAAGGTAGGGAGGAAGGTATCAAACCAAGTAGTTAAGCGTTCTTCGTCCCAAAGTTCTGTGTTCATTCGTCCATCGGGCAAATATAATGGCGTGGCCCAATCGGGGTTGTTCTTATAAATGTTGTGTTCTTGGTGAACATGGTTGGCAACATAATCCACCAAGATGTTCATGTCGGCGGCGTGGGTTTTATCAATCAACTCGCTGAATTCTTCGCTGTTTCCAAAGCGGTAATCAATGGTGGTTGAAGTTACGGGCCAATATCCGTGGTAGCCAGAGAATTTACTTGTAATTCCTTTATTCCAGAGTCCCCAAGCGCCTTTTGGGTTTTGGGTGATGGGACTAATCCAAAGGGTATTTACACCAAGGTCTTCAAAATAGCCGTCGTTTATTTTCTGGGTGATGCCGGCCAGGTCTCCTCCATAATGATTGGCAACTGGAAGAATACTGTCGTTCTGAACGGCTTCGTCGTTTGCACTGTTTCCATTGTTGAAACGATCAAGCATAATGAAATACATGATCATTTGTTCGTGGTCGTTTCTGTTGAGCTGAGTGCTTTGAGTGATGGGGAATCCGTTTTCGAGAGGGATGAGAGCGTCGTTGCTTATTTTCCCCTCGCTCACTGCCCAAGCTCTGAGGTGCGAACGCTTTACATTTTTGGCTTCTTCTGGTATGCTAATACTGATAGAAGTGATGGCTGTTTCGCTGCTTTCGATAAGTTGGTTGTTCCAAAACACGAAGAATTTGGCCAAGCGATCACAGCTTAACTCGAGCATATTACCGCTTGCACTTGATGAAGTGAGAAAGGGAGCGCCTTCATTGGCTGCATCACCAACAAGGAAGGTGCTGTTGAATGCACCTTGTCCATTATCTTTTTTGTTTGGATTTCCTTCATCTAGCCCCCACTCGCCATCGCGAACAAGCTGATATTCATACAAACCGGGGTTTAGCACAAAGTCGATGCTCCAAATACCGTTCTTATCTTGAGTGAGTTCACTCGCACTCGGGTTCCAGCCGTTCATGTTGCCCGCTAGTTGAACGCTTTTGTAATTTTTTGTTGCTTGATATTTGAGCTGATGAGCCTTTTTCTTTGAGGCAAATACAGGGATATCATAGGCTTTTCCATCATAAGTTACCTCAAGAACATCGAATGCTCCGTAAGCTTGGTTTAAGACCAGTACTCCATTGCTATCAGCACTTAAATCCATGCCTGAATGAAGCCTTAAACGGCTGATTTTTTTCATGTCGAGGAAGTAGTCGTGAAGCTCAATCTTGCTTTGATCGTAGTTGAGATAAATCGGACTAAAGAGCTTGTTCAGTACCGTGCTTTCGCTTGATTGAATAGGTGCGCTTGCTTCGATTTGTTCTTCTGGACTAGGTTTGGACTCAGTGCAGGCATAGAGCAATGAGAAGGCCAACAAGAGGTGGAGTGAGTGGATGAGCTTCATGACCATGTTGAGGTAAAAAAAAGGCCGCAAATGCAGCCTTTCAAGATTATTGACAATCGAGTATACTTAATATTTCGTAGGGTAATGATCCCGGAGGGTAGGTGAATCCAGGACTAACAATAACAAAGCGAATGACTTTGATTTCTTCTCCTTCAGGGACGTTGGTGAAGAGGTCTTCAGGAATAAACGTAAACCTGAACTTACCAGCATCATCGCCCATAAGTGGAACCATTTTCAAGTCAGGGTTGCTACTAGCCTCAGCAATTGGACTAACATCGTAGTTAAAGAAAAAGAATTCATCAGTAGAAGCAAGAAGGAAAATGTAGCAATCATCTGCACCCAGGTTCTGAAGTCCTTCGATACTTTCTTGAGTATTGTCGTAAGTAATTGATACAAAATCATCAGATTGTCTGATTTCCGGGAAAATGCAAATTTTGCGATCGCACAATTTCGGAATCACCTCAACCATAAGGTCTTCAGTTTTTGCTTCACCGTTGTATCCGTCATCAGCGTAAGCATTACCGTCTTTCAATTTGGCTAAACAGCTAATACCGTTAGCAAAAAGAGTAGCTCCATCAACACCGTAAAATTCAGTTGGAATAAAAGAAATAGCGTAGAGCATTGGTCCGATTTTCTCCAATTTGTTCAACTCGTTAGAATCTCCCCATTCGCCGTTACCTCCGGCGTGTGCCGGACCAGCAGGCATCCATGTCCACAAGTAAACGTCATCGTCTGGATGATCAGTAAGCATGGCTTTCAAGGCATTGTTTGATGTTCCATCAGTGCTTAAGCTGATATCGATGTACAAGGTAATTTCCTCATTCGCATCTGTTGGAGAGGGGAGGATATAAGCTGCTTGAGCAGCAACGAGGCCAGATAAACAAACCAAGCAGGCACTTAAAAATAGGTTCTTCATGATTATTCTGTTACTCGGTTGAAATTAAAAATATAGATAACAGTTTCTGTTTCATTTTCACCTCCAAGACATCCTCTGAGCAATTCAAGATTGAGTTGGTTATCAAAGGGGCGAACCATTGAGCCGAGATCAAAGCTAAGCACTTGGTTACCGTCATCTAAAAAAAGTTGTGAAGGCACTTCATCATTGTCGAAAGACCAAGTTCCATTTTCACCAAAGTAGTTTTTACCATTGGTTAACTCAACATCATAGGAACGATCTGAGGTGCTAAAAGAAAGGCGCAAAGGAACATCTACACCATTGTCGTAAATGTAGCTGAGGTCGCGTTCTTCTTTAATGGGGTTGTTGAGGTCTTTTTGGATGAACTGACTTAATTGCCAAGTTCCTGCCATACCCTGTACTTTATCAAAAGGTTCTCCTAATTCTCCTTCGAGTTTAGGTTTACACTGCCCTAGTAGGAGCGCAAGGCTCAAGAGCATAAAGGTATTTATAAATGTGCTTTTCATGATCTTTCCTTATTAATTACAACCTCCTTCAGGATTCAATTGGAAACCAGATACTGAGGTTTCGCCGTTAGGGAATTGAAGGGCCATTCCTGGACAATCGTAAGGTGCATTTCTAATGGTGATCTCTTCACCAAGAGTGCCACGTCGTTTAAGATAATCAATCCAGACTCCTTCACAGATGGTTTCTTTGAACATTTCTTCACGAGCAGCATTGATAATGACTTCTGCAGCAGCGTCCATCGGAAGTTGGTTGATTCCTTCTCCAAAGGCTCTGGTTCTAATGGCATTTACATCAGCAACAGCCACGTCTAAGTCAATGTTCTGTGCAGCCAAAGCCTCAGCTCTCAAAAGGTGTAAGCCTGTAAGATGAACTAAAGGTACGTTGAAGTAGTTTGAACCGTTAAAACGAGTACTGAAATAGCTTCCGTTGTTGTTCTCAATCCAGTCGTTACGCATGTCGCTAGGGTTCAAAGAGAAGGTACTGAAAACGCTTTCACTCATGCTTAAGACAGGTGTACCAATATCTGAACGGTAGTTGTTGCTGAAACCGTCGTTTCTAAAGTCGTTGCTAAAGCTTACGATTCCAAAAACAGTTTCGGTGGAAATATTGTCTTGCTCATAACGGTCGAGGTCACTGTCCAAAGAGAAAGCATTGCTGTTAATCACTTCGGAAGCATAAAGCGAGGCATTCGGTAAATCGTTCATCAAGAAATAAACATGAGCCAGATATCCTGCCGCACTTAATCGACTTGCGTAGAAGCTGTTTTCAATAGGTAAGTTATCGTGAGCAAACCTCAAATCGGCAACAACAGCATCATACACTTCGCCAACAGTGTTTCTTCCAAGAGGCTCTTGAGAAGCTTCTAGGCGCAGTACAATTCCTAAGTGACCGTTGTTTGCAGTGTTGTTGTATGGTTGGGCGTAGAGCTTAACGAGAGACCAATGACAAAGTGCTCGAATAAATCGCGCTTCAGCTTCAATTCTACTCCGTTCAGCGTCGTCTAGTCCTTCAATAAAATCAAAACTCTCTAGAACAGTGTTGCAACGATAAATAGCTCTGTAGAAATCAGAGTAAACTCCGTTGGTGGTAGAGGTAAAGAAGTTGGTTTGTCGGCCATAAACAGCGGCGTAATCGTTGTTGTCTTCTGGAAAGCTCAAGTTGTCTGTGAGCAATTCGCTCAAAACTTGAACTCTTCCATCGAAAAGGTTTCCAATAACGTCGTAGTTAGAATTGAGTAAGCGTTGTAGATCTTCTGGAGTCTTTAAAGCGTCTTCAGCAAGAATAACATCTCCAGGTTCAAATTCAAGTAGTTTATCACAAGCACTCAAGGTCATTAAACCACAAGCGAGTATCAAAAGGTATTTATAGTTGATCTTCATGATAGTTAATGATTAAAAGGCGAATGATAAGGTGAAGTTATAAGAACGCTCTTGAGGCGGAGTGAGGTAAGTCACGTTCGGACTCAAGTTACGGTCCTGTGCATTTTCGAAGTCACGCGCCACTTCCGGGTCAAGCCCTGGGAAGTTTGTTAAGGTGAACAAGTTGGTTACATTCACGGCCAAACGCAGGTTGTTGAAGGTCATGTTCTTCACTTTCAAGTTCTGGAAAGTATAACCAAGGGCTAGGTTTCTCAAACGGAGGTAAGAAGCATCATAAACAAACAAGCTGGTGTTCCACCAAGGGAATCCTTCATCTAAGCCGTACTTGGTTTCATCCAGAGTAAGGATTGGGAATTCAGCAACATCGCCCGGTTGTCTCCAACGATCAAACTTATCCGTTCTCATGTTCCAAGAAGAAACAACTCCAAGTTGACGCTTGGCTGAAGAATCAAAGATTTTAGCACCAACGCTAAAGATGGCTAGAGCTTGTAGGTCCCAGTTCTTATAGCGGAAGCTGTTGGTCATACCACCGATGAAATCCGGCAATCCATCACCAACATACTTTCTAATGGCGTTGTCGTAATCATAGGTTTCGTTTCCATTCAAGTCGAGGTAAACAGGCAATCCGTTTGCTTGATCCACATGGGAGAATTCAACCAAGTAAAAGCTACCTATAGGTTTTCCTACTATAACACGAGAATCGTTGGTACCACCAGAAACGGCATCAGGGGTGTAGTTACCGATGTCAACCAACTCATTGTAATTTCTCGCAATGTTGAAGTCGGTTGTCCACTCGAATTTACCAACAATGTTTCTCGACTTGATAGAGAATTCAACCCCACGGTTAAGGATTTGAGCTACGTTATCCCAGTAGTTGGTGAAACCAGTACTTGGCGATACGTTCACGTTCATCAAAACATCGTTAGACATTTTGTTGTAAACGCCCAATTCGAAGGTAACGCGGTCTTTCCAAAGTCCCATTTCAACCGACGCATCGATAACTCTTGAGGTTTCCCATTGCAAGTTCGGGTTGGCCAACTGTAAAGGGAAGAGGATGGCTTCATTACCATACAGAATTCCATTATCAGCAGCAGAGTAGGTTCCAAAACGCGCATAATCTGGAATATTTGCATTTCCTGTTAGTCCCCAAGAAGCTTTCACTTTCAAGAAAGAGATGTTTTTGCTGTCTTTTAAGAAGTCTTCTTCACTCACAATCCATCCTGCGGAAACAGAAGGGAAGAAGCCGTAACGGTTGTTTCTACCAAAACGAGAAGAGCCATCAACACGAGCGGTTGCTTGCACGAGGTAACGGTCTTTATAGGTGTAGTTTGCTCTACCGAAGTAAGACAAGAAACTAAACTGAGAAGGGTTTCCATTACGCTGTGGAGTAGGTACTTCTGCGGTAACTTCTTCAGAGTAACCATAGCTGTCTGAACGCTGAAACTCGGTTCCGGCCAAGAAGCCAAACTTATGATCTTCAAGCAAATCCCAATCGTAATTTGCGGTAAGTGAGTAGTTCCAGTTCAAGATGTAGTTGACATTCAAGAACGATTGAGAGAAGTCGCGAACGGTTGGAATAGGTTCTTCATCGATCTCTTCACGCAAAAACATCCAATCGAAACCACCACTGGCAACAATGTTGAGGTTCTTCACCGGATTCATGA